>Ga0129313_1000318_pt1 | contig 45044 bp, 34 predicted proteins | sample O1105metagenome_FD_94436 | JGI IMG/M metagenome (GOLD analysis project Ga0129313, IMG submission 94436) | Orangutan group fecal microbial communities from fecal samples from Wisconsin, USA - O1105 metagenome | ecosystem: Host-associated > Mammals > Digestive system > Large intestine > Fecal...
TCTGATTATCCTGATAAAAGCGGCCCACACATTTTGGAACAACTGTCAAGAGGAAAAAGAAAAAAGACCTCACATTTTTCAACGTGAGATCTTTGTCTCTTCATTCTTAACTTAATGACATTGCCCAGACGGGTGTCTATTTTAATTTACGCGCATATAATCAGGGGAATCGAACCCGAAAGAGCGCGGCCGTGAAACGAGAGCCTTTTGCATTTTGCATCGCCTAATCACGATGTGGCGCATCAGTCCTGGCACATTTGTAGCTATTCATAAATCCAGTACCAATGGAGAGCTGCGCAATGTATTTATATACGTGAAAGGGCATACTATACACGCTTCTTCTATGAAAATCGCTGAAAACGAACAAAAATGTTAGAAAATGTCAAGGCTCCATATCGGAGAGAAGGCGTAAACCCATTAGAAAGTGCCGGATTTTACGAAAAATCTATAGTGCGCGGTAGAGACTTTTCTGATTTTGGTACTGGGAAACCCCAACGCCATGAATGTGCCAGAAATGATAGAGCTGCATTGTCTAATGACGATGTATAGCGACAGAGATGGCATGATTTCGCGAATTTGCAAGAAATGGGGCGGGATAACTCGGTAATTTCAACAATGTCTTAGCAATCTTAGCGTTATGCTAGCAATGTCAATAATACCTAGCAGCCATAACGGTATCTCTATAATACAACGCCAAACGCAATAACAAAATAATGTCAAAATAATGCAATAATCAATAAAAAGGACTGTGCCAGGTGGTTGTCCACTTTCAGCACAGTCCTTTAGTTATAGGCATTTACATTTTTGTCGAATCAAATCTTATTTCTTCCAAAGTCCGTGTAGGTTGCAGTAAGCGTATACTGCTTCTACTTCGTCGCCATCGCAAAGTGCGAAACAGACTTCTGGTGCTTCGCCAGGGTTAAGAGCCTTTCTCTGGTTGCCTTGCTTGGTCTGAATAGAAACCCATTCGATGTAGTGCTCTTCAAGCATTGGATGAGCAACTTCTCCAACCTTAACTTTTACAACGTTTCCTTCAACTTCGTATGCAGGTACATGTTTTTCTACAGCGGCGTCAGTTGTTCCTGGAATTAGTTCAGTCATTTTCTGGCCACAACACATTACAGGTACACCTTTGTCCTTTACCATAGCAATCATATTTCCGCAGTGTTCACAAATAAAAAATTTCTGTTCCATGATTTCCCCTCCGTAATTAATAATTCAGCTAGTAGTTTAGTTTTTTACCAGCGATATTTTTAAGTATTAACTTCTAATCTTGTTATCATCTTAATACCCAGTTTCGCGGAAGTCAATCAATAAACTGAATTTTATATTCGAATTTTATATTCAAATCACATTTTCCCAAACGAATGTTCGTGACCTGCATTACTTGCTAACCTAACGATGACTAACGATAGGATATATGCGTCCCACTAGTCTATACCTCGTAGCGTAGTGCTTGATTACATCATAACTTAGTGCTCGATTGCGTAAATCAAGCAAAAGTTGTCAAAAGTTACAATAAATTTACAAGTTTAATAAAATTTTATTGTGGTAGTGAACAAAAAATCCCTTGCCTTTTTCATTAAGTCGGAATATACTAGACTTTATAATATTATTTTAAGGAGATACAGAGAAATGGGAAGAGTTTACAATTTTTCAGCTGGTCCGGCAGTACTTCCGGAAGTAGTTTTAAAAGAAGCGCAAGAAGAAATGTTAGATTATCGCGGCACAGGTATGTCCGTAATGGAAATGAGTCATCGCTCAGCAGCTTTCCAACAGATCATTGATGAAGCTGAGGCTGATCTGAGAGATTTGATGAATATTCCTGATAATTACAAGGTATTATTCCTTCAGGGTGGTGCCTCTCTTCACTTCGCATCAATTCCAATGAACCTTATGAAGAATGGAGTTGCTGACTACATCATCACAGGTCAGTGGGCGAAGAAGGCATACGAAGAAGCAAAGAAATATGGTAAAGTAAATGCCATCGCATCATCAGCAGATGAGACATTTTCATATATACCAGACTGTTCAGACCTTCCAGTAAGCGAGGATGCAGACTATGTATATATTTGCCAGAATAATACTATCTATGGAACAGTATTCCATGAATTGCCAAACACTAAAGGTAAAGAACTAGTCGCTGATGTATCCTCCTGTTTCCTCTCTGAACCTATAGATGTTGAAAAGTACGGCGTAATTTATGGTGGTGTACAGAAGAATATTGGACCTGCCGGTGTTCAGATTGTAATCATCAGAGAAGACCTTCTTAGAGAAGACCTTCCAAAAACTGTACCAACAATGATGAACTTCAAAGTTCAGGCCGATAAGGGCTCCTTATACAACACTCCGCCTTGCTACGGAATCTATATCTGTGGAAAGGTATTCAAGTGGATTAAGAACATGGGTGGCCTAGAAGCAATGAAGGTTCACAACGAAAAGAAGGCTGCAATCCTTTATGATTTTCTAGATCAGAGCAAGCTGTTTAAGGGAACTGTAAGAAAAGAAGACCGTTCACTGATGAACGTTCCATTTGTTACAGGCGATAAGGAACTAGATGCAAAGTTTGTTGCGGAAGCAAAAGCAGCTGGTTTTGAAAACCTGAAGGGCCACAGAAGTGTGGGTGGCATGAGAGCGTCTATCTACAACGCAATGCCAATGGAAGGTGTAGAAAAATTAGTTGAATTCATGAAGAAGTTCGAAGAAGAAAACAAGTAAAGGTAAGGAGAAAAAATGATTAAGTATACATGCCTCAATCCCATTGCACAGTGCGGATTAGGTTTATTTGATGATAAATATGAAAAAGTTGATGAGTTAGCAGACGCTCAGGCGGTTTTGGTAAGAAGTGCGGCAATGCATGATTTAGAATTACCGGACACACTGGAAGCAGTTGCACGTGCAGGCGCCGGAGTTAACAACATTCCATTAGACAAGTGTGCAGAAAAGGGAATCGTTGTTTTCAACACACCAGGTGCTAATGCAAATGGCGTAAAGGAACTTGTTCTTGCAGGACTGCTTCTTGCATCTCGTGATATCGTTGGCGGAATCCAGTGGGTTAAAGATAACCAAGATGACGAAAACATTAACAAAACCACCGAAAAGGCAAAGAAAGCCTTTGCTGGAAACGAAATCAGCGGCAAGAAGCTGGGCGTTATCGGAATGGGAGCTATCGGTGTAAAGGTTGCCAATGCAGCTTGTGCCCTTGGTATGAAGGTTTATGGATATGACCCATTTATGTCAGTTAACGCTGCATGGTCAGTAGATAAATCAGTTAACCACGTACTTGCTGTAGAAGATATTTATAGAGAATGTGACTACATTACAATTCACGTTCCTCTAATGGACAGCACAAGAGAAATGATTAACAAGGACGCTATCGACATGATGAAGGACGGAGTTGTATTCCTAAACTTCTCAAGAGATTCCCTTGTTGCAGAAGATGATATGGTTGCAGCCCTTGAAGCGGGAAAGGTTAAGAACTACGTTGTCGACTTCCCAAGCACAAAGACTGCTGGCAAGAAGGGATGCATCGTAATCCCTCATCTTGGAGCATCAACTGCAGAGTCAGAAGACAACTGCGCAGTTATGGCTGCAGAAGAACTGATTGACTACATGGAAAACGGAAATATCAGAAACTCCGTAAACTATCCAGCATGCGACGCAGGCGTGTGCCAGTCTGAAGGACGTGTAACAATTCTTCACAAGAACATTCAGAATATGATTTCCAGACTTGCAACTGTTGTAGGTGGCGCTGGAATCAATATCGCACATATGACAAACAAGAGCCGTGGTGATTACGCTTACTCACTCTTCGACCTGGATTCACCAGCAGATGCAGCTGTTGTAGAAGCTTTGAAGAATGTAGAAGGTGTGCTTAAAGTGAGGGTTATTAAATAATGGCAGTTATTAGACCCTTTGCAGCAATTCGCCCTTGCGACGAAAAAGCTGAGAGAATAGCAGCGCTGCCATATGATGTTTACAATAGACAAGAAGCTAAAGCGGAAGTTGAGAGAGAGCCGGAGTCTTTTCTAAAAATCGACAGAGCGGAGACGCAGCTTGACGATTCAGTTGACACCTACGCTCCGGAAGTTTATCAGAGAGCCCATGACACCCTTTGGGAAATGGTGAAAAAAGGCGATTTCGTAAGAGACAAGAAGCCTTGCTACTATATTTACGAGCTTACAATGGATGGCAGAACCCAGACCGGAATCGTGGCCTGTGCCTCCATAGACGATTACAGAAACGGCGTTATCAAGAAGCACGAAAACACTCGCGCCGACAAGGAGCAGGACCGCATCACACATGTGGACACTTGCAACGCCCAGACTGGGCCGATTTACCTGGCTTACAGAGCCAACAAGGTCATCAGTGACATAATTCGCCGGGTTAAAACAACTAAGCCGGTAAACGATTTCACAGCGCCGGACGGGATCACACACAGGGTATGGATTATCGATATCAAAACCGACATAGACGCAATCCAGAGCGCCTTTGACGGAATAAAGGAGATATATATTGCAGATGGCCACCATAGAGCGGCCTCTGCAGTAAAAGTTGGATTCAAGCGTCGACTTGAAAGTTCGGGATGTGATGGAAGCGAAGAGTTTAACTACTTTATGTCTGTTTTGTTCCCTGATGAAGAGCTGATGATTATGGATTACAACAGAGTTGTTAAGGACTTGAATGGTCTTAGCGACGAAGACTTCTTAAACAAAATGAAAGAACTTTTCGAAGTTGAAGAGGTGGCGAGGGAGAATAGGAAGCCTGCTGAGGCAGGAAAGTTCTCTATGTACCTGGATGGAAAGTGGTATATGTGCGGATTCAAAAAGGAAGATGTGCCTAATGACCCTGTGGGTAAATTGGATGTGTCAATGCTGCAGGAGATATTGCTCGCGCCGGTTCTTGGAATTAAGGATCCGAAGACTGATGCGCGCATCGACTTCGTTGGAGGAATTCGCGGTTTGGATGAGCTGGAGAGAAGATGCAAGAAAGATTGCCACGTGGCTTTCGCTATGTATCCGACTTCAATTCACGAACTTTTCGATGTGGCTGATGCGGGGCTTTTGATGCCGCCGAAGTCCACATGGTTCGAGCCTAAACTAAGAAGCGGATTGTTTATTCACCAGATTTAAGCCTTGAGGATAGCAGGTGCAAATGTGGGGAAATGCACGGGCTAGAGCGGCTTAACTAGGTAGGGACCTAAATGTGCTGAAAATTGAACAATAATGTTTTCAAAAAGTTTTGATAAAAAAATAACAGAGTTTTATTGACTGTGTTTGACTTTATGGAAAACGAGGAGTAGAATAGTAAGTATCTTGATACTTACTATTTTTATGGCGAAAAACATGTGTATTTTGTACTAATTTGAATACAGAATAAAATGTGTAAGGACCATAACAAGAGAAGTTATTCATAATAATTTGAAGGAGGAGTATGGTTATGAACACTAAGTCCAATGCGCCTGCAGAACTAATCGCTAAAGTTCTGAAACTGTTGCCAGGCGTGGATTGTGCAGGCTACGGCGGATGTGGAAAAGCTACTTGTGCAGAATGTTCAGAAGCAATCGTTGCAGAAGGCAATGTGGCTCTATGTCCGGCGTGTAACCAGGAAGCTGTTGATGCTATTGCAGAAGCAATGGGCGTAGAAACAGTGGAAGTAAAAGATGAAATTGCATTTATCGCTTGTAGTGGAGATGCTGCAGGTAAGGCAAGATTTGCAGCTGAGGGATGCAAGAGTTGTAAGGAAGCTGTCGAAGCTGGTTTTGCTCGCGGAGAATGTAAGAGCGGATGTGTAGGCATAGGTTCATGTCTAGACGTATGTAAGTTCGATGCTATGGCAGCAGAAGACGGAGACGTTTCCGTAATTGCCGAAAAATGTACAGGATGCGGAGCATGTGCAAATGCAAAGGTCTGTCCACAGAATGTAATTCGCATGATTCCTAGAGAGGCAACTAACTTCATCCCTTGTTCATCTAAGGAAGAAGACGACGACCTTGTAAGAAAGACTTGCGGATTCGGATGTATCGGATGCGGAGATTGCGTAAGAGCATGTCCTCAGGGTGCAATCGAAATTATCGACAACCACGCAGTAATCAATTATGAAATGTGCGTAGGTTGCGAAGCTTGTACAGTAAAATGCAAGAAAAAGATTATCGTAGATACTCTTCACGATCTTACAAAGCTTAAGGACAAGGTAGCATTTGTAAGTTGCAGCGGAGGTAAGAAAGCAACTGAAGTATATCAGAAATTAGGATATACAGATTGCCAGGCTGTAGTTGACAATGTAGATCCTAAGGAATATGGACTGTGTACAACAGGATGTACCGGTTTAGGAAACTGCACAAGAGTATGTCGTTACGGAGCAATTGAAGTTGTTGACGGAACTGCAGTTGTAAATCCTGACAAGTGCGTAGGATGTAAGGATTGTACATACGCATGTCCTAAGGGACTGATTTCCATCGTACCTTATAAGGGAGCAAAGATGGTACCATGTTCATCAACAGCAGATTACGAAGACAAGGCAGCTGTATGCGACAGCGCTTGTATCGCTTGTGGAGATTGTAAGGCGAACTGCCCTAACGGAGCAATTTACGCTGAAGGCGCACATGCTGTAATCGATCCGGAAATCTGCGAAAACTGCAACGTATGTCAGTACGTATGCTCAAGAGATATCATTAAGGAAAGAGTGGTTCCTGAGTACAATTACTTACAGAGAGACGCTCTGGCTATTAGGGAAGGAGAGTGATTAAGGTGAGAAAACTAAAGACTATGGACGGAAACGCCGCTGCAGCTCATGTTGCTTATGCATTTTCTGAAGTTGCTGCTATCTACCCAATCACACCATCCTCACCAATGGCTGAAAATATGGACGAATGGGTTTCTCAGGATAGAGAAAATATCTTCGGCGAAAAAGTTAGAATTATTGAAATGGAATCAGAAGCTGGTGCAGCAGGTGCTGTTCACGGATCCATTACTGCAGGTGCATATACATCAACATTTACTGCATCTCAGGGTCTGCTTCTAATGATTCCTAATATGTTCAAGCTGGCAGGTGAACAGACACCTACAGTATTCCACGTTGCTGCTCGTGCTTTGGCAACACATGCACTTTCAATTTTCGGAGATCATTCCGATGTTATGGCATGCCGCCAGACTGGTTTTGCTATGCTAGCATCAAACAGCGTACAGCAGGCTATGGACCTTGCTGCAGTTGCACACCTTTCAACAATTGCAGGAAAGCTTCCAATGATTCACTTCTTTGATGGATTCAGAACATCCCACGAAAATCAGAAGATTGAAGTTTGGGATTATGAAGACCTGAAGGAAATGGTAGACTGGGATGCTGTAAAAGCATACAAGGCAGGAGTAATTCACCCAACTCATCCACATTCAATGGGTTCAGCTGAACAGCCAGAAACATTCTTCCAGCACAGAGAAGCAAGTAACACTGCATACCTTGAAACTGCAGATTTAGTAAACGAATATATGCAGAAGGTTAATGCAAAGATCGGAACAGATTACAAGCCATTTAACTTCTACGGAGCACCTGATGCAACTGAAATCGTTGTAGCAATGGGTTCAGTTTGTGATGCTCTTGAAGAAATGGTTGATTACCTAAACGGAAAGGGCAAGAAGGTCGGCGTTCTTGAAGTTCACCTTTACAGACCATTCTCCGTTAAATATATGTTAGATGTACTTCCTGAAACTGTTAAGAAGATTGCTGTTCTTGACAGAACTAAGGAACCAGGCGGTGTTGGCGAACCATTATACTTAGACGTTTGCTCAGCACTTCGCGGAACTAAGTTTGAAGATTGCCTAATCGTTGGCGGACGTTACGGTTTAGGTTCTAAGGATACTCAGCCAGGAGATTTACTTGCAGTATATCAAAACTTATGGAGCGAGAAACCTAAGAAGGAATTCACAATTTCCATTAACGACGACGTAACAGGCTTATCACTACCTACAACTGAAAATCCAGACGTAGCTCCTAAGGGAACAAAGGCTTGTAAGTTCTGGGGTCTTGGTGCTGACGGTACTGTTGGTGCAAACAAGAACAGCGTTAAAATTATCGGTGACCACACTGATAAGAAGGTACAGGCTTACTTCCAGTACGACTCCAAGAAATCCGGCGGTGTAACAGTTTCCCACTTAAGATTCGGAGACAAACCAATTAAGTCAACATACTATGTTAAACAGGCTGACTTCGTAGCATGCCACAACGCAGCATATCTTCACAGATATGAAATGGTTGAAGACGTTAAACCAGGCGGATTCTTCCTACTAAACTGCGGATGGTCAGACGAAGAACTAGACGAACACTTACCTGCAAAGGTTAAGAGATACATTGCTAAGAACAACGTTCAGTTCTACACTTGCGACGCTGTTTCCATCGCTAAGGAAATCGGTCTAGGCGCAAGAAGAACAAACTCAGTTCTACAGGCAGCATTCTTCAAACTTGCTGACATCATTCCTATTGACGACGCAGTTAAGTATATGAAGGAAATGATTCAGAAAACATACGCTAAGAAGGGCGCAAACATTGTAGCTATGAACGAAGCTGCAGTAGATGCAGGTGTAAACCATGTTCATAAGGTAGAAGTACCTGCAAGATGGGCAGATGTAGAAGACGATGCTCCAGCTGCTAAGCTTGTTGGTCGTGACCAGCTTCACACTGACTACCTGAACAACGTCCTAGTTCCAACAAACACACTTACAGGTGACGCTGTTCCAGTATCAACATTCCTTGACACAGCAAACGGCATGATTCCTGCTGGTACAGCTGCATTCGAAAAGAGAGGCATCGCAACAGACATTCCAGTATGGAACAAAACTAACTGCATGCAGTGTAACTGGTGTTCATATGTTTGTCCTCACGGCGTAATCAGACCTTTCGTATTAGATGAAACAGAAGTAGATTCAGTAAACGGCGATTACCTTGCAATGAAGGGCGTTAAGGGTAAGTTCTATACTCTTGGAATTTCAGCATTAGACTGTACAGGTTGCGGATCATGTGCTGATGTGTGTCCTGCAAGAAAGAAAGCTCTTGAAATGGTTCCTGCTGAAGATGATGTTGTTCTTCCATCACAGGATAAGTACAACTACCTGTTCAACGAAGTAACTCCTAAGGAAGTTCCTTTCAAGGACGATACTGTAAAGGGATCACAGTTCAAGCAGCCATTGCTTGAGTTCTCAGGCGCTTGCCCAGGATGTGGTGAATCTCCATATGCTAAGCTGATTACTCAGCTATTTGGTGACAGAATGTTCATTGCTAACGCAACAGGATGTACATCAATTTGGGGATGTAGTGCACCAAGTACTCCTTACACAGTAAACAGAGAAGGAAGAGGTCCGGCATGGGCTAACTCCCTATTCGAAGATAATGCTGAATTCGGTTTAGGTATGGCAACATCTATCAGAGCACGTAGAGAAGAAATGAAGTCAGCAGTTGAAAAACTAGTTGACGTTCTAGGCGTTCCTGCTAAGGCATGGCTCGCTTCCATGAATGATCCACAGGCTGCAGAAGAAACAGGGGATATCCTGGTTGCAGAATGTGAAAAGATTGCAGATACTAACGAAACAGCAAGATATGTATTAGATAATAAGGACATGTTGATGAAACCTTCAATGTGGATCTTCGGTGGTGACGGATGGGCATACGACATCGGTTACGGTGGATTAGACCACGTTATCGCATCAGGAGAAAACGTAAACATCTTCGTATTCGATACAGAAGTTTACTCCAACACAGGCGGACAGTCCTCCAAGTCAACTCCTATCGGAGCAGTTGCTAAGTTCGCAGCTTCCGGTAAGGCAGTTAAGAAAAAGGATCTGGCACAGATTGCAATGGCTTACGGCTATGTATATGTTGCACAGGTTGCTATGGGCGCAAACCCTGAACAGACTCTGAAGGCTATCAGAGAAGCAGAAGCTTACGATGGTCCATCACTAATTATCGGATATGCTCCTTGTATCAACCACGGTGTTAAGGCCGGCATGAACAAGGCAATGCTTGAAATGAAGAACGCAGTACGCGCAGGATACTGGAATTTGTTAAGATACAACCCTGCACTGGCAGCTGAAGGAAAGAATCCGCTTTCAATTGATAGCGCAACTCCAACTGGAAGCTACAGAGACTTCATCATGGGCGAAGTTCGTTACAACTCATTACAGCTTAAGTTCCCTGAAAGAGCAGAAAAACTGTTCACAGAGGCAGAAGAAGCTGCTAAAGATAGATACGAACATCTAAAGCATCAGCAGAAGAGCTTTGATAATTAGGAAAGGAGGATGTAAGCATGAAAAGGTTTGAAGTAACTTATAAAAGAAGACTTAATGACAACATGGTGTGGCTGAAGATTTATGCTCCACTAGTTGCAAGAAAGGCAAGACCTGGTCAGTTTATCATTCTTCGTACAGATGAATATGGTGAGAGAATTCCTCTCACTATGGCAGGTCACAATGAAGAAGACGGCACTATAGATTTAATCTATGCTGCCGTTGGAAGAACTACAATGCTAATGGATCAGCTGGAAGTGGGAGACTGTTTTGCTGATATCGTTGGACCTTTGGGTAAGCCAACTGAAATGGATCACCTGAAGAAGGTTTGTGTAGTAGGTGGAGGTACAGGTAATGCACTTGCTTACCCTCTGGCTACAGGAATGCACGACCACGGCGTTAAAGTTGATATGATTGAAGGATTCAGAACTAAGGATTTAGTAATCCTTGAAGAAGAATTCAGAGCAGGCGTAGATAACCTGTATGTTGTAACAGACGACGGTACTTATGGTGAAAAGATGTTCACAACTGCTAAGCTGGAAGAACTTATCCAGAAGGGCAATGAATATGATGAAATCGTAGCTGTAGGTCCTCCAATTATGATGAAATTTGTTTGCGAAATCGCTGCTAAGTACAATATTCCATCAGTTGCATCATTAACTGCATACATGATTGATGGTACTGGTATGTGCGGTGGCTGCAGATGCAAAATCGGCGAAGAAGACAAGTTCGTATGCGTAGATGGTCCTGAATTCGACGGCGCACTGGTTGACTGGGATGACCTTATTAAGAGATCAAACTACTACAAAGACCAGGAAGCTGAAGACAGAGCTCACGTGTGCAGATTAACAGGAGGTGTTCGTTACAATGATTAATCTGGTAAGGAAACAGAATCCAATGCCTGAACAGGCTCCTGATGTTCGTAACAAGAACTTCCTGGAGGTAGCTGAAGGCTATACTGAAGAAATGGCAATTAACGAAGCAATGCGTTGCTTAAACTGCCGTAAAAAACCTTGTGTTTCAGGTTGCCCTGTAAACATTAAGATTCCTGCCTTTATCGCCAAGGTTGCTGAAGGCGATTTCGAAGCAGCATACAATATTATTTCCGAGGACAGCTCACTTCCTGCAGTTTGCGGACGTGTATGCCCACAGGAAAACCAGTGCCAGGGACAGTGCGTTCATGGCAAGAAGGGCGAACCGGTTGCTATCGGTCGTCTGGAAAGATTCGTTGCAGACTGGCATGCAGCTAACTTCGGTGATGTTGAAATCCAGCCTGTAGAATCAAACGGTCACAAAGTTGCTATTATCGGTGCAGGCCCTGCAGGCCTTGCATGCGCAGGCGACTTAGTAAACAAAGGCTATGAAGTAACTGTTTATGAAGCATTACATAAGTCAGGCGGCGTTCTGGTTTATGGTATCCCTCAGTTCCGACTTCCTAAGGAAATCGTAGCTGCAGAAGTGGCTAAGTTAGAAGCTAAGGGCGTCAAATTCGTTACAGACGCAGTTGTTGGTCGTGCAATTACAGTTGACGAATTAATGAAGGAAGAAGGATATGAATCCGTATTCATCGGTACTGGTGCAGGTCTTCCATCATTTATGAACATTCCTGGTGAAAACTACATCGGAGTATGCTCAGCAAATGAATACCTGACTCGTATCAACCTGATGAAGGCTTACCTTCCTGAATACGATACACCAATTCAGCACGCTGATAAGATTGCTATCGTTGGTGGCGGTAACGTTGCTATGGACGCTGCTAGATGCGCTAAGCGTATGGGAGCAAGCGAAGTATATGTAATCTATCGTCGTAGCCTTGATGAGCTTCCTGCAAGAGCAGAAGAAGTTCACCACGCTATGGAAGAGGGCGTAGAATTCAAGGTTCTTAACAATCCTGTACAGATTCTTGGAGATGAAAACGGAAATGTTAGAGCAATTGAATGCGTTAAGATGGAACTTGGCGAACCAGATGCTTCAGGCAGAAGAAGACCTATCGCTATTGAAGGTTCAAACTTCGAAATTCCTGTAGATATGGTAATCATGTCCATCGGAACTAAGTTGAATACATTAATTCTTGATACAACTGAGAAACTAGAAGCTAACGCTAAGGGCGGTATCGGCACAGATACAGCAGCTGCAACTAACCGTGAAGGTATCTTCGCAGGTGGAGACGCAGTAACAGGTGCAGCTACAGTTATCAAAGCTATGGGAGCCGGAAAGACTGCTGCTGCAGGAATTGATGACTACTTAAGCAGCAAATAAATAGGTTTTGACCAGGTTTTTAATTAAGCTATTAACACAGAAAGGGGAGGCCAATTTGGTCTCCTTTTTCAGTATGTAAAAGCCTTGACACCGTAATCTGAGGGAATTAGAATTAAGATGTATGGACAATCGTTTAGGAGGATTTATATTAATATATGGGTTATGTTGTTTTATATTTTGGTGCCTTACTTGTAGGATATTTGCTTGGAGGCAAGCTGCAGAAAAAGGCAGAAGAATTCGGATTTTTAGGCAGAGTTCAGACCGTGTGCATCTTCTTTATGGTTTTTATCATGGGTGCGCGAATGGGCTCAAATGAAGAGATAATTAATAATCTGGGGACTATTGGGCTGAAGGCTTTCGTCATTACTATTGGAATATTTATTGGAAGCGCACTATCGGTTACTATTTCCCGTAAGTTTCTAGGAATCGATAAATGGGGAAATGCCAAGCATGAGGATATTAAAGAAAATAAAGCCATTGAAGAGATTGAAAAAATCGAGGCCTTAGAAGAGGCTGAAGAACAAGGTGATGAAAATGCAGCTCGTAAGACAACAATGCTTATTTTAATAGCGGTGACTCTAGGTCTTTTGGCAGGATATTTTATTGTACGTCCGACAGTTACAGATATAGATGCCTTCTATGATATATGTAGCAGGGTTATGACTACGGTTCTGACACTTATGTTATTCGTTATTGGACTAGATATGGGGCTAGAAGGAACAGTTGTGGCTCATATGAAAGATGCAGGATGGAAGATTCTTGTTTTTCCATTCACTATACTTGTAGGAACTACTCTGGTTGGAGTACTTTCAGGCCTGTTTATACCAGGAATGTCTCTAAAAACAGGCTTAGCCGTATGTTATGGTTACGGATGGTATACCTTTGCACCCATTGCTATTGCCAGCGAAGGGTATATTACAGCCAGTGCAATTTCCTTTATGCACAACGTTTTCAGAGAACTTCTCGGTATTATTCTTATTCCAGTATTAGCAAAACATATTGGCTATATCGAGGTCTGCAGTCTTCCGGGAACTGCAGGATCTGATATTGCAATGCCAGTTATAACAAGGTCTACAAGACCTGATATCGTTGTATATTCATTTACTATGGGAATTATCTGCACCCTATTTGTACCGGTGCTGGTGCCACTTGTAATCGGAATGTAAATTCCACTCAGGAGAATTAAGATGAAAAAGCTAAATGACAAACTTTCAAAAATGCTTAGAACGGCATATGAAGATAGGGGATTTCTTAAAGAATCCGGCTTGAGTAAGGACGAAGTGACATCTTTACTTCAGGAAATTAATCTTTATGAAATGAGCGGAATGTTGCTTAAATCCGTAATGACAGATGAGGGCATGAGGCGCTTTACAGCTAAGGAAGTTGCAGAAATTATGAAACCTGCTCTGGACAAAATGTGTCAGGAGCCTGAAGAGGGATGGACTGAGTATTCTTATAGATATGTTCTCAACAGGCTTTTTCCTGATTCTAGCCAGGATTTCCAGGCGAAGAAATATGCAAGAGGTCGTGCAATGTATTTGAAAACTCTGCAGGTTTTGTTCAAGCTGGAGGAAAGCGTAATGCCTTATGACCCGCGCGTGGACATTGTTCTGCCAGACGTGAGCATTATTGAAAAATATGACTGCAACAGGGAATATGGCCGTTTCTACAAGGTTGCTGTAGGTAACTATATTTATGAGTTTATGAGAATCAGTGCGGAGCTGACGCCTTTTAACACCCTGGGGCACATTGCCGGAGTGCACCATGTTGCAATGTATATGGCAAAGCAGCTTTTTGCCTTAGATGTACCTTGTGATTTGGGAGTTGTTTCAGGTGCGGCAGTTTGTCACGACATAGGAAAATATGGATGCAAGAAGGGCGAGGAGAAGAGAGTTCCATACTTGCATTATTACTATACAGATACTTGTACTGAGAGATTTAATCTGCCGATGATTGGCCATATTGCGGCAAATCATTCGACTTGGGACTTGGAACTGGAGAACCTGTCGGTTGAGTCCCTGCTTTTGATTTATGCAGATTTCAGGGTAAAGAGCAGCAGAGATGAGAATGGTAAGGAACTGGTTCATTTCTATACACTAGATGAGGCTTTTCAGGTGATTTTAGACAAGTTGGATAACGTGGACGAGGCCAAGAAGCTGAGGTATCGCAAGGTTTACAACAAGCTGAAGGACTTTGAAAACTACATGATTGACTTGGGAGTTACAACAGAGATCAAGGGCGCAGCAGAAGAGGAAGAACCGCCTAAACCTGAGAAGAAACCTTGGAGGTCCATGGCTTCTTACAGCAGAAATAAGATTGTGTCAGCTATAAAAAATACAGCGGTTGATCACAATATCAGATTGATGAATGCTTTCTACCGTGAGGAACAGTTTGCAAATTTACTGGAAATAGCGAGAACCGAGAAGCAGTGGAGAAGCCTGCGTACATATATTGCAATTCTAGGCGAATACTCGGCATATATGACGGAAAAACAGAAGCTGATGACCTTAAGATTCCTCTATGAAATGCTTACTAACAGAGAAAGCGATATCAGATATCAGGCAGGGGAAATCTATGGGCAAATTGTGGCTAATTTCAATATAGAATATCGAAAGGAATTGCCTGAGGGCGTGACTCTGTCAAAGAAGCGGATTACAAATATGACACTGTGGAAGAAGACAGTCGAGAATGTTTTGAACCCGGATCACAAGCTGACAGATGAACACAAGAAGAGAGTTAGCTACTGCCTGAAGAATATGGTAAAAACACTCATAGCTAACTGTCATCCTGAGGATAAGGCAAAGTACATAGATGTTGTAGTGCGCTGCTTCAATCGTCGTGATTTGACGCCTATGAATAAGTCGGCTTTGCTCAGGGTAATTCCTGTGACTTCGCCAGAGGATTATACTTATAAGCAAAAGAAGGCAGTTATCGCCTTTGCCAACAAGATGATGAAGGAAGAAGAGGTTAACCTTCGCGTTGCAGGCGCTAAGGTTCGCCAGTATTTTGGTGTCGACAGCAAGAATGAGTGTCTGGAACGTGTGGCAATTCTCACCGGCAAGGATAGCTTGGTGACAGAAGAAGCACTGTCCGATATGTTCCTGGATAATCTAAAGGCAAGGACTCCGTGGACTATCAAAACCTCCAACATTGCAGCAATGCTTACTTATGTTGAAAGCCACAGAGATGACGGCATCACCTTGCATGTTGCAACCCATCTTGCAAATTTGATTAAAGTAAGCGAAACTGTAACGGTAAGAACTGTAGCCGGAGACGGCCTGCTTCAGATTATTGATAAGCTTTTGCCGGAGCAGAGAAATGAAATTGCAGTAGAGCTAGGCAAGGGACTTGAAATAGGAGACTATCAGTTCTCGAAATATATTCCTGAGTATCTGGGACAGATTATGCTTCATCTTTCTCCAAGAGAATTAGATGAGCTTATTACAGACCTTGAGGTATTCTTGAATCAGACCAATGCTATGGTTGCATCCTCGGTGCTACACACATTTGGTGTAATTTTGGAGAATTACAGCATATATGGTGCAAACTACGGTTTCGTAGAAAGTCCTGAGGCTACTGAACAGAGAAAGATGAGACTTCTCAATGACCTTATGAAGGGTCTGGGAAACTATATTACTGTAATCAGCCAGGAGTCACTATGGACTATTGGAGTAAATATATTCGCATCGCCTAAACTGGATCTGAGAGAAAAATACGGAATTTTCAAGGTTTGTAGCAAGAAGCTGATGACCCTGTATGAGAATAATAGGGAAGGCCTCTTGGACTTCTTTAACAATGCGGCGGCCTTCAGACATATTTACGAGTTTATCTGTAACTACGAAATAGAAGTTGGAGATTTTAATATTCCTGAGCCTAAGAAGGTGGCATTCTTCCCGGGAACTTTCGACCCGTTTAGCTTGAGTCATAAGGCCATTGCCAGAGAAATCTGCAATCGTGGCTTCGAGGTTTATTTAGCCTTAGATGAGTTCAGCTGGTCTAAGAAGACTCAGCCTAGGCTTCAGCGTCGAAGAATTATGAATATGTCCGTGGCAGATGAAGAGAATATCTTCCTTATGCCTGACAATATTTCGATTAATATTGCAAATAAAAATGATATAAAGTTACTGAAGAGAATTTTCCAGGGCAAAGACCTTTATTTTGTTGCAGGAAGCGATGTCATTAAAAATGCTTCTTGCTATAAGGTAAAACCTGATGAAGATACTATTCACTCCATTAACCATATTATTTTCAAGAGGGAATCTGAAGAGGTGAGCCCTGACTTTATTGCGCCTGAAAATACAGAGTATCCTATTATAGGAGAAATACAGAATCTGAGTCTTGAGAAAATATATGAGGATATCAGTTCCACTAGAATTCGTGAGAACATTGACCTTAACCGAGACATATCCAACCTCATAGATCCAGTGGCCCAAAATTATATTTTGGACAGAGGATTGTATATGAGAGAGCCTGCTTATAAGCATATGCTTCAGGCTAGGGATGTAACCATTGAACACCTTGAAATGAGAGACTCATCGGTTATTGACGATATGGAATCTGAGCTTGCTGGAAGAGGATATGATATAAAAAAAATAAGGGAATATCTGGACAGAGACGATGTCTGGACCCTGGCTATAAGAGATGGAGCAAGGGGCAACAAGATAGTGGCCGTTGCGGCGGCTAAGCGCCTAGATAGCTTCGACCTTTTGGCGGAGTTTGGCAATGCGGACACTGCGGAATATGTGAGAGCTCAGGCGGCAGGTGCCATACCTGTAATCGGAGGCTTCTTCTGCAGCAGAAAAACTAAATTGCCGTGCATCGAGCAGACCTTATTGGTTGAAATGGTATCGGAGCTTATTGAAATGGACTACACCTACGTGGTGTACCATCCTTGCGTGAAGGCAGGCATGAGTCGTCGGCTGACAGAATTTATGACGAAACAGGGATTCATTAATATTGGACGACCAAAGGGTGAAACCATTTTGGCAGCCAATATGACGATGCCGGTTATCATATTTAAGAATGTTTCTACTATTATCAAAGCTCCATTAAATGAGAATCCTAGGGTCTTGCGCATGGTTGAAGATGCCCACGACAGGTTGCTAGGTGAGATCAACAAACTTTATCCGGGGCATCTGATTATTTCATATAATTCGGGAATAATGTATCAGAAGATGATAAATCTGATTACTAAGATTAACGATGTGCCTGTGGAGCCGAGAAAAACCAAGAAATATGGCCCATATATGGCAGTACCTTTCGGAATGTTCCTGGAGAACAAGGTTGTTCCAAATACGGTAACTAAGTCATTGCATACAGAAAAGTACTATAACAGGGAGATTACTAATTTCACCGTTGAGGCAAGGAGAAATTATTCGCCAATTGCGGATCAGATTAGAATGATTAAGTCCTTTAACAGGCAGGTCATTCTGGTGGACAATCTATTAAATAAGGGTTATCGAATGAATAAAATCGATCCTATTCTGAAGGAACATCAGGTGAAAGTTGTGGTCACGGCTGTGGGGGTTTTGACCGGAAGAGGAAAAGACCTGATGACTATGAAGAAGCGAACGGCAGAGTGCGCGTACTATGTGCCGAACATCAGGCTGTGGCTCGACGAGACCTCTCTTTACCCTTATTTGGGAGGTGACAGCATCAAGAACCCGGGTGAGGACGTGAACCACAAGAAGGCTGTACCGTCTATGAATATGATTCTGCCTTACGCTGTGCCTAGTTTTCTGGGAGATTTGCCGGGAAGCAGCATTTACAACTATTCTATGACGTGTCTGGAGAATGCCAGGGACATTTTGCGCGTTCTGGAAGAAGAATATCAAAACGTTTTTGAGAAGAAACTAACTCTTAGGAGACTGGGCGAGGTTATTAACTCTCCAAAGATTGTGGAGGTCAATCGTCATCTGGAAACTGATGAAAGCATTGCGCCGTCCATTCATGTGGAGAGGGATATTGAGGCCTTGACCAGATTGAAGGTGATGTTTAAATGAGTAAAAGATATATAACTGAATTGTTTAAGGAGATGGAGGAGCTGAAGCTACCTGTGCCTCTTAAGGGTAAGGGTAATAGAGTGCATCTTCTTGCTCTTGGGGATGTGGGTGCCAATCTGCTACTAGGCCTAAAGCTAATGGGAGCGCCTGTTATAGATGCTATCGGAATTTTCGATGTGAATCCTAATGTGGCTTTGCGATACGAAATGGAAATGAACCAAATAGGAACTCCTTTCAGCGACGATTTGCCAAAGGTGGAAATAGTGGAGGAGGACCAGCTTTTCGACTGCGACATGTTCATTTTTTGCGCCAGCAAGGCTGTTCCAAAGATTGGAGTCCAAGGCGATGTGAGAATGATGCAGCTGAAGGCTAATAGTGAAATAGTCTCATATTACGGAAAGAAGGCAGGGGAAGCTGGATTCAGAGGAATCTTTGCTGTAGTGTCTGATCCTGTTGATCCGCTGTGCAAGGCGGCACTTATGTCTTCTGGGTTGAAGCCGGCTCAGGTCAAGGGCTATGGCCTGGGAGTTATGAACAGAAGGGCTATGTACTATGCCAAGAAAGACGAGAGATTCGCGGTATTCTTGGATGAAGGACGAGTGTTTGGACCTCACGGAGGAGACCTGGTTGTTGCCAACAGCATCGAAAACTATGATGATGAGCTTAGCCGTGAGCTTACAGAACTGACAACTACCTGTAATTTAAAAGTCAGGGAGCTTGGGTTCAAGCCTTTTATTGCGCCAGCCCTTTCATCTGGAGCATTTTCACTTATTGCGACCTTGGCAGGACAGTGGAATTACAGCTCACTGTGGCTAGGCAGAGGCGAAGATGGTGCTTTTCTAGGAGTAAAGAATAGAATTTGCGGAGACGAAATTGAATTTGAGAATCTGGGTTTACCGGAGGAACTTTATAAGAGAATAGAAATTGCTTATGAAAACCTTAGGGGGCTAGAGATATGTGCAAGGGAAGATTAATTGTTGCTTGTTTTCTTGATGTGGAGAATATTACTGAGTCCAGGCTGGCTGATAATATCAGGTCTGTAAAGGACAGGGTTGAGATGCGCCAAGGCGGCACTATCACTGATGCTGAAGGCGTTATGGAGCTTATTGAAGATGGGGAGCCTTTCGCTCAGCTTGTGGTGTCTGTAGAGCTAGACAAGTTTGGAATCAATGAGGAGATGGAAAGGTTTATCAGATGCCTGAGACGACTAGAAGATGAAAAGCCCCTAGAAGGAGTTACCTGCGGAATCATCGTTGACGGTAAGGGCGAACTTTATACTAAGGATGCAGGGAGGCAGTTAGCCTTTGCTATGTCTCGGGCCGGAGGGGTTTTGCCAGGCAAACCTTTTGTAGAAGCTACGGGTAATTTGAGGAACTTCGACATTATTGCCCAGACCAGTGGGTTGAGCCACAGGGAGGCTTATAGAAAAGCTTGCAGCGATTTGATTAACAAGGTCAGGGACTTTGAACTGGAGAATTACAGGATTTTTATGCCTAGAATTCTTGCCATTCATGCAAGCAATAGAAAAACTTCCAACAGCCTGGCTCTTTGGTCCATGGTCAAGGAAAATCTTGAGGGCAGGGCTGAAATTGAAGAAGTTCAGATGAGAAACGGAGAAATCTGGGACTGCAGGGGATGCAAGTTTGAGCAGTGTCTTCACCACGGCGAAAAGGGAACCTGTTTCTATGGGGGAAGAATGGTGGAAAAGGTGTATCCTGCTGTCTTGAAGTGCGATGCCATTGTTTTCATATGTCCTAATTACAACGACTCTGTCAGTGCGGACATAATGGCAGCAATTAACAGGCTTACGGCTCTCTTTAGAACCAACGATTTCAGCAAGAAGAGGATGTATGCCATAGTAGTTTCAGGCTACAGCGGAGGTGACCTTGTGGCGAAACAAATTCTGGGCGCCATAAACCTGAATAAAAACTTTATGCTGCCTGGTGACTTTGCTTTACTTGCAACAGCCAATACTCCAGGCAGCATAAATGAAGTTCCCGATATTTTAGAGAAGGCGGAGGCCTTCGCTAAAAGAATTCTAATGGAAAGCTAGGTCAATAAGCATTGCTTATTGGAAAGCCAGATAGCTTTCCATTTCTTTTTCTGGAACCATGCTTCCGCCAGTAGCCCATAAAATGTGGGTACTGTTTTCTAATTTTCCTTCTAGATTGTGTTTCTTTATGTATTCCTTGCACTTTGTAAACTGCATTGGACCTGAGAAGCTTGCGCAGGCAGAAGGTTCAATGAAGATTTTTTCTGAAATTGCGAGTTTTGATAGATAAGGGTATAGGTTGCAGTCTTCTATGGTGTAGCAGCCGTCTAGGAGAGTTTCCATAATAGAGCCTACTAATCTTGACGGGCGGCCTACTGCCAGACCGTCTGCGGCTGTTTTACCGTCTAGGCCGATGTCTGCGACGCAGATTTCATCGTGAAGACCTGTGATGAGGCCTAAGGTCATACATGGTGCGTGGGTAGGTTCAGCGAACATAATGTGGATGTGTTCGCCGAAAACCTGTTTCAGACCGAAGGCAACTCCGCCGGGAGCACCACCTACGCCACATGGAATGTATACGAATACAGGATGGTCTTCATCGCAGATTATATTGTTTTCCTCAAACTGATTGATGATTCTCTTTGCTGCTACGGAATAGCCTAAGAATAGGTCGCTGGAACCTTCGTCGTCTACAAAGTGACAGAACGGATCTTTGGCAGCTTCTTTTCGGCCTTCAGCAACGGCTTTCTGATAGTCGTCAGCGTATTCTACTACGACAACGCCTCTGGAGCGAAGTAGGTCCTTTTTCCACTGTCTTGCGTCGGCGGACATATGAACTGTAACACGGAAGCCTAACTTGGCACTGATGATACCAATTGAAAGTCCCAGGTTTCCTGTTGATCCAACGGCTACGCTGTAGTGGGAGAACAGCTCCTTGAATTTATCTTCTGTAAGAACGGAATAATCATCTTCCAGGTTTAACATTCCCGCCTTCATTGCCACTTCTTCGGCAAATTTCAGGACCTCGTAGATTCCGCCCCTTGCTTTAATGGAGCCGGACACTGCCAGGTGGCTGTCGCATTTTAGGAAAAGTCTGCCTGGAAACTCTTCATTTACTTCTGCTTCCATAGCTGCTTTCATTGCCTTAATTTCTTTTAAAGGTGACTCGATGATTCCATTTGTAGCTTCTGTTTCAGGAAAGGCTTTCATTATATAGGGAGCAAAACGCTTTAGTCTTGCCTCGGCATCGTCTATGTCCTCCATAGTGAAAGGGAGCTGTGCCGGCTCACCTGCCTTAGGATTCACCCATAGAATCTCTTTACAGGATTTCATATCATTGATAAAGCTTTTTTCTGAAAAATCTCTTTTAATAATGTCTGACATAATTTCTACCTCACATGCTTTCTAAATATAAATGTCACATTTCTATCACATTATACACAAAAACAAAACAAAATAAAATACTTAGTGAAATAAAACAAAATAAAATAAAAATTTTGTCAAACAACTTAAATACGTAAATTTTTCCATTGACTTATATTTCACAAACCAATATAATCTTGAATATGGTCGGTAAAGACCATGAAATTTATTGGCATTATTATTTAAAAAGGAGAAAGAGAAGAAAATGAAATCAGTAGTAAAATTTCTTCCGATCGTAGTTCTTGCAGGACTAATGATCTCAGGACAGGACGCTCTAGTTGCTGCACCAATTGCAACAGTAGCAGCGTGCTTAATCGCTCGTCTTACTGAAGGCTTGGGATTAAACGATTGTATTGATGCTTCTATCAAGAGTGTAGGAAACATCATCGTGGCATTATTCATCTTAATGTTCGCATATGCAATGGCAAGTGCGTTTATGTCAACAGGTGTAGGCGCATCAGTAGTACTTATCGCCCTAAAGGCAGGTGTTACTGCTAGAACAACAGCAGTTGTTGGACTTGCTGTAACTGCAGTTCTATCAGTTGCAACTGGTTCTTCATGGGGTACATTCGCAGCTTGTTCACCAATTTTCTTATGGTTAGTAAACATTGTAGACCCTAACTGCATCGAAACTGGAAGTTTACTTCTTACAACTTGCGCTATCGCTGGTGGTGCTTGCTTCGGTGACAACATCGGTCTTATTTCAGATACAACAATCGTATCATCCGGTATCCAGGGCGTACAGGTTGTAGACAGAATCAGATCCCAGGGTGTATGGTCAATCTGCTGTCTAATCTTAGCTGCTATCGCATTCGTAGTTGCTGGTATTATTATGGGTCTTCCTAATGTAACAGCATCCGCTGATGGCGTTATGGATCAGATTCCTCAGAGCTCATTAGACTACCTAGCAACAGAAAGACCAGAAGCTATCGACCTATTAAACCAAGTAGAAAGCGGAGTTGCTCTTTACATGATCATTCCACTAATTCTAGTAATTGGATTAGCTGTTGCAGGTGTTAACACATTCGCTTGTATCGGTTCTGGTATCGTTTCAGCTTACTTACTTGGTTTAGCTGCTGGAACTACTTCAACTGCAGGTCTTCAGGATTACATTGATATGTGTCAGGCTGGATTCGCTGATGCAGGTGGTTGGGTAATTGTAATGATGATGTGGGTTGCTGCATTCGGTGGTATCATGGGTGCTATGCACGCATTTGAACCACTTGCTAAGTTAGTAGTAAGCATTTCAAAGAACGTAAAACAGTTAATGTTCTGGAACGGTGTACTTTGCGTAGCTGGTAATGCTATCCTTTCAGACGAAATGGCTCAGATCGTAACAGTTGGACCTATCATCAAGGACATCGCAGAAGAAAATATCGTTGCTTCAGAAGAAGATATGTACAAGATTAAGTTAAGAAACGCTACATTCGGAGACGCTATGGGTGTATTCGGTTCACAGCTAATTCCATGGCACGTTTACCTAGCATTCTACATTGGTATTGCTGCAAACGTATTCCCACTGTACGAGTTCAAGAACACAGACTTCATCAAGTTCAACTTCATGGCTATGATCGCTGTAGCATCACTGTTAATCTTAACAATCACTGGTGCAGACAGATTCATTCCACTATTCAGAATGCCAAGAGAACCAGAAGTTCAGCTGAAGAAGAACGTAAAGGCAAACGCTTAATTTATTGTAAAGATTATTTAAGATACATTCTTAACTTGCAATATAATTTCCAAAAAATCCTGAGGGTGCCAATTCCTCGGGATTTTTTATGCTCATTTTGCCTTAGAATATAGCCTAGTGCACGCAAAGAAAGCCCTGCAGGGGCTTGCATTTCTGAGCAAACCTTGCAGGGCACAATTCATTATGGTATTTGACGTTATTAAATTAGAATAATATTAGAATCTGTCGCTATAGTTCAGGAGACCTCTCACGAAGCCACCCTGGACTTTTTTCTTTTTATTGTCTGGGAACACCATGTCGTAGTAGACAATGTTGGCAAGAAAGCCATCATCGTCGCTGTGGATTATGGCATAGGAACCACTGCTGCCGTCTCTTGGCAGAGACAGGCTGCCTGGGTTAACCATGAGTATGCCATCCATATCTTCGCAGACAGCAACGTGAGTGTGGCCGAAGCAAACGCACTCGCAGTCATTTTCCTCAGCTCTATACATGAGCCTGCTAAGGTCAAAGTCTACACTGTCAATGTGACCGTGAGTTACAAGGATATTTCCTACAGGAGTGTCCACTATATCGTAGGATTCGCCCTTAGACAAGGAGCAGCATCCGTCGCAGTTGCCTTTCACAGCTACAACGGGAATTCCTAAGGTGTCCTCTAGTGTGTGAGCATCCCTTATATAGTCTCCACAGTGAATAATCAAATCTATATTATTTAACTTTTCAAAGACACGGTAAACCTTGTCCAGTTTACCGTGAGTATCACTTAATACAAGTATTTTCATAATAAAAAAACCTCCGTAAACTCCTTGTATTATAACATAAGTGAGTCTCGGAGGGAATTCTGTTGTGAATTAAATTTATGCGCTTTTTAGAAAATGCGTGATTTTCTAAAAAAGCAAAAGGAAGAAGCAAAATCAAACAGGCTAAAACAGTATTTCCGGAGCGACTGATAATGGTGTTGACTGATAAAGGGACTCCGGAAGTTTTGATAGTGGCTTAGGCCACTATCAAGGTTACAGCGATTAAAGGAACGAGTCTCTTTGCTTTTACTTCTTCCGTGCTTAGCAATTATTTTTTAGGTCTTTGATCTTGACCTACTATTTTTTAGATCTTGGGCTTGCTCCCCAAAGCTTATCTGCACTTGGTTTCCAGTGCTCAGCATAGTGGTCGCACTTGCTGCACAGATGCTCAGCGCTCTCAGGTGACTGAAGGTCAGTTGAATATGCGCCTGATTCAGCAACCATCTTGCGAAGCTTTTCAGGGTTTTCAAGCATAGGGCATGGACGAAGCATATTGTCGTTAAACGGCTGATTGTCGTGATATGCCATCATCATTGGAGAACGTAGTGCTTCAAGCAATGTCTTTTCTCTGATATTTGAATCTGAATAGTGAACGAATACGCAAGGGTCGATATCGCCATTTGCATTAATGTGAAGATAACGGTGTCCACCGGCGATACATCCGCCTACATATTCAGCGTCATTCTGGAAGTCCATAGCAAATAGCGGCTTTGTAGCACGATATTCACGGATCTTATGATATACACCAATACGCTGCTCAGGAGTTGGAAGCAGTTCAGGAGCAGCATCATTTCCAACTGGCATGTAGTGGAAGTACCATACGAAATATGCTCCAAGGTCAATCATTGAGTCGTAGAATTCTTCTGAAGTAATGGAATCATAGTTGGCACTTGTGTAGCAACATGAGATACCATAGATTAATTTCTTGTCTCGCAGAAGTTGCATAGCGTTTGTAACCTTCTGATATACACCATCACCACGACGACCATCTGTAGCTTCTTCAAAGCCTTCAAGGGAAATTGCAGGTACGAAGTTACCTACGCGAAGCATATCGTCAGCAAATTTTTCATCGATTAATGTTGCGTTTGTAAAGCAAAGGAATACACAGTCGGAATGCTTTTCACATAGACGGATTAAGTCATCCTTACGAACTAGAGGTTCGCCGCCTGTGTAGATGTACATATATACACCTAATTCTTTTCCTTGTCGAACAATATCATCAATTTCATCAAATGTCAAGTTTAATTTATGACCATATTCTGCAGCCCAGCAACCTGTGCAGTGAAGATTACAAGCAGATGTTGGGTCAAGCAGAATAGCCCAAGGAATGTTGCAGTTGTATTTCTTACGAAGTTCTCCTTCCTTTGGCCAACCAGTCATAGCTGCGTTAATAAAGAAGTTAACAGCAAGAGTCTTTGTAACGTTAGGGTCTACATCAGTGAAAAGCTTAAGTGCAACCTGGTGGTAAGGATGATCAGGATTTTCAATAACCTCACGAATAAGAGCTCTATGCTCCTCAAATTCACCCTTGGAGAACTTGTCTGCCCAGTCCATCATCTTAACCATATGCTTTTCGGGATCCTTGTAAATATAATCAAATGTCTTTTCTACTCCATATTTTTTTAAAGTGTTAATAGCGTTCATAATTTTACTCCCCTTCCATTTTACTCCTTAGAATTCTAGTTCTATTTTTAAATTTTCTATCCGGTTGAAATGCTGTGTTCAGGACAATATAGTGTCGCAAAACTCCCTCTGACAGAAGGGCCAAGCCCGCAGCCCAAACCGTTACCTTTACCAGTAGCACTGCGCCAAGGGTACCGGTCAAAACCGACAGAGCCAGGATTGTCGCCCATGAGGACAATCCGAATCTCTTTGAATCTATAGATGTCTGTATGCCTAGCAGGCTATCTAGCAGTATGAGCACTGCAAGTCCTGTGTAAATAAATGTTCCTTCGAATCGATCTCCGATGCACAGGAGCGTTATACCTAAAACTATAAGCAATACTCCGCAGGCAAAGTCATATTGAAATGCCAAGCAATATAAGTCGTTGGAAAAATATCCGATTATCTTAATTATTCCGTAACATGCAAGAAGAATTCCAGCGATAATTTTCACACTCGATAATGCAAGTATATGTGAAAGTGGTGTTATAAGACACATAATACCGGCGATATACATAATCACAGAAACCGCTATGTATCCGACACATGCTATCTTAACTTGCTTCACATTAATCACCTCCCATTTCCTTATCTTTGCAATTAGAATATTCCAATTACCTTTGTCAAACAATAGACAAAAAAGGATTATTACCCAAAATTCAGACACTGGGCCTAATTTGTCTGAATTTTTTCATTCTGTGTAGAAAAAAATATGTGTATGTGATAGAATTTATGTAGAAATTTATTTGAATTTTTTAGTCGGGGATGAGTAGATTTGAGAAGAGATACGAGTTTGAGAGAAAAGTTTTCTAATCGCTATGCGAAGCTTGGATTGTGCATTTTTGTTTCCGGAGCCGCGCTAATTATTTTATATGAAGCAATAATCAATATGGGCGACGTAAAAGGGGCCTTTGACACACTTACAACCATTGTTTCTCCATTTATATATGGGCTGATAATGGCTTATTTGCTTTGTCCGGTGTATAATTTCTCAGTGCGAAACTTATACAAGCATACAAAGCGAAGGTTTAAGAACAAGAAGAATGCCTTCAGGCTCAGCAGGGTAATTGCTACGGTTGTGTCGCTGGTGGTTTTGATCGGGGCTGTAGGTGGCATGTTTGCCCTTGTTCTACCGGAGACCATAGACAGCGTGGTTAACCTGGTGCAGGTTACGCCGGGAAGGCTGACTGACCTGGCTATATGGGCGGAGGAGACTTTGACCAAAGGCGAGCATCAGCAGATGGCGGATTATCTGGACACCATGATTATCAACGTTAGAAAGAGTGTGATTGAGTGGACCGACAATAATTTCATGCCGAAAATCGGCGAGTATATGACGCAGATTTCTCAGGGAATTTTTGTTACGGTGAAGACTGTATTCAATATTGTAATTGGTGTCATCGTTTGTGTGTATTTTCTTAACAGCAAGGATATTTTCAAAGCTCAGACTATGAAGACTATTATGGCCATGACTAGCAGAGAAAAGGCTATGGAAATTTTTGATTTCGGAAATTTCTGTAACAAAACTTTTGGCGGCTTCATTAACGGCAAGCTTATTGACTCGCTGATAATTGGAATAATTTGCTTCGTTGCCATGAATATTATGGAATTGCCGTACCCAGTACTTGTAAGCGCTATAATCGGTGTGACTAATTTCATACCGTTCTTTGGACCTTTTATTGGAGCGGTTCCATCGACTATTATTATTTGCGTGGAGAGCCCGCTTCAGGCGCTGTACTTTGTTATACTTGTAATCATACTCCAGACCTTTGATGGCAATATTCTCGGACCGAAGATTCTAGGTGGTTCAACTGGTCTTGCAAGTTTTTGGGTAATGTTTGCAATTATTCTCTGCGGCGGAATCTTTGGATTCCCGGGCATGGTTCTTGGTGTGCCTGTGTTTGCTGTGATTTACTACTATTTCAGCAGGTACATTTCCAAGAAGCTTATGAGAAAGAATTTGCCTTCTGATACGGCTAGTTATGAAGAATTTAATAAATATGATATAGATAGAAAAGAAATTTTGTAGGACTTAATTTGTAGGACTTAATAGAAAGGGAATTTATAGATGGAAAGAATATCTAATGCAGATATGTCTAAATATACCTCTTTTAAAGCGGGAGGATGCGCGGACGAGATGGTTATAGTTGATACTCCGGAGGAGCTTCTGGAGGTTTTGATAGAGCTGAATAGTAAGGCTGACCCGTATATTATGCTGGGCAATGGCACTAATACCTTGGTTAAGGACTCGGGCTATCACGGGACTGTGGTGAAGCTGGGGGACAGTTTCAATAAGGTTAAGGTTGAAGGTGAGCGTGTGACTGCAGGAGGCGGAGCGCTTCTTTCTGTAATTGCGAAGGTGGCTTTAGGTGAGTCCCTGACTGGATTCGAGTTTGCAGGTGGTATTCCCGGAAGCGTTGGTGGTGCAATCTTTATGAATGCCGGCGCTTATGGCGGCGAAATGAAGGACATTGTGGAAACTGTTACCTTGGCTAAGAAGGACGGAAGCGGAGTTGTGACTGTGAAGGGTGAAGATATGGACTTTGGCTACAGACATAGCGTCCTTGAGGAAACTGGGGACATCGTGCTTTCTGTTACTTATAAGCTTGCTAAGGGCGACCGTCAGGAAATTCAGAGCACTATGTCTGAGCTTACTCAGAAGAGAAATGAGAAGCAGCCTGTTCAGTATCCTAGTGCGGGAAGTTTCTTTAAGAGACCTGAGGGGCATTTTGCTGGGAAACTTGTTCAGGATGCAGGTCTGAAGGGGCTGACTGTTGGAGGAGCGCAGGTTTCTCAGCTTCATAGCGGCTTCGTTATTAATGTAGGTGGCGCAACGGCTACGGATATTATTGATTTAATGCATGTTGTGCAGGATACTGTGGAAGATAAATTTGGTGTAAGATTGGAACCAGAGGTAAGGATTATTGGAAATTAATTTTGATAAGTATAAGATGATATTTGATTATCATACCCATACAACTTTTTCTCATGGAAAGGGCTCTATTGAGGACAATGTAAAAGCTGCCATAGATGCGGGGCTTTCGGAGCTGGCAATTACTGACCACGGTCCGGGGCACCTGACTTATGGTGTGAAAAGGACGGATTTCCCTGTAATGAGGGCAGAAATCGATAGGCTCAATGAAGTTTATCCGCAGGTTAAGATTTATCTTGGGGTAGAGGCTAACATCATTTCTGTGGGCAATTACTTAGATGTGAGCCCTGATGAAATGGACTGCTTCGACTTCATTCTGGCGGGCTATCATTATGGAATCCCAAGGGGTTACTGTGTTTCTAACTGGCTGGATGCTCATGGGCTTTTGCCTTTTTTCGGAAGTGATTTGCTGGTAAAGAATACGGATATGACTCTGAAGGCTCTATACGAAAATGATATTAAGATTTTAACTCACCCGGGGGACAAAGGGCGTTTTGATATTGATGACATCGCCAAGGCGTGTGCGGACACTGACACCCTTATGGAAATCAGCACATGGCACGATCACCTGACGGTGGAGGAAATTAAGATTGCGGCTAAGTACGACGTGAAGTTCGTAATCAGCAGCGACGCACACACGCCGGACAGAGTTGGAAGTTTTCACGGTGGCATAGAGCGTGCTATTGAAGCGGGGTTGGACATAGAGAGAATTGTAAACATCAGGGAGGTGTAGGTTTATGAAACAGATGAAGGTTGTCATTGTAACTGGCCTTTCGGGCGCGGGCAAAACTCACGCAGCGGATTGGTTCGAGGATCGCGGTTATTATTGCGTGGATAATATGCCACCTTCTTTAATTCTGAATTTCGTTGAACTTACATCTATGTCTGAAAATAAAATTGATAAGGCGGCTTTTGTGGTGGACATTCGTGGCGGCGAGTTTTTCCATGACTTCAACGAGTGCATCGAGAAGTTGAAGGGATATGAGGGCATCGACTTTAAGATTTTGTTTGTGGAGGCATCTAATGCGACTTTGGTGAAGAGGTACAATGAGACGAGAAGAAGTCACCCTCTGACAGGGGGAGCGGCGTCGGCGGAAGTTATCCAAAAGGAAAGGGAGAAACTTCGTAGCATAAGGTCTCACTCTGACTATATCATAGATACCACTAGACTGAAGGTAGCAGGCCTTAACGAGGAACTTGAGCGGATTTTTGGCGAGGGTGAATCGGAAAGTGCTTTTGCTATTAACATTGTTTCCTTTGGATTTAAATATGGAATTCCAGCGGAGGCGGACATGGTTTTTGACATGAGATTTATACCAAATCCTTTCTATGTGCCAAGTCTGAAGAAGCTGACTGGCAACAACAAGAAGGTGTCTGCCTATGTTATGAAGAACCATATTACTCAGGTTTTTATCAAGCATCTTCATGATATGATCGACGATGTTGTGCCTTATTACATTAAGGAGGGCAAGTACCACCTTAATATTGCCTTCGGATGTACAGGTGGGCAGCATAGATCTGTGGCGACGGCTAATAAGATGGCTGAAATCTTTAAAGAGGACGGCTTTAGAGTTAATTTAGAGCATAGACAACTTAAGTAGTTCATCTAGACAACTTGAGCTGTTGATGATATAATTATACTGTGTTTAGTTGAATAAATAACAAAAAGGAGAAGACCAATGGACAAATTAATTATCAGTGCTTGCATTTGCGGCGCAGAAGTTACTAAAGAACAGAACCCTAACGTTCCTTACACTGTAGAGGAATGTGTTAGAGAAGCAAAATCAGCTTATGATGCTGGTGCAGCTTTAATTCACTTACATGTAAGAGAAGATGACGGAACTCCTACTCAGAGCAAGGACAGATTCCAGGAAGTTGTAGATGCTATCCGTAAGGAATGCCCGGATGCAATCATCCAGCCTTCAACAGGTGGAGCAGTTGGTATGACTGACCTTGAAAGACTTCAGTCAACAGAAATCGTTCCTACTCCTGAAATGGCTACTTTAGACTGCGGAACTTGCAACTTCGGTGGAGATGAAGTATTTACTAATACTGATAACACAATTATCAACTTCGCTAAGATCATGCAGGAAAGAGGAATCAAGCCTGAATGTGAAGTATTCGATAAGGGTATGATCGACACTGCTATGAAGACAGCTCACAGAAAGGGTTACCTGACTAAGCCAATTCACTGGGACTTCGTATTAGGAGTACAGATGACTGCTACAATCAGAGACCTTGTATTCATGGTAGAATCAATTCCTGAAGGTTCAACTTGGACAGCTACAGGTCTTGGTAAAAATGCATGGCACATTGCTGCTGCAACAATCAGCTTAGGCGGACACGTAAGAGTTGGTTTCGAGGACAACCTATACATGGAAAAGGGTGTTCTTGCAGAAAGCAACGGACAGATGGTTGCTAAGGTTGTTGAACTAGCTAAGCTTCTAGGAAGAGAAGTTGCTACTCCAGCTGAAGCAAGAGAAATCTTAGGACTTGCTCCACTTAAGTAAGAACATACTGAGTGAGAAATATGTTAATTAAAAATAGCAGATAGCCTATAGGCTGTCTGCTATTTCGTTTATCTTCTTAAATCTATTGTTAATTCCTGATTTCTTCATAGGCGGATCCATCATTTCACCAAGCTGAATCAAGCTAGCCTCAGGGTACTCCAGGCGGAGCTGGGCTGCTGCTCTAAGTTTAGGGGGAAGAAAGTCCAGGCCACGAAGCTCTTCTATTTTCTTGATTGCCGCAATTTGGCGGGACGATGCGTCTAAGGTTCTATCTGTATTTGCATTGTCGCAGTTCGTCAGCCTGACTGTAGCGTTTACAATATCCTTGTTAAGTACAACCTCATCGAAAATCAGTCGCTGAGCGTTGGCGCCCATAATAGATAATGTATCGCAGATATTTTCTGCGCTCTTCATGTAGACGATATACTTGTCTTTTCTTTTCACTATTTTCGCATTTAAGTCAACGAAACTGTTAATCATTTTTTTCAAGTCGTTGGCCAGGGTCTGTGTGGCACATACCAGCTCTAGATGGTATCCCCTGCTAGGGTCGTTCATAGTACCAGAGCCCATAAAAACGCCGCGCAAATAGGACTTCTTACAACATTTGGAACGAATAAGAGTGGCATAGATGCCGTCACTGATAAAGTTATTGCCTTCTCTTACAAGAAGTATTCCTGTTTCTCTTAGAATCTGCTCACTGTGCATCTCAGGATCTATGGTTAACATGTAGATATGACCTTTTTTCGGTCCTTGAGCGTCACCTATTTCAAGTGCTGTTTCCACATTAAAATATTCCTTAATAAGCTTCTTGTAGTGACGGGCTACAGCCGCATTATCTGTAGCGGTGACAATTTTAAATTTTCCTCCACCAGCAAGTCTTATACTACCAGATACCCTTAGGAAGCCGGCAATTTCTGCCAGTTGACAACACTTTTTTTCAGGGTCTAATCTGGATAATTCGTTTTTCGTTTCGCCTGCAAAAGACATGGGAACTACCTCCATTTTTGTTTCTAAACAATGATGATATTATATCATATTCACCTCAGATTTGGGTAAAGAATGCATCGTAATGTGCTGATTTTTGTGAATTTTTGGTGATAATTCGCTCGTTTTGGCTTTGACAGAAAATTACATTTATTGAAAATTCAATGCTTTCGGCTGTTAAAGTTTTAACTTGCAAGAAAAAGGTTGTTTTTCGTTTTGGAGGGGGTATAATTATACTAGGGGGAACTTCTTTTTTATGCGAAAGAAACTTCTACCAATACTCACTAGAAGGGAGGATGTAAGATGTTTGCTGAAGAACTCACTAAAGTAAAGGAAAGTGAAACCTACGCAGATGAACTTCAGAAGAAGGCAAATGTGGATTCTAAGCAGAGCATAGCAGACGCGAAGACGAAGGCAGAGAAAATGCTAAGTGATGCAAGAATTAAGGCGAAGGATATTTACGACACCTTAATCAAGGAAGGTCAGGAGATATCCGATCAGCAGTACAATGCATTCCTGGAAGACAAAAGGAAAGACTGTGCGGATGTAATCAGCAGAGCCAGAAAAAATGAGGAATCGGCAATAGCGCTGATTGCAGAAAGGATTGTGAGAGACAGTGTCAATTGTTAAGATGAAGAAGGTGGCTGTCATAGGCCTGGACACTGCAAAAGAAAAACTCATATCCGATTTGATGGAGCTTGGAATGGTGGAAATCACTGACCAGGCACAGAAGCTGACTGAGAGTGAAGAATGGAGAGGGCTCGGAGAGAGAGACGGAGACAGCGACAAGCTAACCGTAATGGATTATGACATTAATAGAGTAGCCGTAGCACTTGAAACTCTAGAGAAATTCAGCACAGCGAAGAAGCCTTTGTTTGAGACGAGAAAGGCTATGAAACAGTCGGAATTCGCAAAGACCATGGCAGGTCGAAGCGAAATCGAAAAGAACATAGAATATGTTCTTGAGCTTAATGATAAGCACCATGGATTAAAGGAACTTATCAACAAGAAGCAGTCCGAACTGATTTCACTTACACCATGGAAAGATTATGACTTGCCATTAGAGGAGACAGGCACAAAGAACACAATCTTGGACCTAGGTGTAGTTCCGTCAACGGTTGATATCCCAGCTTTAAAAGAAATGGCTGAGGATGGAGACAACGCAGTTGTTCTTAAGGAAGTGAATCGCGACAGAGATTTCATTTACCTGGCAGCTATGACAACGAGAGATTGCGAAGAGGACATGATGACAGTTCTTAAGCAGTATGGATATACTCCATTACCGCTAAAGGATTTCATCGGCACACCTGCAGAGAACATGCAGAAGCTTCGCAAAGAAATTGAGGAGACTGAGAAGGATTGCAGCCAGCTTGAAGAAGAAATTAATAAGGCTGACAGCCTGAAATTCGGTATTCAGTGCGTCTACGACCAGATGTGTATGGAAAGAGACGCTGAAAGAGTGAAGAGTAAACTCCTTAAAACAAAGCGCACATTTAACCTGGAGGGCTGGGTACCAGCAAAATCAATGGATGCCGTAAGCAAGCTCCTTACAGAAAATGAATGTTATTTTGACTTCAGGGATCCTGAAGAAGGCGAAGATGTGCCTGTAATGACACAGAACGGCAGCTTCGTTTATCCTTTCGAGGTAATAACAGAAATGTATTCCTTACCTGATTACAGAGGTGTGGACCCAACTAAGTTCTTTGCAATATTCTATGCAATGTTCTTTGGTATCATGCTAAGTGACGCAGGCTACGGAATTGTAATCGCAGTAACTTGCTTTATCCTGTTACGCAAGTTTGACCTAGAAGGCGCAACATATAAGATGATTAAGATGTTCTTATATTGCGGTGTATCCACAGTCTTCTGGGGTGCCATGTTCGGCGGGTGGTTCGGAGACTTCTTCCAAGTTGCCGCAAAGACCATCTTCAACAAGGAAATTAACATTGAGCCATTATGGTTCAACCCGATTGATGACCCTACAAGACTTCTGATCTGGTCATTGGTATTCGGTGTGGTTCACTTATTCCTAGGAATGGGTATCAAAGCCGGCATGCTTATCAAAGACGGAAAGATGTTTGATGCAGTATGCGACATTTTCTCCTGGTACATGGTAATTATTGGAGGTGCTATGTATCTGGCAGGAGGAAGCATCAGCCAGGCTCTTGTAAAGCCGGGAATGTATATTACGATTCTGGGAGCTTTGATATTGCTGTTTACCGGAGGCAGAAAGAACAAGGGCTTCGGTAAGGTGACAGGTGGATTGAGTTCACTATACAATGTAACAAGTTATATTTCCGACATACTGTCATACTCCAGACTTCTTGCTCTGGGACTTGCAACAGGTGTAATCGCCCAGGTTGTAAATACCATGGGCTCACTAATGGGCGGAGGAATAGTTGGAACTATCGTCCTAATGATAGTATTTGTAATCGGACATACATTTAACCTTGCAATCAACGCTTTAGGTGCTTTCGTTCACTCAAGCAGATTGCAGTATATCGAATTCTTCGGAAAGTTCTATGAGGACGGCGGAGAAGAATTCAGACCTTTTGGAAAAGATACAAAATATGTAAGAATCACTAAGGATTCAGATGGAGGTAAAAAATGATTTCTGGAAATGTTTGGGCACTTTTAGGAGCAGCAGTTGCAGCATTAGCAGGTATAGGAAGTGCGATGGGTGTTGGTATAGCAGGTCAGGCAGCAGCAGGCGTTCTTGCTGAAGACCCTAAGAAGTTTGGTAAGACTCTGATTTTACAGGCTCTGCCTGGTACTCAGGGTATCTATGGTTTGTTAATGGCGTTCCTGGTTTTCATCAGAATTGGTCTTCTAGGTGGAAACATGATTGATTTAACTCTTTCACAGGGATTATACATCTTTGCTTCAGGTCTTCCAATTGGACTTGTAGGTATTTGGTCCGGTATTGCTCAGGGTAAAGCAGCGGCAGCAGGTATCATGCTTCTAGGTAAGAGACCTGACCAGATGGCTAAGGGTATCATTTACGCAGCTATGGTAGAAACATATGCAATCTTCGCGTTACTGATTTCAATCCTAATGCTGTTCAACTTAGGAATTTAATTGGAAACTGACGCAAAGGACGTGAATTTAAATGAGCATAGAAAAGATTACATCGAAAATTATAAGTGACGCTGAGGCCAAGGCTAAGGTCACTTTAGACGCAGCGAAAGCTGAATGTGATGGAATCCTTGCTGAAGCACAGACTAAGGCTGATGAGCTTGTAAAGAAGGCTGAAGCCGAAGGTCTGGACGAAAAAGAAAAGCTGATTAGCAGAAGAAAGGCTGTTGCGGAAATCGACGGCAGAAAAATTATTCTAGAAGAAAAGCAGAAGCTAATATCTGAATGTTTTGATAAAGCTGTTGAGAAAATCGCAAACCTTGAGGAGAATGAATACGTTGACTTCTTGGTGAAGCTTGTGGAAAGCACAGGTGAAACTGATGGCGAAATCATTATGAACGCCAAGGATGCAGCGAAAATCGGCGAGAAGCTGGTGCAGGAAGCTAACGGCAAAATCAGTGGAGGCAAGGTTACTCTGTCAGATAAAACAGAAAGCATTTCCGGAGGATTTCTGCTGAGAAAGGGTTCGGTTTATATCAACTGTTCTCTTGAAGCGCTCGTTGAAAACGCAAGAGAAGGTCTTGCTCGCGAAGTTGCGGAAAAGCTGTTTTAGAAGGCATTTTGACTATAAGGAGATAAATAGATGGCAAAGCGAAATTTAGAAGAATATACCTTTGCAGATGCCTATATTGGAAGCTTCAGCAGAAACCTGATGAATAAGGTCGACTTGGTTAGACTTGCATCGTGCAAGGACCTTACTGCAGCTGAGAATGTTTTGCAGGAGTTCGGCTATGGAGAAGCCAAGGAATTGTATGGTGGGGACATTGAGTGGTTCATAAGAAGAGAGCAGAATAAGCTTTTTGACTTAGTTTATGATACTATTCCTGAGAGAAAGGAATTGGCTCTATGTCTTTTCCCTTTCGACTACCACAACATAAAGGTTTGTCTGAAATCTGAGTTTCTGGGAATGGTGCCAAATGAAGACAATCTAATGTCTACTGGCGATATTGACTGGAAGAGCATGGTTGCTATGGTTAGAGACAGAAATCTGGTGTTCATGTCACCAATTATGAGAGAGGCTGTCTTAGAAGTAGCAGACGTTTTCAGCAGAGGACATGATCCTCAGGAAATTGACATCATTCTTGATAAGGCATGCTACAAGGATATGGTTCGTGCAGCTGAGGAAAATGGAGACGAATTTCTTATCGATATGGTAAAGCTTAATATTGATATTCTTAATCTTAAGACTTTCATCAGACTTAAGGAAATGAATAAACCTTGGTCTTTCTTCCAGAAAGTATATCTTGAAGGCGGAAATATCAGCGAACAGTTCTTCATTTCATCATATGAGGAACCATATGCACAGATTGCCGACAAGCTGGCACCATATGGATTAAGAGAAGTTATGGCAGAAGGTGGCAGAGCTATTAAGGAAAGCGGGGATTTCGCTGTTCTTGAAAGACTTTGCGAAAATAAGATGATGGATTACTGTCGTCAGGCTAAGTATTACACCTTCGGAATAGAACCCATCGTAGGCTACTGGTACGCAAAGGAAGCTGAAATAGATAATCTTAGAATAATTCTAGGTGGAATCCTTATGGGCTCTGAACCAGATGAAATTATTGAAAGATTGAGGGAACCATATGTATAAGATAGGTGTTATCGGCGAGAGAGATTCAGTTCTCGGTTTTAAGGCCGTTGGACTGGATGTATTCCCTACAAGTAAGGGAGAAGAAGCGAAACATACCCTTCACAGAATTGCAAAGGAAGACTATGCAATAATCTATATTACAGAAGGCCTTGCAGTTCAGATTCAGAAGGATATTGACGAATATAAAGACTTGAAGATCCCGGCAGTAATTACAATTCCGGGCAAAGAAGGCTCTTCGGGAGCAGGTATGGACAATGTAAGAAAGTCCGTAGAGCGTGCTGTAGGAGCAGACATTCTATTTGGAGGTGACAAATAAATGAGCCAGGGCAAAATAGTTAAGGTCTCCGGACCACTGGTTACTGCGTCCGGCATGGAAGATGCTAATATGTTCGACGTAGTACGCGTAGGTGAGCTGGGACTGATTGGCGAAATTATTGAAATGAGAGGCGACCTCGCTTCTATTCAGGTATATGAAGAAACTGCAGGTATCGGACCGGGAGCACCGGTTGTAACAACAGGTGCACAGCTTTCAGTAGAACTGGGACCAGGACTTATTGAAACAATGTACGACGGTATTCAGAGACCACTTGAGGCAATGCGTGCTCAGGTAGGTTCCAACATTACAAGAGGTATCAACGTTCCTTCACTGGACAGAGATAAGAAGTGGGAATTTGTTCCTACATGTAAGGTTGGCGACGAAGTTGAAGCTGGAGACATTATCGGTACTGTACAGGAAACTGTTATTGTAGAACAGAAGATTATGGTACCTTATGGCGTTAAGGGCATAATTGAAAGCATCCAGGCAGGTTCATATACAGTTGAAGAAGTTGTAGGTACTGTTAAGCAGGCTGACGGTTCAGTTGCTGAACTTAAGTTAATGCAGAAATGGCCTGTCAGAGTTGGTCGTCCATATAAGGAAAAGCTAGTTCCTGAAATGCCTCTGATTACAGGACAGCGTGTAATCGATACAATGTTCCCAATTGCTAAGGGTGGTGTAGCTGCTGTTCCAGGGCCTTTCGGTTCAGGTAAGACAGTTGTTCAGCATCAGCTAGCAAAATGGGCAGACGCAGATATCGTAGTTTATATAGGATGCGGTGAACGTGGTAACGAAATGACTGACGTACTGATGGAATTCCCAGAACTAAAGGACCCTCGCAGTGGAGAATCACTGATGAAGAGAACAGTTCTTATTGCGAACACATCAGACATGCCGGTAGCTGCCCGTGAAGCATCAATTTATACAGGTATTACAATCGCAGAATACTTCAGAGATATGGGTTACTCCGTAGCTCTTATGGCAGACTCCACATCAAGATGGGCAGAAGCTCTTAGAGAAATGTCCGGTCGTCTGGAAGAAATGCCAGGTGAAGAAGGATATCCAGCATATCTAGCATCCAGACTTGCACAGTTCTACGAAAGAGCAGGACGTGTAGTTTCACTGGGTAAGGATAACAGAATCGGAGCACTGTCCGCAATCGGTGCTGTATCTCCTCCAGGTGGAGATATTTCCGAGCCAGTATCACAGGCAACACTTAGAATCGTAAAAGTATTCTGGTGTCTGGACTCATCACTGGCGTACAAGAGACACTTCCCTGCAATCAACTGGCTACAGAGTTACTCTCTATATGTAGACCGATTAACTAAGTGGTATGAAGATAATGTAAGCAAGGAATTCCCAGAACTGAGAACTAAGGCTCTTAGACTACTTCAGGAAGAAGCAGAACTTGATGAAATCGTTCAGCTAGTAGGTGTGGACGCACTTTCCATTGAAGATAGAATCAAGCTTGAAGTTTGCCGCTCAATCAGAGAAGACTATCTACATCAAAACGCATTCCACGATGTAGATACATACGCTTCACTTGATAAGCAGTTCAAGATGATGCAGCTGATCTTCGCATACTATGATGCTGCAAGAGATGCAGCTTCAAAGGGTGCATCATTTAACGCATTAGCTAGTCTGCCTGTAAGAGAAGTAATCGGAAGATTTAAGTACATCGAAGAAGAAAGAGTTCCTGAAGCTTTCGAAGAAACTTTAGCACAGCTGAAGAACGAAGTTAACGATTTAGTAAGCAAGGAGGCTGAAAACGATGATTAAGGAATATAAGACAATATCAGAAGTTGCAGGTCCTCTAATGCTTGTAAAGGACGTTGAAAATGTAACTTACGATGAACTAGGTGAAATCAATCTTCACAATGGTGAAAAGAGACTTTGCAAGGTTCTAGAAATAAACGGTAGAGATGCACTGGTACAGCTTTTTGAAAGCTCTGCAGGCATCAACCTTAAGGAAAGTACAGTTAAATTCTTAGGTAAGGGTACTCAGTTAGGAGTATCACCTGAAATGCTTGGACGTGTATTCGACGGTATGGGTAGACCTAAGGATGGCGGACCTGAAATCATTGCTGAAAAGTATCTTGATATCAACGGCCTTCCAATGAACCCTGCTGCAAGAGACTATCCTGCAGAATTCATTCAGACAGGTGTATCTGCAATTGACGGTCTGAATACACTTGTAAGAGGACAGAAGCTACCTATTTTCTCAGGTTCAGGTCTTCCTCACGCTAACCTTGCAGCTCAGATTGCAAGACAGGCAAAGGTTCTTGGCGGAGAAAGTAACTTCGCCGTAGTATTTGCAGCTATCGGTATCACATACGAAGAAGCAGACTTCTTTGCATCTGATTTCCGTCGTACAGGTGCTATTGACAGAACAGTAATGTTCATGAACCTGGCAAATGACCCTGCTGTAGAAAGAATTGCAACACCTCGTATGGCGTTAACTGCCGCTGAATACCTGGCATTTGACCTAGGTATGCACGTTCTTGTAATTCTAACAGATATTACAAACTACGCTGAAGCTCTTCGTGAAGTATCAGCAGCTCGTAAGGAAGTACCGGGCAGAAGAGGATATCCTGGATATCTGTACACTGACCTTGCTACAATGTACGAGAGAGCAGGAAGAAAGAGAGACTGTGAAGGTTCTATTACAATGATCCCTATTCTGACAATGCCGGAAGACGATAAGACTCACCCAATTCCTGACCTTACAGGATATATTACAGAGGGTCAGATCATCTTATCCCGTGAACTGTACAGAAAGGGAGTCCAGCCGCCTATCGACGTTCTTCCATCACTTTCCCGTCTGAAGGATAAGGGTATCGGAAACGGAAAAACAAGAGAGGACCATGCAGATACAATGAACCAGCTTTTCGCTGCATATGCGAGAGGTAAGGAGTGTCTGGAACTAATGACAATCCTAGGTGAAGCTGCCCTTACAGAAACTGATCTGATTTACGCTAAGTTCAGTCAGGAATTCGAAAAGCAGTACGTATCACAGGGTTATGAAAAGGATAGAAGCATTGAAGAAACTCTTGACCTAGGTTGGGAACTTCTGAGAATGCTGCCTAAGACAGAACTCAAGAGAATCAAAGACGAATATATTGAGAAATATTTAGGGTAGGTGAACCATCATGGCAGAAAGAATGAATGTAAACCCTACCAGAATGATGCTCACTTCGCTTAAAAAGCGTCTAAAAACAGCAACAAGAGGTCATAAGCTTATGAAGGACAAACGAGATGAGCTTATGAAGGAATTTCTGGAACTTGCCAGGGAGAACGGTCGTCTTCGCCAGGAAGTTGAAGAAAAACTTGCAGATGTGTACAAAAACTTCACAGTTGCAAGTGCTATAATGAGTAGCGAGGTAATGGAGGAATCACTTATGTTCCCTAAGCAGGGCGTAATGCTTGAAGTAGGAAACAGAAATATTATGAGTGTAGACGTTCCTGTATTTACCTTCAAAACAACGGCAGAAGATCCGACAAATATCTTCCCTTACGGTTTTGCTCGTACAACAGGAGAACTGGACAACGCAATTTCTGCTTTGTCTGATTTATTCCAGCTGATGTTAGAGCTAGCTGCTAAGGAAAAGGAAACCTCACTGCTTGCTGCAGAACTGGAGAAGACAAGACGCCGTGTAAACGCGCTGGAATACGTTATGATTCCAAGGCTGACGGCAACTATCAAGTATATCCAGATGAAGCTGGACGAAAACGAGCGTGGTAACCAGACAAGATTGATGAAGGTTAAGGATATGATGCTTGCCGAAGTCATTCAGGAAAAAAGAGAAAACGATATGCGTGAACTGGAAAGTTACGTAGGCGAATAATAAGGTAAAAACGCGGTCGCAGGTTCTTGCGATGCGCGGGTATCAAAACCCACTGGTGCTGAGGCATTGGTGGGTTTTGATGTATGGGAAAGGAGTAAGGGAGTGTTGTAAGGGAAATACCCCGAAAGCATTCCTTTTTTTGCTGATATAAGGTATAATAATCGGATAAGCAAAATTTAGAAAGGCAGATTATCGAAAGAAAATATACTATGAGAACAGAAAAAATTACAGCAGAAAGATTAACAGAAAACATACAGAAAAGAATCGATATACAGAATACTCAGCCGGAAAGATTCAATGCTAGATTGAACTTACAGCTGGAAGAGGTAAATACTGAAGCTAACATTAAGGCAGTGTTCGGATTCAACGTAGGGGAATGGTGTCTTAATCCCTATGGCGACGTTCACGGCGGAGTAGTTGCAAGCATTTTGGACACTTCCATGGGTCTTGGTGCTGCAGGAATCTGTGAAAGTAATGTTAACACAACAGATATGACAGTAAGTTATCTGAGCGCAATGAATACGCACAGATTCTACATTTGCTGCGAGTACACAAAAATCGGAAGAAGAATGATTCGTTGCATTTCCAGAGCTGAAGATAAGCACGGAAAAGTTTATGCAACTGCAATGGCAAGCTTTATGGTAATGGGCGATGAGAAGACAATAGGTTAAAGGTAAAACGCTAGATAAATGAAAAACGTTAGAAAATGAGAAACTTAGGACAGAGGTGAGTAATTGAAATATTCAGAATCAAATATTAATCCAAATATTTTAATGGGAGTTTCCGAAATGGGCTTTACAGATATGACGCCTATTCAGGAGCAGGCAATCCCACTATTACTTCAGGGTAAGGACATTATAGGCCAGGCTCAGACAGGAACAGGAAAGACTGCGGCCTTTGGAATTCCCATGATTGAACAAATAAATCCAAAACAAAAAAACATTCAGGGCTTGGTTCTCTGCCCAACTAGGGAATTGGCAATCCAGGCAACTGAGGAAATTAAGAAGATGTCTAAGTATGTTCCCGGCGTTAACGCAGTGGCAATATACGGTGGACAAGATATAGAGAGACAGTTCCGCAAGCTGAAAGGCCCTGTTTCCATTGTAATTGGAACGCCGGGCAGAATCATGGACCATATGAGACGCGGAACTTTGAACTTCAAAAAACTTAAAATGCTGGTCCTTGACGAGGCTGATGAAATGCTGAACATGGGATTCAGAGAAGATATCGAAACCATTTGCAGGGAGATGCCGAAGAAAAGACAGACCGCCCTCTTCTCAGCAACTATGCCGAGAGAAATAATGGAAATCACAGAGGAGTTCCAGAGGGACGCGAAGCTTGTTCGCGTAAAGGCTCAGGAGCTGACAATGCCTCTGATTAAGCAGACTTTCTATGTGGTAAAAGGTCGTCAGAAGGACACTTCAATTTGCAGATTACTGGACTATATGTCTCCTAAGAGAGCTTTGATATTCTGTAATACCAAGAGAAAGGTGGATGAGCTGACCTTGGTGCTGAAGGCTAAGGGCTACTCGGCAGAAGCCTTGCACGGTGACTTGTCTCAGCATCAGCGCGACAGGGTTATGAACCTGTTCAGAAACGGCAATTTAGAGTTGTTGTTGGCTACAGACGTTGCAGCGCGCGGAATTGACGTTGATGACGTGGATATGGTTTTCAACTATGACATGCCTCAGGACATGGAATATTACGTTCACAGAATCGGCAGAACCGGTCGTGCAGGCCGCAAGGGTCGCGCCGTTTCTATTATTACCAACCGCGAACGTTACAAAATCGAGTCCCTTAGGGACTATTGCAACGCGGAAATTAAGGAGAAGGAAATGCCGTCTGCCGGCAGTGCACTGACGGTCAAAGCCTACAAAAATGTGTCAGAAGCCATGGACTACTGTCGCGAGAAGGATTTGATGCCGTACATGAAAATCGTGTACAAGAAGTGCGTCGAGGAGGAAATGGATCCTCTGGAAGTGGCAGCTGCATTTCTAAGGGTTAGCCTAGGTGAAATCGACGCCCAGGCTGCCGAAGAACTCCAGTCATCAAAACAGAAAAAGGCGGCTAAGAAAGCCGCGAAGGCTGAGTCCCCTGAGAAGAATGGCCGCGGAGGTCGTTTTGGTAAAAAGGAGAAAGCTGGACGCGAAGGCCGCTTTGCTAAGAAGGACAAGGCTGGAAAGAAGGAGAAGTCTTTAAAGAAAGAGAAGGGCAATAAGAATGGAAAAAGGGCAAAGAGTGCAGATAAAAATAGAAGACATGACGCAGGAAGGGGCAGGGCTAGGAAAAGATAACGGCCTGGCTATCTTCGTTAGAGGAGCCGTTCTTGGCGACCTGGTTGAGTGTGAAATAACTAAGGTAAAAAAGAACTACGCCTTTGGTAAACTGACTGAAATTATTGAGCCGTCACCGGACAGAATCGAGCCAGAATGTGAGTACACCGGGCTTTGCGGAGGATGCCAGTACAATAGCCTGGATTATGAGGCTCAGCTTTCTTTGAAGGAGAAGCAGGTGCGCGACAAGCTTACACGCCTAGGCGGTCTGGAGAACCCTAAGGTGAATCCAACTGTGGGCATGGAGAACCCGTACAGATACAGAAACAAGGCGACTATGCCTGTTTGGACTGGTGGAATTATTACTCGTAAGGGCGGAATCGTAGAGAATTTGGGCGAGCCGTCTGTTGGGTTTTATCGCGGAAAGAGCCACGATGTGGTGGACTGCTATGATTGCTTCTTGCAGTCTGAGCCTGCAATGGCTGCAGCTGAGGCTCTGCGCCAGTTTATGGCTGAAGACAATATTACGGCTTACGACCCCAAATGGGACAAGGGTCTACTTCGTCATCTCATTGTCAAAACAGCCCGCGGCACAGGCGAGGTTATGGTAATTCTCGTTATTAACGGCAAGGGAATTCCTAACGCCCAGAAGCTTATTGAAATGCTAGATGATTACATCTACAACCTGCCAATCACCGAAGACGGCGTTGCATACAGTCTGGAAAGTGTCGTATTAAACGTGAACAAAACAGGCAAGGACATTATGACTGACGAGTGTATTACTTTAGCAGGTAAACCAACTATTCTTGAGGAAGTAGGCGGGCTGAATTTTGAAATCTCCCCATTATCCTTCTATCAGGTAAATCCTGTTCAGATGGAGAAACTTTATGGAAAGGCTATGGAATATGCTGATTTCAAGGGTGAGGAAACTGTCCTTGATCTTTACTGCGGAGTTGGTACTATCGGTATCTTTGCAATGCAGGCAGGTGCAGGCCGCGTAATCGGCATCGAAAGCGTAAAGGGCGCAGTCATCGACGCCAACAGAAACTCTGTAATTAATGGCATCGTTAAATCACGATATGTATGCGGACGTGCTGAAGAGGAACTGCCTAAGCTTATTAGCGGAGAAGACCTTAAGGACGAGGACCTGAAAATCGACAACGCCGATGTTGTCTTCCTTGATCCGCCAAGAGCAGGATGCGACCAGCGTTTGCTTGACGCAGTTGTCTCTGTTGAGCCATCAAAAATTGTCTACATTTCATGCGACCCAGCGACACTGGCAAGGGACATTAAGTACCTTGGTGAGAAGGGATATAGGTTTGAAGAGGCAACACCAGTGGATATGTTCCCATGGACCGTGCA
>Ga0129313_1000319_pt1 | contig 44833 bp, 30 predicted proteins | sample O1105metagenome_FD_94436 | JGI IMG/M metagenome (GOLD analysis project Ga0129313, IMG submission 94436) | Orangutan group fecal microbial communities from fecal samples from Wisconsin, USA - O1105 metagenome | ecosystem: Host-associated > Mammals > Digestive system > Large intestine > Fecal...
CCGGCTCATACCGCCGAACTCATAGGTACGGCTGCTGCCGGGCACACAATTTGCCGTCGTATCATAGGTATCATCCTCCTCAGGATTCCACTCCGGCAGGTTAATTTCCACCTCATCCGTCAGGATACCCACACCGGGATTCACCACAGGCCAGTCATTCTCCCATACCACCTTGGCAAGAAAGGTCTCCCGTCCCATGGTGGTATGGCACTCCAGCGGGCGCACCGCCAGCATCACCATGTACCACTCTCCGTTCGGAGTCTCTATCATATCCGCATGTCCCACATACTTGATGGGATAATCCCTGCCCAGATGTCTGTGAGTCAGTATAGGGTTACAGTAATTGTTTTCATAGGGTCCGAAAATGCTCTTACTTCTGCATACGGTCACCGCATGCTCCGGGCCCGTACCTCCCTCGGCGTGCATGATATAATAATAATCGCCTTTTTTATACAGATGGGGACCCTCCGGCCAGGGAATCTGCTTCATTGCCCCGTTCCAGACATTGTGTACCTCCCCCACCAGCTTCATATGTTCCACATCCAGTTCCTGAATCCAGATGTAATAATCTCCGTTGTATTTACAGCCGGCGGGATTGGGATGGGTGCCGATATAGTAGCACTTTCCGTTCTCGTCAAAGAACAGGCTGGGATCGATTCCGTCCGCCCCCTCCAGATAGTATGGATCTGACCAGGGACCGGCAGGATTCTCCGCTGTCACAATATAATTGCCGCCGTGGGACACGTTGGTACAGATGACATAATAGGTGCCGTCATGATAACGCATGGTAGGGGCAAAAAGGCCCTGGGAGTGTCCGGCATTTTGCAGGGGCAGCTGTTCCTGTCTGTGCATGGCATTTCCGATTTGCTCCCAATGCACCAGATCCCTGCTGTGCATAATGGGCAGTCCCGGAAAATAAGCAAAAGAAGAATTAATCAGATAGTAATCACTTCCCACCGCACAGATGGAAGGGTCGGGATAAAATCCCGGCATAATAGGGTTTTTTGCAATCACTGTCATAGTTTACCTCTTTCCTGCGCACCTTGTAGCGCATTTTATTCCTTCTTATTTGTTCTCCGTAGCAAATACATAGAATGCCGGCTTCGGTTCGTAATTTTCATCAAACAACAGAGGACACTGTTTCAGACTTCCCGTATTTCCTCCGCCCACATTGGAATGGCTCTGCAGCCAGGAGTAGTGGTCAACAGTTCCCCAGAAAGTGATTCCGGTTACGGAGATACCCGCCTGACCATTCCGGTTTTTCAGCACATAATACAGAACGTTGTATCTGTCCTTCTGTTTCTCGTATTCTTCCTTTTTCGCTTCCTCGCTGCCGTCGTAGGTATCCCGGGCCTTTAAATCAAACTCCGTTATCTGTACATTCCCCACTACCTTTGCATATCTCTTCACGGCAAAATCCACGCTGTCCATGGTGGGCGTACTCATATTATAATGCCCCTGCATACCCATGGCAGAAATCCTTGTACCCACACCGGGCTCGCCCTCCCGCTCCTTCAGCTCAGTCAGCAGTTCAATAATACTATTCATCTTTTGCGGCTCGCACTCATTGTAATCGTTGTAATACAGTTCCAAATCTGCAGGCGCATACTTATTTGCATAAATAAAAGCATTGATAATATACTCATTGCTCTGATAGATATGCCACCAGCTGGAATTGCTTCCGTGTCTGTCCTCAGAGAGCGATTCGTTCGGATTTTCACTGTCCGTGCGGTAGCCGCCTCCGTCGCTGACTGCCTCGTTCACCACATCCCAGCCGTAAAACATATCCTTATACTTACTGTCCTCTCCGGTAAAATGAGTAAGCATGGTACGGATGTACCACTCCAGTCTCTTATTCATGGTTTCCTTGTCCACATAGTCTTTATTCTTGTCATAGTCTACATGGAAGAACCACTCCGGGGTCTGAGCATGCCACACCAGCACATGCCCTCTCACCTTAATCTGATTGTCGGGATTTGCCTGATTCCAGTCATAAACCTTGTCCAACATCCTCTCAGCCAGGGAATAATCCAACTTGGGTACGATGATCGTCTCACCGTTCAGTTCTGCTTCCTCCGTACCGGGACAGAATGTACAACTATAACCCACCATGGCATCGGGTTTCAACTCATTTCCGAAGGTAATGGCATTAAAATGGGTAGTGATAATCTCCCAGACTTTCTCATCCTCCAGCTCCGCTGCCGTGGCAGCACAGCCCACCCGGCACCCCATTGTATTCATCACAGCATCCTTCAAAATCGGTACCTCCTCAGATATGTTTTCTCCGCTCTCACCATCGACATCAGATGCAGTACTGTCCTGCACCGGTTCATACGCAGTTCCTTCCTCACTCAAACTTGTCCCGGAACTTTCCCCGGTACTCTCTTCAGTGTTCTCCCCCGCAGAAGGTGCTCCGGCATCACCGCCTTTTCCACAGCCCGCAAGCACTGATACCGCCATAATTGAAACCAATAAGAAAGCAATTGCCTTTTTTCTCATTCTCCCAAATCCTCCTGAATGTGATTATATATGGATTATACCGAAACATCCGCCGTATTTCCCTGTATTTTTTGCTGTTTGTCTCCCACATTTTGCTTTTTTGGGAATTTACTTTTTATTTATCTGATGCTAAAATAAAAGGACAGGAAAGGAGGACAAAAATGTCTTCTGTCAAAAGCACCCCCCCCATTTCGGAAAATAAGGATTTTTATTATACTGTGAATTCGGACACGGCCCGCCCCCGCATTCTGGTGGGTACCGGTCAGGAGCTGGTGCAGTATCGTCAGGATACTTCCATACGCATATGGTATAACGATTTACCTGTAGATTACGAGACCCACTGGCACACTGCCATGGAAGTCATTATGCCGATGGAAAACTGGTATGAAGCCATCGTCCGTGATGAAAGTTTTCATATTGTACCCGGAGATATCTTTATGATTCCCCCCGGTGAGATGCACTCCCTGAAAGCCCCCGAGACAGGAAACCGCTTTGTCTTTCTGTTTGACCTTGCGCCCTTTACCAGACTCCATGGCTTTGCGGGAATCCAACCTCTCCTGACAAAGCCGATTCACCTCACCCGGGCTTCCTATCCCAACATCTATGATGATGTGTATCAGATGATGGTGCAGATGAGAAATGAATATTTTAATAAAAACGAATTTGCGGAACTGACCATCTACTCCCTACTGTTGAATCTGTTTGTCAAGTTGGGTACCAACCATCTGGACAATATTAATCTCTTCCCCAATATGCGGGTATACAAACAGAAGGAGTACGTGGATAAGTTTAACACTGTCATGGATTACATAGACTCCCACTATATGGATGAGTTAAATTTGGACGACATTGCCGCTTCCATCGGCTTCAGCAAATATCATTTTTCCAGACTCTTCAAGCAGTACACCAACTATACCTTCTGTGCCTATATTACCCACAGAAGAATCAAGGTGGCGGAGGAACTTCTGGAACAGCCCGACCTTTCCATCACGGAGGTTGCCCTGCAGTCCGGCTTCCCCAGCATCTCCACCTTCAACCGGGTATTTAAACAGGTAAAGGACTGTACCCCCAGCGAATACAGAGAAAAGAACAATCAATATAACAGAATTTCCAATGTAAAAGTCGATTCACCTTAATGAAGGCGAACCGACTTTTTCTATTCCTCATATTTATATTCAAAATTCGTGAAGGTGGCGGAACCTCCGATCTTTTTCGTGGAAAAAGCAGCCAAACCGCATCGGCAGCCTGCAAAATGATCCAGGCCGAAATAAAGCTTATGCCCTTTTCCCACTCTTCTCCATTTTCCGCCTTCTCTGGGCTCTCTGTAGGAAAAAAACACCGTGTCCGCACCCTTTGAAAAGTCAACCTCCATTCTCAGTCTGACTTTCGGTGAAACCAGATTGATTTTCTCCGAAATCACTCCCGGCATATAGTCCGGAATCGTGGTATTTCTGTTCTTCTCCGTGTCCTCCCGCTCCATCATCACCAGATAATATCTTCGCAATTCCCTGGTCACCGCCAGCATACCGTAACAGCCCTGCAAGGCGCAGATTCCGGCAAAATCACCCTCACTCAAGTCTGAGGCATCCACCGTCACCTCTGCACAGCTTTTCGGGAAAAACATCCTCTGAGTCAGCGTATTTACTGCCTGAGTCACATTTGTACAGAGTTTTCCCGTGATTATCGTCAATCCACCGGCCCCCGAAATTTTCCACAGCTCGGGTGTTGGCTCATGATTCCACTGCCACTGCTTTTTTAACCGGCAATGCCCCTCCTCATCCGCCACATATGAAAAATCATCGGAGCAATACAGGGGTTGATACTCATAGTGGGGTCTGTTGTCCGGATTTTCTACCACAGCCGGAACCTTCCCCTCCCTGCCAAATATGGGAAAATCTCCGTCCCAGCTTACCGGAACCAGCACCGGGCTCCTGCCTGCCGCGCCTCTGTCCTGCATGAGAATACCGTACCATCTGCCGTCGTTTGTGGTCACAAGACCGCCCTGGGCAATACCGTTGTTGGCAAATCCCAGATTGTCATCCAACACCTGACCTCCCCGGAACTCTCCATCCAGAGAATCACAGGAAAAACACATCTGCACTCTCCGTCCGGTGCCGTTCTTTGGCCAGTGAACCGTGAACAGATAATACCGATTGTTGATTTTTTGAAAATGTGTACCCTCATATCCCAGCCACACATCATCGTCTTCTTCCACGAGCAGCTTTCTTAAGAAGCCGCCGGGTTTTAGACCGCTCAAATCAGGAAGCAGTTCCCGAATCCAGAGTTCTCTGTGTCCAAACACCAGATAAACCCTGTCATCATCGTCAAAAAACAGTGCGCCGTGATGGAAATAGAAATCGATGCACTTACTCTCCCACGGCCCCTCAACACTGTCCGCGGAATAAAAGTAAGTCTTACATGTCTCCTTCGCCGCAAAGCTCACGTAAAACCGTCCTTTGTAATACTTTAATGAGCCTGCCCACATACCGTAGCCATAATTGCTGCGCTCGTTGGTCATCCGCGCCTCTTCCGTTCCCTCGAAAGTGTCAAAGACATAGCTTGCAATCTCCCAGTTCAGCAAATCGTAAGAGCGCAGAATCACAGCGCCCGGCAGAAAGTGAAAGGTGGAGCTGAGCATGTAATAGACATCTCCCACTCTTATCACATCCGGATCCGGATAATCTGCCCTGATGACCGGATTATTCTTTTTCACCAAGTTTCTGTCTGTTCTCCTCATATTTCAAAAACCTCAATTTTTATTTCCACGGACGGCGGTTCCAGTCTCCCACGGCAGGGAGACGAGTCTTCTACTCCTCCGGCCTGGAAATCACAACCTTGCCGTCATGCAGACCTATACACACTTTATTGTCCTTCAGATGCAGCTCCTCCATGAGCTCCGCAGGAATCTGTACACGTCCTGCCCGGTCCACAATGGCATATTCGTCCTGAGTCTCCTCCTGCCGCCAGTCGATGTTGCTCTCCTGCAGCCTGTCGGCATAAGCCTCCTTCAGTACACGCTCACTGCTGATTTTACCGTCCCGGATTGCCACAACGCGCTTTACTTTTCTGGACAAAGCCACATCATGAGTTACGATGAGAATAGTCTGCCCATTCTTATTCAGCTCCGTAAATACGTCAAAGATATAGTTTGCCGTCTTCATATCCACACTTCCCGTGGGTTCATCCGCCAACAGCAGTTGGGGGGAATTTGCCAGCGCGATGGCGATAGCTACCCTCTGCTGCTCGCCGCCGGAGAGCATATTCATCCGGCTGTACTTCTTATGCGCCATACCCACCATCTCCAGAAGCTCCGTTGCCTTGCTTTTTTTCTTTCCGGTGCTCGACAGGCTCATGGGAAGCATGACATTTTCCAGCACGGTCAGGTAGGGCAGAAGATTCCGCCCGTTATTCTGCCAGACAAAGCCCACCGTGTCCCTCTTGTACAGCACAAGCTCCTTCTCCGTCATGGTAAAAAGATTTTTGCCACCCACCGTCAGAGACCCGGCGCTGGGTCTGTCCAGACCGCCTATCATGTTCAGGAAGGTGGATTTACCGCTTCCGCTGTTTCCGATGATGGCGGTCAGTTCTCCTTCCTCCACCGTCAGATCCAACCCCTGCAGTGCCAGCACCTCCGTCTGCTTGGTCTTATATATTTTTACCAGACCGTCCGCCTGTATCATTGCCTGCGGCATATCTACTCCTCCTCATCGCGGTGAACCTGCATTCCGCCTTCCAGTTCAATAATCATGTCTCCGGCATCCATCAGCCCCACATCATGGGTGGTCATCAGAATGGTGATTCCTTCTTTTCTGGTCATCTCCTGAAACAGCTTCACAACCTGCGCCGCCATGGCGCTGTCCAACTCCGCAGTAGGCTCATCCGCCAGAATCAGTTTGGGGCTGTGGGCGATTGCCCTGGCGATTGCAACGCGCTGCTGTTCACCACCGGACATCTCCGCCGGCATATGGCGGGCACGATTTCCAAGCCCCACCATGCCCAGACACTCTTCCACTCTCTTGTCTCTCTCTCTACCTGCGTGGATTCCGGCAAGGCGCATGGAGAATTCCACATTCTGGAAAGCATTCATGGTTGGAATCAGGGACACCGCCTGGAACACAAAGCCCATGTCCCTGCGCCTCAAATTCTCCCTCTCTCTGTCGGACATCCTCACCAGAGGGCATCCGTTGATGCTCACCGCGCCGGATGTAGGGCGGTCAAGGGCTCCGATAATATTCATCAGCGTCGTCTTTCCTGAGCCGGAACGCCCCTTCAGGATTGCCAGGTTCCCCCGGGGAACGGAAACATTAATATCCTTTAATGCTTGAAATTCGCCCCCCGGTACGGGAAAAATCCTGTTCACCCCTTCTACTTCTATCACATAATTCTTCTCACTCATACCGTTCCTCCGGTTTATTCCTCACCCAGCTTCAACGCCTTGGTCACATTTAATTTAAACAACAGCATAATCAGCACCACAAGGCAGACTATCATCACGCCGGCAATCACAAGATACAGCCGCATCATATCCGAGGTCTCGGTAATCAGCTTCATGGGAAGCACCTGATTCGTAGCCGCATACGCCTGCTGCAGCATGGGCACGAACATCACCGATGTCAGTTTTCCGATGCCGATTCCTGCAAAGACAGTGAACACGCCGGAAAAAATCTGTTCATTTAACAGCATATGAATCAGTTCTCCCTTGTGCATACCGCAGGCACGGAGTACACCGAAAATCATCTCTCTGGACCGGATTGACATAATCCAATAAATCAGATATCCCACCGCACAGAGCAAAATTGTCACCAGAAATCCCATGGTCAGGACGCCGTTGGTGCCCTGGAGCAGCGGGTCTTCCACCGCCGCTTTCCTGTCATCCGCGCGATTGACATACTTCGCAATACGGACGTCTTTTTCCTGAATCCAGTCGTACACATACCGGGAATCGTATCCATCCTTCAGGCTGATCCACACTTCATACGGCTTCAATCCCCACTTTTCATACAAGAGATTGTAATGAGTCACCACCAGGTAATTTTCGTTGGTGGAGGTCGTGCCGTCGGGGTTTAACTCTGTTTTGGTCTTCGCATAGCCGGGCCAATAATCGAAGAAGTCCACGATTTTTCCGGTGACAGCAGAGGAACTGTCCTTCGCATCAACCTGCACTGTGACGGAATCCCCCACCTCATATCCCAGTATTGTCTGGAAGTTCCTTGAGACCAACAGTCCCCGCTCCGCCACGGCAAGCTCGTTCAGGTATTCATAGTAGTGCTTCTGGTTCAGTTCTCCCGAAACCCATGTAATCTCGCCGAATTCCTTTGTGTGTATCCCCATCAGCGATACGTTATACAGACTGCTTCCTTTATCCTTGTGTACAAAAAAAGCTTCCGTGTTATTGATAACCTTGGTATAATTCTCCGCACCCTCCATGGAGGTATATTTAGTAAAATCCGGTTCTATATATACTCCCGTGGCGGCTCCGTTCTCGCTAGCCTGCTGCCTCCAGACTTCACGCAGAACCACATCTGCTCCGTCTAAATATTCGGCATTGTCGCTGGCGTTTCTCAAAATTGTACGGGCTACCGTTGCGTGGTACATGCCAAGTGCAATCGTCATAATCAGAAACAGCATGATGAACTGTTGCTTTCTGCCGTTCTTTGCATTTTCCATAAAAGAAGCATAGCTGGCCGGTTTCCAGAACCTTTTGCCCACCATATAAATCAGCTGCACAATATAGGGTTGGAGTCTCAGAAACAGAAGTCCCATTCCCAAAATGAACAGGGAAGAGCTTATGTACAACAGAGGATCCAGTGTCTCGCCCCGAAGGACTGCGTTCCCCAACTCAGCGGAATTTTTATGGAAGTTATAATATCCGTAAAGAGATACTCCCAACAGGATAACGTCCAGAAACAGCTTCTCCCAGAGTCTCTTTTTCTTCAGCGCTTTCTGTTGTTTCAGATTTACGATGGTGACACGGCTGTGGCGGATGGCGGGAATCGTGATGCTCAGCATCGTAATAAGCATTGCCGCCCCGGCATATATCCAAGTCTGCGGAGTATAAGTAATCTCCAGCGTCCGGCTGCCGTCAAACTCCAAAAAATTGCTGGCGGAACCCAGAATCATACTGAATACCGAACCCAGTGGGATTCCCACCGCTCCGCCCACCAGAGTCAGAAACAGGCTCTGATAGAGGTACAGTCTGAAGATTTGTCCGCCGGAGCTTCCCCGGCTCTTGATGACGGAGATTTCATTCCGCTCCATCTCATACATCTGACCCGAAATCATAAACAGAAACGCTCCCAGCAGAATCAGCACGGGCACCTGCAGAATGACAAGAGTGGCCCTGATTCGGTCCTGCTTTCTGGTATAGGTCTCCAGCGTCTGCCGGTAATCCGGTTCCTTAATGATGCTGCGGTAAGGGCTCTCATCCGTCAGGTAATCCGTTCTCTCCATCAGATGCTTTACCTGCGGCGCTGTGATGTCACTGTACTCAAACAGGTAATGATACTGACAGGTGACGGAAAATTTGCCTGCGTTTTCGCCGGTAAACATGCGCCGGAACAGTTCCTCGTTCATCAAGCAGACATTCGTCATGTCTTCGGGCGATTCCTGCCAGTAATCGTCAAGACGCTGCGACTGACCGTACACTCCCTTCACATAAAGGCGGATTTCATTGCCGTCCGCATCCTTCATGTTTTTAAAGATAAGAGTTTCTCCCACCAGGAGATTCATCTTCACCATGGCTGCCTCGCTGACCACCACTTCAATGCTTCCGTCCTCCGTCAGTCCGGTATCGGAATACATTTCCCCGCTTAAAATCTCTGCGTGGGCGGGAAGATTGGAGCGCATCGCCAGACGAAGCGATAAGCCCTTGATGACCTCCCTCCCCATAGCAGAGGAAACCTCCGATGGGGCCAGAAGATAATATCGGATAGATTCCTCCTCCGTCACGCCGAAATCAGCACTCATATTTGCAAACAGGTTCTCCGCGCGGCTGATGGAACCGCCGCCCTCATCATTCTTTGACTGTATCACCAAGGATACCTTTGTCGGCCATTTCCCCTCCACCGATAAATAGTCTCGAAACTCATCCTGAAGCATCCTGTCATAGGCTGCCGTCTGATACAGGGGAAAACTGACCACCGTGGCAATCAGCAGAATGCTTCCCAGAAGCAGACAGCAGTTCATCCATTTTTTATGCCTCAGTTTTTGTAGCATCAATCTAAGCATAATTCCATTCCTTCCGTGAGACCCTCCATCGCCCAGTAATTATCTCCGTCCGCACCTCCGGACAGAAAACTCCTGTACTGTATCTCACCAGTTTCAAGCTTCACCTTCACATAACAGTTTTTTCCTATTACAGTCACAGCTTCCTTCGGCACCAGAAGTACATCCTCCATGACACGAACCTCCGCTGTCACCTGAAACGAGTAGACGGATGCATACCTTTCTTCTTCCGCTTCTGCCATGGCGGCGAAATCCTCCTGCGACAGCTTAACCAGCACCTTTCCCTCGTACATGGACGCTGACAGGGACATTGCCCCCGCGGTCACTACCTTACCCTCGACCAGATGAGATACCTGATCTTTGTCCTTGTATTTCACCGTCACCGTACTTCCATAGGCAAGCTGGTTATCCTTGTTCTCCACGTTCAGATACATTACCTGCTGGTCGGAAATCAGGCACACACCCATATCCGGAGACAGAATCTCGTTCTCCGTTAATTCATAATAATATGAGCGTCTTATGATGCCGTCCCTCGGCGCAACAATCTGCGTCGTCGCCGCGTCGGCCTTCATGTCTGCCAGCAGCTCCTCCAGTTCCTTGATTGTCTCCTGTTTTGCAGCGATGAGTTTCTTGTTTTCCTCCTCGTTACCCTCTTCAATCAAATCCTGCAGCCTCTCCTTCTCTCTCCGAAGCTGCATCTCCTTACGATCTATCTCCGCCTGATCCGGCACCACGCGGATTTCGGCCAGCACATCTCCCTTCTTCACCGCCTGCTGGGCATGAAACAGGCTTTTCACCAGATAGCAGGTGCCGTACTTTACCGGATTGGTAACCCACTCCGTATAAGGGTAGAGCAGCGTGCCTGTCGTGCTGACCTCGGTACACAATCTTCCTCTGGTCACCTTTACGGTCTCTCCGCCCGCCGTCACAGCTTTCTGGGTACGTACCCTGTCACCCTCCTCAATGCCGGAGACAATCTCCGTGTACATGCTGTCGCTCATCCCAACTTCTACCTTGGTATAAACGTAAGCATCCCCTTCCATCACATAGGCATAATAGTCCTTTCCTTCCTTCACCAGTGCATCGCTTGGAATCGTGACCACATTTTCCCGCGTCTTGTTCTTTACCACAATCACGGCGTAATCCCCCAGCTTTAAGTCCTGCGTGTCCCCCACAGGATAAAAGACGCCGTAAACCGTACCGCCGTTTTCCTCCTTTTTCTTCTCATATTCCTCCGCCGTCTCTATCGGCATATACTCCACTTCATAGCGCTTTCCGCCTACAATGGCATAAACCTCCTCGGCGTTCTGGTATGCGTACTTTGTGAGATACTGGCTGCGAATCTCAAGCCTGGAGGGATCACACACCGCTGCCAGCGGCATCCCGCTGGGCGCCTGGTCTCCCTGACGCAGCAGATCACCGTAATAGCTGTTTCCTGCGCCTACCCCCGCCACATAGCCGTCCATGCCGGAGCTCAGGGTTCCCCTCTTTCTGTCTTCCTTCACCCGCTCCAGACAAAGAAGGGCATACTCCCGGTCCAGCTCATACAGTTCCGTTCTCTCCTTCAGAGCCTCATCCAGCTCCAGAATCGTCTGACAGACCTGATGATAACGGCTGTCGAAATCCCTATACCCATAGGGCTTGTTGTACCACTGGTCATATGCAGGATTCCTTGTCTGCTCTCCTGTCAACGCATCCGTCAAAAACTCCTCAGGCTTTTCCCCCTTCAGAGTCTGCAGAACCTTCGCATACCCCTGCTGATCCGCCAGCGCCTTTTCCCGAGATTTCCTGTCCTGCTCCAGAAATTCCTGATAGTCTTCGTCCATCGCGGCGATGCTCTTTTCCATGCTCTCAATCTGATCGTCAAAGGCTTTATAATCCGAATGCAGCAAAGCGTCGCCCTTTTTCACCTGTTCGCCGGGAAGCGCCCCATATCGATCAAAAACAAAGGACCCGTTCAGCTGATATTCCTCTACATAAGGACAGACCTGTGCATAAAAAGTCTGCGCATCATACAGGTTCCTTCTTGCTGCAGTCTCATAGGACTGCGACACACCCACGGGCTCTAAAAGCTCCACATCCTCCGGTTTCCACTGCGCCGCCTCCTGTCTCTGTCCACAGCCTGTTCCGGTCAAAACCACGCAGGCAAGGACAAGGCACAACCGTTTTTTTACGCCTGCCAGGCGCTGTCTTTCTCTCCTCACCGTCATTTTAAGATAACCTTTTCCCCTTCCGCCAGACCACTCAGAATCTCCACCAGACTGTCACCAAACAGCCCCGTCTCCACCCATCTGGCCTCCCGCACGTCGCCCTCGCCCAACACATACACATAATGTTTTTCTCCGGCGTTTTTTATCGCACCGACCGGCAGTGTCAACACATTCTGCCTGCTGTCCTCCACCACTGTGATTGTCCCGGAAGTACCAACCTCCGTAGCCCTTTCCTCCGGTCCATCATAGACCTCGAAAAGCTGGGTATCACCCCACTCATCCATCCTATAGGGCAGAAGCAGATATTGACCGGCACCGTTTCCGAAACTGATGGTCATAGACACCGTCTCCCCCTCGTGAAAATACTGCGCCATCTCCGGCTCTTTTGCTTCAAACAGACTCTCAGAGGTATCCATCACCGTCATAATTGTCTCGCCCAACTGAGAGGTAGATCCTACCGGGAAATCCTTCATATCGTAAATCACGCCATCCATCGCCGCATAAATCCGGCTGTCCCGATAATCCTTCTCCAGCTGTTCCAATTCCTCCCGATCCGCTGCAAGCGCGTCGCTGTAATCCTCCCTCTGGTAACGGCTGTTCTGTTGAAGCGCCTCAATCCGCTTATTCAAAGCCTCCTCGCTTCCCCCGTACCCGTAAAGATAATTAACCCAGAACCCTGAGATTTGAATTTCTTCGTTGGTATCCACATATCCCAAAAGCAGTTCGTTCTTAGCAATCCGGTACTCCAAATCCTCGATTCTGCGCTTCAAGTCCTGGCTGGACAGTTCCGCAAGAAGCTGACCCTTCTTTACAGTGTCTCCCTCTTCCACGTAAACCTGATCCACGATTCTGCCGCCCAGAGGAAACTTCACCTCCTGCTCCTGAACCTGTCTGTATTTGCAGGTAATCTTTTTCGTCTTCACCACATCCCCGATTTCCGCCGAAGCAAACTCGTAGGAACCCCCGCTGTCCTCCTGCTCTATCACAACAACGTCTTCCGGTTCCTCCTGCCGTCCGCAACCGCACAGCAAAAGGGCGGATACGATGCATACACTCATTCTTTTCAGTCGGACGCCGCTTTTTCGCATCCACATGATAGCCTTGCCTCCTCCATCGTACATATTATAGTTACATTGTATATCATTTATCGCTGTCCGCTCTCTAATCCTTGCGTTCTTTCCCCCAATCTTTGCGTTCTTTTCCCCGACGGATAAAGGAACGAAGAGTGCACGCAGAGCGCATGAAGTAAAACGATTTATCTGCCACGGTCGCCTTCGCGACCGGTTTTTTTACGGCCGGCGTCCTCCCGGAAGAGCCGTCTGCCGATATTTTTGCAAAAGTTCTTCAATCCTCCTACGGATGAAATCCCTTTGGTCCTCCTTTACAAGATAATACAGATACGCGTCATATACATAGCTCTGGGGCATTCCTCTGCCGGCGATTTTGAAATTTACAAAACCTTTGTCAATATAGCTTCCAATCTCCTCGTTGGAGATAAACGCCGGGCGCTTCATGCACTCTTCAAAGCCTTTCTGCTGGTTGGAATTGGGGCAGCGAAAAAGAGCTCCCACGTCAAACTCCAACTGCGCCCTGGACTGCTGTGCATAATGCTGGGCACGAAGCGGGCATCCCGGAGAGCAGACCTCATTCACCAAAATCTCCACTCTGTCCGCCCATGGTTCAATCGCCTCCAGTGTCTTTGCGTCATGGTTCAGGTCATAATCCAACACCACAAGAAAATAATCCTTCTGAAGTTCCGCAAGAACCCCATCCGTCTCATTAATCCGCTTTGTGGTGGAGGAGATTAATTTGTACCCCGGGTATTCCCTCCGGATATATTCCTCCAGTACCGGAACGTTCACCAGAACCTGATTCATTCCGTTGTCCGCCATGTGCATAATCAGATTACAATAGGTATCATAGACATGCTTTTCTTCCAGCACAGAGTTTGTCCAGGTAAACCGCACAGGCACACCTTTGCTGTTGTATAGCTTCAGAGTCGCCTCAATATCTCTCTTTCCCGCAATTCCCATCACCACTCTGCCGCCGTTCCAAATGGCGCCCGGAAAGGTGCCGTAAACCGAGCCAATCCGATAGCCATCCCGAAAGCAGTTCGGATACTCCTTCATCAGAGCAATGACTGCCGCGTTTAACTGCCTGAAATAGCAGAAACCCGGCAGATGCCAGTAAACAGTTTTCTTTGCCATCATTTCTCTCCTTCCTTAGGGCCATCTGCCCGGTCTGGGTCTCATCAGATTAATTACATGACTGCTCTCCAGACTGTTTAGCAGGGTTGTCATAGCGTCCACTCTGTACTCCGGACGAATCAGATAATGGCAGTAAAGCTCCATCACATAAAAGAAATTTGCCGTCCTGCCCTCAAGCTTAAAATTATGAAAGCCCATGGGCACATACTTTTCCCAGATATCCTCCGGGGATACATAGGTGCTGTAGCCCTGGATTGTATGGAACTCGTTGTGCTCTCCGTACTCGCAGCTCCAGGGCTCTAAGGGAATCTGCCTGTTCGGAGGAAGCTTCCGATTCTTCAGCATAATTTTCTGATTTTTCGCTACGTTTTCGTAATGCTTTTTCCGTCTGGGACAATCAGGTGTGCATACAGCGTTTACCAGGATCTCGCAGCGCCCCTTGTCCTCAATCCTTTCCAGCGCCTCAAAATTATTGTTGAAATTATAATCCAGAACCACCAGATTGTAATCCCGGCGCAGTTCTTCGTTCACTGCATCTATATCACGGATTTCCTTGCAGGTGGAGCTGTTGATCTTAAATCTCGGATAATTTTTCCTCACATACTCCTCCAGCACGGGAGAGACCAGAAGTACTTCGTTCATCCCGTTGTCTGCTGCTTTCATGCAGAAATTGCAGTAGGGATCCTTTAAGTCCTCCTCTGTCAGAAACATGTTGGTGTAGGTGTAACGAACGGGCACGCCCTTGGCATTGAAACTCCTTACCACATTTTCCACAAATCCCGCATCGCACTGGTCGCTGAAGGAGGGTCTTCCGCCGTTCCAGAGAGAGGTGGGAAACTCTCCGAAAAACGAAGCAATCTTAACTCCCTCCCTGAAATACTGAGGCCTTTTCTCCAGCATAGACAATATCGTCATATTCAGGGGATAATTCTGTCTGAGACCCGGCAGGTGAAATTTGACTTCCATCTTCTATTCTTCCTTTCATGGGTATCTGCTTTTCTCTTGAGAATTTGAAGAGACTTTACATATTGAATATTGAAAAAGGGATGGTGCCCGGAAAACACCACCCCTAAATCTGTTAATTGTTACAATCCGGTGTGTATCACACCTGCGTGATTATTTCGCCAAGGATGCGTTAAACTCATCCACTGCGGTCTGCCATTCAGTAAGATTTGCTTCCAGAACAGCATCGACATCGGAGCCGGCTCCGAGAGCCCACAGGAAGTTATTGTTAGGATTAAAGTTCGGAACAATAGAGTGAAGGTCATCCACACCTCTGGTAGTCATCATGTCGATGGTCTCCTCAACGGAACGGGTATCTCTCATACCGCCGTACAGGTTATCCAAAAGTGAATAGTATCCCTCCCAATCGGCACCGGGAACGTCATCGGTCCATACATCGTATGCGAACATCAGCAGTCTTGCCTTTTCATCGCTGTAGGAAGAAGGCATACATACAGGGTTGTTGGACTTGTTGGTTACATAGTCATCAGCCTTGGGTCCCTTGGGGAACATTACAAAGCCGTAGTCAATGCTCTGGGTCAGCTCTACGCCGTTGACAGCGGTAGCGTTACCTTCGCCATCCTTGGAAGTACCGGTCAGCCAGCCTCCCTCGTATGCGCAGTATGCGTCATCATACATGAAAGCAGCTTCGCCGTTCATGAAACGAACCTTGTAGTCCTCCCAGTTGCTGCCGTCTTCGTTGCTGTAGTTCAGGAAGTATTTGTTAGTTACTTCGTCAATAGCGAAGTGCAGACCTTCTCTCACTGCATCGCTGTCTGCGGTCAGTGCATATGTACCGTCCGCATTCTTGCTCACCAGAGCACCGCCGTTGGAACGAACACACTCGTAAATCATACCGCCGTTGTTCTGTACGCAGCCGTAAACATCAATCTGTCCATCGTTGTCGATATCGCGCTGAACCTTGCTCATGACATCTATCCAAGCATCCCAAGTCCAGGTGCCGTTTGCCTGCATATCATAAATGGACTCAGGATCGATGCCGGCATCCTTCAGCACGTCCTTATTGAAATACAAGCCTCCTCTGGGCTCGGAAGGGCCTGCGTAGAAGCAGTATTTTGCATCGCCGATAGCCCAGCTGTCAAGCTCGCCGTTGCAGGTCCACTTCTCTCTGGAAAGGTCAACTACATCGCCATCCAGCTTAGAAATGTCATACATCAGTCCCTGACTTACGTCTGCAGCGGTAGCTGAAGAATTGGTCAAAACATAGATAATATTTTCGTCAGAACCGGAAGTTGCAGCCTGTACGAATGCCTCGCCGATGGAACCCTCGCCCCATCCCCAACCTGCGTAGTTCTTCTGCACCATGGTGAAATTGTAGGTCTCCTGCAGCCATTCCTGATAATCTCTCTGGGCTTTACCGAACTCAGTAAGCTCATCATAAGGCTTGGGGTCACCGGTCCACCAGTCTGCAATGATAATCTCCATGCCGCCCAAATCAAAGGGCTCGCCGGTCTTAGGGTCGATTCTGACAGTAGTCATTCCCTCTTCCTGAGAATCGCTGGGTTGCTCGGATTCGCTGGACTGCTGAGAATCGCTGGACTGCTGAGTACTTCCTTCGTTGGACGCAGGAGTATCAGAGTCGCCGCATGCTGCCATTCCCATAGTCATAGCAGCTGCCATGGAAACAGCCATCAGTTTTCTTAAAACTTTTCTTTTCATATTTTCCTCCTTTATATATATAAATTCCTGAGCGCTTTGATACGCCTTTTCCGCCGTCTATATAACTTTTCCGGGTTTAGTTGGCGGGGAACTTATATCACATCTTAATACCGGTGCTGCTCAAGCTCTCCACAAAGCCCTTCTGGGCGAAGAGATACAGGACAATCAGAGGTACAATCACCATCAGAGTACCTGTTGCCAGCATACAGTTGCTGTAAGGTACCGACACGCCTGCTGAACTTGCAGCTCCGCTGATTCGAGCCATATAACCGCCAAAAGTATCAGGCAGCTGTTTGAGTTTGATACTCAGAAGGCTCACGTTGCCCAGAAACATACTGGAATAAAAACCATCCGTCCACTGCCAGACAAAGGCAAACAGGAAACAGGAAGTGAGAATAGGCTTTGCATCCGGCAACATAATCCTGATAAAGGTCTTTAATGTTCCGCAACCATCCACATAAGCCGCTTCCTCAAGCTCCTTGGGTATATTACGGAAAAACTGGCGGATCATGTAAATATACAGTCCGTTCTTTAGACCCATACAGCCCGCGCTCATCAGATAATACGGAATCACGGAACCCTTCAGATTCAAAGTAGAACGTGTTATCAATTTAAAGATTCCCAGCACATCGAAAAAACGGAAATGCAGATGCAGGGAAGTGGAAATTACCTGTGGCGGAATCAACACTGTCATCATCACACAGGCAAACCAGAATTTCTTAAGCGGAAACTGGAATCTGGCAAAACCGTATCCGACAAGAGTACTCACAGACACCTGCAGAACCGCTATAGTCAATGAAATCACCAGGGAATTAAACAGAGTCTTCCCGTACTCCATCAGCCCCGCGGCAAGTTTGTAATTCTCCGTGGTGAAATGCAACGGTACGGCTGTGACAATGGGATCATATAAATCCTGCTCCGTCATAAAACTCACCGAGATTTTATTTAAAAGGGGCTGCAAGATCAGGAAACATAACCCAAAGAGTAGTATCGCCCGACATATGCTGATGCCGTACTGCATCACAGTCCTGCGCAGGAGATATCCTCCGGACTTTCTGTTCCTCTCCCAAAAGTTCGTATACTTTCCTGTCTTCACCTTACTCATAGTAGTAAACCCCCTTTGAGATGATGAGCGAACTGATTCCCACAATCAACATGACTAACACAAAATAAGCCCATGACATGGCGGATGCCAACCCGTATTTCAGGTTTACATTTACGAGATCGGTAATCTTCTCGATGATTTTGTTGTCCGACCTCATACAGAAGTCCACCACGGTGTAAATCCAGTTCACAAGGAACAGGGAACTCACCATAGGGAAGGTAATCTTCCAAAGACTCTCCCACTTGGTACAGCCCTCGATATCCGCTGCTTCATACATACTGTTTGATATGGTCTGCAGTCCCGACAGAAAGATAATAATCTGAATACCGGAGGAAATCGCTACATTATAAATATTATCAATGACCTCAAACAATTTTTCAAAGGCTCTGACACCCACTCCGGAGGTCCTCAGAATCTCCTGAATCGCGTCCGTAATTCCTGTCGTTCCCTGAGCATTCAGCTCCACAGTCTGAGCGACTGCCGCCATCAGGGCATTATCAGAATCCAGCTTCAACATCACGCCGGATGCCAGAATCACGGGAAGAAAGAACACGGAACGCACAAACGCCCTTCCCTTGAACTTCTGATTCAGCACCAACGCCACAAAGAAACTGAATACCATGATAGCCACAGAATAAATCGCCATCCTGGCAAGCTCCTCCGTGAGATCCCGGGTGTAGTCCGCATCTACCCGAAAAGCATAATTGTAATTGAACAGACCGCGCCACACAGGATTAAAGGTTCCCGCACCCAGCTGTACATCGCAGAAGCTCATATACAGGGACTGAATAAGCGGTTGCACCATAAAGACCAGAAAGCCTATGATGAACGGCATAATGAACAGATATCCTGAAATGGCTTTCCGTTTTTGAAGACCTGCTAACTTGTTCTTCTGTCTTTTCATAACCTCTACCCTTTCTAAACTTTTCCTATTTCTCACGCTGTCAGCGGACAACCTTATAATCCCTTGCCGGGATTTCCACACCGTCCGGCGTCACCGCGTCGGTAAAGCTGTAGTTCACATAAACCCTTGTGCCATCCTTGTAAGTGGTACAGGACAAATCCGCACTCAACTTCTCGTGAGCAACCATTTCCTGATTGAATACATGCCCCATTTCACTGTTATATCTGTTATAAATATCCATCATCCTGTCATGCCATGCGGCGAAATCGGAGGCATAATACTCGGTGTAAAGGGTCTTCTGCAGGGCAAAGGACGTTTCCCTCATCAGGGAGAAAGAAAGTCCCGCACCGTACTCTGCGGACTCTAAAAGCTCCTGCTCCTCATTTCCACAGGTATTTAAGGGCGAACCCACATAATTCACAAACCCGTGAACAGCCAGCTGGTAGAAGGGAACCTTCTCGTCCAGAATGGTATAACCGCTGCCGGCCAAATCCATATTAGTCACCATATCTGCATAAGCCACAGCGTAATCGTTGCCCATATTAATCATAACCTTCTTTCCGCTGTCAGCTATCTGTCTCAATTTTTCCGCCTGAGAAACCATAGCGGCATTTCTGCTCACCGTTTTCTTCAGATTATAATCGGAGGAAAGATCCATGCCGGTGTCTCGGAAAGCCACATTGGCATTGTACTTCTCCACCGCCTCGGCAAGGACATCCATGTTTTCATCAATCAGATCCGCACGGAGAAGATAATAACTGTCAGTACCCTCCCGCGCTGCGTAGGTCACGGCACTGTAAATAAACAGTTCCGCTCTCTCCTTACTCAGGAACCTTGCAGCATCCGTGAAGGAAAAGAATCCGTCAAAAATATTGCTGTCATATTCGTAATGAGTCACACCCTCCAGATAGAGGTCCACGCCCAACTCCTGCGCTGCTGTTCCCAGATTTTTCAAATCCTTCTTGCTGCCCAAATCAGAGACGAGCTTTGCCTTTCTCATAATTTTCTGGTTCACGCCGCCATTACACCAGCCTGTGTACTTCACAGAAATATTGTCCATGCCCTCCTCAGTCAGCTGTCGGATCATGTCTTCCGCCTCGCTGTACCCGGTCAGCTTCAGAGGCCGGGAGACCGGAACACCCAAAACCTGCTTCACCTTATCTACGGCACCCACAATCTCAAGAGATACAGGGACACTCTCATCATCATTCATGTCAAAATACTGACCATATTTATCCTGTAAATAACCCTGGTAAGCTTTCGCCATATCCACATAGCTGTTGCTGTTCACAAAGCGGTACCGCTGGGTCAGGGTCTCATGAGGCAGCGTCTCCAGAAACTTGTAGACATTCTGGCTGCCCAAATCACCCACCTCATAAAGTTCACGCGGGCTGATGCTGTAAACGGTGTTCACGAAATTATAGCTGCTGTTGTGTCCGGCAATGTCCGCCTGTACAGAGGCATACGGAGCGCCTTCCTCCATCATACAGATAAAGGAATCGTCGCCGTTTGCTATGCCGAATACATTGAAGTATGCCCTCGTATCATGCACCACGGCGTCTCTGGACAGCGCCATATCCCAACCGTACAGGCTCGCATAATAAGATGCCTGTGAGAGCTTATTGTTGTTAAAGTTAATCAGCGAGCCGCCACCCTCCGGCACCAAAAGATACCCCTCGTCCTCGGGACCGCCGGCTCCGAAATAGGGAAGAAGAACCATAGTGTAAATGGGAGTACTGGATTTATACTCCAAATCATCCAAAGGCATCTCCACCACAAGGTCGCCGTCCTCCAGACGATAAATCACACTCACGTTGAAGGTCAGATTAGCGTTGACCTTTTCCTTATTGTTGAGCGCCTTATCCGCCGCGAAATCCTCTACCGTATACCCTGCCGCCTCAAAAATGCCTTCCATCTTTATATTCGTCGCACCCTTGGCAGCAGCAGACAGCACATATATAGGCTCCGTCTCCAGAATAGGGTAATCGGCAAGCAGCGCTTCTTTATCATCTTTTGAACCCAGATTATTGATATCGTATTTCTTATAGTAGCGCTTGAGGAAGCCGGAGTCCTTGACCTCCATCTTATCCATCCACTTTTCCATGTTCGCCGCGGTAATAACCGGAGGAATCATGTACTCACGCTCAGATTTGCTGACGGAGTAGTCGACCCGGATATAATCCTCTCCCTGCTCTATTTCATATAAGCCGTTCTCGATACCATAACTGAAATTGTCGTAGGTAGTCTTCAGACCGGTAGACTGGCTGAAGGTCAGCAGCAGGGTAGACTGCAGCCTTCCCTTATATGCCGCCAGCGCAAGTGGATCGGAGTCCGCCTCGGGAGGATTGGAATACCACACCTTCCCGGTCTCCTTCACTTCCAGAGTGAACTGTGTCGTAGTGGGATCCATGGTAAGCTTCAGCTTGTCGTTTTCCACAACAATAGGGCTTGTAGATCCTTCATAACCCCGAAGTTCAATGGGCTTCTGCGGTTCACTGCTCGTCTGGAAATTGATAATCACCGCTATTGCCGCTGCTATCACGACTGTTATGATTAAGGGAGCCGTCATACTCTTCAGCCACTTTATCACTGCGGCTTTCCTTTCGGCATTTTTAACTGTTCTTTCTTTCTTCATGGTCGCTCCTATCCTTCCGCCCGTCAGATGTCCTTATATTGCACCTATTTGCTATAGTCGGAACATAATCTCTTTAGCTAGGGACACAAAATACGCAATGCCCTGAGAAATCATGCTGAAAAACAGCAACAGGATAAATACAATCACCAGCATTGCAAACAGGCTGGCCACAATAAACAAAATGTTCTTTCCCATGTTGAACTCGTGAATCTGACCCATGGCCGCCACAAACAGCAGAGCCGCCCAGACAAGGGAAATAGCACTGAGCGCTGAGTAGAACTCCGCCTCGTCCACCGTCACGAAGTTACTGAAAATCATCAGCGGGAACTGCATCAGCGGATAAGGGGTCAGTGCATAGCAGCTTGCCATGTACACCTGCCCCAGTCTGCCTTTGCCGTCAAAAAGCGTCGTCAGGCCCCAGTTTCCGATTACAAACATCGCAAGAGGAAACACGATGCTGGCCAGATACAGGAAAATATTAATATCCTCCCAGTAGACCCTCAGGAAAATAAAACTGGTGTAGCGAAGCTTCAAGATTCTTATAAGCAGGGTCAAAAACAGGATGGTGTTTGCCGCCGCGTAAGTTCCCCTCTTCTCGTGGGTGAGATCCCAGAAGCCGTCCAGAGGATGTGTGGTACAGTACAACGCAAACTTCAGACTCGCAAAATATTTTTGATAAGTTTCTTTCTTTTTCAGTGCAGCAATCATACCGGCCTCCGTTCTTCTAGTTTCTGAAGATATCCGCGATGTCTATCTCGTGCTTAATTTCCTTAATCTTACCGATGGAGAGAGGCACCAGGAAAGCTACCAGAATCACGGCAACAATAATCACAATGTGTTCCTCCACCCACTCCTTACGGTACTGTTTATAAGCCTTGGAATAGTTATCATCATCATATTTCAGTTCAAAGTACTCCATCGCCTCATGGTATTTCTCCTGACGGAGCAGAGAGCGTCCGATACCGATGTAGGCCAAATCATAGTTGCCGTCCAGCTTCATAACTTCACGCCAGCTGTCTCCGGAGGCTTCATAATTGCCGTCGTCAAACTGCTCAATCGCCTGATAAACCAGTTCACCGAATTCAGTAGGAGTAAACAGTGTCACGCTGCAGGCCAGAGAATCCAACACCACCAAATCGTGCTCCATGTGTTCAATGGCTGCAGGGCGTCTGAAGTAACCGTCCATATTGCCGTTTCCGCCAAAGCAAAACACCGTCTTGCCCTGATCATCATAACCGAAGAGACGACCCCTGTTCTTATCAAGGCATACGTAAATATCATTGTCCAGTACAGTTACATCCGTAAAATAGGAGGGACCTTCGTAGCCGCCGCCTTCACCCCAGTAAAGGTCGCCATAAGTGGGGTACTCGCCGTTCTGAACCAAGATGTCATTGCCCATCAGATTCAGCTTGCGGACAGCATCCGCAGCGCCGGAATCAAGGTCATCTTCCTCTTGTCCGCCGGCACAGGCGTAAATGAATCCTTCCTGATCCATATAGACATTGTCATATGCGGTAGGGACAAAGGAAGTCATACGCTCTCTCTGCTCCTGCGTTGCAAACTTCTTCCAGATATAATCCGCCCAGTTGTAGGTAACGGGTGTCGCTCCTACAAATCCGGAAAATGTACCGTCAGCCTCGTACTTACATAACCCCTGGTTGATACTTTCTGCAATACAATAAACACGCCCGGCCGTATCCACCACCAGCCTTGAAGGTTTGAAGGTACTTTCGGCATTCACCGTGGAATCTACCGGAAGATTAAACTGTAAAAGGAAATTCAGATTACTGTCCAACTTCACAATTCTTGCATTTCCCTTGTCACAGATATAGATATCTCCCTCATCGGAAACTGCAATATCCGTGGGGCCCGAAAGACTCTTTACGTCCGTATTTCCCTTGATGCTGTCGAATGTACGGACAACCTCAAACTGTTCCGTACCGGTACGCTCCATCTGAACAACCCTGTTATTTCCGGTATCGCAGATATAAATCATATTGTCCTTAACAAACATACTCTCAGGAGCACTGAAATTCATATCCAGACCAAAATCCGATGCGGTGTACACCTTAGTCACCGTGTAGAAGTCCGGCGAATCCTGTACGTCGCCCCAGTAGTCGTAATTGTAGGTATAGCTTCTCTCCACCGCCATAACGCTCATGGAAGGCGCTGCCAGGGCTATTGCTCCCAACGCAATCGTGCCGATTGTTTTTATCATTCTTTTCATACGCCACCTCATTCCCTGTTAATCCTTCAGACCTGAACTTGCCATCGTCTCCAGGATCTGGCTTTCGGAGAAGATGAAAATTGCGATGGGAACCACCATCAGAACCACCAGCACTGCCGCACCCTGTCCGGTTCTGGCAATACCGCCGCTCTGGATTTGCTGCATGGCATACACAAGAGTCTTCTTTTCTTCGGAATAGATGAAGGTTGATGCTTTGTTGTTCCAGAGTCCCTGCACCGAGAAGATAATCAGGGTCATCCACGCCGGCTTTACGTTAGGCATCACGATACCGGTGAACACTTTCCATACGCCAGCACCGTCTATCTGTGCCGCCTCAATCAGAGAGGTGGGCAGACCCTCCATGAACTGCTTCATCAGGAAGAGTCCCATGGGAGATGCAAAAGCAGGGATAATAATCGACCAGTATGTATCAATCCAGCCCAACTTGTTCAGAATCAGGTAGTTAGGAATCTGTGTCACGTAACCGGTAAACATCATTGCCACCGTAACCAGCTTAAAGAAAGTCCGGTTACCGGGGAAATCGTACTTCGCCAGTACGAAAGCGCCCATGGATGCCACGATCAAATGTCCGAAGGTTCCCGCAAAAGTGATGAACACCGTATTAAACAAATATCGGGAGAAGGACACCCAGGACTTTCCCATTGTCACGAACAAATCGGAGAAATTATCCATCGTAGGGTTCTGCGCCAGAATCTTCGGAGGAAACTTAAACAATTCATCCAAAGGCTTCAGCGCGTTGCTCACTGCATACACAATAGGGAAGGCCATAACAACCGCCACAAGGACCAGGAACAGATACAGGAAAAAGTCGCCTGCGATGGAGCGATTTGGCTTCCTTCTCTTGATTAGCTTTTTGTGATATACAGCTTCTACTGTTTCTTGCTTTTTCTTCTTGCTCATATCAGGTTCCCACTCTCCTCAACAGACTTTGAATTGCTTTGTTGCAAAGTATCATAATCAAGAACAGTATCGTCGCGATTGCACATGCATAACCCATCTCAAATCGGGTAAAGCCGTAGTCGAACAGGTGGGTCACTATGGTTCGTGCCGCGTAGTCGGTACTGGGATATCCGCACAGCGCCATGGTCACATCGCAGACGCCAAAGGCCTGAGTGATAGACATAACCGCGCCGAACATCAGCATGGGCTTCATGTTAGGAAGAGTGATATACCACAACTCCTGCCAGCGATTCTTAATTCCGTCCATGTATCCCGCTTCGAACTGAGACCTATCCACGCCCTGAAGACCTGCCACAAAGGAGAGGAATCCGGTGCCCAGACTCATCCACAGGATGACCAGCATACATATCGGCAGCATATAGTCCGGATTAATGAACCACAAAACAGGCTTATCAATAATACCGAGGTTCATCAAAAATGCATTCACATATCCATAAGCATCTCCCCGGAAGAACACGGAGAAAATTACGTAACAGTTACCCGCAATGGAAGGGGCGTAGAACACAACGACAGCCACACTTCGCACCCATCTGGGCAGCTCGTTAATCAGCCAGGCGAACAGAAAGGACATTATGTAGCCCAACGGTCCGGTCACCACGGCAATCAGGAAAGTGTTCTTCAGACCGATCAGGAAGATGTCGTCCTCCAGTATCAGGCTGATATAATTCTGAAGAAAGATAAACCGGGGACTCTCCAGAATATTGTAATAGGTAAAGCTGTAAAAAATAGATATCACCACCGGCGCCACGTAGAACAGAGTAAACAGCAGCGCATAAGGCAGGAGAAACAGGTAGCACATCTTACTCTTTGACGCTTTTTTCCATGCCACCTGCGTGTTATGCTTTCGCAGTACAAAATACTTTTTCCAATACTCTTTCATGCTTCACTCCCCTATTCTCCATCTACCGGCAGTCCGAACTCAATCCTCTTCTTTTTGATTTCATCGTTGATAGTGACTGCGTAATCTATGATAGTTTCTCTGGAGTCAGTTTTTTCGTTAATCACCTTTCGAATTGCGTTGGTGATGTGGCGCCCTGTGAAGTAACCGCCGGGCACCTCGCGGATTCCCACTGTCTGTTCCCACTGTGCGTCCAGCACCTCAATGTCGTCCGCGCTCCAGGAAAGCTGTACGAAAGCGTCCTTGTTCGCCGTAGCGTACCGGGCGGAGGATCCCAACAGAGCCTCAATCTCGCGTCCGAAGTTCACCTGCGTATCGGGCTGTGCCCACCATTTCATGAACTCCCAGGAATCCTGCCTCAGTTCCTCGTCCTCGGTGGCAATCATCATGGTCGCGCTGCCGGTGATGAAATCGGAGCGGTCTATATAGGTGCTTCCGTCAGGATTCGTGTACTCCGTGCCGGGGATTAAAGTGAAATCCCAGAGTCCTCGAATCTCGGGAGCGGATACCATCAGCGTGTTGTAGGTCGAATATGCAGAAATACCAATAGGCATTTCTCCTGAACGGAAACGGCTGACAAAATCATACACCGTAGGAATTCCGTAATCGTTAAAGTACCTGACATAATCCTTGAAAGCCTTCACACCGGCCTCGTCGTCCACCGTGGTTTTGGTTCCCTGTTCATTGTACATGTCGCCGCCGTACTGGAACAGAAGCGTAAAGTAAAGTGACAGGTCAGGAGTATTGGATGCGACGGCCGTGGAGGCGGTTGTTGTCGAACTGCTGCCCGCTGCGGTAGGTATGCCCACCGAGAGGTTGTTGCCCTGAATGGTAGGAAGCATTTCAATCAGCTCCTGCCAGGTATTGGGAATCTCCAGTTCCAACTCCTCCAGCACATCTTTTCTGTAGAACATTACGTTGAAGGTCTGAGTCTCGGGTACCGCGTAAATATGTTCATCCAGACGATACTGCTCATACGAGCTTTCCGTGTAATGGGAGAATACCTCCTGCCAGTCATCGAACTGTGTCAAATCCTCCGCCGCATTACGCAAAGCGTAGTTCACAGGCTGGTCAGCGCCCACGGAGAGCACCACATTGGGACCTCTGCCCGCCATCACGGCGTTCATTACAGCGCCGGGATCAACCACTTCCACATTTACCTTTACACCGGAGTCAGGAGTAAAGGTATCGTCCACCATGGACTTTAAGATTGTTCCCTGATCACGGCCGGTGAGAACCCACACCTTCACCACGTTGTCGCTTCCGTCTTCGTCATATACATCGCCCACTGCGTTGTAGTCCACAAAAAAGGATGCTGCAAAGGATTTAATTTCATGCCAAATCTTCGCAAAGAAGTTCGCCTTGTCCTTCTCAGGCTTCACGTCAGTGCCGCTTACCACCAGATAGTCCACATCCAGCTTTGTCTCACTCAGATTAAGAGCAGCGGTTCCCAGAGCGGTAATGTTGTCCTTAAAGGTAGTGAACTCCAGCGTAATCTTCTGGGGCTTTTTGTAGAAACGTTCCAGCTGCTGCGCCACCGTCTGCGCTGTAGCTATCTGATCGGCTTTCTGTCCGCTGTACGCCACCATGTCATCCACGATCTTGTACAGTCTCTTTGCCTCGAGGTCCATAGCTTCCATGACCTCAGGGTAATTCTTCTCTATGTAATAGTCTCTGTACTGGTCAGGGCTTGCACCCGTGTACACCAGAATTTTTCTATAGATTTGATTCAGGCGGAAGGTGGAATCCTCCAGTGCCTCCAGAATGGGTCCTACACCACCCAGACTTGCCTCCAACCGGACAGTATGCTCACCGGCGGTCAAATAAAACTGATAGGGATTTCCGTCCGCATCCGCAAGCTGCAGACAGTTCCAGTCATTGCTGTATTCAAAACCAATCTCCTGCATCTCAGAGAAAGGAATCTCGCCGTCTATGTACACGGTTCTGTTGGACACCATGCCTCGGGAGTAATTCTGACGTCCCTTTATCATGATATTGTAATAGCCGTCCTCCGGAACCTCAAAGCTCCATTCAATCCACTGACCGGAGCTTCTCCACGCATCGCCGCCCACATAATTGAGTACCGTGTTGGTCACACTGTTTGGTTGGGTGGTCGGTGAAGACCTGTCATATTTTGCATAGAGAGAGGACTCGGAACGATAAGTGGAATCCTCGCCCTGAATCACCTGGCAATAACTTTTCGCAGCTTCGGAGGCGTTCACTTGCGGCTGCTTTGCCAGATACGCCTGATAGTTGTCAATGGTCTCAATCCCGGCTACTACCAGTTTTTTCAGAACAATCGGTTCATTCTCGCCGGCAAGGCTGATTTCATTCTCGCCTTTTTCCAGATAAAACATGTAAGGCTCCGTCACATATCCCATATCATCGCGGAACCGGGATTTCTGCCAGTCAAAAACCTCAACTTGGACAGGACGGATCTCATTGCCCTGATTATCCACTCTTTTTTCTCCGCCGTCAGTCCAAATTCTTGTGAATGAAATATTCAGTGCATCCTCAAAAGGAATCTGACCATTCACATAAACGGCTCTTTCTGCCGCAACGCCTCTGGACTCCGGAATCAGATATTCCATATATAAATTATAGAAACCCGTCTCAGGCACATTTACCTTCCAGGTAACCAGAGATCCGGTGCCGGTATACAGTGCCTTATCAGCGCCCTCGTAATTACTGTAAACCTCCACATCACCCTCTGCGGTATAATCAAACAAATCTACCTCAACGCTCTGTGCAACGCACGTTGCATCGGTATGCGCATTGAGGTACCCTGTATAGGTTCCCTCTCTCTCCATACCTTCCACATCAGTGATCAGGTCATGCCCTTCATACTTTTCATGAAAATCCTCTACCTCGCGCAAGGACGAAAGGACAGCAATCACTGCCACCACTGCGATAACCCCTACTGCTACAAGCACTTTCTTTACAGAGCTTTTCATACTTTCCTCCACAAAAATCCCGTCTTAATCGCATTTTATACATACAAAAGGATCGTAATACCCTTCTTACAATAGCATATTACACAAAAAGGTCCCCTTATGTCTCCTCAATCCTTGCTATATTTCCATTAAACGTTGCGATTCTTTTGTGCGAGTTGTGCAGAGCGGCAAGTTTATCCCGTTCTGTCTTCTCATTCTTTGCTATCTTTTTTCCAAGTGTTGCTAAATCGTACAAAAAAGAAGCGAATCGCTTCGATTCGCCTCTCAAATATTGCTCAAATTTTGCTATTTTTACCTGTCACGGTATACAAAATCACGAAATTCGGCAGAACCGCCCGCTTCCTCTGTGGAATACACCACCAGGCCGAATCTGCACCCCGTAAAGTGGTCCAACTTGAAATACAGCCTGTGCTCTCCTCCTACCTTTACCCACGGATTCCGTACCTGTAAGCCTGCACCTCTGTAATAGAAGGAAGCCGTATCCTGCATATTTGTAAACTCTACTTCCAGCTTCAGACGGACAACGTTTTCTTCCAGCAAAATCGCCGCAGTTTCCCGCTCTCTGCTCTCCTCCTTTTTCAATGGCATCATGGAATGACCTTCCGTTTCCATAGTACGCACCGTCAGATACAGCCTGCCCTCTCTTCTGGTGACACCCACAAAACCATAGCAGCTCTGTAATGCACAGATACCGGCATAATCACCTTCCTTCAGATTACTTCCGTCCACTGTAACCTCTCCGGCACATCCGGGATAGGCCATCCGCTGGGTAATCATATTCTTTGCCCGGGTCAGTTCCTGACAAATTTTATCGGTCTGCACCCGAAAACTTCCCTTCTCCCGGTCATGGAATATCAGGCTTTTGTCCGGCTCATGGTTAAACTGCCAGCAAGGTTTCAGTTCTCCCTTAAAATCATCGCTTTCCGTCAGCGGACGATATACATATCCGGGACGGGTGCTCTCTATGGGAAACTCCTCAGGTATCTTTCCGTTATCACCAAACACCGGATAATCCTTCTCCCATGTCAGAGGCATCAATATCGGTATCCGTCCCACTGCTCCGCTGTCCTGGAACAACATGGCATACCATTTTCCATCCGGAGTATCCACAATGCCGCCCTGGGCAACGCCCTGCCCACAGTAGCCTCTGTCATCATCCAGCACGTCGCCGCCCGTAAATTCTCCGGTCAGGGAATCCGCCACAAAGCAGCTTTCCGTTCTTCTCCAGCACTCTCTTTTGGAATGGATGAAGAACAGATAATATTTCCCGTTTATCTTATAAAAATGAGTCCCCTCGTAGCCGAGATTCGGATTACCCTCGTCGCTGACCGCCAGCCTGTGAAGTCCGCCCTCCAGAGGTCCGCTCAAGTCCTTTTTCAGCTCTGTGATATAAATATTTTTGTTGCCGTAAGCGATGTATACCCTGTCGTCATCATCAAACAGCAGAGAACAGTCGTGGTAAAAGCCCTCCACAAAATGCTTCTTCCAGGGGCCCTCTATCTTGTCCGCCGTATAAAGATAGGTTTTGTGAGTATCATTTGCCACAAAGCATATATAATAGGTTCCCTTATGATATCTCAAAGATGCCGCCCACATACCCTGTCCGTAAATACTCTGCTCTCCCTCCAGCTTCTGCCCCGGTGTTCCGTCAAGCGTATCATAGACGTAGGCCGCATGTTCCCAGTTCCGTAAGTCGTAGGAGCGCAGGATTTCGCAGCCCGGCATGAAGTGCATGGTAGTACTCACCATATAATAGGTATCCTCCACCCGAATCACATCCACATCCGGATAATCCAGGCGAGTGACGGGATTGATATGAGGGTACTGCATGGTACGCTCATAGGAATAGCCCCGGTCCGGTTTTACCCTGCCCGGCTTCCACTCAAAATACACCACTGCGTTTTCTGCAACCGTAAAGGTGCTTTCCGTCCTGCCGTTTTGGGGGATGACTCTTGCAGTCCTCGTATAGGGTACCGCCGCTGTGCGAAGAAGTTCGTTTTCCTCCTTCGTAAGATTTGCAGGTTCTCCCAGATCATGCCAGGCCTTCAATGGATTGCAATGCTTTTCATCCACGGTCTTTGTCAGAAGACAGCCTTCCCCGTTTTCTGCCATTTCCAGAGTCATTGTAAAATCATATCCCCTGCGGTTGTTGGTCATGTTCCAGACCACGCCCCTGTAGGTTCCGTCCTCCAGGCACATCACCACAGCATTGTTGTCCCGGTGAATGCAGTGCCCCGGCTTCTCCTTCAGCTTTTTGAAGAAGGCAAAGCTCCAGAAGGTTGGTTTGGGGATACAGCCGTTTGCCACCAGCCCGAAACCGCCGTGGAAGGGGGTGAAGGGCACTCCCTGTTCCTCAAACACATCTCCGAATGTCCAGTAAGAGTAGGAGGCATTGTCCTCTCCCAGCCGGGCAAGCTGCTGCGCGATAAATGCCGCGTTCTGATTTGTGTCATGCAACGGACAGTTGGGAATATAGGAGGTATTGAATTCCGTAATATGAATTTCCAACCCCTTATACTCCGGAAAACTGTCGATGATTTCACGGGTGGTATGCAAATTGGCAAAGCCGTCCTCCGCCTTCATCAACTCCGCATAGCCATAATGTCCGACGTTCTCGGGAAACTCTGTAGTATAGTGATGTCTGGTGACAAAATCCACCGCAATGGAATGGTCATGACAATACTGCATAAAGGCTTTTATCCAAATCTCATCACTGCCTCCGCAAACCGCCGGACCACCTACACGGAAGCGGCTGTCCACCGACTTCACGGCGCAAAAGGTATTGTGGAACAGTCTGAAATACTCCTGCATATCCGCATGTTCCCAGAAGCCCGGCAGATTCGGCTCATTCCAGACCTCAACGGGCCAGGTCACCACCTCATCCCTGCCGTACCTGTCACACAAGTGTAAGAGCAAGGCTTTCACCATTTCGCACCATGCCTCATAGGAAGCCGGAGGCGTGGTATTGCCCTTCCAGTAAAAGACGGTCTGTGTTCCGCTTGCCAACCTTTCCGGCATGAATCCCAACTCCAGGAAAGGCTTCAAGCCAAGCTCTCTATAACTGTCCATTACTCTGTCCAAGTAAGTATAGTTATACTCGACCGTACCGTTCTCACCCACCTGATATATCGCCATATCATCGCAGAAAAGGCCATGGCCCCTGATATGCCGGAATCCGATTTCCTCCTGAACCAGCTTCAGCTGTTCATAATACTCCTTATGTAATGCCAAACCCATTCTGCCCGTGCCGATGCAGAAATCCACCCGATTTTGAAAATCCACGTTTTTTTCAGGTGCAAGTATCATCCTTTTCTGTTCCATAATCCCCACTTTTCCGGCGCCATACCGCCTGCTTTATTGTCGCTATTTTACAACATTATCCCTATTCTGTAAACTTCTCCACCACAGCGCTGATTTTCCTTGCGTTATTTTGATTGGCCTTCCCCACATTTTGTAGTTCCTCCGCCGTGGTGTTTGTGCGCTCAATCTTATTCACGATTTCACCCACGCCGATTTCATTTTCCTTGGATGCAGTCTGAATTACATCCATACGCTCTCTGATGTTGGCAACAGAAGTCACAAAGCCATTGGAGCTCTCTTCGATTTCTCCGATAGCTCCTCTGATATCCGCAACAGAATCGCTGTACTCATTTGCAATGTTAGCGAACTCCTTAAACTTCAGGGAAATATCATTCTCCATAAAGTTGATAATATCATCCACACAATTCTGCACATTCTTGATATTGGTATTGATTTCCCCACAAATCTCGGAAATCTGCATGGCGGTTGCAGAAGAATTTGAAGCAAGCGTGCCGATTTCCTGCGCCACAACCGCAAAGCCTCTTCCCTGTTCTCCGGCTCTGGCTGCCTCAATAGAAGCATTCAGGGAGAGCAGATTGGTCTGGTTAGCAATCTCCAGTATCTGCTTAGCCATGTCGTTGATGCGGATAAGAGACTGGAGGTTCACCATTGCAGCCTCCACATTTTTCCTGTTTTCCTCAATCTTAACACCTGCCTCGTCCAGAGTGCTTCCCGCCATGTTCTTCATGTTCTCAGCAGTCTGAATCAGCTGCATACTCTTTTCGTCTCCGGCTTTCACCTTATCCTCCACGCGGCTAACCAATTCCGAAATTGTCTCTATCTCGCTGACCACGTTGGTAATGGCATCATTAGTGGTGGTTATGCTGGCAGCCAGTTCCTCGGTGGTGGCGGAATTGTCTCCCACCGCTTCAATCAGCGTATAGGTTGCATCACTCATCGTACCTACAGACTGCTCAAGAGACTCCGTACAGCCACGAAGCGTAGAGACGATTCCTCTCAAAGTAACATACAGGGAATCCATTGCCGTAGCAATCTTTCCTGTCTCACTCCTGCCGCCGATGTACTTTTTCATCTCCTCCGGAGCTTCCAGTTCCAGATTCTTCAGCTTTGCAATGGCATGTTCCACCGCATCCAGTGGCTTAACGCAAAACTTTACGGAAATCCATGATAAAACCGTAATTAAAATATACGAAAAAATACAAATCAAAGCCAACATATTTCTGCTTGCATAAGCCTTGACATAAATTTCATCCTGGCTGTCACTCAGGACAACCGCCCAACCTCTCTCCGGTATTGCCTGATATACCGCAATACTCTTTACACCGTCAGCGGTCACATATTCCATATTTCCCGTTACTTCTGCCGCACCACTGTTTAATGTATCCATAACAGACAGCAACATTGCATCTTCGACGGGCTTGCCCATCAGGCTTTCATTCTCATCAAAAATGTATGCGCCGGTGACAGTATTAATCATGTAATCCCGGGCACCCTCCATACCCCTTACGGTGAGTTCATCCATCAACGTTTTCAGGCTTCCCGCCAGCTGTGCACCGCCCACAAAGCCTATAATGTTCTTTCCGTCCTTGTCAAACACAGGACAATACAGCGACAATACCAGCTTCTGGGATGCGGGAGAAACCAAGATACCCGTACAGTAAGCCTTGTCGGCAGCTTTCAGGGCATCCTGCAGGGACTTTAGTGAGTCTCCCTCACGCATAACCATACCTACTGCACCGGGATTTGAGTGAGTCAATACCTGAGAGTTCCAATCATCCACGTAAATTCCCTCCCAGCCCTCAAGGCCCGCAAAAAATTTTTCGGTGTAATCCTGGGCTGCCGACACAGCCGCCGGATTGTCAGGGTTTTTCAGAAGTTCCGCAATTACGGGAGCCTTGCTGAACGCAGTCAGCAGATTCTCCGCCTTATCAATATACTCATCAATAATTGCGGACTTGGATTCCAGCGAAGTCTGCATATTTTCCACTGCCGTGTCTCGCATAGCCACCATTGTGTTGTTGCTTGCCGTCATAAACAGAAGCAGAATACAGACTGCCGTCACCACTGAAATAATAACTGTAATTATCGTACTCATCTTTTGATTTTTCATAATACACTTACCTCCTTGGTTCTTTTAACGATTCCCTTTTTATTTTCCCCCGCTTTTTCATTTCACCGTTTTCACTGTTAAGTCGTTTCAATGGCTTATTAGTTCCTTTTATGCCAAAGTTGCTTTTACAGTGAGCCGGGTTTCCACCTCGCTGTATTCAGCCTTAACATCAAGTTCCTCTGTCACATCCAGCATAGGCGCGCCGTCAATGTCAAAGTACACTCTGCGGATACCGCTGCTTCTCACTCCTTCGGTGCCCGGTCTGGCATGATAAGTATTCCAAACGGTTCCGTATTCATCCGTCACATAGGCGTTATGTCCCGTTCCGTACTCACCCGGAACACTTCTGGAGGTCAAAATCGGATAATTATTCTTCCTCCAGTTCTCCCGTTTCAACAAGTCTTTTCCCTTATCGATGACAAGGTAGCTGACCACATAAGAAGTGTCTACCGCTGCCGCGGAAAATGTGATATAGAGCTTATTTCCTCTCGGCAGGGCAAAGGGTCCCTCCTCCACAAAAGTATGGTTATTGCCCCAGCCGTAGTCAGGCTTTGACAGAACCAACGGTTCTGAGGCCAGCTGCCAGGGTTTGTCAGGATTCAGTTTTGCAATGTAGAGCCACGCTCCCAAATCCTTGGGTAAAAATTCCCGCTGAGACCAGATGACATACCATTCCTTCTCCCACTCAAAACAGGTCATATCCAAAGATATGGTTTTGCCCGCCGGACACAAATCGCTGCCATCCGCTTTCACAATTCTCCGAGGCCTTGACCAATCCTCCCTGCGAGTGGGATTTCCGCCCTCCCTAAGTTCCATAATATGGCTTTCCTCCCGGAAAAACTCTCCCGGTGTGGCTGCATGGAATATGTACAGTCTGCCGTGTATAACGTGAAACTCCGGTGCCCATAACAGCCCTCCGATTCCCTCATAAGTTTCGGAATCCAAAATCAGATGCTCTTCTGCATTGACCAGTTCCGGTATGCTGTCCGCCTCCCGGATATAGAGCGTATGGTTGTCGTCCGCGTCATTGGTAGCAATAAAGTAATATTTTCCTTCCCAATACCCGATGCAGGGGTCCGCCCTGTTGAATGCCACCGGAAATTCAAAATGTTCCTGATGAACCTTTCCGCGGATGGAGTACTGCCCGGGCGTATTAAAGTCAACCCCTCTCAAGTCCCATTCCACAGGCTTTTCCTCCGAACCGCCGTCACTGTATAACGCTTTCGCCCGATACCGTTTCAGTTCTTCCGCCGATGCTGCTTCCACCTGCCCCGGAAAGGAGATACCGATGTTTTCAGGCGTTAGGAGCTTGCACTTAAGCCGCTCTGCAATTTCTTCGGAAATCTCCACGGCATTATGTAAAACCGCTCCATCCATATCTGTCAGGGAAAGTCCGTCAGAAATATCGGTTATTCCGTCTTTCTGTAACTTCTCTGTTGGCAGCTCTCTCTTTTCCCTAAGCTGCAGCTTTCCCATATCCTCCAGTTCTCCGGCATACCACTTTCCTGTCTCGTCCCGCCAGTTCAGGACATAACACTTCTTTTCGGAATCATAGATGCAACTAATCTCTTCCACATAATTTTCACTCAGAGTCAGCAGCCCGAGCTCCCGATATTCCAGCAAATCTCCGGTCTCCCACAGCAGAACGCTTCCCCTGCTGCTTTCGTCCGCATCCCCGTCTCCTCCGATTCTGACGGCAATCACACCGAAGCTATCGTCTGCCGTTCTGAAAATCCACGGTGCCTTCAGGCTCATGGGATTTAAAGAGCCGTCCTCATTCTCCGTGGCCAGCGAAAAGAGCACTCCCGAATTGTGGTTCAGACCCTTGTAGTGCACGCCGTCCTCACTGAGCGCCAGGTGCAGGCTGTAGGCCAGCCTGGGGTCATACAATACATTGTCAATGGGTATTCTGGTATACCCCATTACATAATTAGCCATAGAAACCTCCTTTTCTTATAAAACGTTTTATAAGGTATAATTTTACAATACATCAGCTCCGACCATCAAACAACATACAGATAGTACCGTGGTGCAAGCCCCCGCGTATTACTGCTGTCATTTGATGGTCGAACTGTTCTTATATGTATTTGTCCAGCTGATGAGAAACTTCCAGCACATTCTGTAAAAGGTCTCGGGTATTATCCGCCTTTACCAGATTATCCCTGCTGGATTCTGCCGCCTGCGAGGATGTGGCTAATACTTCCTCCGATACAGCTGACAGCTGCATGATATTGTCCACAATCCGGTTGTTTGCCGCAGACAGGCCGTTCAGCATACTGTCTATCTCGGAAATGTTTGCAATCAGCTCCTGCACATTGGCGCTCACGGCCTCGCAACTCTCGGAAGCCTGATTAATCATGGTGTCCTGTGCACCTGCAGCCTCCCCCGATTTAACAACTGCCATGGCAACACTCTCGGAATCTTTGGCAAGCTCGTTTAAAATACCTGCAATATTTTCCGTCTCATGCTTGGTCTTCTCCGCCAACTGCCTGATTTCATCCGCAACCACTGCGAAGCCCCTGCCCGCCTCACCGGCTCTTGCGCTCTCGATGGAAGCATTCAACGCAAGCAGATTGGTCTGATTGGAGATGGAAAAAATGGTATCAACGATGGTCTTAACCGCATCCGTCCTCTCCTGCAGCCGCTTCATGGAGTCTGTCACCTCCACATTCGCGCCGCGGATTACCTCGGATTGCTTTTTCAGATTTTCCATGGCAAGCATGCTCTGTTCGTTCAGCTGACCGGACTGTCTCGCCGCAGCCACCACGTTTTCGGAATAGGAAAGTGTTTTCGTAATGGAGTCCTGAATATCCTGAGTCATAGCTGTTTGGGTCTGAATGTTTTCCGCGGTAGACTGATTGCTGTCCGCAATATCCTGCATGGAACTGTTCACCACATTGGTGGAATCGTTCAGCCGGGACATTATGCCCATAGCTTCCTCGGTACCCTCCCGCACCTGCTCCGCCACCCGGATGACATCATCCATGATTACCTTTTGCTTTTCCTGCTGCCGCATAAGGCTGTGGCGTGTATCGTGGTTGAACCGTGTAGCAAGGTTTGTCGCTATGTAGATGAAAATCATCACTACACAGATGACGCATGTGGCACAGACCTGATCCATCAGGTCCTCACCTACATAAGCACGGGTCACAAACCCCTTTAAAAGAGTAGTGATAATGTTTATTCCGCCCAGCGCCGCGCCCGATATCTTTGCATATTTTCTGTCGAAGAAAAGGATGCCGGTGATAAAGGGAAGTACCGCCAGAAAACGGACATAATAGTTGTCAAAAGCCATTGCCATCAGAAATAAAACACATATAACTCCGGCAAGCGCAACATACTTAATCTTTCCATCCGAATGATTCCTCTGAAAAAGGAATGCCATCACCCCGACAAATATGACGGCAACTGCCGTATTGGCAACGGCATACCCAAATGTCCGTATACCCCGCAGGGTAGCCACCCAGATGATAATCAAGCTGAAAGTGTAAAACAAGCTGAAGCTCACAATCATCAGCTGATGCACTTTTTTAATCTGTTCCTGCCTGTCCGCATACAAATACTTTTTCTCTTCCATTCTTTTCTCCATTCCTGCCCCGCCCCTGAAACATGGGCGCAGGCACACTATTCTCCTGTCATCCCAGTTCTTCTGTCAATTCACAGATTTCGTCTATCATGGCGCCGATGGTCTCAATGGTGTCCAAAAGCGGCGCGTCTGTGGTGATATCAATTCCGGCGAGAGCGGCAAGTTCTACAGGGGCAAGCGTACCTCCCGCTGCAAGCACCTTTTTCCAATCCCCGATAGCGCCGTCTCCCTCCTTTTCAATCCGCTTGCACATCTGCGTGGCAACGGTTAATCCCGCACTGTAGGTGTAGGAATACAGTCCCATGTAGTAATGGGGCTGGCGCATCCATGTCAACTCCGCCCCCTCGTTGATTTCCACCGCATCCCCCCAGAATTTCTGCAATGTCTCCCGCATAATATTGCTGAGTGTGTCTGCCTGTACACTGCTTCCTGCATCCACCAGCTTGTATACCTCTCTCTGGTAAGCTGCCTCCATGAGGTGAGTCACAAAATTATGATAATAGGTATTGCCGATCATGCAGGCCAGCACCCAACGGCGGAATCGCTTATCATCACTTGTCTTCAGAAGATAGTGGGCCATGAGCAGTTCATTCATGGTGGAGGGTGCCTCTACGAAATAACAGGAAACATCCGTGTCAAAGATAGTCTGGGTGCTGTTGCAGGACTTAAAGTGACCCGCATGTCCCAGCTCGTGTGCCAGCGTGAACACATCAGACATCTTGTTGTTCCATGTCATCAGGATAAAGGAATTCTTTCCGTAGGGGCTTGCACAGAAACCGCCCGTGGATTTTCCCTTGTTCTGGGCAAAGTCCACCCATCGCTCCTCGTAGGCGGTGTGTACCATGTCCACATAGTCCTCCCCGAGAACGGAAAGCCCTTTTTCTATATACTCCCTGGATGCCTCGATGGTGACCTCCGGGGCATAGCCGGGGTCGACAGGCAGTTTCAGGTCAGCGAAGGTCATCTTGTCTAAACCGTGCACCTTTTGAATCAGTTTTGCGTATTTGCGCATATGGGGAGCCAGCTTCTCCGTAATCAGATTAATCTGGCGGTCGTAAAGCTCTCTGCTCACCTTCTGTCCAAACAGAAGATAATCAAATACGGAGTCAAAACCTCTCAGTGTTGCCATGGTTTTCTCCGTCTGCACATTTGTATTGTAGGCAGCCGCAGTCACATTTTCGTACTCTCTGATTTTCTTTGAGAAGGCGTCAAAGGCCGCCCGGCGCACATCAGTATCCGGCTCATACTCGTAATCATCCTCAAACAGGGTATATCCCAACGGATACTCTTTTCCGTTTACCGTAAAGGGGTCAAACTTCATGTCCGCCAGCTTGGCGATATTATATATCTCATAGGGCGCGCTGTAGATACTTTGGCTCAGAGCCGATATTACTCGCTCTGCCTCGGGATGAAGCGCATGGGGCTTGTCCCGCAGAATATCCTCCAGAAAATGGTTGTTTCCGTTGCTGATTTCAATAGCCTTTTTGATGATTTCCTCATCCTGCTCCAGAATTTCACTCTTTACAAAGCTTAGGCTGCTTTGAATCCTCGCGGAAAGGCGGCTGATTTTCCCGAGTCTCTCCTGATTATAGCTGTTGTAATAATCTACGGACACCGCCAAATCGCAGTAGTTCCCAGTCAGGGTCATCAGTTCGTACACCTGCCTGTACTCCGTGACACATGCTTCGATATTTTCGGGAGTGTTCAGTTTCCCCCGATATTTTTCCACCATGCTCTGCGCCAGTTTTTCCATTTTTTCCGCATCGCGAAACATGTCTTCTTCCGTAGCATATATTTTTGACAGATCCCACGTCAGTTCCGCCGGGACGTCTTTTCTGTCTTTCAGTTCTTCTGCCATATTACCCTCCGATATGTCTTCTGCAAATTTCGATAGCCCTATTTTACTCTATTTTCATCAAAGAGTAAATGAGAATTTCCCAACTTTTTCTTAAAATGCGACCACTTTTTTCAAGTTATCATTCTCCGCAGCAACCTTCAGTTCCGATGCAAAATCTGCACAGTCCGCTTTCAGATACTCTTCCATCTCAGGCTCATCCCTCCATTTCTCACGAACCATACGGCATGTCATCGTCTCCAATACAGCCTTCAGCTGTTCTTTGGAATACCTGCCTACAACCTGTTCCAGCCTGCCGTACTCTGCCTGCTCTGTTTCCGGTACCGTCCCTTTTTTAATCAGCATGTATCCCAACACATGCCTTAATATTATGCTACAGAGATTGCAAAAAAGTTTTTCGTACTTTTTATGAAATTTTCTGAGGACTTCCCGCACATATTCCTCTGAAAAGGCTCCCATAAATTTCTGTTCCAGGCCGATGTACTCCATATACCTTTCCACAGCGCGAATCCCCGACACATCTCCCACAGGCCGAAGCGTCGGATAGTCCATGGTAATCACATTTTCCTGAGGAGCAAACCGGGCATCATATTTCAGGAAAAACCCCGGTAGCGCTTTTGTCACCGTATCGTAATAGCTTTCATTTCCGTAAGCGCGGAAACGGATAATCATATCATTATAGCGCTCCCCGGTTTGCTTTACTTTTTCAACTACTCTTTCATATCCCATGCGATAGGCTGCTTCTGCGGAAATTCCGTTCTTACCGGCCGGAGTATTTCCGCTCTCACATTCCCCGATACAGTAAAGGACTGCCTCCATCAGACTGCTTGCCCTCTCATATGTAACAGATGTGCTCTCGCCGGACGTGTACTTTTTGGCAAGCTCCGCAACAACAGGTATCAACTGTTCCAAAGTATACTCCATCATTTCCTCCATTCCTGAGCGTCACATTTTTTCACACTCTTTACTCTCACATTAAATCATTCAGCGCCTGTAAAAAAAGTTCTTTATCCCACCGCCTGACGATATCAAACCTTTCAAATCCCCCCCGTCCGCCGCTTTCCCGAAAGCCGCGATAACCGGCGCGGACAGCCTGAGAAAAAATATCCAGACAGGTTCCCTCAAGATAATCCAAGTCTCCGAAACAAACCGCGTCAAACTGCTCTCTCATAAATTCCAACAGTTCATCGTCCGTCAATTCGTCTAAAGTTTCATTCTTGTAAAGATAAAAAATTTCCTGGAGCCGCATACAGGTATCTGCATAATTATTTTGAGTCAGATAGGGTGAATCGCAGAATATATCAAGCAATTTCGGTAAAATACCTTCCCCGAATTCCACTCTCTGCTGCTCCTTCAAATTTTCCCTGCGGGCCGCAACAAGCCGTCCGGCTTCCTCCTCGGTAAGCGAAAGCCCATACCTTTCCGTCTTTCGGTTCATCTCTACAACCGCCTGTACCTGATTCTTACCGGAAACCACATCCAACCAGTCCTTCTCTTCCATGTCTTCTCCCCCTTTCAGCCGCTTCGCGGCTTTCCCATCGCACTTGGTTTCCTGATTATACGTCATGCAGCAAGCCATTGGTAGACTTGAAAAAAATGTGATTTTGTGGTAATATAGAACAAGAAACGAGGGAAAATTCCACAAAAGAATTTTCCCTCGTTTCTTTGATTTCTGTTTACTTCACTTTAATCTTCTGTCCGGGATAAATCCGGTTTGGATTTTTTTCTGAGGATTCAGTGACGTTTCCTCCTTTTCATCCTTGCCGTATTTTATCTGTTGCTATTGAACTTCAGTCACTACCCGGAAAGCGGAAACCGCCGGCTGATTCCAGCCATAGCCTGCCACATAGTCACATGGTATGGTAAGCTCATAGACCAAACCCTCGCCCGGCATTAACACATTGCCCATATATGCGGATACATCCGTAAACACCATATCCCCGTCCGTAATGCACAAATCCTCTATTTCCTCTACCACAACGGTCTGATCCGTACCGTTTGCGAAATATAAGGTCACCACCACATCGCCATTAGAATCATCATTGTTATTCTTCTAATCGGGCATGCTGTTCATGCTATTCATGCGATTTATATTTATACATTGCTATTCAGTGGGAACACAATTCCGAAAAGGGACTTTATTATAGCCCTCATCACCTTACCCGTCCTTTCTTCTTATTTATCTGTCGGGCCTCAGTTCTTCACCCAACCGGCATAAAGCGTGATTGTCTTTGTGTGATGCCAGTCATACTCATCCCCGTTCTTTTCATAAAAATCCATTCCGAACAAACGCGTCTTTTTATCACCGCCATCCGCTTCCGTATACCAGCCCGTAAAGGTATAGCCCTCTCGTACAGGTGTCGGATACGCACACAAATATGCATAAGATTCCGATTCCAATGGCCCCTTTGCATCATAGGTCATCGAGCTTTCGTTTTCAATCGTGCCGCCGTTTGCATCGAGTACCAGAAGATACGGATATTCGCTGATACCGTCGTACCGCCACGCCGCATGGACTTCAATATCCCGGCTGCTGCCGGAACCCGCCTCCGGCTTAACATAACAGATGTTATCTATCGTCAACGCATCACCAAGCATTCCCATCAGCGGACCGGAAGCCGCCGTTTTGTCATAATAGACGACCCAGCCCATAAAGAGATATCCGTCCACCGGCTCATAGGCGGGCATACTATATTCATACCCCTGCAAAAGTAATGACTCAAACACAAAATCCTGCATCAGTATACGATAGTCAAAAATCTCAGGGTCAAAGCTGTCATTATAAACGGTCAGAAATGAGGTCACATCCTCAGCCGGGTAATACGGCAGCGCCTCCGGCTCTGCATTTCCCGCCTGCTCTTCCCGGGTTTCCGCAGGCTGCTCCTGTCCTGTGGGGTGTTGCTCCTCCGGCTGTTGCTCCTCCGGCTGTTGCCCCTGTGTCCGGTTTCCCGGTTCATCCCGATTATCCGGCTCATCCGTAGTCACCGTTGGTTTTTCCGTTTGAGGAAGAACCGACGCATTCGATGCATAGGCACCCACTGCCGTATATGCCATAACGGCAAGAGTTGCTGTCATATACATCATTTTTTTCCACACTGCTTTTCTGCCCTTCTCTTCCGATGTCACACTTCCACCGCCCTGCAGATACTCGTCGGGAAGTGGTTCAAACTCCTGCCCCGTATTGTATTCCATATCCTTCTTCATAAGCATCAGACCTACTTATTATGTACATCCAGTTGAGGAAAAGGACATTCCACACCCAGTTTTCTGAAACCCAGAAGTAAATCGCGGTTCAACGTTCTTGTTGAAGAGAAAATGTTCTTCTCTGAAACCTCCACCACAAAACGGAGCAGAATTCCCGAGTCTTCCAATGCCTGAACTCCCAAATACTGCGGAGTTTTCTGCATGGTATCTGTATGTGCACTGTAGATTTCTTCCAAGAGCTTCGGAAGCTCTCCCTCCAACTTTTCGATATCCGTCTCGTAAGGAATCGCAATGTCGCTAATCGCCCTGGACAGATTGTCGGAACGATTCAGGATATTCTTCATCTCTGAATTGTTGATAATCTTTACATTGTCTCCGGTATCCGTAATACAGGTTGTCCTGATGCCGATACTTGTGACGGTTCCCCGGAAACCGTTTACCTCCACAATATCCCCAACATTATACTGATTTTCCAGCAACATAAAGGTTCCGGTCACCACATCCGCAATCAGGCTTTCCGCACTGAAGCCTACAATCAATGCCAAAATTCCAACGCTTGCAACGATTGTTCCAATGTTAACTCCGAGAATGGCCAGTCCCCAGCAGAGGATTACGATAAACGCCACATACTTTGCCAGACTGGAGATTAGCGATACAACCGACCTCGCCCTATGACTCTTAGGCTTTATGCTCCCCAGGACAAAAACCACCAGATTTTCCAAGAGCAGTACACCAAACAGCATAACAGCAAGCTTTAACAGGGATGCCCCACTGACAGAAAACATTGCTCCAAGCTCATCTAACCTGATCAGTCCTGTTGCAATCCCCAGAACGGCAACAATAATCAATAATGCTGCATATATCAGCATCTTCTTCAGACTACCTTTTTCTTTTTGTTCTTTTTCCATCCATTTTCTCTCCGCTTTCCTTATTTTCAAACTATGACTTATTTTGTACCGCTACCGCCGCATACCTTACACTTTCCGCTTCCGTTGCAGCTTGCACAGGTAACCGCATTTGTCCCGCCTCCGCATGTGGTACAGGGATATACATGGGCGCCCATACAATTGGGAAAATCACATTTTCCCTCATGCTTATTGCTGTTACCGCTTGCATCACAATAAATACAGGTCTCCGTCAGGGAACCATGGCACCTGGGGCAGGATACGGTATATCCAGAACCTCTGTAACCGTCGCCCAGACATTCATCACATTTACCGGTTCCCCCACAATTACTGCAAATATTCACTGCTTCCGGCGTTGGTTCCGGTGTTGTCTCGGGAGTAGACTCAGCCGGAACTTCTGCAACTGATGTTTCCTCCGAATCCGACGGCGATTCCTCTGATGTTATTTCCCCGGAAGCACCTTCTGTCTGCTTCCCTGTTGGCTCTGCGCTCACCTTTGCCGTTACCACTGCAGTTACATGGTTCTCCTCCGCTGCTTTGACCGCTGCGGTCTCCGCCTCTGCACAGACTGCCTCACCGTCACAGCTTTCATCGCGGATTTCAGATACCTCAATACTCACATCTTTCCCGTCTGTCAGAAATTCCTTCTCTACTGCCGCATGAATAATCTTTTCCATGCCCTCTTCCACCGTCACATCTGAAAAATCAATATCCGAAAAGGCAGTTTTTGCATCCTCATTCAGGTATTCCACGCCCACAATGACGTTATCCGCATCCAGATAAAGCTTTACCTGAGGATTGATGGTCACAATCACAGCCAGTGCATACTCCTCGGGAATCCGCACCTCTTCCGGCTCTGTCGCTTCCTGCCGGCTTTCCGTTTCCTGTTCCGAAGCTGCCTGCACACTGTCCGTCACTGTAGGGGCTGTCTCTTCCCCGCCCGATGTACTCTCCGTTGCCGAAGGGTTTACAGCCTCACCGCTCTGCCCGCAGGCTCCCAGACCAAGCACCAGTGCCAGACACATAGCTGCCATCCATTTCCTGTTCTTCATAAAACTCCTCCTTCGCAGATTCAATATCTGATTTGATTTACTATAGCAAATAACTCTTCAAACCGTAAGTTTACATTAGTCTCAATTTTCCTTTTTCCAGGAATAATAAAACTGCAGCAGCCCAATTCTGGACTTTGTTTCCGTCTTTTCATTCAGACTTGCTATATGTCTGTACAACGCCGCTCTGGAAATCAAAAGCTGCTCTGCTATTTCCTGTACATTTTCATCTGACTCCAGCAATACCTTCAGGACTTCCTGTTCCCTGTCCGTCAGG
>Ga0129313_1000321_pt1 | contig 44690 bp, 40 predicted proteins | sample O1105metagenome_FD_94436 | JGI IMG/M metagenome (GOLD analysis project Ga0129313, IMG submission 94436) | Orangutan group fecal microbial communities from fecal samples from Wisconsin, USA - O1105 metagenome | ecosystem: Host-associated > Mammals > Digestive system > Large intestine > Fecal...
GCCATGTCATAATCGTATTAACAGGTATAAATATACCTATAAATATTGACATATGCAACACTTTTGAGGTTTATTTTCAAATATTTAGGACTTTTGGGTACAAGAAATTGAAAAACTCAGATTACGTATGTGTTTGTGAACAAGAACGAAGACGAAAATATCAATCTTTGTATGTGGCTACGAAAGATACTTGATAAGTATTCGGATGTGGAAGAGTTTCGATATGATAATGAATTTGATTGTCTAATTGCAGGATTCAAATATAGAATGAGTGGAAACGGTGCTATGCCGGAAGATGAAGATGGTAAATTTACTTCTTCTTGGGTTGAAGCCTATAATGCTTGTGGTAGATTACTATATAAATTGCGAAAGGCTAATGGTGAATTGCAATAATATTTGAACGATAGAATTATTTTCGCTGATAGTTTCGACACGTATAATCACTCTTCATAAGAAAAATGGAAAAACGTAGATATGAACCAAAGGCTATCGACACTGCGGCAGTGGAGATACCGAAAGAACTGGAAGTGTTGACGGAATCATTGGCCCGGAATACACACGAAGTGTGGGCTGCATCCAGACTGGCACAAGGATGGACATGGGGGCCGGTAAGGGACGACATACTTAAACGTCACCCAAATCTTGTTTTTTATGAGGAACTTACGGAGGAAGAGAAAGACTACGACAGGCACACGTCGATGGAAACCATAAAAGTAATTCTTTCGCTCGGCTACGAGATAAAGTTTCGTGGCAGCGAATGACGTTGATAGAAATAGAATAATGAACATTCAAGAAAAAAGACTTATAGAGGCGTTCTTGGACACGGGAAATGCCGCATTGCACAATAAGGCGGTGGAATTGCTCTTCTATGGGCGAAAGGGCACGGATGCCAATGGACGGACAATCTGCCGTGAATTTGATGTTACACGTGCGGTTAGGAACGCCGTATCGATATATTACTCAGGATCATTGTACACCGGGCGCCAGAAGGAAGTGTACGATACATTCATCAGCTTGTTCCACGCATATCTGCTGAAACTGAATCCGGATAAGCTGCGAGAGATAGACAATCTCCAGAACTGGATGTTTAGAGTCGCGAAGAATTTTGCCAATAGTCACAGACGTGAGGTTAATGAATTGCTTGGGATAGAGGATAATATCGTCGGATTTGACATAAGGATGGATGTGGACAAACGAGAGGGGACCGGATGCATGGATGCAAGAAGCCCGGAAGACGGTGAGCCTTATATGAGAAAAATCCCTGAAACGGACAATGAAGCGGACTCATCGTCGGAGCACTCCTCCAAATGGGCGGAAGAGCTCATTGCTGAGTACATATCCAGAATATCGCACCCATATTATAGGGAGGTGCTGTATGCTGTAGATGTCAATGGAATGGCTATGGATGATTTTGCTGAGGAGCAAGGGAAGAGGCTGTCGGCTGTTTATAATGATCATAAGCGGGCGATGTCTGCATTGATCCAGGCCGCATTGCCGGATATCCGGTGGCGAGCACCAAAATTGTACGAAAGTTTTAGATTTGAGTTGAACGATGCCGAATCAGAAGTGCTTGAACGATTCTTTTATCACAATGTCATAACTGATATGCCAAGAGTGATAAAGGCATATGTGAAGTTGCTTAAAATAGCGAAGCGTGATGAGAGAATGTCTTGAGTGTCGGCGAAAATGAATTTATGATGAAAACAGAGATAGATATTAAGAAAGTTGATAGATTCCTGGCAGGAAAGACCAGCCCTGAAGAGGCTGTTGAGATTCTGGCCGCCATTTCCGTGAATCCGAAGCTGGAGGAATATGTCGTGACGCAGAAGCGCCTGAATTATGCTGGTGAACAGATTGAAGATTATGGTTGCTTCATCCCGGCTGGCAGTATGGCGGCTGATGACGGCAGGAATCTATGTGACCTGCAGTGTGAGGCCTTTATTCTGAAGAATGTCGGCGTTGAGGTCTCAGAGGAAGACTTGGCACATGAGGCCAGAAAGAACTATTGGCTTAGAGGACAAGGGACACCATTGTTCAATATGGGAAAACTCCTGGAGAGCAAAGGCTATCTTGTGAACAGAATCTACAATGCTGACATCGAGGCTGTCTCGGGAGCCTTGGAAAAAGGATATTCCGTCATTACAGTCGTCAATGGGGCTGTGCTGAACGGGACGATGCCGGATATACTCTCGGATGATTTCAACTTGGATGATGATCCGAATCATGCCGTCGTCGTCACGAGTGTTTCTGAAGACAGAAAGACCGTGAGTGTATTCAATCCTGTCGAGGCCGGAGATTCCGAAGTCCGACAGTATGCGTTGCATACCTTTGAGGATGCATGGTCCGAGTCGAGGCGTTATATGGTGCAAGTGCGAAAAAAAAGGTTTCAGGAAGAGTACATCCCACAGCCTGTGGATGTGAGCGATGTGGAATTGAGTTCAGAACTGCGGGAACTCACGGAGATGATAGCTGAGAATGCTCACGACGTATGGGCTGATAGCAGAATGAAAGAAGGCTGGACTTATGGAAAGGAGCGAAACGATGCGGAGAAGAAGAACCCGGATCTCCTTCCGTATGGCGAACTTCCGGAGAGTGAGAAAGAGTATGACAGACTTATGGCGATACACACTATAAAACTAGTCAAACGGCTCGGTTACCGTCTTGTCAATATAACCAGTATGTATAAGTGCCCGGACTGTGGAGCGGTGATAGAGCCTGACTATAACTTCTGTCCGAACTGCGGTCACAAACTGTCGTGGGAGGATTTTAGGTGATTTAGGATGGGACGGCCCAGAGTTGATTTTCCGAGGCCGCCCTTCTTGTATGAACGGCATCGTTTTTCTGAAAAACCACGTCGCTGATAGTTTTGTCTTGACTTGATGCTCTGTATGTGTGAAAACAAAAATACAGAAGCTATGAGTACATTTAATTCATTTAAAAGATACGAGGTCTCATCCTCATTCATTCTGAACGCTGTCAATGCTATAAAGACTGTCTTTGAAGCCGAAGGCTTCGAGTTTGAGAAAAAATCCGGGACATTGAGCAAGACCGTCATTGAAGTGACCAAGGGAGACCTGGTAAAACAGGCGATAGGCTTGAAACAAGGACTTCAGATAACATTTGAGTACGATGGGCAATATGTAAATGTCGAGGCTAAGGGCATCGTCGTGAAGAACCAGTTGATAGCCTCCGCCATTACATTGTTCGTGACATGGCCGGTTCTGATTCCTCAGATTATAGGTCTGATAAATCAGTCCAAACTGGATGAAAAGGCCATTGCTGTCATAGATTCCGCCTACTCATCATACAATACGGAGTCCGGCGTGTTCTGCACGCACTGCGGTGTGCGTATCCCGAGAGGTGAGACTCGTTGCCCTCACTGTGGCGGGGAACTGGCGTTGATGTTATAATGAAGACTTCTAAACTTTTTCTAAACATGATACCATATACTTATTTTATACATCCGGAGGACGAGTCTGCCCTCAATGCGATGAAGAATGTCCCTGGATTTGACACTTTAGTGAAGAAATTCATGCGGGTCGGGTATGAAACAATGCTGCACGGAGTGAATATGGCTTCGAAAATCAGGCTCTCTGAGACTCAACTCCCTGAAATCTATCATAAGGTCACGAAAATCTGTGATAAGTTGGAAATCAGTTATCCCGAAGTTTATTTGGAGATGTCTCCTTACCCGAATGCCTATACTTATGGGGATACAGATGTCTTTATGGTGCTGACAAGTGGTCTGTTCGATTATCTTGACAGTGATGAGATAGATTCAGTCATTGCGCACGAATGTGGGCATATCGTCTGCCATCATGTTCTTTATCATACGATTGCGGAATTTCTTCGGACGGGAGTTTCTGGCCTTATAGGTGACCTCGCGGAACCTCTGAAACTTGCAGTTTGCTATTGGGCTCGCAAGAGTGAGCTGAGTGCGGACCGTGCAGCGGCTCTTACGTGTGGAGTTGAGACTGTCGTAAAGACCCAGCTGCGTCTTGCCGGTGGCCCTAAGGTGCTCACGGACAATGTCAATATCGAAGAGTGGGCGAATCAGGCTGAACAATATGAAGAGATTCGCGGCGGCTCTCTTTGGAACCGGTTTCTCCAGATGGGAGCGACGATGATGCTGGATCATCCGTTCGCCGCTGTGCGTGTCCGAGAGGCGCTTAACTGGGCTAAGACCGAAGAGTTCAAGACTGTGTCGGATTTGATAGCCGGAAAGATACGCTTGTGCCCTCATTGCAATCGTCCGGTATCTTCAGAATGGGAATATTGCAAACATTGCGGAAATAAATTGTGACAGTAGTGATAGTTTTGCTGATTTGTCTCGCTCTGTAATTACAGAAAAACAAAACAATTAAACTTTCAGGATCATGGCAAACAAAGCATTAGCCTTAGCGGCACTTATGGTCGTAAGACAGATGGACAAGTCTCTTCGTGAGGATATATCTGATGATATCGTGAACAATATTTATGGCTTCGCGGGAGGTGCGGTGGCAGCATCGTTGGTTCCAGTCCCGGGACTAGACGTAGCATTGGCGACGGCGGATATATGGATGATGTATGCCAGAATAAATAGTCTTCTCGGTATATCATTTTCAGAAAACATGATGAAGAGTATCGGATCTGCGGTGATTGCGAACCTCACGGCAAATATCGGTCAGATGGCAGTGGGCAGTGCGTTGAAATTTATCCCTGGCATAGGTAGCGCCATAGGAGGAGCATTGATGGGAGTGGCTATATTCGGTACCACTGTTGCCGCCGGTTGGATATATCTGAAGGCCCTCAGCAATTTCTATGAAAACGGCGGCGATGGAGATCTTGAGGCGACGGTCAAGGATGTCCTGAAAAATGACAAGGATGAGATTCGCAATATCTTTAAAGAAGAGAAGAAAAACTACCAGAACAAATAGTCATTTCAACACTACCGGATGATCCTTTTGTGAAAGCTGCAATGGCCTACTTGATGGACAATAAGACAGAAGTGAATCCGGACTATTTTTAAGATAAACCATGAAAATTTTTAATCTTTTTAAACGCAAAGTCGCTGATAACCAGAAAACCCTTACTCTTGAAGACTGTGTCGTCAAGATGTTTGAATCGGCAGGCATCGTGCCTGACAGACGAGGGAACATGTTCCATACGGAAGTGCAGGGAAAGTACTGCGCGTACAATGTTGGGCTGAATTGCGATGCCGGGAATAAGCTGATCGTCTGTGTCCCGTTCTTTTTGCCTGTAGGTAAGGATGTGGCTTTTGCCGCTAATTATGAGGTGGAGAGAATCAGCAAGGAGGTATCAGGGCGATTTCCGGGAACAATCGTCTATCTGGCTGAGAATGATAAAGAGTATAAGCTGACAGCGATTACAATCAAGACTTTCGGTGAATTGTCGGATAGCACTCCATTAGAGATTCATCAGGCAATGATTCATACTGTGGATGCCATTGACGACAAGAACTTCGCATCATTGACCGCTGCCATCGTAGGGTATGAATCATACGAAGAACTGCAGGGTAATATGAAAGCGACATCAGCGGACGGAAAGAATGTCGCCATTCAGCTGAAGGACGGCTATCGGGAGCTGCTGGGAAAGGTTCCGGATCTCGACAATTCCAGATATCTTGGACGGCTTATGGCGTATGCGACGCATATAATGATGGCGAAGGACAATGATGAACTTGTGAATCGTGCTGCGGGATCATTGAGCAAATCATTCGACGGGTTCATCCAGGAAATCTACAATATTGCGGATGAAAAGGAACGTAATCTGATAAGAAAACTGCGTTTTCTCGGCAAGGCGCGGGGTGCGGATGACGGTGATGAAGAAGATTTCGCCGCAGGAAGAAACGAAGCTAAGAGCTATCTCGATACCTCCGCGGATCCGTGGCGATTGGTGTATGGAGAGAACTTGGACAATAACAAATGATGTCAGACATTCGCCACGTCTATTTTCCAGTCTTCCAACGTCCGTGATACAGTTGATATGTTCACGCCGACCTTGACAAGCCGCTTGCCATCCTCGAACCGGAAAGGTATCATATATCCCTTGTCATCAATCTGTTTCAATGCCGTTTCGGCGGAACTGTCGACTTTGAATTCGAATACATATATTGAATTGTCAGTCCAGCAGACGGCATCGGCGCGTCCTATGGCGGATTTTTCCTCTGTCCTGATGTAATACCCGAGGAGAGAGAAAATTAGGTAGATGATTGTCTGATAATGTTTTTCTGTCTTATTCTCCAGGTCATTCGGCATTGCTGCAAGAAATGACTGCATGCGGGACAAGGCTTCTTCCACATTGCCTTTTCTTAATGCGGCATTGAATCTGATGACAAAAGACGCACCGGCAGGATCCTGATTGTTGTATCTGGCAAGCAGTGAGTTCAGAAAACCGTTGCGCACCTCTTTATTAGGGTATCCGAGTGTGTATGAGTCCGTCTCTTTGTCGTAGGATTTTATTGTAAGATATCCGGTCTGGTAAAGCAGAGGAATGGGGTTGTCGGTGACTTCCGGAGATACATTGAATTCGTTGGCTGAGATGTACTCCATCTTGTCGAATTCACGCTCATCTATAGGCTTCCTGTCCAGCCTCTCCAGCAGATAGGTCGGCGTTGCCGTCTCGAACCAATAGCTCTTGAACTGCTTGTCCGCAAATGCATTAAGCAGACTGAACGGATTGTAGATGTCTTCAGACCCTTCGCAGAAATGGTATCCGTCATAGTTCTCCTTGAGTAAATCGAAAGTCTTTTCTCTGCTGATGCCTTCAGCTTCTGAAAGAGATTTTATTTGAAAATCAAAGTTATGCTCAAGCTCTGACTGGGAAATTCCGCAGATTGCAGAATATTCAGGAAGCATCGAGATATTCTTGAGGTTATTGAGCTCGCTGAATATGCTCAACTGCGCAAATTTATTGATGCCGGTGATGAATACAAAGCGCAGATATGGGTCGAGGCTCTTTATCGGGCTGTAGAAATTGCGCATAATCTGGCGCATAGGCTGAATCTGTTCTCTGTCATTTATGACATCGAGAAGCGGAGCGTCATATTCATCAATTATGATAACAGCTTTTTCACCGGTCTGTTCGGTGGCTCTGTGCACGAGACCCTCCAGACGCTGGTTTATGTTTACATCTTTCACTCCTCTTCCATATGTCTGCTCGTATTCATACAACTTCTTGTCCATCTCTTCAAGCAGTTGAGCTTCCGTCATGTGCTTTGCTGTGGACATGTCGAAATAAAACACGGGATGCTGTTTCCATTCTTTTTCCAGTTTTCCGGCTTCCAGATTATTGAACAGGTCTTTTCTTCCTGAAAAATATGCCTGGAAAGTTGAGGAAAGCAGCGATTTCCCGAAGCGGCGTGGGCGGCTCAGGAACACATAATTATATTTATGTGCTATGTCGTAGATATATTCTGTCTTATCAACATAGATATACCCTCCTTCGATAATCTTGTCGAATGTCTGTATCCCAATAGGAATCTTATTGTTTCCTCCGTTCATGTCCAATAATATTATGTCTATGCCTGAAGGCAAAGATAATAAAAATCCAGATAATAGATACTTGCCTTATTGCCAGATAAAGTATACCTTTTGATGGCCCCCACGGGACGCGCAGCTCAGAATTCCCTGCCGGTGACCTGCACTACGTAAATGAAGTAAGCCAGAAATAAAGCCGGATGTCCTAGAACTCTTCTTTTATATTGTACTTGTTACGTTCCGTCGAGTTTCGTGAAACCATCTCGCAGATGAATCCTGCAAGGAACAGCATCACTCCCAGAATGACGGAAAGGAGTGCCAGATAGAAGAGAGGCTGGTCGGTCACCGGTCTGAAATGTGCTCCGCCTGCCTGATGAATCAGTTTGGCGGAAATCAGAATAACGGTGAGGATGAAGCCGGCAAGGAACATCAGGATTCCGGTGAACCCGAAGAAGTGCATCGGCTTCTTTCCGAAGGTGCTCAGGAACCAGAGTGACAGGAGATCCAGGAAGCCATTGACAAAACGCTCCATTCCGAATTTGCTCTTTCCGTATTTCCTTTTCTGGTGGTGCACCGGCTTTTCGGTGATTCTCTCGTATCCGGCATTTTTCGCCAGATACGGGATGTACCTGTGCATCTCGCCATAGACTTCAATATCCTTGATGACCTCGTTCTTATAGGCTTTCAGTCCGCAGTTCATGTCATGAAGATGGATTCCGGTAATCCAGCGGGCCGTGGCATTGTAAAGCTTGGACGGGAGATTCTTTGTCAGTTTGTTGTCCTGCCTGTGCTGTTTCCAGCCAGAAACGACATCCCATCCGTCTTCTGTCACCATCCTGAACATCTCGGGTATTTCTTCCGGCGAGTCCTGGAGGTCTGCGTCCATTGTCACTACCACCCGTCCCCTGGCAGCCTTGAATCCGTGATAAAGTGCGGCGGACTTGCCGTAATTTCTTCTGAACCGGATGCCGTGTATCGTGTCGTCGGAGGATGCGAGACGCGTGACGGTATCCCATGAACCGTCTCGACTTCCATCGTCGATCATTATGATTTCAAATTTCCAGCCTTTCGGGTCAATGACACGGTGAATCCATGCCGTCAGCTCGGGAAGCGACTCCTCTTCGTTGAACAGAGGAACGATGATTGTCAGGTCTAAAGGATATTCCATAGTAGAGAATTGTTCAATTATTCTGCAGTGTCGCTGAAAATGTCTTCAGGTGGTATTCCGGAAGCGAAGATTTTGGAAACTATCGTTCCATACAGGAAACAATATGTGAATGTTACGAAAAATGAAATTGTAGGGAGTTTGCCTATCATTCGTTCAATGCTGACTCTTTCGCTGTCTCCAAGAGGATTGACGGCAGAGAAACTCTGCATGGCTGCATCTATTGCTTCTTTCATTACATCTGGTGAAATCAATGTGAAATTCAGAAGTCCGACTCCTGCTACGATGATGGCAGAGAACAGGGCGGTCTGCACGCCGAGTCTGAATGTCGATCTTCGGGTGACTCCATCATAATTCTCCACGAGTTTGCGCATGAAATATCTCATCAGCCAGAGACATCCTCCGAACTTGGCCATCCAGAGAATCGCATTCAGTGCTTGGATGAGGATGATTCCTCCGATTCCTGAAAGAGCGAGTCTTGCTGTCAATGATGATATGAGTGTGAATGCGCTCGTATAAAGCCCCAAAATCAATCCCGATTTCGCGGCCTCATTCCATATTTTTTGTTTGTCAATGCTTGGTTTCATGTAATGTGCATTTCATGTTCTGTTTTGTCGTTCCGTCCCTGCAGCATTTGCCGGAGGGAACCCGGTCGGTGTTCGGGCGGCTCCTCTCCAAATGACGGTTTTCTGACATTGAACATCACAAAGATACATATTTTTTCTGTTTCTGAACCTTTGTGGTGCCGGCATCGTCTGTCGGGGTTGCGAATATTGTGGAGATGTGGCTTGAAAACTTCATAATCTGAGGAATAATTGCTATCTTTGCGCTCTTGACTAATAATATGGCTAATCAAGTTCAAGTACTTGGTTTGTAAATACTGGTTAGTCCAATTTAATTATTACAGTTTTTAAGTTATGATTAACATTACATTTCCTGACGGCAGCGTCAAAGCCTTTGAAAAAGGCGTAACAGGTTATCAGATTGCAGAAAGTATCAGCCCGAGGCTGGCAGCCGAGGTTCTGGCTGTTTCAGTGAAAGCTGAAGGCGATACTACGGTAGGCAAGGGAACAGTCATCGGACTGGATACCCCTATCGAGGAGAACAGTTCAGTGAGACTTCTCAAGTGGGATGACGAGGAAGGCAAGCGTGTCTTCTGGCATTCTTCTGCACACCTTATGGCGCAGGCCCTCGAAGCATTGTATCCGGGAGTCAAATTCGGTATCGGCCCGGCTATCGAGAATGGATTCTACTATGACATTGACCTTGGTGACAGGCAGCTTACAGATGCTGATTTCCCTGCTATTGAGAAGAAGATGATGGAACTTGCGCGCAGCAAGGAGGCTTTCAAATGCTCTCATGTGTCCAAGGCTGATGCTTTGAAATATTTCGAAGAGAAGGGTGACGAGTATAAGGTCGAGCTTATCAATGAACTCGAGGACGGCAAGATCACTTTCTATGAGAACGGTAACTTTACCGACCTCTGCCGCGGACCGCACCTCAGAAATGCCGAGATCATCAAGGCTGTGAAACTCACTTCCATTGCCGGTGCATACTGGAGAGGTGACGAGAATCGTCATCAGCTTACCCGTGTCTATGGTATTACATTCCCTAAGAAGTCTCTTCTTGACGAGTATCTCGTACTTCTGGAAGAGGCCAAGAAGAGAGACCACAGGAAACTCGGAAAAGAGATGGGTCTTTTTACATTCTCTTCACGTGTAGGTCTCGGTCTTCCTTTGTGGTTGCCTAGAGGTGCTGTCATGAGACTTCAGCTGGAGAACTTCCTCCGCAAGAAACTTGATGATTTCGGATATCTCCCTGTCGTTACTCCTCATATCGGAAGCAAGCAGCTGTATGTGACATCCGGCCACTATGCAAAATACGGCAAGGATTCATTCCAGCCTATCCATACTCCGCAGGAGGGTGAGGAATACATGCTCAAACCGATGAACTGCCCTCATCACTGCGAGATTTACCGTTCAGAGCCGAGATCTTACAAGGATCTTCCTTTGAGGTTTGCTGAGTTCGGTACCGTATATCGTTATGAGCAGAGCGGTGAGCTTCACGGACTTACCCGTGTGAGATGCTTCACCCAGGATGATGCGCATCTGTTTGTCCGTCCTGACCAGCTCAAGGAGGAATTCGAGAAAGTCATTGACCTTATCCTGTATGTGTTCGGTACTTTCAAATTCCAGAACTTCACTGCACAGGTTTCTCTCCGCGATCCTAATCACAAGGAGAAGTACATCGGAACAGACGAGAATTGGGACAAGGCAGAGCAGGGTATCATCGAAGCCGCTGCAGAGAAGGGCCTCAAGACTGTTGTCGAATATGGTGAGGCTGCATTCTATGGCCCTAAGCTTGACTTCATGGTCAAGGATGCGCTTGGAAGAAAATGGCAGCTCGGTACTGTTCAGGTCGATTACAACCTTCCTGAAAGATTCCAGCTTGAATATACCGACAAAGACGGCTCGAAGAAACGTCCTGTCATGATTCACAGGGCACCGTTCGGATCTATCGAAAGATTTACCGCAGTGCTTCTCGAACATACTGCCGGACACCTTCCTTTGTGGCTCGTTCCTGATCAGGTCAAAATATTGCCAGTCAGCGAAAAATACGCTGATTATGCAAAAAAAGTTTGTGATTTGATGAAAAAATCCGATATTCGCGCTTCAATTGACGACCGAAACGAGACATTAGGAAAGAGAATCCGTGAGATATCACTTCTCAGGGTTCCTGTTCTGGTGATTGTCGGTGATAAAGAGATGGCCGAGAATACCGTATCAGTTCGTCATGAGGGAGTCGATAAGGGGTCTATGAGTGTCGAAGAGTTCGTTGCCAAGTTCAATGCAGCGGCAGGATACGGAGCAGAGTCCCTTTAGACTTATTTTATTAATAAATTAACTATTAGGAGGATTATTTTATCGCAACGCCTTTTAAACCGCACTTCGGTGGCGCCAAGCCATCAGGCAGCAGGCCGGCAGGAGCACCTAGACCGGCAGGTCCAAGACCAGCAGGAGCAAGAATGGCTCCACCAAGACATAAAGATGAAAATGAGCTGAACATCAATGATGAGATCAGAGCAACTCAGGTTCGTCTTGTAGGAGACAATATTCCTGAACCGGGAGTATATCCTATCGCACAGGCCATGAAGATGGCTGATGAAATGGAACTGGATCTTGTGGAAATCAGCGGTAAAGCTGACCCTCCGGTATGCAAGATTCTGGACTATCAGAAATATCTGTATCAGCAGAAGAAGAAGGCTAAGGAGATGAAACAGAACTCCACAAAGATAGTTATCAAGGAGATTCGTTTCGGGCCTAATACAGATGAGCATGATTTCCAGTTCAAGCTCAAGCATGCGCAGGAATTCCTCTCAGAGGGTTCGAAGGTGAAAGCCTCAGTATTCTTCAGGGGACGTTCCATCCAGTTCGCCGACCAGGGAGAGAAACTCCTTCTAAGGTTTGCTGTGGAACTCGAAGAGTACGGACGCGCAGAGCACATGCCTCAGCTTGAAGGCAAAAGGATGATCATGATGATCGCTCCAGCTAAGAAGAAATAATTATTGGCCACTCCGAAGTGTGAACTTCGGAATGGCTGTTATAACAATTAAAATTTTTTGTAAAATGGCAAAGCTTAAAACCAACTCCGGTGCCAAAAAGCGTTTCGCGCTTACCGGAACGGGAAAAATCAAGAGAAAACACGCTTATCACAGCCACATTCTCACCAAGAAGACCAAGAAGCAGAAAAGAAATCTTGACCACTTCGCACTCGTTCACCATGACGATTTGAAGAGAGTTAAAGAGCTTCTGGTAATGTAATTATCATTTAAAGTTGTTGAACTTGGAATGCAGTCATAAAGAGCCGGAGAGTCCGGTCACTGTATCCAAAAAAGTAAAAATTTATGCCAAGATCAGTAAATTCAGTAGCCTCAAGGGCTCGCCGCAAGAAGCTTCTTAAGAAAACCCGCGGCTATTTCCTCTCAAGGAAGAATGTTTGGACGGTAGCAAAGAACACCTACGAGAAGGGTCTTACCTATGCTTACCGTGACCGTAAAGCTAAGAAACGTGAGTTCCGTGCTCTTTGGATCCAGAGAATCAACGCAGCTGCCCGTCAGTATGGTATCTCTTATTCACAGTTCATGGGTAAACTCGCCAAGCAGAACGTCGGTCTGAACCGTAAAGTCCTTGCAGACCTTGCTATGAATAATCCTAAGGCTTTCGAAGCTATAGTTAATCAGGTAAAATAGTTATCTGATGAACTTGAAGGAGTTATACTATAACAAGTGGGTTCGGCTGACCTTCTGGTCTGTCCTCTATTTGTTGTGGGTAATCTGGCTCGGAAATTATTGGTGGCTATTCGGACTTGTCCCTATTTTCGACCATCATATCACCCGTAAGGTGAAATGGTTGTTCTGGAAGAAGGAGTACAATGAAGGAGAACCGAGGAACACTCTGTTGGACTGGCTTGATGCCATCATCTTTGCGGTTGTTTTCGTAACATTCATCAATATTTTCTTTTTCCAGGCGTTCAAGATTCCTTCATCTTCGATGGAAAGCTCTCTGCTCACGGGAGATCACCTCTTTGTAAGCAAACTGACTTTCGGCCCGAGAATTCCACAGACACCGCTTACCATCCCGTTCACTCACAATGTGATTTTCGGAAAGGAGTCATATTCGACTCTCATCCAGAATGAATACAGACGTTTGAAGGGATTCAGAAATGTAGAGAGAGGCGATTATGTCGTATTTGGATTTCCTGACGGAGATACGGTATTGACAAAGGCTCCGGCAGACGACTATTACGCTGTCTGCAGATTCTACGGAAAAGAATATGCGGTAAAGTCTTACGGACCTCTGATTGTACGTCCGGCCGACAAAAAAGACCATTATGTGAAAAGATGTGTCGCAATTCATGGTGATACACTTTCAGTGGTGAACGGTCGGGTATATGTCAATTCACAGGCTCAGGAAGTTTGGCCGGGTGTCCAGACGACTTACAATGTCGTGACGGACGGCTCCAGGATTAATTTGAAAACTCTTGAAAAACTCGGACTGAATCTTTCCGAACTCTCTTTCGACGAGTCGCTTCCGGGATATCCCCAAATGCCTCTCACGGCAGCAATGCTGGAGCAGATAAAGGCTTGTGCCAATGTCCGCAGCGTCGAAGAGCAGGTGGATGTTTATCCTCCTGATTATCCGGACTCTTATCTGATGCTTTTCCCATTTAAGGAAGATTTCAGATGGACGAGAGATAATTACGGACCTCTCTGGATTCCTGAGGCAGGTGCGACAGTGAGACTTGATTCTCACAACATCGCCTTGTATGAACGAATCATCAGAGTGTATGAGAAGAATGAACTGAAGATTACTTCTGACGGTCATTTCATCATCAACGGAAAGGAGACAGACGAATACACTTTCAAGCAGGATTATTACTTTATGATGGGCGATAACCGCCACAATTCTCTGGATTCAAGATATTGGGGATTTGTCCCTGAGGACCACATAGTCGGAAGGCCCGCATTGATTTGGCTTTCAACGGACAGTGCAAAATCTTTTCCTTCAAATGTAAGGTGGAAGCGCTTCCTCAAATTTGTGTAGTTTTTTTGGATTTCAGAAAATTTAACGCGATATTTGCAGCCCGCATAGACTATTTATCACAGAAAATTAAAAAAGTAAAATAATATGGCAAAGGTTTGTCAAGTAACAGGAAGAAAGAGAATGATCGGCAACAATGTCGCTCACTCTAAGCTTCGCACCAAGAGAACATTCTCTTTGAACCTCAAGAACAAGAAGTTCTGGCTTGAGTCAGAGCAGAGGTTCGTCACCCTTAAAGTGACCTGCAAAGGTATCAGGCATATCGAGAAGAACGGTATCGAAAGCGTTCTCAGAGATGCTCAGAAGAAAGGATATATTAACCTTGTTTAATTCGTAGGATTATGGCAAAGAAAGCTAAAGGAAACAGGGTGCAGGTCATCCTGGAGTGCACAGAGCAGAAAGAGAGCTGTGTACCGGGAATGTCAAGATACATTACCACAAAGAACAAGAAGAATACAACAGAGCGTCTTGAGCGTATGAAATATAACCCATACCTCCACAAGGTGACTCTTCATCGTGAGATTAAATAATAAGGAGAACGGTTTATGGCAAAGAAAGCAGTCGCAACCTTCGCCGCTAAAGCAGGCGCAAGAAGCATTGTTAAATGTATCCGTATGGACAAATCTCCAAAGACCGGTGCTTACGTCTTTGTAGAGCAGTTCGTAGATGCTGGCAAAGAGAAGGAATTCTTCGAGAAGAAGTAATTTAAACTCGATTATATATTAGGGTGCAGTGTATTTTACGCTGCACCCTTTTTTGTATTTGGACGTGAATTGATTATCTTTGTACGTTAAACTGCTCATTCTTATGGGAATATTTGATAAAGGCGTAAAAAAAACCAACGAAGGCTTTTTCAAAAGGCTTTCCAGAGCGATTGTAGGCAAGTCAAGAGTTGATGACAGTGTCCTGGATGCAATAGAGGAAGCACTCATATCCTCAGATATGGGCGTTGACACCACATTGAAAATAATCGACAATCTCGAAGAGAGAGTGGAAAAGGACAAGTTCATGTCAATGACAGAACTGACCGAAATGCTCAGGGACGAGATTGCCAAACTTCTCGACGTGGAAGGTGCTCCTGAACCTCAGGAAAAGTCTTCTGGCTGGTTCTCGGGAAAGAAAGAAGTTCTTCCTTACGATTTCACCAAGAAGCCTTATGTAATTCTGGTTGTCGGAGTAAATGGAGTAGGCAAGACTACGACCATCGGCAAACTTGCAGCTCGCCTCAAAGCCTCAGGAAAGAATGTCGTTCTGGGGGCTGCTGACACTTTCCGTGCAGCTGCAGTCGAGCAGTTGCAGATATGGGCAGACAGGGCAGGCGTTTCCATCGTCAAGCAGGAAATGGGTTCGGACCCGGCTTCTGTGGCATACGATACCGTAAGTTCTGCAGTTGCGAAGGGTGCAGACGTCGTTATCATCGACACTGCCGGCAGATTGCACAACAGGGTGAATCTCATGAATGAGCTCACGAAAATCAGAAATGTGATCCGTAAGGTGATACCTGATGCGCCTCATGAGGTAATGCTTGTATTGGATGGTTCTACAGGACAGAATGCCTACCAGCAGGCAAAGGAATTCTCGAAGGCGACTGACGTGAATTCATTGGCAATCACCAAATTGGATGGCTCGGCCAAGGGAGGTGTCGTTATCGGAATCGTCGACCAGCTTAAGGTCCCTATCAAGTTCATCGGAATCGGTGAGGGCATTGACGACCTGAAAGTCTTCGATAAAAAGGAATTCGCCGCCTCACTGTTCAATCCGGAAGACATTGACAAATAGAAACATCAAGTGGCTTTTCAGAGTACGTGAACATTATATTGACAATTAACGATTATAAATATGAAACTTTCTTACAGTTGGCTTAAAAACTATCTTGAGTGCGACCTCACGCCGCAGCAGGTAGCTGATGCAATGACTTCCATCGGAATCGAGGTTGATTCTGTAGCGGAAGAAGAGGAAATCCCCGGCGGACTTGCCGGAGTGGTTGTCGCAGAGGTCGTTGAGTGCGAAGCGCATCCTAATTCAGATCATCTCCATATAACTAAGGTCAATGATGGTACAGGCGAACTCCTTACAGTTGTCTGTGGAGCCCCTAATGTGGCAGCCGGCCAGAAAGTTCTCTTTGCAAGGCTTGGAGCAGTCCTCCCGGGAGACTTCAAAATCAAGAAGTCCAAGATCCGCGGAGTCGAGTCTTTCGGTATGATCTGCGCTGAGGATGAACTCGGTATCGGAAACAGCCACGACGGAATCAAGGTTCTCCCTGAAGATGCTGTCGTAGGTACTTCCGCAAAGGAGTATCTCCACCTCAAGTCAGATGCTGTCATCGAATATGAGATTACTGCAAACCGTGTGGACGCTGCGTCACATATCGGAGTAGCGAGAGACCTGTATGCATATCTCAGATTGAACAATATACCTTGCAAATTCGCATATCCTGATGTCTCCGCATTCAAGGACGGCGAGGGTGAAGGTGCGATTCCAGTCGAGGTGAGAGACTTCGAAGGTGCGCCTGAATATGAGGGAATCACCATCGAGGGCGTAAAGGTAGGACCTTCTCCGGAATGGCTCCAGAAGAAGCTTTTTGCCATCGGCCTGCACCCTATCAACAATATCGTCGATATTTCCAATTTCGTTCTCTTCGAGGTGGGCCAGCCGTTGCATACCTTTGATGCTGATGAGATTACCGGCGGGAAGGTAATAGTGAGAAGAGCGGAAGAAGGCGAGAAGATCGTGACACTCGACGGAGTGGAGAGAACCCTTCATGCCAATGATATGGTGATTGCCAATGCTGACGGCCCGATGTGCATCGCGGGAGTATTCGGCGGTGAAAAGTCCGGTGTTACTGAGAAGACTGTCAATGTCTTTGTGGAGAGCGCTTATTTCGACCCTCATTCAATCCGCAAGACATCCAAAACCCATGGCATCCAGACAGATGCGTCATTCAGATACGAGAGAGGTGCCGACCCTGGAATTATTCCTTTTGCCGCGAAGAGGGCCGCATTGCTGATTCTCGAACTCGCCGGCGGACATATCAAGGGAAAGACCCGGATTTCTTACCCTCAGCCTATAGAGAAGAAAGTCATTGACCTGGATTATGACAGAATCGAGGCTTTCATCGGCAAGAAACTCGGTCATGATGTCATTGAAAACATTCTGACATACCTTGCTTATGACTTTATCGAGAAGAGACCTGGCGGTGCCAAGGTTGCTGCTCCGTCATATATGATTGACGTTTATCGTGAGTGTGATGTAGTAGAGGAAATCCTTCGCATCTACAGCTACAATAACATTGAACTTCCTCAGCACATGAAGATGTCTGTGGGAACAACTCCTGACCCGGATCCGGAGGCAACCAGGAACTACATTTCCAACTTCCTCGTTGCGGACGGTTTCGTCGAGACCATGAACAACTCCCTGACAAAGGGAGCATATTATTCAGGACTCCAGACATTCCCTGAGGAAAGGTGCGTGAAAATTGTGAATCCGTTGAGCTCTGACCTCAATGTCATGAGACAGACCCTGATTCTGAACGGTCTCGAGGTTATCGCATACAATGTAAACAGACAGATCAGCTCACTCCGTACATTTGAGTATGGTTCTGTATATCAGAGACTTCCGGGTACGGACGGCAAGACACTCGCTTCTTATGAGGAGCACCAGTGCTTTGCAATGTTCCTTTCAGGTCCAAATGCCAAGTCTTGGCGTATGGGCGAGCAGAAAGGCAATTATTTCCAGCTGAAGGGCTACTTCGAGCAGCTTTGCAGACGTTATGCCATCGACCTCTATACCATGGAGACTGAGGCTGCTCCATCTGATATTTTCAGCGAGGGAATCGTTTACCGTCTGCCTGGAACACACGAGGTATTTGCGACATTGGGTACCGTTTCTCCTGCATTGGCAAAGAAATTCGATGTGCGTCAGCCGGTATTTGCGGTCGAGATTGTATGGCAGGTTCTCCTGAAACTCATCGCAAGAGTGAAAGTGAAGTTCCAGGAATTGCCTAAGTTCCCGGAGGTGAGACGTGACCTCGCATTGCTTATCGACGAGTCTGTTTCCTATGCCGATCTTTCCCGCGCAGCCCACAAGGCAGTGAAGAAGATTCTCAAGCAGGTTACATTGTTCGACGTATATAGAGGAGACAAGATACCTGAAGGCAAGAAGCAGTATGCATTGAACTTCGTCCTCCAGGATCCTGACAAGACATTGACAGACAATGAGGTGGAGAAGGCTATGGATCGTCTTCTCGCTACATTCCAGAACTCTTTCGGTGCGACATTGAGGTAACTCGGAGCTTGTATCTGGATAACTTGAAGAGGTAATGCCGATGAAAAGAATCTTTCGGATTGTATTGACAGCCTTTGTGGTTTTGATGGCTTTCTCATGCAGCAGGCAGGGGCGAGTCATTCCTAGTCATAAGATGGCACGTATTTATGCGGATATGCTTGTGAGGGACCAGTGGCTTCTGAACAATTCGGATTGGTTTGGCCGGGCGGACACGTCGCTCGTTTATGAGCCTATCCTCAGGAAATATGGATATACCAAGATGGATTATGTCCATAGCGTGGCCCATTATATGGAGAACCCTGAAGATCTGGGAAAGATTTTCGGCGAGACGAAGGATATCATTGATGCCCATATCAAGGAACTTACGGCTGAATCAAGGGCGAAAGCGCGTCTTGACAGCATCCTCCGTGCCATCGAGGCCAGTCCTCACAGGAGAGCTCCTCTGTATCTGGATATGGACAGCGACTCGATTCGCCTTGATACCGTTGCGGTTGACATTGACACTAACGGTATTCTTGTGTGGAAGAGGATTTTGCTTGACACGTTGTACAAGGGACCTCAGATGGTCATAAGGTCGGAGCGTGATTCCATTGCAAGGGCCGATTCAGTCAGGGCCGCGAAGGCCGACTCTCTGGAGAAACTGAAACTGTCCAGGCCTATCAAGATCAATGTCCCACCGAAGAGATTTCCGAAGCCCGAAAGACCTGTACCGCCATCACTAAAATTGAGAATTAATGAAAAGAATATCAGCTAAATACCTTTATACCAATGATTCTGAGGCACCGCTCATGAACGGTTACGTTGTTCTTGACGATAACGGAACTGTCGTGGGGATCGGAGTGAGTGAAGATCCTGCGGCGGAGCCCGAGTACTATGACGGAGCGATTGTCCCTGGATTTGTCAATGCCCATTGCCATCTTGAATTGTCGTACCTGAAGGGAAAATTCCGCAAGGGTACCGGAATGGCGGGTTTCATTGACCAGATCAATGCCATGAGGGATACTTCTTCCATGGAGGAAAAGAAGGCTGACATCGAGTATTGGCTGGATACGATGTGGAACAGGGGTGTTTCGGCGATGGCTGACATCTCCAACTGCAGCGATTCTTTCGAGGCCAAGTCGAAGTCACCGATGTTTACAAGGACATTTCTTGAGGTGTTCGGAACCGAGCCTGAGGATTGCGACAATGTTATGAATGGAGTCAGGAAACTCGCGGAAGTCGCTGAAGGATACGGCATTGCAGCATCGCCTACTCCTCATGCATGCTATACGATGAGTCCTGAACTTGTGACTGCCGTTTCTGCGGAGGGTTTGAAGTCAGGATATCTGTCATTCCATAGTGAGGAGACTCAGGAAGAGGAAGATATGATGATTTCAGGAACAGGTGCGATGTATGAGAACCGCAAACGTGCCGGAATGAGCATGCCTCCTGTGACCGGAAAGTCATCATTGCTTTATTTTATTGACAGACTTGAACATGCGCATCCTGCTCCGTTTGACGAACATATCCTGCTGGTGCATGAGTGCTGTATGAACCAGGAAGGAATAGATGCCGTGAAGAAGGTCATAAACCATCCTTTCGTAGCGTTGTGTCCTTGTTCCAACATATTTATCCACAATGCGTTGCCTCCAGTTGAACTGATGAGGAAGTCGGGACTTAAGCTGACGGTCGGCACGGATTCCCTGTCAAGCAATGATGACCTTGATATGGTGCGTGAAATCTTCTGTCTCCAGGAGAATTTCCGTGAAGTTCCGCTTGCTGAGATTATATTCTGGGCGACTGCGAATGGTGCAGAATTTATCGGAAAAGGAAAAGAATTAGGATATATCAGGAAAGATTTCAGACCTGGTATCGTATTTATTAATCATATAGGAAAAGATGGCAGGCTCACAACTGCCAGCGTTTCCAGACGAATAGTATAGTTATGTTGAGGGAGAAAATAGTTTTCGGACCGATTTTCAGCAGAAGACTGGGATCTTCGCTGGGGATTAATCTTCTTCCGGAAGAGGGAAAGCTTTGTAATTTCGACTGCGTCTATTGCGAATGCGGCTGGAATCGCGACGGAAGGGGAGATATCCGGATTCCGTCTGCGGAAGACTTGCGTAAAGCATTGGAACTCAAGCTTGAAGAGTGCAAGGCATCTGGCATTGGCATTGACTCCATCACTTTCTCTGGTGACGGTGAGCCGACATTGAACCCTCAGTTCCCGGAGATGGTCGACGTGACTATTGAACTCCGCGACCGTTATTATCCGAAGTCAGTGATATCGGTCCTTACCAATGCTACCAGAATTTGCAGACCTGAGGTCCGCAAGGCATTGATGAAGGTGGACAATGCTATTCTGAAACTTGATGCATCATCTGACAGGATGGTGGAGATGATAAATCAGCCTGCTTGCGATTATTCGGTCAGGGATATTGTTGAAGATATGAAACTCTTTGACGGTCAGTTTATCATGCAGACAATGTTCTTGCGTTTCCCCGGATTTGATTCTCTGGAACCGGAGAATCTGAAAAACTGGATGGACATCGTCAGAGAAGTGAAACCACGTGAGGTGATGGCATATACATTGGACCGTCCGGCTCCTGCAGAGGGGCTTGAGAAGGTTCATCCGGATGAAATGAAACGTGCTTTGCAGCCTTTGATTGACGAGGGCTTCAAGGTGCAGATTAAAGGATAAAACTAATAATATTATGAGTGAATTATATTTGAATTACGGTTATTCACCTGATAAGGAGGCTATTGACAGAAGCCTTGACCTTATCGCTTCCAATCTTGAGAATGTCGTTTCCGAGTCTGTTCTCAGGGACTGCTTCTCATACATGGACCTCACCTCGCTCAAGACGACTGATGGTGTGGCCAGCATTACTAAACTTATCGACAAGGTGAACTCTTACAGGGAGACATATCCTAACTATCCTCTCCCTGCTTCAGTCTGCGTTTATCCTAACCTCGTTCACGTCATAAAGGAGAAACGTAATGACCAGGCGCTTCATGCGACTGCTGTGGCAGGTTGTTTCCCGACATCACAGTCCTTTGTGGAAATCAAGGCTGCAGAGTGTGCGATGGCAGTGGAAGCCGGTGCTGACGAGATTGATATCGTATTGGCACTCAATGCTTTCATGGAAGGAAACTATGAGGCTGCCGCTGACGAAATCAGAGCTTGTAGGAAGGCAGTGGATGAGGCTGGTGCGCGTGAAGGCCGCAAGGTCGTTCTCAAGGTCATCATCGAGAGCGGCGTTCTCGCAACTCCTGAAAGAATCGCTGATGCTTCGTTCCTCGCTATGGAATGCGGCGCAGACTTCATCAAGACCTCTACCGGAAAGGTTGATGTCAATGCTACTCCGATGGCTGCTTACGTCATGTGCGAGTGCATCCGCAAGTTCTACGAGAAGACAGGCCGCAAGGTCGGTTTCAAGGCTGCCGGTGGTGTTTCCACAGTGATGGATGCCATTTGCTACTATTCGATTGTGTCAGCAGTTCTCGGAAATGAGTGGCTTAATCCTACACTTTTCCGCTTCGGCGTAAGCCGTCTTGCAAATAACCTGATGTCTGCCATCGAGCAGAAGACTGTGGCTTATTTCTAGACGTCAACCTGATTGCGAATTAAAAACGGAGCCTGAGATTGTCTCAGACTCCGTTTTTCGATTTATATGCCGGGCGGTATTTCCAGTTTAGCCATCCTACAGCAAGCCTTCAAGATATTCTCTCAATTCGCTCCAATGATAGTAAGGACCGACGGCAGTCTTCAATGCCGGGATACTCGTTTCCTTCTCATTGTTGAGGAGTTTGACCAGGATGTCTCCCTTTTTGTTGTGATAGAATACCATCTGGAAATTGGTTCCCATCGGAATCCTGTCGTAGGTTGTCCAGGAATCATGGATACCGTCCATAGGCCGTCTCACATTGTAATTCTCCAGGCCTATGAGACCATAGAACGGAAGGATGCCGGTATCATGTCCGAAACGCAGGTCCGCTGCTCTTCCGCTGCCGTTTTCAAGGGCTGCATCAGCCTTCTTCAGAAAATCTCTCAACAGGTCCTTGGCCGCGTCAGAACTGATTTGTCCGTATTCCTTCGAGTTTCCGAACTGACCGTAGAACTTGTCTGAACGAATCGCAGTCTGCTCTGCAAGTTCCTCTGCATCAAGATATTTGAAAAGGTCAATGTTAAGAAAATCCAGACATTGGCAGATGGATCCTACCATAGCTATGGATTTGCAGAATTCTACCGGATCTGAAACGGCCTCGATTCCTTTTTCTTTGTCTGTGAAAATACTTTCCATGAGTTTGTCTGCATGACAGGTAGCGCTTCTTACTGAATCTTCATAGTGATTGCACTCCTCCCTCATCTGTTTGTCACCTACTGACTTGGCAAGATATCTGAAATATCTCTGTCCTGTTGCGAAACTGAACTGCAATGACGGATTCTCCTCCTTGAGTTCAGTCGTGAAGTTGGCCATGCTGATGATGCATCTCGGGATATCGCTGGATACGCAGTCGACTTCTTTGCGGTCCTTGGAGTTGAAAGCCTGCGGGAATCTTTCATACATTCTTTCCGCGATTCCCCTGTGCTCCCTTGCTCCTCTTGGCGAAAGTTCTCCTTCCATGCCGTCGTGCTCTTTCAATACAGCAAAAAAGTCGTTGTAGAGTTGCATTCCAGTCTCATTCAGGATGCCTTCTTCCTTGGCCTTGCGGAGTCCCTGTTCGCCATAGTTGAAGTATCTCAATGATGTGTGGTATCTCGACCCGTGACGTCCATAATGAGAAATGTAGAATGGGGTGTAGCCTTTCGGCGCGGGTGTGTCGGAGAGGTCTTCATAGTGGTATGGATGATAGACTCCGGCTGCGATTTCCTTGTCTTTCGCTACACGTTCCGTGTATGTCTGGGCGTCGGCAAAGATGCTGAAAGCCAGCAAAAGTGTCGAAAATGTTAAGATTTTGTTACAGAGCTTCATTTTTTTGATGTAAATATGTCCATCGCAAAGTTAGGAAATCTGCCCTGTAATAGCAAGAAAGCCGGAATATTGAGAAAAAGCAATTTCATTTTTTGAAAATGGTTTTGTCGGGATAATTTTGCCACGTGACCAAAAATAATAATGACACCATGGAAACTATCAGAAAGATTCTAATGTTGGCTGCAGTCGTGATGGTTGGCGCGTGCAGTGAGAAGGGGCTTGATTTGCAGAATGAAGATGAGTCAGGCAGTTCAACCGTATCGCATGAAATGATAGTGCTTGGGAACAAGATGGAGGACCCCTATTCTGTTTCCAATGTCACTAAGGCATTGAACAATTTGTATCCGACAAAGGCGGGTAGGGTAGATGTGACACCTACCGATGTGTATGTCCGCTTCCTTCCGAAATCGGAGGAGGAGTACCAGAAACTGGTTGCTGCGGGCTATGAAATAATGGATCATCCTCTTGACTATAAGATTGTCAGGGACGGAGATTACTATCATGACCCGGAAGTGTCAGATGAAGAGATAACCTGGCAATATGCCGTTGTCCCTCATGGAACTGCGATGCCGTCTGACATTGAGTATGAAGTGCTGGATGACTGCTTCATTCCGGAGACGGGTGCGGATACAAAATCGGAAGACGGAATTGATTGGGAGGCTGTGGAGCGTGAAGCCTTCAGACTTACCGGAAATTCCGACTTGTATGAGGCTTCCTTTACGAAAGGTTCGGCGGCAAAGCCGTCAGGCAGAATCACTATCATTGACAAGGATGCCAATGGAGGTCAGCCTTTTGGCGTGGCAGGCGTGAAGGTGATATGCAATGTCTTTGTGAAGTATTCCTATGCCTATACTGACAGGGACGGCTATTATTCCATGTCGAAGAAGTTCTCTTCCAAGCCGAGGTACAGACTGAGATTCAAGAATAAGGAGGGCTTCAATATCGGATTCAACAAGGTGCTGGTGTCTGCTTCCACGTCCGCATTGGGCAAGGGTCCTTCTGCTGGAATGGATGTGACCATTTCCTCGTCTTCGGAAAGGAAACTGTGGTGCCGGAGCGTGGTCAATAATGCGGCCTATGATTATATCAAGCGTTGCGGCAAGGAGGATATGGACATAAAGGTGCCTCCCAAGAATCTCAGGATATGGATATTCCAGAACATGGATTCCAGCAGTGCGGTGATGATGCGTCATGGAGCGTTTATCGATGGCTCTCTGATTGCCAAATTCTTGGGAGACTATGCTTCTCTTGTGAAACTGTTCCTTCCTGACATTACGCTGGGATTCAAGGGCAAGACAGCATATTCGACACTTTATTCCGAGACCTGTCATGAGCTTGCCCATGCGAGCCATTTTGCACAGGTTGGAAAGGACTATTGGGACAAGTATATCAATTTCATAATATCGTCGTTCGTTTCATCAGGCGGAACTACATACGGGAAAGGAACCGAACCGGCTGCGGGATATTGTGAGATAGGTGAGATGTGGGGATATTTCATGCAGAATTCCATGTATCATGACAGGTACGGAGGTGCGATGCCGAATTCTGGAATGTCATATTGGTTCCATCCTCAGATATTCCGTTATCTGGAAGACAGGGGAGTGACTAAGTCCCAGATTTTTGCGGCGATGCAGAAAGATGTGCATTCTCGTGATGCGCTGAAATCCAAGCTTATAGCATTATATCCGAACAAGGCGGCCATAATAAGACAGGTTTTTGACAGATATGGGGAGAATTAGTGAGATGAAAAGAGCGTATAGTACATTGATAGTGTTCATGTTGGCCGCCTTTTTCGGTTTTTGCTCCCGTGCACAGAAGGCTGCGCTGGCCACGGACCTTGTGAGTTATGTGAATTTCGTTACTCTGAATGCGGAGGTTTCATACCCGGTTGCCCGGCATTGGAGTGTCAATGCGGGTTTCCGGTACAATCCTTTCACTTTTAATCTTGGAGAGGGGAAAGAGGATGTACGCAACAAGCAGCAGAGTTATTCTGCCGGTGTGAGATTCTGGCCATGGAACGTGTTTTCGGGGTGGTGGCTTGCCGGAAAGGTCCAGTACCAGGAATACAATTCAGGCGGACTGGTTTCCAGAAAGACATACGAGGGAGACCGTTATGGAGCCGGATTCTCCGGCGGATATTCATATATGGTAGGCAAACATTTCAACATTGACTTCGGACTCGGGTTCTGGAGCGGTATGGATGTGTATAAGAAATATTCGTGTCCTGTGTGCGGTGTTACTGAAGATACGGGATCCAAGTTCTTTTTCTTGCCGTCCGATGTCATAATAGCATTGAGCTATGTGTTTTAAAAGAAATATCTATAGAATCCTTGCCTTCTTGGCTATCCTCCAGCCACTTGTCACCTGCCCTGGCTGTTCAGTCAAGGAGGACAGGGCTTCTTGTCCATGTCTTCTTACGGTTTTGTCCCAAAAAGCGGAGGGACTGGACTCAAGTATTGTCATGACTGCATCCGGCTTTACGGGTAAGGCCTCAGGATTCGTGCTTGACGAGGTCCTGGATATGTCTCCAGCTGAGAAGGATGGGACGTTGAAGTGGTCGTGGAAGGTCCCTCGCGGAAAGATGTATGTCAATGCCGTGAGTCCTTCCGTACAGGCCAATGCTACTGAACTGCATAAACCGTGGGTTAAAGTGGAGCCCGGAGATGAGTTTCCCTCATTGTGGACTTTTTTCAGTGAAGTCTCCACAGACTGTGAGCATGTTGAGGTTCCGGTCAGGCTGCATAAGAACTATTGTGGCATTACGTTCATTGTTAGGGATATGTCAGGGACCCCTTTTGACTTTTCATTGATGGTCAGGGGCGGAATATGCGGCTATGACATTGACGGAAGTCTTGTTCCAGGGGAGTTCAGGGCTCAGGCTGAATACCGGAGGACAGACGGAAGGCTTGAGGCTGAAGTGAATGTCCCGAGACAGAAGGACAATACTCTCAAACTGGATATAGTGTCCGGTGATGGTGCGGTGAGGACATTTGCCATAGGCAATTATATTGAAGCGAGCGGATATTCCTGGGATTCGGAAGATTTGGAGGATATTGCACTGGAAATAGATTATTCCAGAACGATGCTTCTGTTCCGTATAGGTGCCTGGGAAAAATATGAACAATTCGAGGTGGTGATATGACGCGGTTATGTCTGACGGCTCAATTTTGCCTTTTTGAACTTTAATGACTAAGTTTGCAGAATCTGGCGTTGATAATAATTAACCGATTCTATATTTGTTATGAAGATCAAATCAAGATTTGTCGCTGCAATTGTGACATTTTCTTTGGCATTGATGATGCCGTTATCATTCACTTCATGTTCTCCGGAAGATAAACCGGAGGTGGAAAATCCTAATGTTCCGGAAGGTCCTGAAACTCCGGACAAGCCCGAGAATCCTGAACCGGAGCCGAAACCTGAGACATATTGTTATAAGCTGTTGACGGAAACCCGTGCTGACTGGGAAGGTGACTGGATTATTGCCTATGTGGATGGAAATGAGATATTTGCTCTGCATAGCGGTGATGCGGACAGGGGTATGGGCTATGCCAAGAAGATAAACGGATATACACCTTCAGATGAGATACCTGTCGAGACGGGAGATGATTATAAGGCGGTCATCAGGAAAGATGGTGATGCCTATGTCATCAAGGTGAACGGTATCGGATATATCGGCAGTTCCGGAGACAAAAAGATGATCTTTTCTGAGAGTGAAGTTGCCGGTGACCAGAACTTCAGATGGACTGTCTCATTTGATGGAGGCTATGTCGATCTCAAGCCGGTGAACCAGGACAAGACACTTCAGTATAATGTAAGTGCCGCATGCTTCAGATTCTATACTTCAGGTCAGAAGCCATTGAAGATGTTCATGAGGAGTGTCTCTACAGGCGAATCCGGAGGAGGAAACAATCCTAATCCCGAGCCTAATCCCGAGCCTGAACCGACGCCGGACCCGGATCCGGTCGAACCTGGAACTGCTGGGGGATGGTTTGAACTGCCTCTCGTCAATGATGCGGACAAGAACGGCATTGATGACAAGGACAAGACTATGTACTATGCATTCCATTACTGTGCCGGAGGCGAGAAAGGTCCCGGAGGAAAGGTCGCGAGGAACTTCTCGACATGCTACAGCAGCGAACATCATTGTCCGGTGTGGGTAGCGGCGCCTCGTCATAGCATGTATCTCGGCAGTACCAAGCGTACCAATGACTACAAGGCGGATCCTGACATTCCTTCTGATATCCAGAATGGAAGATGGTCCGGATATACCAGAGGTCACATGTTGGGATCGTCTGACCGTACCTGTTCTCCTGCTACGAACAGGCAGGTGTTCTATTATTCCAATATCGCTCCGCAGCTTGGAGGCAACTTCAATACCGGTGGCGGCGCATGGAACAATCTGGAGGATCATATTGACCGCTTCCTTTGTGCAGATACATTGTATTCAGTGGTCGGCTGCTATTTCGAGGATTATACTGACAATTATGGCGAGACCGACAGGGCAAAGAAGATAGCCGGCAATACCTCTTATCCGACAATGTTCTATTATGTCCTGCTGCGTACAAGAAATGGAAATACAGGTAAGGCTGTGACATCTTGCCAGTCATCTGATCTTCAGTGCGTGGCATTCGTAATGAGACATTCTATGGAGAAAGGGCATAGGCCACAGGCGAAGGACATGATGTCTGTATCTGATCTGGAGAAAATAACCGGATTCAAGTACTTTGTCAATGTCCCTAATGCACCTAAGGATACGTTCACTGCGTCCGACTGGCTGTAGTGATGTTTTGGATAATGATTTGATAGAAACCACCTGACTGATAACTATAGTATGGTAACATCTCCATTTGTTCATCCGATTCGGCTTGCAGTTGCTGCCGTACTGTCCATATCCGCCGTTTCCGTCTGTATCGCCGCAAATGCGGGGCCGAAGGAAAATGTCAATGATATTGCATACGGTGTCAATGACCGTTTGTATTATCGCGCACCTGCCGCTATCTGGGAGGAGACTTTGCCGTTGGGAAACGGACGGCTTGGAATGATGCCGGATGGTGGCGTTTCCAGGGAACATATTGTTCTGAATGAGATTTCCATGTGGAGCGGTGGCGAGTCCGACTATCAGAATCCTGATGCAGCAAAGAGCCTTCCAGAAATCCGCAGACTGCTTTCCGAAGGAAAGAATGCTGAGGCTCAGGAGATTATGTATGAGCATTTCGTAACCAAGAAGGAGACTTATGACCCGCGCTATGGCTGCTATCAGGTACTTGCGGACATTGACATTGATTTTAGGTATGGAACGGCGGCGCTCCAGTCGTCGGATTCCGGTGAATTTACAGATTATGTCCGCGACCTGTCATTGGCAGACGCCGTCTCCCGTACTCAGTTTACTCTTGACGGAACTTGTTACAGGCGGGAATACTTCACGTCAAGGGACAAGGATGTGTTTATAGTGAAGTTGTCTGCTGACGGACCTGGAGCCCTTGATTTCACGGCAAGGTTAAGCAGGGAGAAGGATGCTGAATTACGGGCTGAACATGGGCAGGCAGTTCTCGAAGGCATGCTCTATAGCGGTAATCCTGACAAAGATGGCGTCAAGTTCAGAACTGTAATGAAAGCCATATCCGACAGCGGAATTTGCCGGATTTCCAAGGACGGAACCATTGATGTCAAAGGCGCAAAAACGGCGGTTCTGGTTTTGTCTGCGGCTACTTCCTTCAGTGCTGAAGGAACGGATTTTCCGGGAGACAAATATAGGAAAGTCTGTGACGGGAAACTTGATTATGCCGTTTCTCTACTCAAAGGGAAAAGGATGGAGGCGGGATATAAGTCAATGCTGGACAGTCATATCCGCTCGCATCGTGATTTGTATGGACGTGTGAGAATCCAGTTGCCTGCCAGTGTTGAGGATAAATTGCCGACTGATGTCAGGCTTCGGAATATTGATGAGGGATGCCTGACTCCCGGACTTGCTGAACTGTACTACAATTTTGGAAGATATCTTCTGATAAGCAGTACCCGCCCCGGTTCATTGCCTCCTAATCTCCAGGGCCTTTGGGCAAATACCACTCAGACACCGTGGAACGGAGACTACCATACAAACATCAATCTCCAGATGAATTATTGGCCTATGGAACAGGCCGGTCTTCAGGAGCTGATGCAGCCTCTGGAGACTCTGATATATAGGCTGATACCATCGGGAGAAGAAACTGCCAAGGGCTTCTATGGAAGTGATGCCAGAGGCTGGGTGCTTCATATGATGACCAATGTCTGGAACTTTACGACTCCCGGCGAACATCCGTCTTGGGGAGCGACAAACTCCGGAGGAGCCTGGCTATGTGCCCATTTGTGGAATCACTACCTTTATACGGGTGACATTGACTTTTTGCATAAGATTTACCCTGTGATGAATGGCTCGGCAGACTTCTTCCTGTCAACTATGGTGCGGGAACCGAAGCACGGATGGCTGGTTACTTCTCCGAGTTCATCTCCTGAAAATCAGTTCCTGTGCGAAGGCAGGCCTGTAAGTGTCTGTATGGGGCCTACGATGGATGTGCAGATTCTTATGGAGTTGTTCAGCAATACGGCAAGGGCGGCATCTCTTCTGGGTGTGGACAAGGAGTTTGCGGACAGTCTGCTGTCAGCTATATCTCAGTTCCCTCCGATGCAGATAGGAAGTGACGGCAGACTTCTGGAGTGGCTTGAGGAATATCCTGAAATAGAGCCGCATCACCGCCATGTATCACATCTTTACGGCTTGCATCCAGGCAATCTGATTTCCCCTTCCAGGACTCCGGAACTTGCAGAGGCGTGCAGAAAGACGCTTGTGGCAAGAGGTGATGAGGCTACCGGATGGAGCAAGGCATGGAAAATTTGCTTCTGGGCAAGGCTCGGTGACGGTGACCATGCCTTGAAGTTGTTCCATAATCTGCTTTCTCCTGCTGTAAATTACTCGGAATTGGACAGTCTTAGGGACCTCCCCGCAGAGTCGCGTACAGCAATCAGGCAGTACAGCGGCACTTTCCCTAACCTGTTCTGCTCCCATGACCCGTTCCAGATTGACGGCAACTTCGGGGGCGCTTCAGGAATCGCGGAAATGCTGCTCCAGAACCACGAGGGTTATGTCAATTTCTTGCCGGCCCTTCCTTCCGGCTGGTCTTCCGGTAGCGTTACCGGCGTGAGACTCAGAGGCTTTGCCACAATTGACTTTACATGGGACAATCATGTTCTCCGCCAGGCGACTCTTCATGCCGATATGAATCATGGTAATGTACGACAGATTATCAAGGTTCCGGATGGCCTCATTGCAACTGACATGTATGGAAATGAGTTTCCTTCTGATGGCAATGGTTTTATTTACCCTGTCCTGACGCCAGGCGAATATGCGGAAATCAGGTTCAGGTCAATGTAATAAGACGTTGTCCTTCTGATGCACCGATGATATGAAAACAGCCGCCTCTACCTGACAAAACCAGGTGGAGGCGGCTTGTTGATAACTACGTTTCCGCTTGTTTACTTCTTGAACAGGTTCTTGCCTGAGTTGTAAACAGGACGAGCTTTCTTCTTGAAAGAAGTATTCATCGGAACGGCTGATGTCGATTCCTGATGGAAAGGCTTGAACTCGCTTATGTCGGAAACTCCGGCTTTTGACTTGTTGATTACAGTGCGGAATACCTTGGTAAAGTTGCCGTCAGTGTCGATAGCCACAGCTACAATCGTACAATCAGAATCGTACGGCAGGAAATACTGGATGTCGCGACGCATTGAGCCGTTGTTCTTCGTGTAGAGTTCATTGATCCAGTACTCGTCATCGAATGTCTGTTCGTCGGTCAGATCCTCAGAGTAAATTGAGAAATAAGTGTCACGAATGCTTCCTGTTGTCTCGACCTTAAGCGGAACGCAATACAGATTCTGTCCGCCGAACTCTTCGTATCCAAGGAAGTTGGCCGCAATCTCATCTCCGTCCCAGTACTTGTCAAACGTAACCTTTACGGTTGCATCAGACAGTTTCTGGCTCTTGGTGGTAAACGACTTTCCGCGGAACACCTTGCCGGTATGATTTCCGAGAATCTCGTCAACAGGTACTGCGATAGGCACATATTCTGTCGTTGCATTCAGTCCCTTGAACTCGTAAGTCGCAGTACCGCGTGAGCCTACGGCACGGAAATATTCCAGAGGAGTCTGGATGGTCCCGTCATGGATAAGGCTCTGTACTGTCATGTTGATGCCGTAGATAATCTCCTCATCAGTTGTTCCGACAGGAACTGCATCCCAGTAATAAAGCAGTGTCTCAGGTGTTCCGTAAGCAGTCACGCGTGCACTCCTGACGGTAAGGTCTGTCGCTTCAGTACGGAATTGGAATGAGTTTGGATCGCCGGCATCAATAGTTTTGAAACGGCACATTGAGAGCGGGGTATTGGCCTGTCCGCCCAGATAACCGAAGCAGAAGATGAAATAATCGCTTCCCGGTGTCAAGTTGCGTGCGGTACCTGAGAAATTGCCCTCCTTCATGCTGTGGCTCAAGTCATACTTCAGCAGTTCATTCAATATTTCACTGTCACTCTTGCCCTCAAACTTGGAAGCAGGCTCTATCAATAATGCGTAAGGATCTTTGTTCGTGGTAGTTACGGACATATGGACATTATCTACACCCACGTTGTCAGCATTGACGGTAATTACATTGTCAGACTGAGGGACAGAACCTGAGGTGAATGATTTTGATGCCAATTCGCTGTTCAGCTGTCCTGACAGGCTGACACCCACTGCGTAAGCCCAATAGAGAGCATCTCCATCCAGACCGTCAACAGTTTTCTGGTCGTGTCCCAAGACGCACTGTGCCTTGACAACTTCATCCGAAGTCAGACCGAAAAGATAACCATAAGAGACATTATCAGCCATCAGTTTGGAAATCTTCTGCTGAAGTGTCACCCCTTCTTTCTTCAGCTGTGAATCGGCAATGCATCCATACAGGAAGTAATTGTCTTTCTTAGACGAAGTTACATCCAGTGTGGCAGACAGACCATTGACAGTCACTGAAATGTCGAAAGTTTGGTCAACCCCGGTCACAGGCTTGGTGTGGAACGGAACATAGACGATGTCCGATGTCCTTTTGCCGTCATAGGTCATGCCCACCGCGAACGCATAGTAGTCAGTGTCAGGCTTATGTCCTCTGGATATCTCACCATTCTCGGATGTGTTTCCGACAAGTATAAGGTTATTGAGTTTCAGGAAATCAGACAGACTGAGATTCATGGCAGATGCAGTTTCCTGGAAGTTGGTCAGAATCATGTCGAAAACTACGTCATCATCGCCCAACATATCCTTGTATGATGCCTCAATACTTGACAAAAGGTAAGGCATCTGCTCGTCCTTAGGAAAAGCGCGGAATCTGGCTGAAGTCTCGGTTATGCTTTCCTCTACAACCTCCAGACGGAACGGTGTCTCGTAAGATTGCTGGAAGACCACGAATGAGGATTTTGAGTCGGCATAGGCAACATTGACAGTGGCCTCTCTGGTCTCGGCATCAGGGTTCTTGTCGACTATAAATTCGATTGAATTTTTCTTTACCTTGAAATCATGGATCCAGTCCACATCAACCGAAGGCACAAGTTCCGCATTTTCTACAGGATTGACGATGCCGAAAGCTACAGAGGCTTCCTCGCCGTCGCAACCGAGTTCAAGTCTCGGAACTTCGAAAATGACCTCGGCGGAGTCGGACGGAGTGTTCGGCCCCTCTTCCTCTTTGCAGCTGTTCAGGCCAATGGCCAAGGCGCAGGTCAATGCCAATAGGCGCAAATAAGTATAAATTGTTTTCATCTTTTTAAGGTTCTGTTGGTTTGTAATCAGGCATTACTCTTCCGGGATGTTTCTTACCAGACGGAATCCGAAGAAATTGTTGGCGCGCTCAGGGAAGCAGAATCCGCGGAAAGAAGTACGGATATACTGACGGAAGTTGAAGAATCCGCCGCCACGCCACACTCTGCAGCTTCCATCCTCCGGTCCTTTCGGATCTGCCTGATCTTCAGAAGAATATGGTCCGAACCAATCCTGGCACCATTCGGCTACATTACCGGACATGTCATACAGTCCAAGTTCATTCGGTGCCAACTGTCCGACCTCATGAGTGGTTTGGCTGTTTTCGCTGAACCATGCGACATTTTTCGGTTCTTTGCTTCCGCAGTAGAGATAGCCTTCTGACTTCACTCCGCCTCGTGCCGCGAACTCCCACTGGGCCTCAGTAGGCATTGCAAAGTTCCCGTCAGTAAGTTTGTTGAGCGATTCAACAAACTTTTGGGCGTCGTTCCAGTTGATGTTATCTACAGGATAGCGCGGATTGCCCTTGTGCTCTGATGGATTATTTCCCATGACAGCCTCCCACAGGTCCTGTGTAACCTGATATTTTGCAATGTAATAATCTGTCAATGATACCTTATGTACAGGATATTCGTTCTGCTCAGGAGGACCTGGCTTCTGTTCCGGTGTCGCACCCATGCCGAATGTGCCTCCGGCCACCAAAATCATATCGAATTTGATGCCTTTGACATTGTAAGTCAAAACCGGCTCATAGACAGGAGCTCCTTGCTGGATGACCTTGAATTCCGGTGCGGGATCCACTCCAGGATAAATGACTTTGACTACGGCTTCACGTGAATCAGTCGAACTGTTCTGGGCTACTTTAAAACTGATGCGCTCCTCTACGTCATACTTGAAGTCGGAAATCCATGAGGCGTCAGTAACGGCTTCTACTTGTGCGTGAGCCAGAGGCTTGTTTAATTTGTAGGCAGTAAAACTGTTGCCTCCCTTGGCTGAAACTTCTATCTCCTTCATCAGAACATTGAGTGAAGTCCCGCCGTTGTCCGGGTTGTTGTCGTCATTGCTGCACCCACAAAGCAATGATGACAGCAGCATGATTACCGCTGCAAATCTGTGTCTTGAATTCATAAAAAATAAATTCTGATAATTGAATAAATATTTATAGTTGATGGTTATTTGGTCAACATCAGACGCAAGCCATAGCCGTCGTCACAGGTGTCGGAACCGTCCATGTGACGGCACGCGACACGTACCTTGCTTTCCTCCCATTCATAGTAACATCCGCCGCGCAGGACATGTGCCCATCCGTCAGCGACACCAGTAGGGTCTGTCTGCTCCTCCTCGGTATAGTCTCCGTAGAAGTCTGAACACCATTCATATACGTTGCCAGACATGTCGAAGATACCAAGCTCGTTAGGGAGTAGCTGTCCTACAGGATTTGTTCCGGTTTTGTCAAACCATGCCACTTCATTGGAGAAGTCGCTGCCGCTGAAGAGCAGGCCACGGGCTTTTTCTCCACCACGGGCAGCATATTCCCACTGGGCTTCAGTCGGCAAAGCGAATTTTTTTCCTGTGAGTGAGTTGAGTTTGACGATGAACGTCTGGCAATCATCCCAGCAAATGTTCTCGACAGGCAATTGCGGATTGTCTGTATTTGCACTAGGATTGGTACCCATAACGGCTTTCCATAATTCTTGTGTTACCTCGTATTGTCCTATGTAATAATCACTTAATGTAACTTTGTGCGCCGGATACTCATCACCTGAAGCGCCTATCTGCTCATCGGTTGCACCCATCTGGAAGGTGCCTCCCTGTACGTAAATCATCTTGAATTTTACGCCATTGACTTCGATAACCAGTTCGTTGCTCTGACTTGCAGCCTGGTTTACCACCAGTGATACTTCTTCGGCATTTTTGTAGTTCACCTTTATTGATGTGGAGCGGGGATCCGAAGCATCGTTCTTTGCAACATTGAAAGTAATCTTCTGGTTGTCTGCCTTGAGTTTTTCTATCCACTGTGCCTCGGAAGCGACTGAAATGACTTCTCCCTCGACCGGATTCTGAATCGTGTAGCCGACCTCGCCGTTTCCGCCCTCAGCCGGAATGTCAATCTTCTTTGTGTCAACATTGATGACTGACGGAAGTGCTGCAGCCTGTTTGACTGTTATCTCATGTGGCTCGACATTGGCATATTCCACTATAATGGCGGTCTCGCGTTCAGTCATTACCAAGTTTCTTTCTATTTCAAATGTGATTTCACGTTCTGTTGCAGTCAGGTCCTTGACCCAGTCATCCCCGCATTTGACTTTAAGGCTTTCCCCGCTGAGCGGATTCTGCAGTGTGTAGGCAATCTGCACCTTCTCACCATCGCATGGTACTTCGACTACGGTTTTCTCAATCGACAGGGAAGTGCATCCCTTCTGGCGTACAGTGAAAAATACATCCTCCTTCAGGTTAGGATAAGTCAATGTAATCTTGGCTTCACGGGAAGATTCTTCTTGATTTGGTGCGACATTGAATGAGATTCGGCTGGCTGCAATCTCGAAATCTGAGATCCATTCCTCCTTGTTGAGGATTTCGATAGTTGCATCTTTCACAGGGTCAGTAAGCTGATAACCGATTGTAGTAGAGCCGCCTTCAGCTGCGACTTCGACCAAATCGCTATTCAGGGTCAGTTCAGGAATTACTACCAGAGCCTCTTCCGAGCATCCGATACTTGCTAACATTGATACAAGCAGTACCAACGGCGAAAAGTTCTTTAAGCGCATATTATTGGTTTTATAAATGTTGTTGCCTTAAGCAATCGTGTTCCGAATTTCAGGTCCGGAGCGCCCGCAATTTTAGATATTTCCGGCTTTATTCGCAATAGTTTTTTCACATAAAGCGTTATAAGAATATGCCTCAAGATGAATTTTTGCACTTTTAGGATACAAAAAACACCCGCTGGACTATTGCCCGGCGGGTGTCATATAATCAGAATCTCGTAAATGTCATTTTACATTGACCTCGACCTTCTTGTGGGAAAGACGGCTCTTTTCAGCGCGGAATCCCATGACGTGGCTCTCGATGGATGCGTCAATGTCACTTGTCAGCTTGCTTGCGTCCTGCCAAGAAACTGCCTCCACGAAATCACATACCAAAGCCATATCTCCGCCGCCATGTCCTGAACCCTTGTACTCAGGAATGTCCGCCATCTTCTTGTCCCACACGATCTTTCTGTTGCTTCGGAACTCGTAGAGAGTGAAGGTTGAACCATCACCCTCAATGTATCCGGTCGTACCCATGACACGTGTCCTGCGGCCGCCGTAAGGAGTGAACGCCTCCATTGAGAAAGCTGCAGTAGTGCCATCCTCGAATACCATTTCGCTCACGAAATGATCCGGCTGGTTGTTGTCGCAATGATAGACGCAGCGTCCCCAGACATTTGAAGGATCGGAAATCTTGCTCATGATTTCAGCCTCGTCCTTCGGATTCTTCAGGTCGAATACGCCGAGATGAGCCTTTCTCTTCACGTAAATGTCAATGGCAGAGAACGGACAAGTGCTTTCGTGAGGACATCCGTCGGTACAACGCATTGGCGCACCCTCCGGTGCGTTTTCGGCTTTGAACCAAGTCAATGAACCGTCGGCGACAATGCTCTTGCAATGTTTGCCCACGAACCAGCGGAGAATGTCCAGGTCGTGGCAGCTCTTTGCAAGGATGATAGGAGTGGTTTCCTTGGAATCCCTCCAGTTGCCCCTGACATATGAATGGGCCATGTGGCGGCACTCGATAGGCTCCATGTGCTGGATGCTTATGAGCTTCCCGATCATGCCGGTATGGATGGCCTGGTACATTGCCCTGAAATACGGGCTGTAGCGGAGCACGTGGCAGACTGCTACGATGTGACCATATTTGTGTGCCTGCTTTGCGATATCCGTGCACTCTTTTTCGCTCTGTGCTACAGGCTTTTCGAGAAGTACATCATATCCCCACTCAAGGGCTTTCATGCATGGCTCATAGTGAGTATCGTCAGGTGTTGCGATAACTACGGCATCTGCGAATTTTGGAACTGTGAAAACTTCACTCCAATCTCCAAAACGGTGCTCTTCAGGGACATTGAACTTGTCTCCAGTCGCAATCTTTCTCGACTCCCTTATATCGGATACACCGACTATCTGCATGCACTCAGGATATTTCTTGGCATAATTGGCATACGTGCGTCCTCTGTTGCCGGCACCGATGATGATTACCTTTACAGGGCCGTTCTTGACATCCGCCCTCAATCCCTTTACAGGGAAATCCACTTCCGGGTCTGTAGTCGCTGAACTGTCAGCAGATACGCCCAGGGCCTTGCCTGCTGCCTTGACTGTTTCCCCGGTCCCGAGGAATGTGGCCCCGGCGGTCAGTACACCGAGACTCTTGAGAAAGTCTTTTCGATTCATTGATCAAGAAATTATGTGTTTTCGTGAAACCGGCTCTGACGGTTTCTGAAATTCGTTAATGAATGCACTAATTTACGAGTTTTTTACGACTTTCGAAACGAAACTCTTATTTTTTCACTTTTATCGAATTCAGCAAATCAAGTTTGCCTTCATCGATGAGGTGGACGATAAGTTCTCCGAAAAGCGTGTTGGCCCAGGCGAACCATGAGCGGGTGAAATTGTCCGGATTGTCCTTGTGGAAGGACTCATGCATGAAGCCTGTGCCTGCATCGGTGTTCATCAATGTCTCGATGCACCACTTGATTTCTTTGTTATCATTTGAAGTGAAGGCCTTCATCATGATGCTCATCGGCCAAACCATGTCATAACCGATGTGAGGACCGCCTATACCTTCTCCTGCTTTTCCCTTGAAGAAATAAGGATTGGATGAACTCCATACGAAACGCTTGGTATTCTGCCAGATAGGGTCGTCAGACGGAACATCGCCGAGGTAAGGCATCGCGAGAAGGCTTGGAACATTGGCATCATCCATGAGGAATCTGTTGCCGAATCCATCGACTTCGAAAGCGTAGATTTTTCCGAATTCAGGATGCTCTACGATAGCATATTTTTTCAATGCTGCCTCTACTTCGTCAGCAAGTCTGCTGCATTCCTTTGCAGTCTTCTTGTCCTTGCCGACTGTCTCCAGGATTTCTGCCGCCTTTCTCAATGATGATACGGCGAAGAAGTTGGACGGAACGAGGAAGTCGAATGTGGTGGCGTCATCAGATGGTCTGAACGATGAAACGATGAGACCTATAGGGTTGACAGGATTTCCCCAACCTGCGCAGCACTTCGTGTCCAACTGGCGTTCTGTCTTGCGCATGAAACTGTAGCTTCCAAGTCCATCCTTTCTCTGCTGCTCTTTCATTACGTTGAGGATCAGTCTTATAGCCTTGTTCCATGTCTCGTCGAAAATAGAATCGTCACCGGTCACTTTCCAATATTCGTAAGCCAGTCGGATAGGGTAGCATTGAGAATCGATTTCCCATTTGCGCTCGAAAATCTCCGGTTTCATGTCTGTAATGTCATTGGCACCGCCGTCACCTGTAGGACCGTCGTTGAATGCGTTTGCATACGGGTCAATGCAGATGAGCGAAAGCTGGCAGCGGATTACTCCTTCAAGCATCTGGCGGAGGTTTTCATCCTCCTTGGCGTACTTTACGTAAGGCCAGACCTGTGCTCCGGAATCCCTGAGCCACATCGCATGAATGTCTCCAGTATATATGAATGTGCGGAAATTCCCGTTTTCATCTTTGCCGAAGTGTACTGTCGTGTCGAGAGTGTTCGGGTAGCAGTTTGTGAACATCCATCTAAGATATGGATTTGTGAGCTGGGACGATACTTGCTCTATTTTCTTTTCGACTGCTGCCGATGTGAAAAGTCTGTTCTCCGGCTCCGGACGCTGAGATTTGTAGTCGGTGGCGAGTGCCGACACTGAGGCAGTTATGCCAAGGATAGTGATTAAAAACTTGTTCATGTCTGTTTGTGTTTGTATGTTGCAAGTTACTCAAAATCATGTCATAAAACAACTAGAGGGGTGACTAAAACTGAATTTTAGTCACCCCTCTGGTAGCCCCGACAGGAATCGAACCTGTATTTAAAGTTTAGGAAACTTCCGTTCTATCCGTTGAACTACAGGGCCATTATGAGAAAAGAGCTTATTCAGCTACTTTCTTCTCAATAATCTGACGGCCTCTGTAGAAGCCACACTCAGGACATACTCTGTGATACATTACTGTAGCACCGCAATTAGGGCATGTTGCGAGAGTAGGAACAGCAGCGAAGTCGTGTGTTCTTCTCTTGTCCCTTCTTTGCTTTGAAAGTTTGTGTTTCGGATGTGCCATTGTTATATACTTTTAATTATTTATTCACTTTCTGTGCTCGTTCTTAATTCTTATCCAGATTCAATCCCTTGAGCACTGCAAAAGGATTGTCCTTGTTGTCTGCTTTTTCTTCTTCCTTTGTCTCTGCTACGGAACCTCCGTTCAAGTATCTGAGCGCCAGAGGATTGCATCCTCCTTCCTCGTGAACTCTCTGCATTGGCAGGGCCAGATATGCATAGTCATAAACTATCTGACTCATATCCATGTCAGCTCCGTCTTCAGGCAGATAGACGATTTCCCTTTCGTCCTCATCTATCACAGTCTCTTCAGACGATGTCGGCTCGGGACCGAATTTCACACTGAGTCTCGCCTCCGTCTCTATCGGGAGCTCGACATCTTCCATGCATCTGTCGCAAGGAACTGTCAACGTCCCGCTGAGTCTGCAGTCAATTCCGAGGTATGAACCGGATTTTTCTGCTGTGACCTCCACTGTCACATCGGACTCAATGATGTCAGCATTTCCGAAATTCCGGAAAAAATCTGCCCCGGCATGCCAAGAAAACTCTGTTTTTCCTGGTTTCAATCCATTCAAAGGTATGATAAAATTGTCTGTCATTCTCCTATAAATAGATTTGGGCTTGCAAAGGTAAGAAAAACTTTTGGAATATCAATCCTCATCTCCGCTTTTTCTTTTCCTTTCTATAGGATCAAGCAAAATCTTGCGGATTCTGAGGTGGTGAGGAGTAACTTCCACGAGTTCATCTTCATTGATATACTCAAGCATTTCCTCGAGCGTCATCTTGATTGCCGGAGGAAGGATGATCTTATCGTCACTTCCCGCTGCACGTACGTTGGTGAGTTTCTTTGTCTTGCAGATATTGACATTGAGGTCACGGTCACGTGTATGCTCTCCTACGACCATACCCATGTAGATTTCCTCGCCCGGATCCACGAAGAACTTGCCTCTGTCGAGGAGTTTGTTCATGGAGTATGCGATGGCCTCTCCTGTTTCGAGTGAAACGAGTGAGCCGTTGGTCCTATGCTCGATATCACCCTTGTAAGGCTGGTAATCCTTGAATCTGTGGGCTACGACAGCCTCTCCCTGTGATGCGGTTAGGAGGTTGCTTCTGAGTCCCATGAGACCTCTGGTAGGGATCTCGAATTCGAGAAGCGTCCTGTCTCCCCTCGGCTCCATGTGGATGAGCGCACCTTTTCTTCTTGTTGAAATCTCGATGGCTGCACCTACGAACTGCTCTGGAACTTCGATACTGAGTTCCTCGATAGGCTCGCATCTCTGTCCGTTGATGGTCTTGTCGAGTACCTTAGGCTGACCTACCTGAAGTTCAAATCCTTCACGTCTCATTTCCTCGATGAGGACTGAAAGGTGAAGCACGCCACGTCCGTAAACTACGAATGAATCTGCGTTCAGGCCCGGTTTTACGCGAAGTGCGAGGTTCTTCTCTAGTTCTTTGTCGAGACGGTCCTTGATATGTCTTGAGGTGACGAACTTGCCGTCTTTTCCGAAGAACGGTGAGTTGTTGATAGTGAAGAGCATACTCATGGTAGGCTCGTCAATGGCAATTGGCGGAAGTGCTTCAGGGTTCTCGTAATCTGCGATAGTGTCGCCGATTTCGAAACCGTCGATACCTACGACAGCGCAGATGTCACCGCACTGAACCTCAGGAACTTCTTTCTTTCCGAGGCCTTCGAATACGAGCAGCTGTTTGATTTTCTGCTTCTCTATCCTGTCATATCTCTTGCAGAGACTGATGTTCATGCCTGTTTTGAGAGTACCTCTCGTAACTCTTCCCACTGCGATACGTCCTACGTATGGAGAGTATTCGAGTGAAGAAATCAGCATCTGAGGTGTGCCTTCCACCTGTGCAGGTGCAGGAATTACCTCGAGAATTGTATCTAGAAGCGGGGTGATGTTGTCGGTAGGTTTCTTCCAGTCAAGAGACATCCAGCCCTGCTTTGCGCTTCCGAATACTGTGCGGAAATCAAGCTGGTCCTCATTGGCATTGAGGGAGAACATCAGGTCGAACACCTCTTCCTGAACTTCGTCAGGACGGCAGTTCGGCTTGTCGACTTTGTTTACTACGACGATAGGTTTCTTTCCCATCTGGAGCGCCTTCTGGAGCACGAATCTTGTCTGAGGCATGCAGCCCTCGAACGCATCCACCAGGAGGAGAACTCCGTCCGCCATGTTCAAGACTCTCTCTACTTCACCTCCGAAATCGCTATGGCCCGGAGTGTCTATAATATTGATTTTTACACCCTTATATGCCACAGATACGTTCTTGGCAAGGATGGTTATACCTCTTTCCCTTTCAATGTCATTGTTGTCGAGAATCAGTTCCCCGAGATTTTCAGGCTGTCTTACAAGGTTTGCCTGATAAATCATACGGTCCACGAGAGTCGTCTTACCGTGATCGACGTGTGCGATAATCGCAATGTTCCTAACGTCCATAAATTATATTGTCTTCTTTAAATTCCTCTGATACCATCTCCGGTATCGTCTGTCGTCAAGCCTGGAAAATCTCAGCCGCGTTCCTCCCGCTTGTCTCCCGGCTTACGTCGTTTCTTCCGCGAAACTTGTCTATTATATTATATCGCTCTTAATATAAACTGCAAAATTACTCAATTCTTCGGTTTTAATGAACTTTTTATATTATTTTTGCATCAGAAAAATTTTTGCATCCGAAAATTTCCGATATGACTGAAAAAATCATTATTCTTGATGCAGGTTCCCAGGTGACACAACTTATCGGTCGCCGGCTCAGGGAACTCAATGTCTTCTGCGAAATCTACCCTTATAACAAGATGCCGGCTCCTGATCCGTCCATTAAGGGTGTAATCATTTCAGGAAGCCCGTGCTCGGTGCGTGATGCCAATGCGCCTCAGATTGACCTCGACGGGATAAAGGGAAAACTTCCTCTCCTCGGAATTTGCTACGGCGCGCAATATCTCGCATCCAAATTCGGCGGAAAAGTCGAAGGCTCGCTCGCGAGAGAGTACGGCAGGGCAATGCTGAATATTGTCAATGCCAGTTCTCCGCTCCTGAAGGATGTGTCGAAGCATTCGCAGGTCTGGATGTCGCATGGCGACACTATTTCAGCCCTTCCGGCTGATGCCGAGGTAATTGCCTCTACCGATGATGTTGTCAATGCTGCCTTCCATTTCAAGGGTGAGCAGACCTATGCGGTCCAGTTCCATCCTGAGGTCTTTCATTCTACCGAGGGTACCAAGATGCTTTCGAATTTCGCTTTTGATATCTGCGGATGCAAAGGTGAATGGACTCCGGCGTCTTTCATTGACTCTACTATTGATGAAATTCGCGCTCAGGTCGGCGATGACAAGGTTATTCTCGGTCTCAGCGGCGGCGTGGATTCTACGGTTGCGGCTGTCCTTCTGAACAAGGCTATCGGTCACAATCTTACATGTATCTTCGTTAACAACGGTCTTCTCCGCAAGAATGAGTTCGAGGATGTCATGGAGTCTTATAAGGATATGGGACTCAATGTTATAGGCGCTGATGCCTCCAATGAGTTCATCAGTGCTCTTGCAGGAGTTTCCGAGCCTGAGGCCAAGAGAAAGATTATCGGACGTCTCTTTGTCGAGACTTTTGACAAATATGCCCATACTATCGAAAATGCAAAGTGGCTGGCTCAGGGTACAATTTATCCTGATGTGATCGAGTCTGCCGGCATTCCTGGTATCGCTTCGAAGATTAAGTCCCATCATAATGTGGGTGGTCTTCCTGAAAAGATGCACCTGAAGATTGTGGAGCCTCTCCGTATGCTTTTCAAGGATGAGGTCCGCAGGGTCGGACGTTCTCTCGGTATCAAGGAAGAACTTGTCGGACGTCATCCGTTCCCTGGTCCTTCTCTTGCTATCCGTATCATCGGTGATGTGACTGAGGAGAAGCTCAATGTACTTCGTGAGGCTGATGACATTTTCATCAAGGGCCTTCGCGAGTATGATTGCACAGGTATGGGTTTCCCTTCCGCTTCGGATCCGCGTATCATGGCTACCAATCTTTACGATGCCATCTGGCAGGCAGGTGTGATCCTTCTTCCTATCAAGAGCGTAGGTGTCATGGGTGATGAAAGGACTTACGAGAATCCAGTAGCGCTTCGTGCCGTGGTTTCCACCGACGCTATGACGGCAGACTGGTTCCATTTCCCATATGATTTCCTGGCCAAGGTCAGCGACAGCATCATAAACAAGGTCAAGGGGGTCAACCGCGTTGTCTATGACATCTCTTCCAAACCGCCTGCAACCATCGAGTGGGAGTAGCCGCGCTATACCGTAATGAACTAACATAACAAGCACATTCAGAGTCCATATATGTGGCTCCGGATGTGCTTGTTGTATTAAGTAATCCTTAAAAAATAACCTGCGTCATCTTAAGGAATCTTTTTTTTGCCAGACCTGTCAACTCGGAGATGGTGTCAATGTCAATGCCTTTTCTCAACAATTTTTAGCCTGGAGATCTCTTCTTCTGAGAGGCCTGTCGCTTGTACTATAATCTCGCAAGAGGCCCCGAGTCGAATAAGATTCATCGCGATTTTCGATTGTCCCTCTTTGAGACCTTCTTCTTTGCCTTCTTTGCGTCCCTCTTCTCGACCTTCCTTGAGCCCTTCCTCTTTGCCCACTTTATGCCCTTCCTCTCGACCTTCCTCTCGACCTTCCTCACGCCCTTCCTTGAGCCCTTCCTCTTTGCCCACTTTATGCCCTTCCTCACGTCCTTCTTCGCGTCCTTCCTCTCTCCCGGTCTCACGCGCGTACTCAATCTGATTATATGTGTCCCGTTCCGTATTCATGGCTTTAATGTAATTGATTCTGTCTTCGTTGTCGAGTTGGGCGAGCTCCGCAACATCGAAGAGTTTCGTGAATATCCTGTCCCTCAGTCTCTCCGGACGCTCCAGCAAGTTTGACATGTTCTTCAGCAGATACAGCCACTTGTCCAGATCCGTCTCCAGCTCATCCTCACCCTTGTCGAACTTCTCCACCTCCACGAAGACGAACTCCAGTTTGTCCGTCATCAGCTTTTTCGAAGTCGCCTCCATCAGCCGGTACCGGTGCTCCGTCATCTCGTCATCCTCA
>Ga0129313_1000323_pt1 | contig 44587 bp, 44 predicted proteins | sample O1105metagenome_FD_94436 | JGI IMG/M metagenome (GOLD analysis project Ga0129313, IMG submission 94436) | Orangutan group fecal microbial communities from fecal samples from Wisconsin, USA - O1105 metagenome | ecosystem: Host-associated > Mammals > Digestive system > Large intestine > Fecal...
AATCCGGACGCTTACTTTGTTCAATTAGGTCAAATCGCAAATGGTGTAAACGAAGGGGCAGTTCAATGTAATGTCAAAACTGCTTTTTCGTTTACACCATCAGCGATTGTAACCTAAAGAATTAAACAAAATCGCTGCGTGATGGCCTGCCTGGGCTGTAGCGCAGCGATTTTAATCAATCTTAATTATACATAATTATGAATCCCTTTTCAGCAGGTACACAATTCAGAAAAGGAAGTATTTTATTTCATCACAACACGTTTAAAGTTCTTCTTGCCTCTCTTTACGACAATGCCTTCACCATCGAAAATTTCCGGTGCGTAAGCGGTCTTAATATCTGTCACCTTCTCGTTGTCAACGGTAACTCCGCCCTGCTCCACGGCACGTCTTGCCTCGGAACGGGAAGCGGTCAATCCTGCTTTTACCAATACTCCCAGGATATCAATGGTTCCGTTTAAGAAATCACCTTCCTCCAGCTCACAGGTAGGCATCTCCGCAGCGCTTCCGCCGCCTGCAAACAGAGCCCTCGCGCTCTCCTGTGCCTTTTCTGCCTCTTCTGTTCCGTGAACCATCTGTGTCAGCTCATATGCCAAAATTTCCTTTGCACGGTTCAACTGGCTGCCTTCCCATTTATCCATCTCGTCAATCTGCTCCAGAGGCAGGAAGGTCAGCATACGGATACACTTCATGACATCCGCATCGGATACATTTCTCCAGTACTGATAGAAATCAAAGGGTGAAGTCTTGTTGGGGTCAAGCCATACTGCATTTCCTGCCGTCTTACCCATCTTCTTGCCCTGGGAATCCGTCAGCAGTGTAATTGTCATACAATGAGCATCCTTACCCAGCTTCTTACGAATCAGCTCCGTACCTCCCAGCATGTTGCTCCACTGGTCGTCACCGCCAAACTGCAGATTACAGTTGTAATGCTGGAACATGTGATAGAAATCATAGCTCTGCATAATCATGTAATTGAACTCCAGAAAACTTAGACCCTTTTCCATACGCTGTTTGTAGCACTCCGCGCGAAGCATGTTATTGACAGAGAAGCAGGCTCCCACCTCACGAAGCAGCTCCACGTAATTTAACTTTAACAGCCAATCCGCATTGTTTACCATCAACGCCTTACCTTCTGAGAAATCAATGAAATTCTCCATCTGGCGCCTGAAGCAATCCGCATTGTGCTGAATATCCTCAATAGTCAGCATCTTTCTCATGTCCGTTCTTCCGGAAGGGTCACCAATCATGGTAGTACCGCCGCCAATCAGGGCAATGGGCTTGTTCCCTGCCATCTGTAAGCGTTTCATCAATGTCAGCGCCATGAAATGCCCTGCCGTCAGGCTGTCCGCGGTACAGTCAAAGCCGATATAAAAGGTTGCTTTGCCGTTGTTAATAAGTTCACGGATTTCCTCCTCGTTTGTCACCTGTGCAAGAAGTCCTCTTGCAATCAATTCTTCATAAATCTGCATGTCTCCTCCTTCTCACCTTTCCACCGTCTTTCCTCAGACAGCTTCCGGCGTGTCATCTCCGGTTTGTCATCTATCTTCCTCATGAAATAAAAAAGACCCGTCCTCTTTCAAAAGGACGAGTCCTGACTCGCGTTACCACCTAATGTTCCCATAAAGCTCACACTTTACGGCTTAACAGGTATCTATCAATACCTTCGGCTGATATCGGGGCCTTCCGTCAAAGCCTACTCTGCGATACTAATTGCATTTGGGTTTGCTGCTCCGAGATGTATTCCCGTTAAGCTTCTCGCGCCTCTCACCACCCGGCAACTCTCTGTGAAAAGTAGATTAACAGTACTCTTTCTCTTCATCGCATTCCTATTATTTCATGAAACATGAGGTCATTATACATAATCCGCTGATTCATGTCAACTGTTGAATTACAATTCTATCTGTTATTTATTCATCATCAGCTTTACCATAGCCTGATTCAGACCGTCCACAGTCAGCTTGTACATGGGGAAAAGTTCTTTCAATGCAGTCTCCGCTTCACGCCAGGGTGCGCGTCCCGGAGCCATTTTGGGATTCAGCCAGACTACCTTTTTATATTTCTTTTTCACCAGCTTCAGCCACTCATAGCCGGATAATCCGCCGTTTGGACCTCTGTAATTTCCCGTGTCCGAGTAAAGTTCCTCGGGAGCCATAGCCGCATCCCCAACGATAATCACCTTATAATCACTGTCCACATTGCGGAACATCCATTCCGTGTCAATCCAGTCCCCGTTCTCACACTCCGGTGTCTTGTACAGCTTGCTATAGATGCAGTTGTGGAAGTAATAGGTCTTTACATCCTTGTAATGGTTTGATTTATGCACTGCCTGAAACAGGTCATTTAACAGACTGCTGAAGGGAATCATGGTGCCGCCGGAATCCATGAGGAGCAAAAGCTTTACCGCATTTTTTCTGGGCTTCTGCATCACAATCTGCAGACAGCCGCCGTTGTTGCAGGTCTTGTTTACGGTGCCGTCTATGTCCAGTTCCGTTTCCGGAATATCCAGCTTGCTGGAAAATTGTCTCAGCTTACGGAAAGCCAGCTGAAACTGTCTGTTATCCAACACCCTGTCATCCCTGAAATCCCTGTACTTTCTGGCGCCGACCACGGAAAACGCGGACTGATAACCTGTCTGTCCGCCCACGCGCACACCACCCACATTTCCTCCCATATTTCCGAAGGAGGTTTTTCCCATGGTGCCTATCCAGAAGCTTCCGCCATTGTGCTCTTCGTTCTGGTCGCGTAGTCGCTGCTTAAAGGTTTCCTCTACCTGTTCCTTGTCAACCTGAATATCCTCTATCTGGTTCAGGTGCGCCCGGGCCTCCTCGTGCGCCAGCTCCAGCATGTCAGACTTATCCAGCCAACGCAGCATTTCCCGGCCAACTTCTGTTTCCTTTTGAGCAGGTTTGAAGCATTCCTCAAAAGCCATATCAAATTTATCAAAGTCAGTTTCACTTTTAACCAGAATCATGCGGGCGACATAGTAAAACTGAGTCAACGAACTATTGCAAAGCCCCTTATCCAGGGCCTCCTGTAAGGTCAGCCATTCACCCAGAGTAACATGGAGCCCTTTATCACGTAATGTTTGAAAAAATTGTATGAACATAGAACCTCTCAATCGCACCCTTAGTCATTAATTTATCCCGATTACAATTCAGGCCTGAGTGTGCACAAATATACCTTCCTATATTACATCAGTGGATTCTGTCTTACCAGTTCCAAATCCTCATCCTTCTTTACCACCACGCCGATAAACGGAAGCGCCTGCTTGATTCTATCCGCGGGAATACCCCCGATTTGCAGAGCATTGACCCAGTCGATCAGCTCCGAGGTGCTGGGTTTTTTGCGGATGTCACGTATTGCTCTGATATTGTAGAATACCTCCATGGCATTCTTCAACAGATTTTCTTCCACATCAGGGAAGTGAACTTTTACAATTTCCTCCATCAACTCCTGATTGGGGAAGTCAATGTAGTGGAAAATACAGCGGCGCAGGAACGCATCGGGCAACTCCTTCTCCGCATTGGATGTAATGATGACGATAGGTCGCTGTTTAGCCTTCACGGTACGTTTGGTTTCGTTGATATAAAATTCCATCTGATCCAGCTCCCACAACAGGTCATTTGGAAATTCCAAATCAGCCTTATCTATCTCGTCAATCAGGAGAACCACTTGTTCATCGCTGTCGAAGGCTTCTCCCAGCTTTCCCAGCTTGATATAGCGGGAAATATCATTTACTCCTTCTTCACCGAACTGTCCGTCATAAAGGCGCTGGATGGTATCATATACATAAAGCCCCTCCTGAGCTTTTGTGGTTGATTTGATATTCCAGATAATCAGTTTTTTGCCCAGAGCCTTTGCCACTGCCTCAGCCAACATGGTCTTTCCGGTACCGGGCTCTCCCTTGATTAATAGCGGTTTCTTCAGCGCAATGGCGATATTGACGCTTGCCATCAGTTCCTCGCTTGCTACATATTCACCTGTTCCCTGAAATCCCTGTTGCTCCATATTATCCTCCATATTCATGTGTTTATTTCTCTTTCCGCTTTATTTTCCTACATCTGTAGTTCCGAAATACACATGCCTTTATGTTACACTATCTAATAGAGAAAAGCAAGAAAGCTCTTTTTCCTTGAAAAAAAATTTCTGCCATGATACTATGTCTTTATGCTGAATTTGCCTGAATTTTATACAACGAAAGGATATTTTTTATGATACAGAATGTGTTTGAAAACAAGCGTTCCATCTCTTTTGAGGTATTTCCTCCCAAAAAGGACGGTGAATTTGAAGCTGCATTTGAGATTTTGGATGCCATGGCAAAGCTCTCTCCCGATTTTATCAGCGTTACCTACGGTGCAGGCGGAAGTCGGTCCGGAAAGACGGTGGAGATTGCATCCTATATCCAGAATCATCTTGGCATTGATGCCATGGCGCATTTGACTTGCGTGGGCAGTAGGGAGAACCAGCTTTTAGAGGTATGTAAAGCTCTCCGAGACAAAGGTATCAACCACGTGCTTGCGCTTCGCGGCGACCGCCCCAGAGATATGAGTGATGAGCAGTTTGCATCCAGAGACTTCGCCCATGCCAGTGACATGATGAAGTTTTTAAAGGAAAATACAGATTTACATATGGCAGGAGCATGCTACCCGGAGAAGCATTTTGAGTCCTTCAGTCTGGAATCTGACCTAAACAATCTAAAGAAAAAGCAGGACGCCGGTGCGGAATTTCTAATCAGCCAATTATTCTTTGATAACGATTTTTACTACAGTTTTCTTGAAAAAACAGAGAAGAAAGGAATCACAATTCCTATCTGCGCAGGAATTATGCCTATCACCTCTGCCAAGCAGATTGGAACCACAATCACCCTTGCAGGCTCCAGCGTTCCCAAGGCTTTGGCGGACATCATTGCCACCTACGGAGAAAATCCCGAGGACATGCGTAAGGCAGGTATCGATTACGCTATACGCCAGATCCGGGACTTGCAGGAAAACGGTGTAAATGATATCCATATTTACACCATGAACAAACCCACAACGGCAAAAGAAATCGTGGATGCCATTTACAGATAAGTTTAACGCCGGCAGATTTGCCGGCGTTTTCAATACCTGTCTATAGTTATCCATGGCAGTCAAAAAAATACCGGCTTCCATTTTTCTATTCCTCCGGCCAGGGGAATGCCGGAACCTCAATCTTTTTATCCCGTAGCATCAAGTCCTTCACCGCCTGATCCGCGCTCTTTCCTTCAAATAAAACAGCATTTACCTGCTCAATAATGGGGAGCTGCACATCATACTTTTTCGCAAGTTCCATAGCTGCCTTTGCGGAGTAGACACCCTCCACCACCATCTTTACCTCATTCATGGCCTCCTCGCAGCTCTTGCCCTGTCCAATCAGGATACCGGCACGGCGGTTTCTGGAGTGCATGCTGGCGCAGGTTACAATCAAGTCACCGATACCGGTCAGACCGCAGAAGGTCTCAAACTTTCCTCCCATAGCGGTTCCCAGTCTTGCTATCTCCGTGATACCTCTGGTAATCAGTGCCGCCTTAGTATTATCTCCGTAGCCCAGACCATCCGCAATTCCTGCGGCCAACGCCACAACATTTTTCAGGGAGCCACCCAGCTCCATACCAAGCACATCAGGACTGATATAGACGCGGAACACTTCATTCATAAACAGATTCTGGATATATTCTGCGGTTGCTCTGGTTTTTGCACCCACGACAATAGTGGTGGGAATTCCTCTGCCAACCTCCTCCGCGTGGGAGGGACCGGACATTACAGCCACATCCGCCTGTGGAATTTCCTGCTCAATGATTTCGGAAAGAGTCATGACTGTGTGTTCTTCAATGCCCTTTGCCACATTCAATATCTTTTGCCCCGGTGTCACAAGGCTGCCGATGCGTTTCGCAGTGACTCTGGTAAAAGAGCTGGCCACAGCCATAACAAGCAAATCCTTCCCCTCCACTGCCTCACGGTCATCTGTGGTAAACACGGTATCTTCCGGCAGAATCACCCCGGGCAGCATTTTGTGTTCATGATTTTTCTTCAACATTTCTATCTCGGACTCCAGCGCGGACCACACGCAGATTTCATGCCCGTTTTTATGTAACAGCACTGCAAGGGCAATTCCCCAGCTTCCTCCGCCTAAAATACTAATTCTTGCCATAGGTCCTCTTTTCCGACGTCTTTGCGTCTTCTAGTTATTCTCTTTCCCATCGTTCACAGCTGCTTCCGGCTTTTCGCCTTCCACTTCTACTTTATTCTTTTTAAACAGATAGGTCTTTCTTTCATTTCCATGAATCAGGCGCTTAATGTTTTCTCTGTGCTTCCAGTATGCCAGAATCAGCAGACATCCAAATACAATATACATTTCTATCAGCTGTCCCTGCGTCATCTCAGCAAAGAAGCCTGTCTGTCCGCAAATCAAGAGTTGAATCATCAGTCCGGCATAGACAAGCAGCGAACCCAGAGAAACATAGTGTGTAGTAAAAAATGGGATAAAAAACAGAAGCACTCCCGTAATGATAAAGTAGGGATGGAAAGACAACACCATACCCGCTGTTGCAGCAATTCCTTTCCCTCCCTTAAAATTCATATAAAAGGGATAATTATGTCCCAAAATTGCTCCCGCACCGGCATAAAGACAAAGCAGATAAATCATATTGTGATAGTTTTCTCCAAAGAGAAGCCGAACCAGCCATACGGCAGCCATACATTTCAGGCAGTCACCCGCAAAGACAATCAGTCCTGCCTTTGTGCCAAGAACACGAAGAGCGTTAGTGGTACCGGAATTTCCGCTCCCGTGTTGTCTGATGTCAATTCCATGGGCTTTTCCGTAAAAATATGCTGTCTGAAACAGTCCAAATACATATCCTATCAGCAAACAGATAACCCTTACCATTTCTATTGCTCCTTTTCGTTTCGTTCTCTGATGATAAACTTAAGAGGCGTTCCCTTAAAGCCAAAGGTCTCGCGAATCTGGTTTTCAATATATCTGGTGTAAGAAAAATGCATCAATTCCTTATCGTTTACAAAAATAACGAAGGTAGGAGGTTTTACCGCCGCCTGGGTGATATAATACAGGCGAAGCCTCTTTCCCTTATCGGAGGGTGGTTGCTGCATGGCAACTGCTTCCGCCATAATTTCATTCAGCACACCGGTTGCCACCCTCATGGCATGATTCTCACTCACCATGTCAATGGTCTCAAACAGCTTGGGAAGTCTCTGCCCGCTCTTTGCAGACACAAACAGAATTTCCGCATAAGGCATAAAAGACAAGGTATTGCGCACCTTCTCCGTCACCCTGTAGATGGTTTTGTCATCCTTCTCCACCGCATCCCACTTGTTTACGGCAATGATGACAGCCTTTCCTCTCTCATGGGCAATTCCCGCAATCTTGGCATCCTGCTCAGTGACACCCTCCACCGCATCAATCACCAGCACCACAATATCCGCACGCTCCACAGCACTGACCGTGCGGACAATCATGTATTTTTCCAAATCTTCTTTTATCTTATTTTTGCGGCGAAGTCCCGCCGTATCGATGAACACATACTCCTTGTCGTTGTAAGTAATCTCTGTGTCAACCGCGTCACGGGTAGTGCCCGCTATATCAGATACAATCAGGCGGTTCTCGCCGAGGAGCTTATTAATCAATGAAGATTTTCCTACGTTGGGCTTTCCGACGATAGCCACTCTGGGTCTGTCATCCTCTTCCTCCTCCGCATCTGTCTCCGGGAAGTACCTCATTACCTCGTCCAGCATGTCTCCCAATCCCAGCCTGTTCACCGCGGAAATGGGATGAGGATCACCAATCCCCAGATTATAAAATTCGTAGACATCCGCCATATATTTGTCGAAGCTGTCTACCTTATTAACCACAAGCACCACCGGCTTACGGGAGCGCCGCAGCATATCCGCCACCTTGGAATCCGCGTCCACCAGGCCCTGCTTTACGTCCACCAGAAAGAGTATCACGTCCGCGGTTTCCATTGCAATTTCCGCCTGAGCGCGCATCTGGGACAGAATCACATCGTTGCTGTCCGGCTCAATACCTCCCGTATCAATCAGGGTAAATGTTTTGTCCAGCCATGTGACGTCTGCATAGATACGGTCCCTGGTAATACCGGGAGTATCCTTCACTATCGATATTTTTTCCCCTGCCAACGCATTGAATAAAGTGGACTTGCCTACATTAGGCCGCCCCACTACCGCAACAATCGGCTTGGTTGCTCTCTTTGCCATTTTTCCTCTCATTCTGCCGCCCACAACGGCCTGACCTCATTTTTCAACTGTTTTCAAAATGGTTTCCACAAACTCACATCCGCTTGATTTTACAATATTCACAGGAACTTGTAAAGCCTTTTCCAAGTCTCCCACATGCAGGTCATCCAAAAAAACATCCTCTCCGCTGCGCAGAATATTCTCCGGCAGTAAAAGTGCGCTCCCCAGCTTCTTGTCCTTTAGTTGCGCCATAAGATCCTGTCCGGTAATCAGCCCGGAAACCGTGATATGCTCTCCAAAAAAGTAGTTGACGATGGGATAAACATATATCTGCAAACCAGGATACACCTGCGTCATTTCCTCTGCCATCCGTAGAATATAGGGATAAGCAAGCAATCCTGTCGCCATGGAAAGCTCGCCGCTTTTCGACATGCACGGGAATCCGTCTTCCTCCTGTCTTCTCTCAAGTGCCTCATGAAACTCATTCAACATAAGGCGAACCATTCCCACACCGTTTTCCAACTGTAAATACCCGTCGTAGCGCTCCTCCTCCGGCATTTCCCTTCCTGCAAGAATATACCATTCGTCGCTGGCATGGACAAAGTGGATTCCAAATTTCTCATAACATTCCCGTTGATATCTTTCGATTGTGTCGATAACCTCTCCTGCCTCTTCCCCGGTAAAAGGTTCCAGCGGATACAGTCCCTCACGATATTTTGACAGCCCCACCGGCACCACGGATACGCTCTCCAGATTCGGAATGTATTTCATCAGCTGCCTGATGCTGAACTCCAGCTCCTTTCCATCGTTCAGCCCCTTGCACAGCACTATCTGACCATTCATGTGAATATCCGCTTCCATCAGCTTATCCACTTTTTTCAGTGCTTCTCCCGCGAACCGATTATTCAACATCTTACATCGAAGCTCCGGATTCATGGTCTGAAAAGAAATATTTATTGGCGACAGCCTGTATCTGCAGATTCTGTCTATATCATGGTCTGACATATTTGTAAGGGTCACATAATTCCCCTGTAGAAAGGACAGTCTGGAATCGTCATCCTTGAAATACAGTGTATCCCTCATTCCCGGCGGCATCTGGTCTATAAAACAGAATACGCACTTGTTATGGCAGTGTCTGTACTCGTCCATCAGCCCATTTTCAAATTCTATTCCCAGATCCTCGTCATACTCCTTGTCCACCTCCAGAAGCCACTGTTCGCCGTCCTGCTTCTCCACCAACACCTCAATGTAGGTGTCCTGCACGAGGAACTGGTAATCAAAGATATCCTCTATTTCCGTGTTGTCTATGGAGAGAATTTTATCTCCCGGTTCTATCTCCAACTCCTCGGCAATACTGCCGGGAAGAACTGTTTTTACAATATGTTCTTTTTTCATTGTCATGCTCCTCTATACCCTTCTATCTTACTAGAAAAACCTTGACGTGTCACTAGCATAATGTTATAAAATTTAATATGCGGTAACAGTTCAGTGCGCCGGTATTTCTTCTGAACTGTCCTACTTAAATTTCAGGAGGCCTAAAAATGCCTAATTTACAAGAGCTTGAAAATGCAATGCCCGTTGCCCCGCTAAAAATCGTGGCTCTGCCTTCCGCAGAAAAGATGGGGCGCAGAATTAATGACTATCTCGTGGAATTCAGAAAAAGTGTTCACAATGACAAGGTAAAAAATGACCCTGCTTTCCACGGCTACATTGAAAGCAACTATCTTGTCAATGTGTCCGTTCCCCGTTTCGGCAGCGGCGAGGCGAAGGCAGTCTTCGGCGAGAGTATCCGCGGCAAGGATTTGTTTTTGCTGGTAGATGTCTGCAATCACAGTATAACATATAAAATGAACGGTTATACCAACCACATGTCTCCCGATGACCACTATCAGGATTTAAAGCGTGTCATTGCCGCCTGCAACGGCAAGGCACACCGAATCAATGTCATCATGCCCTTCCTTTACGAGGGCCGTCAGCACAAAAGAACCGGCAGGGAATCCCTGGATTGTGCCTATGCCTTGAGGGAGCTTCGCGATATGGGAATCAGCAACTTTATTACCTTTGATGCCCATGACCCAAGAGTACAGAACTCCATTCCCTTAAACGGCTTTGATAATTTTACCACTCCATATCAGTTTATTAAGGCTCTGCTGAACGCAGAGGATGATTTGATAGTGGACAAAGAGCATCTTCTGGTTATCAGTCCCGACGAAGGCGCCCTGGATCGCGCGATTTACTTTGCAAACGTCCTTGGGGTAGATACCGGAATGTTCTACAAGCGCAGAGATTACTCCACCATCGTCAACGGAAAGAATCCCATTGTAGCCCATGAATTTTTGGGCGATAATATTGACGGCAAGGATATCATTATCATTGATGATATGATTTCTTCCGGCGGAAGCATGATTGACACTGCAAAACAGCTGAAAAAAATGAATGCACGCCGCGTCTTCATCTGTTGCACCTTTGGTCTTTTCACCGACGGACTGAAGGCTTTTGATGAAGCTTATGAACAGGGATATTTCGACAAGGTTGTAACCACGGATTTAACCTATCTGCCCCCTGAGCTCTATACAAGACCTTATTTTATCGAAGCAGACATGAGCAAATTTATAGCTTCTCTCATTGACTTCATGAACCATGATGCATCCCTCTCAAACACCATGGCTACCACGGAGAAGATGCACAGTATTCTGGAAGCATACAACAACCGACAGAATATCGATATTAATATGGATTGAGCAAGAAAAAAACACCGTCACTTCAGTTTGTAGACTGATTTGACGGTATTTTTTTCTATATATCCTGTTTTTCTTCGACAGTTTCATTCTGTTGTCCCGCATACTCCGGAAAATCCAGTATTACCTTGAACAAATCTCCATCCAGATAAATCTGAAACTCGCCTCCTTGCACACGGGTCAGACTCTGGGCAATGGAAAGCCCCAGACCGCTGCCCTCCGTACTTCTCGCCGAGTCCCCGCGGATAAAACGTTCTGTCAGTTCCTCGGGGCTTATATTCATCTGCTGCTTGGATATGTTTTTGATAGATGCCCTGATTCTTTTGTTTTCCACTTCCATGTCAATATAAACTCTTGTACTTTCCATGGCATATTTGCAGATATTGTTCAGAAGATTTTCTACAACCCGCCACATGCGCCTGCTGTCCGCATAAATATACGCAGGGATATCATCATTTTCAAATACAATCTGTAGACCTCTCTCCTCCAGTTTCTCGGAAAATTCTCCGATACCCTGGTTAATCAGTTCCGTCAGATTCAGTTTTTCTCTGTTCAATACAATATTACCCGAGGAAATTTTGGATGCCTCCACCAAATCGTCCGTCAGCTGTTTTAAACGCTGTGCCTTATTGTCCAGAATATCAATATATCCTTTTGCCGGCTCCTCCGCAATTTTTAGTCTCTTCAACAAATCCACATAGTTGATGATGGAGGTCAGAGGGGTCTTGATATCATGGGAGACATTTGTAATCAGGTCCGTCTTCATCTGTTCGTCCTTCATACTGGTCTTCACCGCCTTGCGGATACCTTCACCTATATTGTTTACCGCATCCGCCAATTCTCTGTTTGCACCGTGCAGATTATCTGTATCCAGCTTGTAATCTACCTCACCGTCACGGATTCGGTTAATTCCTTCCACAATCTCGTTCTTTTCTCCGCCATGCTTAAACATCACCACGCCGATTATGCTGTCAAAGGTCACAATCCCAATCAAAACGGCAAGGGCAATCATCTGACTGTCACGATATCGGTATACTGCAACTACACCGACAAGATTTACAAACAGATACATGTTATAAGGCAGCAAAATACTGGTCACAGAATTTTTGTGCCGGAATATATATCTCACTGCTTTTGCAATTCCTGTACAGATATGGTGCAGCAGGCTGTCTACCCAAAGATTGCCGGACTTCATACGGCGCACAAAACTGTACCACACGATACCGGCGGACAAGCTCAGATAAATGCCGTACAGAGCAAAGATTCCGTAACGCAGAATTGTGGTCAGTCTGATATTCGACATTGCCACAGGAACCGCGCCGGTGGTCTCCGCAATTCCTGTTATTACATGAAAGCCGTAAATACCGCCACAAACAAATCCTCCTGCAATGAGAATCAGCAATTCGGTCCATATATGGTCAAAGCGATTGAGATACCGGACTTTTTCTCCGTTTTCACCGATTGCCACTCCTGCCGTCACGGAGAGATAAATTCCTACCGCCAGCCATCCGATGACGAGAAAAATAATCAGGGCAAGAAATCTTCCCATGTTTGGGACAATCTTTTCATATATTGCATTTGCATTGTAGAAAGCATCTCCCTTTACGGAATAATCGGTATCCAGCCCCAGCCAGATATGTGTGGTATCGGGGTAAGCATAATCATAGGCACTGACGTAGCCGTATATTTCTTCTTCACTCAAAATAGTATTTCCCATGAACACCAGACTGTCCGGATAGTAAATCAGATATCTCCTGTATTCGGAAAAATACTCTGTCACATTCTCATCCGAGGCCTCTTTCAATTCCGGCAGATTTGTGTAAGTCCGCATACCCTCGTCAGTCATCATGCGAACCACATACTTTGCATTGCTTTTTCCCTCTTTGTACGCTTCATTGCAGACCTGATAACGCTGATAATTCAGAGTCAGACTCTCGATGGATGCCACAATATTGCTCTGAAGCCGCATGTAATCCACCCAGTTATCCACATAATGATACAACTGCTTTTCACCATCTACTGTCCCATATCGGCAATTCAGGAGCGAAAGCATAACCATGCTCTTGTCGTCACTGTGAGACACCTCTATACCATCCAGATTCTGTCCCATAATATACGCAAAAACCATGTCCTCAAGCTGCTCTATGTTGAAATCCTTCTCCTGCATTTTTTTCTGCATTTCTTGTGCAATAACGTAAACCTCCTCCGGACTCTTTCCGTAGCTGGCAGTCGCGAAAGGATCTGCATTCTCACCGTTTAGTGGTGCTCCCGTCTCGGGAGCATCCTCTCCCAGCCTGTAAAATCCGTCGAAGGACAGCTGACCGTATTCATCCAGTGTAAAATTCTCGGGATAGATGACATATCCGAAATAATTGACAAACTCCGAGATACTCATGATGCGGCTTGTGTATTCCACACCATATTTTCCCCACTTAATCAAATCATCCAGCTCATAGACAGCAGAAACAGAGCAGCCATCGTCTGCTCCTATTTTTCCTGCATATTCCGTTATGTCAATCTTTTTATTCGGGTCAAAAACATCGTTTGTTTCCAGCTGCTCCTTAATCATCACAAGCTGCGTGATATCCGAGACCGCATTTCGGAAAAGGTCGTGATATACCTCCGACTCCTCAAATTCCTGTTTACCGTCTACCGGAAAGACTTTATATACCTGTGTTCCGTCGATGGACTCAACCTCAATATAAGAATTCAGCAACAGTCCTGCAACAGCCAGCAGCGCTCCCGCCGCCAGCAGATGCTGTACCAGCCCGATAAGTACTCTTTTTAATGTGAGTTTTTTCATATCTCCTCGATTCTGTCTACTGTTTGTCTATTTTATAACCAACACCCCATACTACCTTGAGATAACGGGGCTCCTTTGGATTAATCTCAATTTTTTCACGGATATGCCTGATATGTACGGCAACCGTATTATCCGCTCCTATGGCATCCTCGTTCCATATGCTTTCATAAATCTGGTCAATAGAAAACACCCTCCCCTGATTTTTCACCAGAAGAAGCAGGATATTATACTCTATGGGCGTCATCTTCACCGGCTCGTCATCTACCGTAACCTGTTTGGTATCATCGTTAATCACAAGCCCTCCAACCTGATAAACAGCCTTGTTGTCTGCATTCAGGCTTCCCAGCGAGGTATATCTGCGAAGGTTGGACTTTACTCTGGCAGCCAGTTCCAACGGGTTGAAGGGCTTTGTAATATAATCATCCGCCCCGATATTCAGCCCCAGTATCTTGTCCGTGTCCTCAGACTTGGCAGAAAGCATAATAATGGGAATACTGCTGTATTCTCTAATCTTCAATGTTGCACGAATACCGTCCAATTTGGGCATCATGACATCCATAATCAGAAGATGAATATCCTCCTTTTTCAGCATTTCGATTGCCTGCTCCCCGTCATATGCCTTAAAAATATGATATCCGTCCTGGCTCAGATAAATCTCAATCGCATCCACAATTTCCTTATCATCATCGCAAACAAGTATATTCGCCATCTCTTAAATCAATCCCCTATTCTCTGCCTATAGGCATATTTTTCATCATTTATTCAAACAAACCTTTTTTAAGTGTTCCCTAGGAATTTTCTGAAGATTTCCTTAAATATACAACATTTCCAGAAAAGCCGCAAGATTCCCTCTCCGTCCCATACTGGCTCTGTGCGAAAATAAATATTCGCTGTTACAGCAGGTACAAATATCAGTCACGGAAATTCTGTCATCTTTCACACCGGCCTGCCGCAATATCTGCCTGTTTGCCTCACGGAGATTTAGTTGATACTTACCCGGCTTCCTGCCTTTCTGTACCACGCCCGGGAAATGCTCAAACCGCTCTGCCACATCTTCGCTTACCTCATAGCAATTCACACAGATTGAGGGCCCGATTGCAGTATATAAATCTTCCGGTCTTGTGCCGTAAGCCTCCCCCATGGCCTTCACCATACAGGCTCCCATTTCTGATTCTGTTCCTCTCCAGCCCGAATGGGCCAGTCCCACAGCCCTGTGCACCGGGTCCACAAAGAACAGCGGCACACAATCTGCAAAATAAGTAACCAAAACAATTCCCGGCTCATTGCAAATTAGTCCGTCAATATTCTCATAGTCTCTTGTTTCCGTAATGCCCTTTCCTCTGTCTGCCCGGGTTACCCTGCGGATGTTTGTGGTATGGGTCTGATGGGCAGCCACCATATCCTCCGGGCGGCATCCCAGCACCTCCGCAATACGCCTGTAATTTTCCATGACGCACTTGGGGTCATCCCCTCTTGTAAAACTCAGACTCATTGTGGAGAACTCACCCCGGCTTACCCCACCCGTTCTTGTGGTAAACAGATGTTTCACCATTCCCGTCTCCTCGAGGGAAGGAAAAGTCAGATATTCCAGTTCTTCCCCTCTGTTTCCGACTTTTATGCAATTTTGCCTGAGCACCGGACCTTCCGCCCTCTTTTCACGTTCTATGTCAAACAACGATACATATCCTTTCCGGCATCCGCAAACCTCTTCCCCGTCAGCCTCTCATATAAATATGCGGAAAAGCATTTTGCAGCCACTCTATTTCTTCTCCCTGCACAGCTATCACATCGTATCTGACAGCAATATTTTCTCCCAGCCTGTGTATATACCTGTAATAATCTGCCACCTTACATATCTGCCTCTGTTTCCGGTAATCCACAGCCTCTGCGGCATACCCTTTACCGTTGCCGCTCCTGTATTTTACTTCCACAAACACCAGATATCCGTCATGATATCCGATGATGTCTATCTCACCCTGCCTGTTTCGAAAATTACGTTCCTTTATCTTCATCCCCCGGGCTTCCAGATACTCCGCCGCCTTCTGTTCCCATACAGCCCCCATCTCTCTCTTATTCGTAACAATATCCCCTCTTACAACTTCTTTTTCAATTTATCCATGGAATCCACAAAAATCAGGATTTCCGCCACAACTTCATACAATTCCGGCGGTATCATGTCACCGATTTCCAGCCTGGAAAGTGTATCCGCCAGCTTGTCATCCCTGTGAATAGGTACATCGCTCTCCTTTGCCCTCTCGATGATTTTTTCCGCCAGAAGTCCCCGTCCGCTGGCGACCACCTTCGGTGCATCCTCTGCGGGATTGTACTCCAGTGCTATGGCCTGTTTTACTTTTCTCTTCTCTCCGTTTTCACTCATCTGCGAATTGCTCCCGTCAGGTTCTCACATCAAAAGCATATTGCGACAGCAGAATTCCCCTGTCCTGCCCCAGCAGCGGAGCAAGCCCTCCGGCACTTTCCTCTTTTTCGATTCCTTCTGTACTCATGGTACAGCTACAATCGTATCCCCGCTTCTGCAATCTCTCAGTCAGCAGTTCCATATGCGCCTCCAAAAAAACCAGAATCTCCTCATCCGCCACACTAAACTTTGTGTTCACCTTCATATTTTGAAGCGTCACATAGACATCCAGTGATCCTAGGTTTTCCATATCCAGATGTAGCAATGCGCTCACTTTTCCGTCACTGTCTGCCAGACTGCGCCTGTTGGTATAAACATATAGGTCACCATGGGCATCCGATTGTTGCAGTCGCAGAGGAAGCTGCACATAGGTGTACATCTGATTCAGTTGATTCATAAAATCCACATTCTGTGATACATTGGTAACCGCCCTATAGGCGTTGCTGCCCTGTTGTCCCGCCGACTCCAAAGTCTGCGCAAGCCCTTTCAGCTGTCTGTCCAGACGTCGATACAGATTTTCCACCTTCTCCGGCTGTGATACATCCTCCGGTTTCAGAGTCCAGTTACTCTTCAACCGTTCCGTGAGAAGAGCGCGGAAGTCTTTTCCCGAAAACAGCTGCAACAGTCCCCTCCTACCGTCTGTGCCCTTTGACGTTTCCAACAGCTTCTGCGCCATGTCAAAAAATTCCGTTCGTGACATTTCACCCTGCCCAAAACGCTGAAACTGCTCCGCAAATACTTCTCTCTCCGCGGTCGACAGTTGTAATTCGTTCAATATTTTAAGCAGATTATCTGTCAATCCGGCTCGTGTCGCTTCGGGAATGATCATGGCACCACCTTGGGATATATTATCCGGCATTGCGTTTGTTATCGCGCTTCCCGATATTCCGTCTTCCGCCCCCCCAGCGTCCGCAAGCACATCTTTCATCTGTCCGGCCATTTCAACCGTCACTCCAATATCCTCTACCGATGTCTCCTGAACTGCTACAGTCTGCGAACTGAATGCTTCCGTTGTTTCAGCGGACTCTCCTGCCATCCGGAAAAGCGCGTTGTACAAACTTTCTGCACCCTGTATATTGCCCTCCGAAAGCATACTTTCTACTGTTTCCGGCAGGGCATCCAGAATGTCTGTCAGCCCGTTTATCAGCTGATGGGTAAAATTCCGGTAAGAAACCATCTGCTGTACGTTCGCTTCATTGACCGGAATCTGCAGCTTATGCAGATAAATAACATCCGACACCCGGCTCTCAGGAAAACTGTTGATTTCCCTGTAAACCTGCTGAAGAGAGTTCCTGTTCACCGAAAGCCCGGCCTCCATCAGTTGTTCTGTCATGGAGACGGAAGATTGATTCACGGGCAACCCTGCCATCTCCAATGCTTTCAACACATTGACATCCGTTGCCACATTGGTAAAAAGCGGACTTAAGGAAAGCATGCTGCCATTGTTTTTTACCTCGAAGGTGAGGAGCTTTCCCTGCTCCAGATTTATGCTCGAATCCACACGGGCATTGAGTACCATGTCCTCAGACAGTCTGATCTGTACTTCCCCGCCGTTTCTTGACATCACTTCGCCACTGATTGTCTGTCCCGGTACAAGAGAACGGATCTGCCTGTTGATTTCAGCCACACTTCGGGCAGACTGTGTCTGACCGGTATGAACGGTTTCTTCCGTATGCGGACTTCCCGTAAACAACTGTGACAGTTTCATTCCCTGATTCCTTTCCTTTTATGGGTTTGGCAAAAAATTCTTGATAAAGCTTCGTCTGTGTATGGGTGTAGGTCCGTATTTCCGAAGCGCCTCAATATGGGCGGCGCTTCCGTAGCCCTTATTTCCGGCAAAATCATATTCGGGAAATACCTTGTCGTATTCCACCATCAGCCGATCTCTTGTTACCTTTGCAATAATACTGGCTGCGCCGATGGTAATACTCTTTGCATCTCCCTTTATAATAGGTATCTGTCTGATATTTACACCCGGAATCGTTACTGCATCATTCAGCAATATCTGCGGTTGAGGTGTCAGTTTCCCGATTGCCTCCCGCATGGCCTCATAAGTTGCCCGGAGAATATTGATTTCGTCAATACGCTCGGGAGTTGCATACCCCACTGCACAGGCAACCGCCTTCTCCATGATAATCTCATACAGTTCTTCTCTTTTTTTTTCGGACAGTTGCTTGGAATCATTAACATACAGAATCCGGCAATCTCTGGGAAGTATGACTGCTCCCGCCACAACCGGCCCTGCGAGAGGTCCTCTTCCGACTTCATCAATACCACAGATATAATCATACTCCCTATACTTTTCCTCGTATACCCGAAGTCTCTCAATTCGCTGTTTTTCCTTCTCCAGGGCTGCTATCTTCTTCTCTGCCGATTCTACCAGCTTTTTTACGCCTCCGCGCCCGTCCTCACGATATTCCTCTATAAGTTCAGGCAGCCCTTCTACAGAAGCTGCCTGAAACTGTTCTTTTATCTCTCCGATGTTCTTCATTTGTCACTCCTTACTGATGCTTCAACACTCCGAACTTTGAGAAAGGCCAGATGCGAATCCATGCACGTCCGATAATCTCGTCGCGATGAATATTACCCACAATCTCCGTTCTGCTGTCCGTACTGTTATTGCGATTGTCACCCATGACAAAGTACTCATCTTCGCCAAGCACGATAGGCTCTGCGGCTATCCCAATATTCTCCGGCCTAATTATTTCTCTGCCGTAACTTTCTTTCAGTTTCTCTCCGTTGATATAGATATTTCCCTGCTCATCAATCTGAACCGTCTCACCCGGCAAACCGATAATTCTCTTGATGTAATAGGTGTTCTCTTTATATTGAAAGGGGAATACAATAATGTCAAATCGCTGCGGATCCCGAAACCGATAGGAAATTTTATCCACAATGAGATTATCACCGTCAGAAAGAGTGGTTTCCATAGAAGCGCCTTCAACCTCTGTCCTCTGCCCCACAAAGTGAATAACCAACCATGTCAGACATAACACTGCCAAAAGATACAACAGTGTGCTTATCATTTCTTTCATCACTTTATTCATCGCAAACTCTCCTGTTCTTTACGGCCGTTCCAGTGTCATACGTCCCAGCCGTCCGCTTCTGAAATCATCTGTCACAATATCCGCAGCCTTTTTTAAATCAAGATTTTCACCCTTTGTATAGCAGCCTCTGCTGCGTGCAATTTCCTCCAACATGCCTGCCATAGATTCCTGCCATTCTATGTCATATCGCCGGCATACCGCCTCCGGGTATAATTCTTTCAGGAGTTGCAGCAAATCACATGCCAGTTCCTCCATGATAATGACCTCATCATTCATAGAACCGATAAAAGCCAGCCTCATTCCCACCTGCCGGTCTTCAAATTTAGGCCAAAGAATACCCGGCGTATCCAGCAGTTCCAGACTCTTATCCAAACGTATCCACTGCTTTCCCTTCGTGACTCCCGGCTTGTTGCCGGTCTTTGCACAGGCCTTTCCCGCAAAGGAATTGATAAAGGTTGATTTTCCCACATTCGGGATTCCCACAACCATGGCCCGAACCGGACGGTTTACAATACCGCGCTTTTTGTCCCGCTCAATTTTCTCCCTGCATGCCTCCCGCACAAGTCCGTTGATTGCCTTGATACCGTTCCCACTCTTGGAATTGACCTCCAGCACATGTGCGCCCAAATTTTCAAAATAATTCATCCATTGTTTATTGTACTCGGGGTCTGCCAAATCCGCCTTGTTCAGCAACACAATTCTGGCTTTATTCTTTCCCAACTCGTCAATATCGGGATTTCGGCTACTCAGAGGAATTCTTGCATCCACAAGCTCAATAATCAAATCAATCAGCTTTATATTCTCCTGCATCATACGCTTTGCTTTCGTCATATGACCGGGATACCATTGATAATTCATACTCTACTTTATAAAGCCCATACCCTGTTCTTCACATTTGGTACGGAACCACGCCTTTCCTATAATATCACTGTCCTTCACCGGACCGATGTTTGCAGAACGACTGTCCTCGCTGTTGGCCGGATTATCCCCGACGCAAAAGTATTCGCCGTTTCCCAACGTCAGTTCATTAAACGCAATCCCGGGATCCGCAATATATTCCGTTACCCATTCGCTCTCAAGTCCGTTTACAAAAAGAGTCCCGTCACGGATTATCAGATGGTCCCCCGGAGTGGCAACCACCCGCTTCACATAATAGTGAGCGTTCTCGTTCCCGTTCGGAAGAAACACAACCACATCTCCCTTTTTCGGCGATGACAATACATATCGGAAACGATCCACAAAAATCTTCTGACCGCTGTAAAGAGTTGGCTCCATGGACACACCAACCACTTTTGTAGTCATCCCAAAAAAGAAAACTACTACCGATGCAATAAAGATTGCCGCCAGTATCCCAAACACCCAGCTGAACACTTCCCGAATCAATGCGGAGCTTATTTTTTTCCTTCTTCTGTAAAAGCTTAAGCCCTTACCTCTTCTCGCCATACTGTTTCCCACTCAAAATTACATTTTAAATAAGTATAACACAATTCCAATAATAAGAAAAGGACAACTACATATGTAATTGTCCTTTCACTCTCATGATTACTTAACGAGTTCCTTAACCTTTGCCTTCTTACCGATACGGTCTCTCAGATAGTTCAGCTTTGCGCGTCTTACTTTACCCTTTCTCACCACCTCAATCTTCTCTACATTGGGGGAATGTACAGGCCAAGTCTTCTCAACGCCGATGCCGCCGGAAATCTTTCTTACGGTGAAGGTCTCTCTGTTGCTGCCGCCCTGTCTCTTCAGGACAACGCCCTCAAACACCTGAATCCTTTCGCGGTTACCCTCTTTGATTTTGCCGTAAACCTTAACGGTATCGCCAACTTCAAACTCATCAACGGATGCCTTTAACTGTTCTGCTTCGATTTCTTTGATAATATCACTCATAACGAGCCTCCTTCATAAAATGGATGTTCTTAATACATTTCCTGTAACAGAGGACCATCTTCGTTGTCACAACATTCAGATTTTAACATACAGGTACATAAAATGCAAGTGTTTTTTTCAAGCTAACCTTTTCCCCCACTAAGCCAGTAAACGCTTCGTGATGCTTTGTAAAATCCCAGCTTCTCCTGCAAATGCTCAGAAGCGGTGTTCCCTTCCATGACATGGCCGTAGGGTGTCCGGCTTTTTTCCAGGCAGCGGTTTACGCAGTAAGCCTCCAGCGACTCCGCTATACCTTGTTTGCGATAGCCTTCCTCCACATAGAGCAACCCCATGCTGCCCTCAGTGTGAAGTCCCACAAAACCAATCTGTCTCCCATGGTCAAAGGCACCGTACATATCTCCCGCCTGAATTCGTTCTCTGATATATTCCTCCGTATCATGCTCGTAACGGCTGCTTACATAGGGAACATCCTCTGTTTTAAGACTGCGAATTTCCTTATACCGGACCGGCAATGACTCCTTCGCTGTATAAAGATACTGACTGCAGCTTCCCCACAGGCCGTATCCTAAAGATTCCAGGACTTCCTTTACAAAGTTCTGATTTGAAATCACCCACTTTGTCTCAGGCGGCAGCTTCTCCGAAAGTTTTCTTGCCGTTTCTTCGTTCTCTGCCGTCATCATGCAGGTTGCTGCCTCTCTGTCAAAGATAATCAGGTTCTCACCTTCTGAGTAAAGGACTTCTCCTCTCCCCCGGGAAAGACTCTCCATCATGTGAATATTGTTGCGTTTATCCTTGGAAAGCCGTTTAATCAGGTGTTGTTTCTCCCGATATTTTTCATACAAGTCCGGGCGGAATTTCAGTGTGCGCGCCTCCGACTGTTCCAGCCTCCACTTTGATATCTTTGCATGATTTCCCGACAGAAGTACCTCCGGGACCTTCTTTTCATGCCATACTTCCGGCCTGGAATACTGGGGATATTCCAGTAAATCATTATGAAAGCTCTCATCCTCCGCAGAAGTTTCGTTGCCCAACACGCCGGGAACCAATCTCGCCACCGCATCTATCATTACCATAGCGGGGAGTTCGCCGCCCGTGAGCACATAATCTCCGATGGAGACATAGTCCGTTACCACTTCCTCCAATACACGCTCATCGATTCCCTCATAATGTCCGCAGAGAAAAACCAATTCTTCTTCTCCGGCCAGTTCTTTCGCCATATTCTGTGTAAAAGGAATTCCCTGAGGTGTCAGATAGATTGTCCGAACCCTTTTCCCTCCCGTCACAGCCTTCCAGGCATCAAAAACAGGCTGTGCCTGCATCAGCATGCCCGCACCGCCGCCGTAAGTATAATCATCCACCTTTCCGTGCTTGTCCAGAGTGTAATCCCTGATATTCACGGCTTCCAGCGAAAGAATATTCTTTTCCACTGCCCTTCCGATGATACTGGGAGCAAGCCCCTGCAATATCATCTCGGGAAACAAAGTCAAAACATGAAGCTTCATGATTCCTCGTCCAGTAATCCTTCCAAAATATGAATTCTGATGAAGCCTGCTTCCACGTCAATCTCAAGAACGCACTGTCTGATGGCAGGCAAAAGCAATTCCCGTCCGTCATACAGGTCGATGATGTAGACGTCATTTGCACCTGTCTCCATGACATCACGCAGTACACCGATTTCCGTACCGTCCTCATTTTGCACCTTCAGGCCCATCAGATCAGCCACAAAGTACTCATCTTCTTTCAGTCTGACAGCATTCTTTCTTGTCACCAGAAGTGATGCCTTGCGGTATTTTTCCACTTCATTGATATCGTCAATCCCCTTGAATTTCAGAATGACAAACTGCTTAAAGAATTTAGCGTTTTCAACCTCAAGGTCAATTCGCTCCTTCCCCGTATCCAGTATGACTTCTCTCAGACGCTTAAAGCGCCTTACGTCATCTGTGGTAGGGAACACCTTTACCTCCCCCTTCAATCCGTGGGTAGAAGTAATAATTCCAATCTGAAAAAAATCTTCCATTTCTGTCTCCGTAAGAAAGAACAGGGAGGGACATGCCATTGCCTGTTCCTCCCGACTTTTCAGTAACCCCGGAATGCCTCACAGGGACACTCCGTACACGCTTAATGCGTGTATTATACAATCTCAACATCCACTCTTTTGTTATCTTTGGATGATGCAGCCTTCACAACAGCGCGAATTGCTTTTGCAATCCTGCCCTGTTTGCCGATAACCTTACCCATATCGGATGCAGCTACATGAAGTTCGATGACTGTATTTTTACCTTCGGTTTTCTCGGTTACAACAACCTCATCCGGATTGTCTACAAGTGCTTTCGCAACTACTTCAACTAATTCCTTCATAAGCCACCTCCAAAGAATCAAAATTTATTTTTCGATACCAGCTGCCTTGAAGAGTTTTCCAACCTGCTCGGTAGGCTGAGCGCCGTTTGCCAGCCACTTCTTAGCCAGCTCTTCGTTAATCTTGAAGGTGCTGGGGTCGGTGCTGGGATCGTAGGTGCCGATCTCCTCGATAAATCTTCCGTCTCTGGGGGAACGAGAATCAGCTACAATGATTCTATAAAAAGGAGCCTTCTTCTGTCCCATTCTTCTTAATCTGATCTTTACTGCCATTGTTTTTTCCTCCATCTAAATGCTTTTAAATAGTTTCTTTATATGAAATGCCTGCTTTTGTTACAGTCACATTCATCAAGTTTAAAAAGGAAAACCGCCCTTCATTCCGGGGAAACCGCCGAACATGCCCCGACCGTGTTTTTTTCCTCCGCCAAATTGCTTCATCATCTTCTGGGTTTGTTCAAACTGTTTGACGAAACGGTTTACCGCAGCGATATCCACGCCTGCGCCTCTTGCAATACGATGCTTTCTCTGGGGATTCAGAAGCTTGGGATTGCGGCGTTCCTCCTTTGTCATGGAAAGTACAATTGCTTCCGTCTGCTTCAGCTGTTTTTCATCCACCATAGAATCCAAATCGCCGCCCTTCATTCCCATTCCGGGCAGCATACTCAGGATACTTGACAAGCCGCCCATATTACGCATCTGCTTCATGCTCTCCAGGTAATCCTCAAAGTCAAACTTACCCTTCTTCATTCTGCCTGCCATCTCACGGCTCTTGTCTTCGTCTATATCCATATTTTCCTGAGCCTTTTCAATCAGAGACAATACATCTCCCATGCCCAGAATTCTGTTTGCCATACGATCCGGGTAAAACTGTTCCATATCGGAGAGTTTTTCGCCCATGCCTACATACAAAATAGGTTTTCCGGTGACAGCCTTTACGGAAAGTGCCGCACCGCCTCGGGTATCTCCGTCCATCTTGGTCAGGATTACACCGTCAATTCCTATCTTCTCATCAAATTCCTTTGCCACATTCACGGCATCCTGACCGGTCATGGCATCTACCACCAGGAGGGTCTGGTGAACGGAAATGCTGCTCTTGATTTCCTGAAGCTCCGCCATCATGTCCTCGTCTATATGAAGACGTCCCGCAGTATCCAGAATAACCACATTGTGACCGTTCTTTTCCGCATAAGCAATTGCTTCTCTTGCAATCTCCACGGGCTTGTGATTCGTACCCATGGAAAATACGTCAACCTCCTGCTTCTTTCCGTTTATCTGTAACTGTTCGATAGCTGCGGGTCTGTATATATCACATGCAACCAACAGCGATTTCTTTCCCTTTGTTTTTAACTTTCCGGCAATTTTCGCGGTTGCCGTTGTTTTACCGGCACCCTGAAGACCTGCCATCATGATAACGGTAATCGCCTTGCCGGGCTGCATGGCAATCTCGGTAGTTTCACTGCCCATAAGGGCAATCATTTCTTCGTTTACAATCTTGATGACCATCTGACCGGGATTTAAACCGTTCATCACGTCCTGACCGATTGCACGCTCCTCAACGGACTTGACAAACTGCTTCACCACCTTAAAGTTCACATCTGCTTCCAGCAGTGCCATCTTTACTTCTTTTAACGCAGCTTTTACGTCTTCTTCCGTAAGGCGTCCCTTGCTCCGCAGGTTCTTAAACACATTTTGCAGTTTTTCCGTTAAGCTCTCAAATGCCACCTGTGACTCCTCTGCTAAAATCCGATATCTTTAATCTCACTTATCAGTCCTGTTATCTATCCGTTATTTTTGTACAGCTGCAAATGTCTACAACTCCTTCAAAAGTTCCCCGGACAGTACTGCGATGCGCTGTAATCTGCTTTCCTCGGACTGTTCTCCGGGCTGTTGCATCCGTTTTTTGTCTTGATTCTTCTGCTCTGTTACCTGCCTGACTTCTTCATCCGCAGCCTTTAAAGACACTTCACCGCCGGCAAGACTTTGAATTTCCTTAACTGTTTCTTTTGCCTTTGCAAAGCGCTCCACAAGATGCAGCTTGCTCTCGTATTCCTGAAGAATCCTATCGCATCTTTTAATCAAATCGTGTACGCCCTGTCTGCTGATACCCTGTTCCTCCGCAATCTCGCTGAGAGAGAGATCATTATATACCGCATCCTCGTACACTCTGCGCTGATGCTCCGTCAACAGTTCCCCGTAAAAATCAAACAACATTGTCTGTTCATAAAGCTTATCCATTTACTCAAGACCTCTGCAAACACTTTATCAGCCTTGTGTATCTTACTACACAAAGTTGAAGGTGTCAAGTATTTTTTCTTGACACTTACAGTCTCTCGCTGAATATGCTCTTATATCCTTCCCCGAAAATTTCCGTTGCACTGGTAACAATCAGAAATGAAGCCGGGTCTTCTTCCCTGACGATTTCCTCTGCCTTGGGAGACAACTGCTTTTTGATAACGCACATAATCACGTTTTTGCTCTTCCCGCTGTAGGCTCCGCTTCCGGAAATGTGTGTTGCACCGATATCCAAATCCTCCAGCAGCCTCTTTGTAATTGCATCATACTTATCACTGATAATAAACATCAGCTTTGCACCGTCACGTCCGTACAAAACAACATCCAGTAAAACAGAGTTGATGACAACCACTACTCCCGCATACAGAGCCACATCAATATCCTTAAACACAAACGCAGACATGGTAACGATAATCGCATCTGTAATCAGGAACAATGAGCCTGTCTTCAAATGCGGGAACTTCAGTCGCAAAAGTTTTACGATAATATCCGTTCCGCCGGTAGTTGCTCCCGCTTTAAAAACCAGTCCCAACCCCACCGCCATCAGAGAGCCACCCACCAATGCCGCCAGAAATGGGTCTGCCGTTACAGCTCCGATAGGAGCAAGCAGATTGACAAACAGGGAAGTCATGGCCGTACAGTACATGGTAGACATGATAAAGCGTAGTCCAAACTTCCATGTCCCGATTGCCAAAATTGGGATATTAATGATTAACAACCATGTACCGGTAGCCAGTCCCGTAAGACGGTTCAATATAATCGCAATACCTGTTACACCGCCGGGTGCCAGCGAATTCGGGTCCAGGAAGAAACTGACCGCCACCGAATACAAAAATGCCGCTATGGTAATAATTACATAATCCAATATCCGGCGCTTAACCGATTTCCTCTCCTCATACCAAATTTCATTCTGTTGCTCCTTTGTCATTGTCATACTGCTTCCCTCTTTCCTTTCAGTCAAATCCGAACATAAAGCCAAAAATCCGCATACTTATAATATGCGGATTTTATCGGTGAAACATTTCACTTCTTTTCAATTTTAAAATAAAACTTTGAGAATATTTTATATTACCGCAGCCACCTGCTTCGGTTGATAACCTTCCTTTTCCAACGCTTCCATAATCTGGTTCTTATGCTCGGTTCCGAAAGCCTCCAGCGTAATCTTCAATTCCACCGCTGCATTTCTGTTGATGGAAACAAACTGATTGTGCTCCAGTTTGATAACATTTCCGTTGACCCCGGCAATGATTCCGGATACACGGCAAAGTTCGCCGGGCTTGTCGGGAAGAAGTACGGAGACCGTAAAAATTCTGTCCCTTAAAATCAGCCCCTGTTGTACCACGGAAGACATGGTAATCACATCCATGTTGCCACCGCTTAAGATAGAAACAATCTTCTTATCCTTCACATCGAGATGCTTCAGGGCTGCTACCGTCAACAACCCCGAATTTTCCACCACCATCTTATGATTCTCAACCATATCCAGGAATGCGCCCACCAGTTCCTTGTCCTCCACGGTGATGACGCCGTCCAGATTCTTTTTTATGTACGGGAAAAGTTTTCCTCCGGGAGTCTTTACGGCTGTACCGTCGGCAATGGTATTCACTTTCGGAAGCGTTATCACCTTATCTGCTTCAAGAGATGCCTGCATACAGTTTGCTCCCGCAGGCTCCACTCCGATGACTTTTATCTTGGGATTCAACAGCTTCGCCAGAGTGGAAACACCGGTTGCCAAACCGCCTCCGCCGATTGGCACCAGGATATAGTCTACCAACGGAAGCTCCTTAACAATTTCCATGGCGATGGTTCCCTGACCTGTGGCAACCGCCAAATCATCAAAGGGATGAATAAAGGTATAACCATGCTTCTCCGCCAGTTCGTAAGCTTTTGCACAGGCTTCATCGTACACATCTCCGTAAAGAACCACCTCAGCGCCGTAGCCCTTGGTGCGGTTTACCTTCATCAGGGGTGTCGTAGTTGGCATGACAATGGTTGACTTTGCACCGTAGCACTTTGCTGCGTAAGCAACACCCTGTGCATGATTTCCCGCAGAGGCGGTAATCAGTCCTTTCGCCCTCTCCTCCTCTGTAAGCGTACTCATCTTATAGTAGGCACCGCGTACCTTATACGCTCCCGTAAACTGCATGTTCTCAGGCTTTAAGTAAACTTTATTCCCTGTCTGGGCACTCAGAAAATCACTGAAAATCAGCTTTGTCTCAAGCGTCACATTCCTGACAATCTCTGCTGCTTCTTCAAATTTTTCCAGTGTCAACATCTTCTCTTCCATTTTGTCGTGCCTTCCTCTTTTTCCGTTATCATACAAAGAATCCTCTTTCTTACACTTCAAACAGCGCATTCACAAACTCATCCGAGTCGAATTTCTGTAAATCCTCAATAGTCTCTCCCACACCGATATATTTTACGGGCACTTTCAGTTCGGACTGGATAGCCACTGCAATGCCTCCCTTTGCCGTGCCATCCATCTTTGTCAGGATGATGCCCGTAAGGTCCGCCACATCTCCGAATTCTCTGGCCTGCACCAGTGCATTCTGTCCCGTGGTGCTGTCCAGCACAATCAGGTTTTCCCTGTGTGCATCGGGAAACTCCCTGTCAATGATACGGTTCATCTTTCGCAGTTCTTCCATCAGATTCTTCTTGTTGTGAAGACGCCCTGCCGTGTCAATCAGCAGCACATCTACGCCTCTCGCTTTTGCTGCGCTCACCGCGTCAAAAACAACGCTGGCCGGGTCTGCGCCCTCGTTGCCTCCCACCATGGGGACATCGGCGCGCCTTGCCCACTCTCCAAGCTGTTCGCCCGCCGCCGCACGGAAGGTATCTGCCGCAGCAATCAGCACTTTTTTCCCTTCCTCTTTCAGCTTGCCCGCAAGCTTTCCCACAGATGTGGTCTTTCCCACACCATTGACACCAATAACCATAATGACAGACTGCTTTTTTTCAAAATCATAGGCCGTATCATCCACCCGCATTTGTTCCTTGATTCCGTCAATCAAAAGCTGCTTACACTCCGACGGTTCCTTGATATGGTTTTCTTTCACCTGGCTCTTCAGGCGTTCAATGATATCCGTGGTTGCCTTCACACCGATATCACCCATAATCAGGATTTCCTCCAATTCCTCATAGAAATCCTCATCAATTGCCGAAAAGCCGCTGAAAACAGAATCAATTCCCCGGACAATGTTATCTCTTGTCTTAGTCAGACCCTCTTTCAGTCTGGCAAAAAAGCCCTTCTTCTCCTCGCTCATACGCCGTCCTCTCCCTCTTACCGGTCGAAACTGTTAATCTGTCAAATCCTTATCAATCAGGTTGACGCTGACAAGGGTCGATACACCCTTCTCCTGCATGGTGATACCATAGAGACGATCCACCTGTTCCATGGTGCCTCTTCTATGTGTGATGACAATGAACTGTGTGTTCTTTGTCAGCTTATGTAGATACTTTGCAAAGCGACCCACGTTGGAATCGTCCAGCGCCGCTTCAATTTCATCCAGCAGACAGAAAGGGGAAGGCTTCAGATTCTGGATTGCAAACAGCAGGGAAATCGCGGTCAGTGCTTTCTCTCCGCCGGACAACTGCATCATATTCTGCAGTTTCTTTCCCGGGGGCTGTGCAATAATACGGATTCCCGCCTCCAGAATATCCTCGTCCTCCATCAGTTCCAGCGTACCCTTGCCGCCGCCGAACAGCTCCTTAAACACCTTGTCAAACTCTCTGTTGATTTCGGCAAACTTCTCGGCAAACTGTTTTCTCATGGCAGTATCCAGTTCCTGGATAATGCCCTCCAGTGTCTTTTCCGCCTCAACCAAATCATCATGCTGGTTTTTCATGAAGGTATATCTTTCCATCAGGTTCTTGTAATCCTCGATGGCATTGACATTTACATCTCCCAGCTTCTTTATCTGATCCTTCAGGGAAGAGATTTCCCTCTTCATGGAGGACAAATCCGTCATGCTCTCATCCCGAATGGCAGCTGCATCGCTGAGGGTGATTTCATACTCATCCCACATGTAATTTATCTGAGTCTCCAGATTTTCCTCCAGCTTTTCCTTTTGGGCATTCAGACGATAAACCTCCTTATCCAGGGCGGCCATCTTTTCTGACATCTCCTCGCGGCTTTGGAAGAAATTCTTCTGCTTTGCGGAAAGTTCTTCCCTGCGGGTCATGCTTTCTTTCAGTTTGCCCTCTGATTCATTCTGGGCATCGTAGGATGCAGCGATAGTCTTTTCTATTTCTTCAATGTTCTGTTTCTTCTGCTCTACAGTTCTGCGGTTTTCCTCCAGAGCATCCATGATTTCAGACAGTTCTGCCCGGGAACGTCCGATTTCCTCGTCGATACGGTCTACGTTGGCCTGTTTGAAGCCCTGTGTCTGCCGCATCTTCTCCACCTTCATCTCCCACTCGGATACAAGGGCAGATGCTTCCGTCTCCTGTTTTCTCTGCTCTTCCAGTTCATTCTGGAACTGTACAATCTGCTCTTGGGTACTTTTCTCCAAAGCTTCGCTGTCGGCCAGCTCTCGCTGAGTAGATTCCTTCTCATTTTTAATCTCAAAAATCTTGCCTTCGATTTCCTGCTCTTCCAGCTTTAAGGAAGCCTTGGTCTCACCTTCCTCTTCCATACGTTCTCTCGCCTGACTGATATTCAGCCTTGCGGTATTCTGCTCGATGGACTTCTTCTGAATGTCTGTCTTCAGCGCCTCCAACTCCATACGCATCTTGTTGCGTTTCGACTTGGTTTCGTCAATGTCGCGATTGACCTCGTCAATAACCGCCAAAAGCTTCTTCACGCTCTTTTCCAGTTCGTCAATTTCACGCCGTCTGCCCAGAAGATTGCTGTTGTTTTTAAAAGCACCGCCGCTGATGGCACCGCCGGGCACCAGAAGTTCACCCTCCAGCGTCACCATACGAATACCGTAATCATACTTTCTTGCAATCTTTACTGCATTGTCCACGTTATCTACCACCACAATGCGGCCCAACATTGCCTTTGCCACATTGCGGTACTTATTGTCTATATTGACAAGCTCATCGGCCATTCCGATGACACCCTTTTCCGAAAGGGATTCCGGATTCTTGAATTCCTGAGGATTTGTGATGCTGGTTAAAGGCAGGAAAGTGGCACGTCCCAGCTTGTTTTCCTTCAGAAACCGTATCATCTTCTTGGCAGTCTCCTCATCATCGGTGACAATATTTTGGATATTTCCGCCCAAAGCAGTCTCAATAGCGGTTTCATATTTCTTCTCCACCTTGATGATGTCAGCCACAACGCCGATGATGCCGGGATTCTTCTCCTTCTGCTCCATCACCTTTTTAACGCTGCCGCCGTAGCCCTCGTACCTCTCGGTCAGGTTGGATAACGCCTCCAATTTGGACTTTTCCATATGATAAGCGCTCTGCGTCTCGCGCAGCTTACTGTCCTTTTTCGCCAGCGCCTCCCTGATGTCTCCAAGCTCCAGCTCCGTAGCTGCCTCCTGCTCCGTCATTTTGCGCAACTCTTCCGTCACGGCCTCGAACTCTGCTTCCAGCTTCTTTAAGTTTTCTTCCCTTGCAGCTTCGTCAGACTTTGCACGCAACAGGCGGGAGTTCAGTTCCGCCTTTCGGATGTTCACCTGCTCCATCATGGTGTCGAAACGCCCCATCTTGGACTTGATGGTAGCTCTCTGGTTCAGTTCACCGATAATGGTATTTTTTCCGGCTTCAATGGCATTATTCAGTTCCGCAATCTTCGTCTGAATTTCATCCAGCTTTGCCTTCTCGGCCTCTGCGGTAGCCACGATTTCCTGTACCTGACTGTCCGTGGCACTCTTCTCATTTAAAATGCCCTCTTTGTCCTTTTCTTTGGAAGCAATTTCCTCCTCCAGAGCGGTACGGCGATTGCTTAAATGAGTCTCACTTCCCTTTGCGGAGTTTATCTGCTCCTTCAGGACATTCATTTCGCCTTCCAGTTTCCCCCGCATCAGCCCGGTATCCGTCACCGTATTTCTCGCCTGTTCGATTGCCGCCTCCAGACTCTCTATCTCCGCCTGAATACGCTCATATTCCTCCTTGATTCCCTCGTACTTCTCACCGGTCTCGGAAAGTTCTCCGCTGGCGAGGCTGTACTTCTCCTCCAGCTGTTTCAGTTGCTCACGAAGACGGTTGTTCTCCAAAAGGAACACATTTACATCCAGCGTTTTTAATTCTTCCTTCTTGCGCAGATAGACCTTAGCCACCTCAGACTGACGCTCCAGGGGGCCAATCTGCTTCTCCAGTTCGGAGAGAATATCATTCACGCGCACCAGATTCTGCTTCTCGTTCTCCAGTTTCGTTTGAGCGGCAGTCTTACGGCGTTTGAATTTCACGATACCCGCAGCCTCGTCAAATAGTTCGCGTCTCTCCTCAGGTTTTCCGCTCAAAATTTTATCAATCTGTCCCTGTCCGATGATGGAATAGCCTTCCTTGCCGATACCGGTATCGTAAAAAAGTTCATTGACATCCTTCAGACGGCAGGGGCTTCCGTTAATCAGATATTCACTTTCTCCGGAACGGTAAATACGCCTTGCCACCGTCACTTCATCAAAGTCAATGGCAAGCTGATGGTCCGCGTTATCCAGTGTGATGGCAACGTAAGCATAGCTCAAGGGCTTTCTGTTCTCTGTCCCCGAGAAAATGACATCCTGCATGCTTGCACCGCGAAGCTGTTTGACCCGCTGCTCACCAAGAACCCAGCGAACAGCATCGGCAACATTACTCTTGCCGCTCCCATTGGGGCCAACGATACCCGTGATGCCGTTGTGAAACTGAAAAGTTATCTTGTTTGCAAATGATTTAAATCCCTGTACCTCAATACTTTTTAAATACATATCCTCTATCCCTCAAAAGCAGAAGCGCCTTATACGCCGCTTGCTGCTCTGCCGCTTTTTTTGTTCTTCCCGTGCCTTCTCCCAGACATTCGTCCTCCATAAACACCGAGACTCTGAATGACTTATTGTGCTCAGGTCCGCTCTCCTCAAGCAGTTCATATCTGAAATCCTTCTTCAGTTTTCCCTGAATCAACTCCTGAAGATTACTCTTGCTGTCATAAAACAGTTGTTTATCCTCCAAATCGGAGAGAATGAATCTGTCGATAAACGCCTTTGCATGCTCCATGCCTCCGTCCAGATAAATCGCTCCCGTGACAGCCTCCATGGCATCGGAAATAATGCTGTCCCGCTCACGCCCACCGGTGGCTTCCTCACCTTTTCCGAGAAGCATGAATTTGCCAAGTTCCAAATCTCTTGCGCAGAAAGCCAGCGAGGGCTCGCAGACCATAGATGCCCGCATTTTTGTCAACTCTCCCTCCGAAAGCTCCGGATGCTCCCGAAACAGAAAAGCACTGGAAACAAGCTCCAGAACCGCATCACCCAAAAACTCCAGGCGCTCATAATCTCCCGCCCTGTTTATCTTTTGCTCATTGGTAAATGAACTGTGGGTCAACGCCTGTTTCAGCAGAGCAATGTTTTGAAACCTGTATCCGATTCTGTCCTCCAGATTCTTCAAGGTATATTCTTCCAACATTTTTTCCTCTTTTCAAAACAAAGAGCAGTACGCTTTGCGGACTGCTCTTAATGAAATCTGATATTACGAGCCTTTGCTTAATTTATCTCACTCTTGATTAGCTCTACAGCTTCCTCAACGTTTGTAATCTTTTCGGCTTTCTCCGCCGGAATCTCAATGTCAAATTCCTCTTCAATGCCCATGATAATCTGAAATACATCCAGGGAATCTGCACCCAGGTCATCACGGAAAGTCGTTTCCATGGTGATTTCATCGGGGTCCACATTCAAAACTTCGGCAATTACCTTCTTTAATTTTTCAAATTCCATAATGTTTTCTCTCCTTAATCTTCCAGAACAATCTGTTCCTTGATTTTTTCATTTATATTCTGTTCCTTAAATGCAATGCATTGAAGAATAGAATGTCGAATTTCAATAGCTTTACTGCTTCCGTGGGTCTTTACGACCAAACCGTTCAGGCCAAGCAGCGGCGCTCCTCCATATTCCTCGGTGCTGAAACCTTTCAGAGTCTTTTTCAGCGCCGGTTTCACCAAAAGCGCGCCGATTTTGCTGCGGAGACTGCTCATCATGCCATCCTTGATTTTCTTTACCAGGACACCGCTTACGCCCTCCAACATCTTTAGCACAATATTTCCGGCAAAGGCTTCACATACAAGCACATCCGCTACACCTTCAGGAATATCTCTTGCTTCCACATTACCAATAAAATTAATTTCCGGGCAGTTCTGTAAGAGAGGATAGGTTTCCTTTGTCAGGGCATTTCCCTTCTCCTCCTCCACGCCTATATTCACAAGACCGACTCTGGGATTTTTTATACCGAGCACACTTTCCATATAAATGCTCCCCATCTTTGCAAACTGCAAAAGCTGAGAAGGTCTTGCATCCACGTTCGCCCCGCAGTCCAACAGCAGGCTCACACCTTTTGCATTTGGAATAATCGGCGCAAGCGGCGGTCTTTCCACCCCTTTGATGCGCCCCACAATTACCTGACCGCCGACTAACACGGCGCCGGTACTTCCCGCCGATACAAAGGCATCACACTGACCTTCCTTCACCATATACATAGCCTTTACAATAGAAGAATCCTTCTTCTGACGAATGGCCATGACAGGTGGTTCGCCCGTCTCGATAACCTCCTCTGCATGTACGATTTCCAGCTGCTCCGCATTATATGTATACTTCTTTAATTCCTCCCTGATTATCGGCTCACGCCCCACCAGGAATACTTTTACCCTCTTGTCTTCGTTGACGGCTTCCACCGCTCCCTTTACAATTTCAGACGGCGCGTTATCTCCGCCCATAGCATCTACCGCTACATTCACCATATCAGCCATTGGATTTTTCCTTTCCGTCCGCCTTTGGCACAGGCTGATTTTCATCTTTCCCATGCACTATTTTACTATACTAAACACCATTGCAAAAATCAAGAAAAAAATACTGCAAAAAAAGGACGTCTCTAAGGGCGTCCTTCCTGTCTGCGTTTTATCAATAATTAGTCAACACTTACAACCTGCTTCTTGTTGTAAGAACCGCAAGCCTTGCAAACTCTGTGAGGCATCATCAGTGCACCGCATTTGCTGCACTTTACCAGTGTGGGAGCGCTCATCTTCCAGTTTGCTCTTCTCTTATCTCTTCTACCTTTGGAAGATTTATTCTTAGGACAAATAGACATCGTTACACCTCCTTATTCGCGTTGAAGATATCTTGTATCACTGCCATTCGCGGGTCGGGAACGAAGGTATCGCATCCACAGTCCCTCACATTTCGATTCTGTCCGCACACGGGACAAAGTCCCTTGCAGTCTTCCTTACACAGAACCTTTGCAGGCCAGTTACCAATGATTTCATTGTACACAAAAGTCTCCACATCCAGCTGATAGCCATCCATAAAGCTTAAGTCATCCGCGTCCTCATCCTCTGCCGCAACTTCGGGAGAAGTAACGATTCTCTCAAAAGTCAGGTCAAGTATCGTTGGTACTTCGGTCAGGCAACGGTCACAGTTTGTTCTGAACGTCAGCTTTACGTTTCCCTCCACTTTAGCCTTCTCCGGCTCAATGTTGGTAAACGTGAAAGATACGGGAGATTTTTCCGCAATCTCAAAGCTTCCCATTCCACTCTTGAAGATTGTCATCTCAAGAGGAACTTCCATGCTCATCTGTCTGCCTTCGGATGTCAACACATCAGATAAATTCACTAACATAGCGACTCCTATGCATCATACTTGTGCGACTTCTTTTCACACACTGATTCATTATACATAGTCTGCCTATATTTGTCAACAAAAAACTTTACACTATTCGGCACCTTTTTCTTCCTCTTTTTCCTGCTGATATTCCTGATATTCCTGAAGCCTTTCGTTCATACGCTTCGCCTCTGCTGCCTCACGGCTCCATGAGATTGCAGAAACCACCACAAATATAACTGCAATAGATATCACCATATACAAGACACTTCTCATGCTTTTCACGTTATACCAGTCGAACAGCCGGCCTGAAATCAACACCACTGCATTAATATAAAGATAATGAAGAAAAATACGAATTCCCGTCTCTTTCTTCGTCATAACGACATCCCACGGATAAATGAGGCAGCCCAGTGTACAAAGCATGGAGACCACCGGTATCTGCCACAAAATCATGGGGTTCAGGGAATCCGCATGGCTGGTAACAGACGAAAAGACCGCCGTTGCAAAAATCGTGCAGGTTGTCACCATGGAAAATATCCGAAATATAAATTTAACTTTTCTCATCCTCTTACACATACCTTTCACAAAAAGCTTCTTTGCACAAGAAATAGGACTAATGACTTTTACAATCCCAGCTTGGCCTTCAGGATTGGCACATACTGTCTTGAAACAATCAGCTTCTCTTCATTTTTCATGCATGCCTCAAATCTCCCGTTAAATGCCGGACTTATATTCTTTACCTTAGCCAGATTGATAATCGTTGACTTGGAAGCTCTGAAAAAATCTGTTCCTTCCAGTCTCTTTTCCAATTCATACAGTTTGAGTTTTGTCTCACAGACCTCTTTTTCCAGATAAGCAAAAACCCTGTTATCCACTGCTTCAAAATAATAAACTTGTGAAGGCTGAACCTGAAACAGCTTATCGCCCTTTGTCAGCGTCAGTTTTTCCTGAGCCGAGCGTAACCCGTAAATCAGCTTCAGCAGCTGTTCATCTACAGTTCTGCACCGGATGATAATTTCATCCTCTTCCCCTTCGGGTAAATCCTGTATGGTAATTTTCATCTATCCTTCAGTCTCCGCTTTCTGTTTATTAAAGCCGCCAATACAATTGCTATTATAGCATAAGCCGCCAAAATTGCCAGCTGTTCTCCAATCAAAAAGCAATGTTCTCCGGCACAGACCGTAATTCCCAGTTCATTCCTGAAAACTTCAGGCACTTGTCCGGGAAGCCCGGCAAAGGTATCCGACAGTGCTGTTGCCGTTGCAACCTGTCTCATCATAGAAGCACCATGCAGCACGGGCAGACATTTTAAAACTGTCTGCACGGTTTCCGATAATGAACCCATGGGTAAATAGATTCCGCCCGCAAAGCCTACCAGCGTACCGATTATCGTCAGAAGCCCGCTCCATGCACTGTCACTGTGTATAAACAATGCCATCAAATATCCTAAAGCCGAAAAGGTAAATGTGTTGGCGCAAATCATCCCACAGAGTTGAAAAAGGCTTCCGACCGGCAGCAGATCGTTTCCATTTATCAGAAAGTATAGTTCACCTACAACCAGAGTCAGCACACACATAATGATTCCAACCAGCCATGCAGAAAAAATATATCCCAATGCCAGCTTGGTTCTGTTCACCGGAGTAACATAGAATGCCATAATCCGTTTTCTCGTTTCGTCCTGTACCATGCTACCCATGACAGTCAGTGTCACAGTAACGGAATTGACTACCAGTATCCCTGCCAGCGTCCAAAGTTGAATCAGATATTCCGCGTTCTTTTCATCTTTCGCCGTATCACGGACACCGCCATACTCTGCAAGTACATTTACCACAGACCTGCTGTTCATGCTCCCTAAAAAAATAACCATCAGTCCAAGCACAATCAACATGGATAGTATAGAGAAAAACACTGCCGCCTTATCTCTGAAAAACACCTGACAGTTTCTCTTCGTAATATAATAAATCTCTCTCATGATTTTCTCCCCTTCCTTCTAATTCTTTTCCGGTATCTGTCCCGTTATATTCAAAAACACATCATCCATGGTTCCCTGCACCATCTCATAACCTTCCAGATACTCTTCCGTTTTCTTCAAAATCGGTATGGACGCCATGCTGTCGGGAAGTTCCACCAGGCAACCGTATTCCTTCCGCCGGAAGTCAACACCCCTGTTTTCCAGAGTTTCCTCCAGATTACTTCTCTCCCCGGTCTTTGGCACCAGCCTCAGCTTGTCTTTTGCAAACCGCTCCTTCAGTTCAAACGGTGTTCCGTATTCTTTGATTTTTCCTTTGTCAATCACAGCTATGTGACCTGCGCGGGCAGCTTCCTCCATATAATGGGTAGTCAGGAAAATTGTCATGCCCTCATCCTTCAACTTTTCCAAGCTCTCCCATACCAGTTTTCTTGTGGCGGGGTCCAGCCCCGTAGTCGGTTCATCCAGAAAAAGAATTTCCGGTGTATTCAGAAGCGCCGCTGCAATCTCGCATCTTCTTTTCTGCCCTCCCGACAACTTTTGAAAGTGTCTGCCGTAAATATCCTCCAACTGAAGTTTGTCGCACACCCGTTCCACACTATCTTTAAGCTTTGCTTTATTCTGCCCATAGAGAGAACCTCTCACAAACAGATTCTCCTTCACGGTCAGTTTCTCGTCCAGACAGTTGTTCTGCCAGACCACTCCGATGCGTTCACGGATTTTTGCCGCATCTTTTTTCATCTTATATCCACAGATTTCAATATCTCCGTCCGTAGGTGCAAACAAAGTACAGAGCATATTGATGGTGGTGGATTTTCCGGCGCCGTTTACGCCTAAAAAGCCGAACAATTCCCCCTGTCTCACGGCAAATGAAATATCGTCCACCGCTTTTACATCTCCGAAATATTTTTTCAGGCCCTTTACCTGAATGATATCCCTCGTTTTTTCCATTTCAGTTTCACCCTCCTGCTTCTCTTCATCGGTTGCCCCAAGCATACAAAAAAGAACCGCCTCCCACAAGTGTTTTGCGGTAAGCGGTTCTTTTTGAAAGGTAAGTTGCAATTACGGTGTCTGAGATGTATGTTTGCAGTCATCCGGTGTATCCATCCCCGGGAATTTGCTTCAACGAGTCTCCGGCTTCACGCTTCGCTCACAGCCTCCTTCATGCTCTTTACATATTTATAAAGCTCCGGCCCTGCTTCTGTTCCGTATCTTGCGATAATCTTTACGATGGCGCTTCCCACAATGGCTCCGTCGGACACCGCTGCCATGTTTTTTGCCTGCCCGGGGGTGCTGATACCGAAACCGATAGCGCAGGGTACATCCGTCACATTACGGATGCTCTCAACGATAGCTCCCAGGTCTGTCTTGATTTCACTGCGGACGCCGGTAACGCCCATGGAAGACACTACATAGATAAAGCCCTTTGCCTCCTTGGCAATCATCTGTATTCTCTCCTCGGATGTGGGGGCAATCATGGAAATCAATGCCACATTGTGGGCATTTGCCGGTTCCTCCATCTCTGCCTTTTCCTCAAATGGCATATCAGGGATGATAATGGCATCCACACCTAACTCTTCGCATTTTGCAAAGAATCTGTCGTATCCGTAGTGAAACACCGGGTTTGCGTAGGTCATGAAGGCCAACGGAATCTGCGATTTCTCCCGCACCCGCCTTACAATATCAAACGCGCCGTCCGTAGTCATCCCGTTTTTCAGTGCCCGGATATTGGCATCCTGAATGACAACGCCCTCCGCTGTAGGGTCTGAGAAGGGGATACCGATTTCAATCAAATCTGCTCCTGCTCTTTCCATCTCCAGAATATAGTTTACGGTGCAGTCTGCCGTAGGGTCTCCCGCTGTCAGGAAACCGATAAACGCTTTCTTATTCGGTGTATCAAAAACCTTGCTCAACTTATTGTTTAATGTTTTCATATATCAATTCTCCTCAATTTAAATCATATCTCCCTATTCATGAAGGTCCACACCACGGTATCTTGCGATGGCAGCCACGTCTTTGTCACCTCTGCCGGACAGACAGACAATGATGCTCTGTTCAGGGCTGTAATTCTTCGCAATTTTTCTCACATATGCCACCGCATGAGCGCTCTCTACTGCGCAGATAATTCCCTCCGTCCTGGCGATATACTCAAAGGCATCCACCGCCTCATCGTCTGTGACAGGAACATACTGCGCCCTGCCTATATCGTGCAGATATGCGTGCTCCGGTCCGATTCCCGGATAATCCAACCCCGCAGAGATGGAGTAAACGGGAGCTATCTGTCCGTACTCATCCTGACAGAAATAGGATTTCATACCGTGGAAGATTCCGAGACTTCCCGTGGCAATAGTCGCTGCGGTCAGAGCGGTGTCCACACCTTTGCCCGCCGCTTCACAGCCAATTAATTCCACGTTCTTTTCTTCAATAAAATTATAGAACATTCCCATGGAATTGCTTCCGCCGCCCACGCAGGCTACTACCGCTGCAGGAAGCCTGCCTTCCTTCTCCAAAATCTGCTGCTTTGCCTCACGGCTGATAACACTCTGGAAATCCCGGACAATCATGGGGAAGGGATGAGGTCCCATGACAGAGCCAAGCACATACAAAGTATCGTCTACCCGATTAGTCCATTCTCTCATACACTCATTGACAGCGTCTTTCAGTGTCATGGTTCCCGAAGTAACAGGGTGTACCTTGGCGCCCAGAAGCTCCATACGATATACATTCAATGCCTGACGCTCCGTGTCCTCCTTACCCATATAAATCTCGCATTCCATGCCAAGAAGCGCCGCAGCCGTGGCCGTAGCCACACCGTGCTGCCCGGCGCCGGTCTCCGCGATGATACGGGTTTTTCCCATCTTCTTAGCCAAAAGTGCCTGACCAAGCACATTATTGATTTTGTGGGAGCCGGTATGGTTCAGATCCTCTCGCTTTAAATAAATCTTTGCACCTCCCAAGTCCCTGGTCATCTTCTCCGCGTAGTACAGCAGGGAAGGTCTGCCTGCGTATTCATTCAAGAGTGTATTCAGTTCCCGCTGAAATTCGGCATCATTTTTATAATGCTCATAGCACTCCTCCAGATGAATCAGTTCGTTCATCAACGTCTCTGAAATATACTGTCCTCCGTGTATTCCATATCTTCCTTTACTCATTTTTATACCTTTCCCTTTCCTATTCAACATTCCCAAACTTCCGCACCAGGTCAACTACTCCGCGCATCTTCTCAAAGTCCTTCACTCCATCCGTCTCCACACCGGAACTTAAGTCCACTGCATAAGGAAAAAGAAGCTCCAAAACCTTAGACAGATTGCCCATGTGCAACCCTCCTGCCACAAAATAATCTCTCTCCACTCCCGAAAGCAGTCTCCAGTCAAAGGGGATACCGCTTCCCATACCGCTGTCAAACAACAGATAATCCGCCGAAGAGTCCAGCCACGCCTCTACATCATATCGGTCTTTCACCTTCACGGCTTTCATCACCGGCTTTCCCGTGACGGCCTGAATATACTGAATATATTCCTCCGTCTCATCCCCGTGAAGCTGCGCAATATCAATTGTTCCCTCTTCCAGAAGAGAAATGATTTCTTCGCAGGGTGCGTCCACAAAGACTCCCACTGCTCCGATTCCCGGCTTTAATCTGTTTTTCAATACAGCCGCCTGTTTGGGAGTCACCTTCCTCCTGCTTTTCTCCCAGAATACAAAGCCGATGTAATCCGGGTGCACCCGATTGGCATAATCAATGTCCTCAGGGCGGAACAACCCGCAAAGCTTAATTTTTACCCGGTTCATGAAACACCTCTCAGTTCCCGCAGCATAGCCGCCTTATCAGGGCTGCGCATAAAGGTTTCTCCTATCAGGACGGCATCTGTTCCGTTTTCCTCCAGCCTTACAATATCCGCCCTGTTCTTCATGCCGCTCTCGGACACAAACAGAATATTTGGAGGAACCAGCTCCCTCAGACGCACGGAATTGTTGATATCCACTGTAAAATCCTTCAAATTCCGATTGTTCGCGCCGATGATTCCTGCTCCCGCAGACAAGGCCATTTCAATCTCCTTCTCATCATGAACCTCCACCAGTGCAGAAAGCCCAAGTTCCCTTGCTATTCCGCCGTATTCGGAAAGTTGCATGGGGGAAAGAATGGCACAAATCAAAAGTACCGCATCTGCCCCCATGGCTTTAGCCTGATAAATCATATACTCATCCACTGTGAAATCTTTCCTGAGTAACGGTACGGAAACCTCCTTTCGGATGGCTGACAAATACTCATCGCTCCCCTTGAAGTAAAAAGGTTCTGTCAGAACAGACATGGCATCTGCCCCTGCGGCCTCATATTCTTTTCCGATTTCCACATAGGGAAAATACTCTGCAATGACGCCCTTTGAAGGAGAAGCTTTCTTTACCTCACAGATAAAGCTCATCCCCTGCTTTGCAAGCGCTCTTTCAAAGGGAAAGCCTGTATTTCTGTCAAGTCCTGCGGCAATGGCTTTCAGCTCTGCCAAAGGCCGCTTTCCTTTCTCCGCTTCTATCCGTTCTATGGTTTTTGCTGCTATCTCTTCCAGTATCATCCTGTTGTACGATCCTTTCACACACGATTATCTTCCTTAAGCGAACCCTAAACTTCTATCTTTCTTTAGATTACAGCATGCCTGTTGGACAATTCCACAAACTGTTCCAGCTTCGCAAAAGCTTTTCCGCTGTCAATGGTCTCCTCCGCCAGTCCGACAGCCTCTTTCATGCTTCCTGCCTTTCCTGCCACAAACAGCGCTGCCGCCGCGTTGATGACGGCTGCATCCCTCTTTGCGCCTCTCTCTTTTCCCTCCAGAATCGCTCTTGTGATAGCTGCGTTTTCCTGTGGAGTTCCGCCCAGCAAATCTCCTTCAGCACCGCGTTTTAGTCCGACTGCCTCCGGGGTGATGGTATCCATTTTAAACTGCCCGTCCTTGAAGCAGCATACGCTTGTAGGACCGCAGATGGAAATTTCATCCAGTTTTTCCTGTCCGTACACCACCATACCTTTTTTCACGCCCAGGTTGGACAGTACCCTCGCCATCGGCTCCAGCATACTTTCATCGTAAACCCCCATAATCTGAAGAGTTGCCTTGGCGGGATTTGCCAGTGGTCCCAAAATATTAAATACGGTACGAATACCCAGTTCTTTTCGAATAGGCCCCACGTACTTCATAGCTGTATGATACTTCTGGGCAAAGAGAAAACAAATACCGGCCTCCCGAAGCAGTTCCACCGCATCCTCGGGCTCCAGCGAGATATTGACACCAAGCGCTTCCAGACAGTCAGCTGCCCCGGACTTGGAGCTTGCCGCACGGTTGCCATGTTTTGCTACAGGCACGCCTGCCGCTGCAATAATCAGGGATGCTGTGGTAGAAATATTAAAGGAATTAGAACCGTCTCCGCCGGTTCCCACGATTTCCAGTACCTCCATGCCGCTATTTAGGGGCAGCGCATGGTTTCGCATTGCCTCTGCGGCACCGGTAATCTCCTCTATTGTTTCACCCTTCATGGATAGAGCTACCAGATACGCACTCTTCTGTACTTCTGTGGCTTCGCCGTTCATAATTTCATTCATTACATCCCTGGACATCTCATATCCGATATCCTGTTTCTTTGTCAGCTTGACAATGGCTTCACCTATCTTTTTTTTCTCTCCCCTCTTATTGTCTGTTGCATTAAGTTCTCCCGGCTTTAAGAAATTTTCCATAATCCTGTACCCTTCCGGGGTCAGCACCGATTCCGGGTGAAATTGTACTCCATATATGGGATACTCCGTGTGTTCCACCGCCATAACCTCCCCGTCAGCAGTTCTCGCCGTTACCGTCAGGCATGCCGGCATGGTGGAAGCCTTCGCCGCAAGAGAATGGTATCTTGCTACCGTAATCTCCTTATCCATTCCCCTAAACAGGGCACTCCCGTTATCTAACACAGCCATGGACTGTTTCCCGTGCATCAGCTGCTTTGCGTAAGTTACCGTGGCACCGAAAACCTCACAGATTGCCTGATGTCCCAGACAGATGCCCAGAATGGGAAGCTTTCCTGCGAAATGTCTGATGACCTCCTCACAAATTCCGGCATCGGAGGGCTTACCCGGTCCCGGCGAGAGAATGATATGGGTTGGGGCCAGCTTTTCTATCTCTTCCACCGTCATCTCATCATTTCGAATGACCTTCACCTCCGGGTTGATGGATGCGGTCAGCTGATACACGTTATAAGAAAAGCTGTCGTAATTATCGATTAAAAGAATCATATTCTGCCTCCTCTACTCCATGCCTTCCTGTGCTGTCAGAATGGCATTTTTTACAGCCGCTGCTTTCTGTATGCACTCCCTGAATTCCTTCTCGGGGACACTGTCCGCCACGATTCCCGCGCCGGAGCGGATAAAAACCTTGCCATTCTTGGAAAAGGCAAGTCGAATGGCGATACAGGTATCCAGATTTCCGGTGAAGGATACATAACCGATAGCTCCGCCGTAGATTCCCCGCTTGTTATTCTCCAGCTCGTTGATAATCTCGCATGCCCTAAGCTTCGGGGCTCCCGAAAGCGTTCCCGCCGGAAGGATGGCATCTACCGCATCCAATGCATCATTATCCTCCCTGATGATTCCGCTCACCGTGGAGCCGATGTGCATCACATGGGAATAGCGCTCAATTGACATATATTTTTCCACCTGCACAGTTCCGACTCTGCTGATTTTCCCGATATCGTTTCGCCCCAAATCCACCAGCATATTGTGCTCTGCCCGCTCCTTTTCGTCCGCCAGCAGTTCTTTTTCCAGGGCTTCATCTTCCTCGGCCGTCTTTCCTCTGGGTCTTGTGCCTGCCAGGGGAAAGGTATACAACTTCTCCTGTTCCAGCTTCACCAGAGTCTCCGGGCTGGCACCTGCTATCTCGCCGTCCGATCCGGAAAAATAAAACATATAGGGCGATGGGTTTGCTGTTCTGAGAATCCTGTAAGCATCCAGCAGGCTTCCCTCCATCTCGGCCTCCAGTCTGTTGGAAAGCACCACCTGAAAAATATCGCCCTCCTTGATATAATGCTTTCCCTTTTCCACCATCCGGCAATACTCTTCCTCGTTGAACAGCGGCCGGAAATCGGATTTCAGT
>Ga0129313_1000325_pt1 | contig 44407 bp, 67 predicted proteins | sample O1105metagenome_FD_94436 | JGI IMG/M metagenome (GOLD analysis project Ga0129313, IMG submission 94436) | Orangutan group fecal microbial communities from fecal samples from Wisconsin, USA - O1105 metagenome | ecosystem: Host-associated > Mammals > Digestive system > Large intestine > Fecal...
TCATAGACTTCTTCCAGGACGGTAACTCGAACTCCAGTCAGTACCTTATCAACCATGTAACGGTTAAAGGGTGCAGCTTCATTGTAGACCGTAGCCGGTCTCTGTCTGCGGCAATAACCTTAAACGGTAGTATCCAGGGCATTATTTTTCAGAATAATTTCTTTGATGTTAAGCAGGCAATGGTGTCGGAACTGCCTGATGGTCGTACCGTACAATTGAAGCGGTTCAACTGGGATAGCAGTAACATCATTGGCGACGATAATACCGGAACCCGTACCGCATTAAATCTGTTTGAGACTCTTCGCGTTTCGAGCATGACAAGATGTAATATAAGTATTCATATGCGGCATCCAAGTTCGGAACTGTATAGCTTCATGTATTTCAGGCCGAACGCTACAACATTCAGCGACTGTACCTTTGAGGTATTGCCATATAGTTGGTCTTGCACATCCGGTAATCCTATATTTTTTGACAGTACAGGTGTCCCGGCATCTGGAATGCGCGTCAGGTTTCCTAAACAAATTTCGTTCACATTGTCAGCCGGGGCTAACGTCCAACGCGTTACTGCTTCGGGGAGTTATGCTTGGGTGGCCCGGGCGGACGCTCTTGACCGCCGTGGTATTTCTGGGCAATTTGACGCTCCTGCATCCTATTCCGGTTCGAGCAATGGAGAATTGGTTGGTTTGGGGTGGCAGCTTGATGGCGTACAACATACGTATGACCATAACGTTCTTTTGCAAAGTTTTACCTGACAAATAAAAACTAAGGCCCCGTTTGGGGCCTTTTCTCTACTCTTCCGATAGCTTCTCCAGTACAAACGCCAGTTGCGCATTAGCGGCGTCTCTTGACGCCGTGGTTTTCATGAAATCCGTAAGCAGCTTCTGCGGCTTTACGAACGGCAACCGCCTCTTCTAATGCGCAAAAGAATCCAAGGTTAATGTGTTCGCCGTCAACACGAATAGTTGCGCGCCACTTCGATACATCCTTTCGCCAATACACGCCGGTGTATCCCGACTTATTATTAGTTAATAGCGCCCTGTTTCTGGAGTTACCTTTATTATTCGTTTTCCTTAAATTCTCTATCCTATCGTCCGCTCTGTTGTGATTGATGTGGTCTATTTGGTCGCCTTTATTTAATTTATCGGTTGGATTATGCATCTCCCATACGATATGACTAACTTTGTACTTTTTACCCAAACAGCTAACATATCGGTATCCGTTTTTGTTCACAGAACCCGCAACTATCCCCTCGGGCTTGTTCTTGCAAGGCTTATTAACCCAGTAAAGAACTCCTGAATCGTACCGGAAAACACTATACCAATTCATTCCACTCCACCCGTTATGATTTCAACAAATATCTGTATCTGAGAGTTTGCACTGTCGAGTTGCTGCCGTAGGCGTAGAACCTCTTCTTCAAGTTCCTTGATACGTTTTTGCAATGCAGGAATCGGGGCTATGATGTTCATTTCTTACCTCGTCTCTTCATGTAATTAAGCAACTCTTCCTGTACCGATTTCTTCTCGTCTGTACGCGCGGCGACAACCTCGTCCAGCGTATCTTTAGCCACGATGTGGTAGAGAAACACCGGGCGCTCGTGGCCCGCCTGTTTCTGGCGTACCGGGCCTATGCGCTCAACAACCTGCAAATAGTGCTCAAGGTTCCATCCTTGCGAAATAAACGCCAGATGATGGCCGCCGTCCTGTAAATTCAAACCATGGCCGGCTGACGCAGGGTGGACGCACAAAATCTCGATTTCGCCCCGGTTCCACGCTTCCATCTGCTTATTACCCTTAGCGCCTTTGGCAAACGCCTGCGCCTGAGGGAATCGCTTAAGGATACGCTCCAGTTCGTGCTTAAACTGATAGGCCACCAGTAACGGTGCACCCTGTAGCTCCTCAACAATGGACTCAAGCGCATCCAGTTTCGTGTCGTGCACTTTCTCCCAGTCTTTCGTTGCTTCGCCGTCCGGTCCTGATACATACACAGCACCAGATGCAATCTGTAAACACTTCGACGTCTTTGCTGCCGCGTTAGCCGCTTCAACTTCTCCGCTCTCAAGTTCCGCGAATAACTTTTCCTCCATATCGATGTACGCCTGGCGCGCCTTCTTCGGCAGGTCGATTTCAACAGGGACGATAACGGGCGCTTCGCAGCCAAACCACTCGGCAGCGTCAATCGTGAGACTGATGTCCTTCATCTTCTGGTGAATTTCATTATCCGCGCCAGGGCGCGCATGATACTCACGTGCCATAGCCGATTTGCCTTTCTGTACTGAGTTAAACCAGCGGTCGGTGAATGCCGTGTACGACGACCCCAGGCGCTCACCCGCGTCGATAAACCAGTTCTGGCCCCACAAGTCTTTTAGGCCGTTTGGTGACGGTGTGCCTGTAAGGTTAATGAAACGCTTAACCTTTCCGAACGCCACTTTGCTAAGCGCCTTTGCCCGCTTGCTACCACCTGAACGGCTGCGGAATGATTTTAGTTTCGTGCTTTCATCGGCGACAATAACCGTAAAAGGCCAGTCGTCTTTGCCGTAGTAGTCAATCAGCCATTCAATAACTTCGTAGTTGGTGCACACCACGTTAGCGTCAGACTCCAGCGCCGCGATGCGGCGCTTTTCTGAACCGGTGGCATCGACGACACGCAGACACGGGAAACCCCACTTAGTTTGTTCTGAGGGCCATGTGCCGGACGCAACACGCAGCGGGGCGAGGATTAACACTCGGTCGTCGTCATTAAGTTGGCCGTTGCGGAACAGTCGGTTAAGCACCCACATCGTTGCGGAACTTTTGCCCGCGCCCATCGAAGCCCAAATATTACAGCGCGGATGTTGCAACATGAACGAAGTCATGAGCTTCTGGTACTCTCGACGGATAAATTTAGACATAATTAACCCTTAACGTAGAGCACCAGCTCTTTACGCCCGAACGCCGTAACGTTACCAGTTACATCTTCGATAACCAGTTTACCGTTCGACTCGACGAACACCGTATCAACGGCAACAGGACGACGGGTCTTAACGCTGAAAATCATGTCGCCTGGTACGATGTCACGTGCTGGCTTGCGGTCATATTCGTGTTTCATTTCTCAATTCCTTATATTGTTGGTGTGTGATTAACTATAATAGCTCGCTATTAGGTCGTCAACCTGTTTAAACGAACCAACGACAAAAACATTTGCACCACGTTTGCTCATCCGCTCGTGCTCTCGTAGCTGATGCGGGTCCGGCTTCGTGTTTTCGTCTTTCTTAACCTCGACAAACCAGACTATGCCGCCTGGGAGAATTACCAGCAGGTCAGGAGCGCCCGCTCTATTTTCGTAGGAAAGTTTACGAACGAGGCCGCCAATGGCCTCGAATTGCTCTTTTGCGTATTTCTGAATCTTGCCTTCCGGTGTCATCAGTCCGTTACCTTACACAAAACGGCAACACCTAAAAACACGGCTACGATTACCATAATAAAGGTAAGCATTGTCATAATACGCACCCCTCACGTTTCGTTTGTTCAATACCGCAGCGCGGACAGATTCGACAGTCTTCTTCATAAAACCAGTATATTTTCATTCCAGCACCCACAGATAAATTGCGATGAACATGCCCAATACGGCAACCATCATGCCGTATTGACCCTCATGACAGTAGACACCGGCGGCGAATCCCGCCAGTACCGCGATAATCAGTTTACTTAGCATAGCGTTTTAACTCCGCACCTTCCGCTACAAGAGGGAAACCCTCCGCCCACTCAGGCAGCGAACACATTAATTTTTCCAGTTCAGCCACCGTGTACTCTGGGGCATCTGGAGTTTCGCACACCAATTCATCGTGTACCGAAAGCACGATGGGGTACCCGCCGCCTTCAACGTTAATCATCGCATACGCAAGTAAATCACGGCACAGCGCCTGAACAATGTTTTCGCAGGCTTTACCGCCGTGGGTGTACAGGGTAGTCCATTGGCGGGTTAACTGGTTTTCCCCCTGATACTTGATTCGCACATTCGTGTTTACCCGTCCGTCTTCGTCCGTTTCCTTTGTCACACTAACGCCGATTCCCGGATACGAGAGGATGCGACCTGACGGCAACTCCATGCATAACCACCAACCAGGAACCTTCCTGCCGGATGAATCAAATTCTACAGTACGCCATATGCGGATAGCCCTTTCCCCATTCCTTCGCAAGTGTGCTCCCGCCCAAAATTCACGACCAGGATTACGCACAGCGGCTAAAATTCCGTCTTTAAGGTCACGCCAGAACGCTACTGTTTCAGGGTGTGACTCACGCCACATACGCTTGATTGCGTCGCATGTGCGCCACACTTTCTTGTCAAGAATATATGATGGTCGATCGTCCTTTTCCCCTGGATGCGGGGGGCGCTTGGCTTCCTGGATGCGAGCCCATTCATATCCTCTCGCGGTGGCTGACCAGATGTGGTCGGGGAATGTACCGTCCATTGTTTTTGCCATCTCAATAAGGTCAAGACCTAAGTTTTTGGCGAACGTAACGAACGCTCCTACGCCGCCCTCGTAGCCGAGGCCAAGCTCGCAAGCCTTGCCTATCTGTCTTATTTCCTTGAAGTTTTTCTTAATATCGTCGGGGTCCATGCCAAACATCTTGCCCGCGGTTACACAGTAAATATCCAGTCCGGCGCGGAACGTATCGAGCGCGGTTTCTTCACCTGCCAGCCACGCAAGCCCGCGGCCTTCAACGTTAGAGTAATCGGCGACGACAAACTTACGCCCGGCTTCCGGTATTATGCAGCTACGCACAGTAGATGCCGTTAGTTTGGCTACATCAAAACGGCGATGGGCGCGGCCCTTAAGTAACGCCGAAATGCCTTTATCCAGCTCATAATCGTGATAGTAACCGCGTGCCAGGTTCTGCGGCTGGAAGCCTTTACCTGCCCATCGCAGAGTACGTTTTGCCCCACCGTACTGCAAGCAACCGCGACGGCGGTCGTCCGAAGAGCGGCCCAGCAGCAGCGGGTTATATTTCGTGGACGCCGTGGACGCGGCCCCGAGGCGCATTTCGATAATCGTGCGTGCGTCGTCCGGTAAATCATCGTCCGCAAGCAAGTCATTCAGTGTCGACTTCTGCGCGTTGTGAATACGGTGCGCAGGCGCAAGTTCACGCAGAATCGGAAGAAAGTCCTTCCCAGTAAGCGAGCAGCCGTGTTTGCGTTGGGCCTCTTCCTGTAACTGCGCTTTGTGTTTCTCCACGGCTTCAATCGCGGCTTCCGCCAGTGCCACGTCAACCTTAAACCCGCGGTCGTTGATTAACTGGTCCAGTTCCAGTACACGGTCTTCGAACTCGGAGTTACCCCACCGCGGCAGCTTATGGAAGACTTCACGCATTGCGGTGATGTCACTCACGGCGTATTTGATGAACAGTGCCCACTCGTCCGGGTGTGTTTCAGCGGTGTAGCGACGGATTTTGTAGTTCTTCGGCGTCGGTTTAGAGAAACGCTGAATCAGCGCCTTGCCTCGTTTGTCTTTCGCGTTGTCTGCTGACACGCCCAGCACTTCGCACAACGCATCGAGGGAACCCGGCAGCGCGTGACGAAACGCCCAAATCATCGTATCAATGGTGTTGCCTACAGGAATATCAAAGTCCCAGCAGTGTTTCATGATGAGCCTATCGAACATTGAGCCGTTGTGCCATACCATCTTGATGCGACTGTTCGGCTTAACCAGACGGCGTAGAGCGCGGTGTAAATCACCCGGCATGTCGCTGCCGTCGGTGCAATCCCATACCTGCACAGGCTCGTCGTCAAAGGCATAGGTACAGATGAGCACTTCGGTTGACGGGTGTTCGGCGTAAGCGTAGGAGCCGACTTTCTTCAAATCGGCTTCGGAGAATGTTTCAAAGTCCAGGTATAAGTAGCTCATTTCTTTTTCCTTAAATCCAGTGCCTTCGTTTCGCTTAATCTTATTTTCATACAATCACGACAAATCCACACATGTCTGTACCCGGCGCGGTACTCATCCGCGTACCACGGAAGTGGCTTCATGTATCGGTATACGTGCTTACAGAAAAACATTATTTTCGACCCTTAGTAAAAAGGCCCAATGAAGGGCCTCAGTTAAATTGGTTCAGATATTAACGGCGACGACGTTCGCGGCGAGGTGCTTCATCTTTTTCATCGTCATCGTCTTCCAGGTCATTGACGCTTGCGGCGACTTTAGAACCACCAAACGCTTTACCTTCGCCAACATATTTAATTGCCAGCAGGTTAACGCCTAGAACTTTATATTTCTGGCTGAACCAGATTTCAACGCTTACATTAGCTACGCAGCCACTGTAAACCTGTTCACCTTCAATCTGTTCGCCGTCTACGTTGAAGTCCTGCTCTACCTGAGTCTCACCTTTTTTAGATGTTACAATCAGTGGCTGTTTCTGTGCCTTAGCTTTGAAGTAGAAGCCTTCCGGGAAGTCTTCAAACGGATTGTCGCGTTCAGCAATATCTTTAATTGCACATTTATCCATGTGCTTACCTTCGCCGTAGTTGGACTTCATCCACTTCTCGGCAGCGGCTGCGCCTAACGCTTCTTCAACTACAGCGTAGACAGTGTCGTAGAGCGCGTCGATTTGCGCGTGGTCAGACGGCAGGATTATAGTCGCGCTGTACTGGCCTTTAGTGATGGAGCCATCATCGTTTTCACGGTCTTTTTCGCGTTCGAATACGTTAACCCAGGCAGTGTTTACTTTACGCAGATTCAGCTTAATACCCATATCTCGATTCCTCAGTTTTTAGTTTACTCCGGGAAGCTGCCCGGCCAGTGATTAGAACTATAATAGCCAACTATTCAGGTGTCAACACTTTATTCCAAATCTTCTTCACTAACCTGATTCCACTCAGGCCGTTTGTCGTCTGCCGTTGTGATGCATGGGGCACCTGGTTTACGTGTGATGAAGTCTTTCAGTTCTTCTTCCGGCACAACTTTAACCGCTTCGGTCGGCGTCATGAGCACTTCTTTAGTCAGCTTGTCGCCGTAGAGTTCTGTTACTTTCTCCGCGTCTTTCCACGCACGATTGCCCATCTTACCTTCAACCAGCTTGTACCCAGGAACTTTCTTACCGGAATGCAACGCGGCAGCCATAGCTTTCTCAACCTTGTCGATGTGCTGGCGCAACAACGGCAACTTCTCGTACTCAGCTACGAGTTCCTCCGGCGTAAGTTCCAGCGCAAAGTCGTCCTCCAGTTCTTCCGCCAGCACCGCGTTGACGGTTTTTGTACGCGCGGCACACTGTTCAGAGAACCGGCACCACTGACAGCCATCGACCGACGGCTTGAAATCCGACGCTTTCAGGTTCTTCTTACCGCGGAAATATGCATCTAACGCTAACAGGGCACGTTTCTGTGCAAACTTAGCGAACAGTTCCAGACCTTCAACCGAGATGTCCCACTCCGACGCACCGCCAGCGTACGGCTGGAAGATGACCAGACGAACGGTTGTTATGTTATAACGTCTCTTGAGTCGGCGATAAACACCTAGAGCGTAGAGCATAAGCTGCTTGTTTTCTTTCGCTTCGACACGATGCCGTCCTGTTTTCAGGTCGCCGATGATAAGCATGTGCCCGTCAGTGTTAGCCAGTTCCTGAACGGCAACAAGGTCAGCGGTTCCGAACGTCTCAACGCCTTCATACCCAGGATGCAATACCTCAGTAAGATTGACGCGCATTTCCAGCTTGGCGTAAGTTGCTACATCGATAATCGGTTTGCAGTAGGCGGTGTACTTTCGCACCTGCTCAATCATGTCCGCCGTAATCAGTACCGCGCCTTTCATCGGGCTGATTAGCGCCTTAATCTGGCCTTTACCCTCATCCAGCACGTAAGCACCAACTTCACGCTCTAACGGCAACGCAGTGCCTTTGATGTACTGGTTTAGGTGCATCTCAGCTATCGTGTGCATGGCGGTACCTAGTACCGCCGCTTTGCCGGATGTGTTAGGAATATCTTTTTCACAGGCCAGCGATGCAGCGCAGCTTAGCCACTTTTTAGCGCCCGACGGCGACAATAAGGCGTGCACATCATTATTGCCACCGCGTTCTTTTAGAATCATGCTCTGTTCTCCCACGGGTCAATTAAATGCCGTGTCTTGTGGTCGCAATGTAAGGCCCATCCATACATCGACTCGAAGACATAAAAGTCAGGTTTGGCGAATGTCGTGCGCTTAATCTGCGACACATGACGGCCTATATCTTTAGCCCGCGGTACTTTGCCTAAGTACGCCATCTCTTCCATCTGGTGCGCACCGGACGGCGCACGCAACAGCCACAACGCCTCTGTGTTATCCCGCCTGTCTACGGCGCGGTATAGTTGGTAAATCATAATCCCGACCCTCAGTTAAAGCGGCCCGAAGGCCGCGGGATAGTTATTCTTCTTCGAAATACTTGTTCTTGATTGCTGTCAGGCGTTCCAGGTACTCGGCCAGGTCTTCGTCTTTAATCGCGGCAATCTTCATCTTCTTACCGGTGAACTCTTCCAGCAGTTCGTCAGAATCGTCGCACGCGGCATCGCTTGGGCCTTCGTTAATCGCATCGTCGATAGCCTGAATCTGGTCGCGCAGAGACTGATAATTGACTTCTTCCTTCTCTTCTTCCGGTTCTGGCGTCTGCTCCTCTACTTTAGCTTTACGCGGCTTGCGTTTCGGCTTCTCTTCTTCCGCCGGTTTAGTGTCAACGAGGTCTTCACCTTCGACTGGGAGTTCTTTCGCCTTCTCGACTTCTTCAAGTGCTTTAGCCAGTTCTTTTTTAACTGTCTCCACCCCAGTTACCGCGACGTCAACAGTCAATTCACCTACAGATTTATTAGTCGGTTGTTTCACACTGTTCGCAGCAATCAGTTCATGTGCAACTACGAAACGTTCCAGTAATACTAAGAATTTCTCTAACATTATTTATTCTCCTCTCGTTTGGTATGGGCTAACTATAATAGCGAACTATTCACTTGTCAATGGGCTTTTCTAAAATAATTAATATGGTACTATTCACATATCAACTGACTAAGGAGTAATTGACATGCAACCATCTGAACTAGGCATCCGTGTAGAACAGCGCCGTAAAGAACTCGGCATTTCCCAACGCCGTCTGGCGGTGCTGACCGGGGTTTCCCAGGGCGCAATTAACCAGCTGGCACTTGGGGTAACCCAGGACGTCCGCCCGGCAACGCTGTTTAAACTGGCGGAAGTGCTGGAGGTAGACGCCAAGTGGCTGGCGCTAGGTGAAGGGGCTTAATGCCCCTTTCTTTTTACCTACTCCAAATCCTCCTCTGTCACCACCAGCATTTCATTTGGTTCGTATATTGTCTTCGGTCTTAATCTGTCGCCCATCTTTTCCGGTATCCTGTATGTGCCCGGTATAACTTCACCGTTAACATCGCACCCTAGCATCAACTCACCATCTTTCAGCATCTTCTCGAGATGGTGGTTGGTGATGGCGTGGTCGCCTGAGTTCGCCACTATCTGCCGTTGGGTAAAACCGCGTCCGGTGTCGTCGGCCTGCTGCAGGTCTTCCAGCGCGGCGAGTATTGATTCCTTACGCCCTTCATCCTTCCCGCGTTTTACAGCATTCTTTACGTTTTCTTTACCTTCTTTCGTCAGCCCTTCTTCCCGCTCTTTCTCCTCGTCAGTTTTGAACGGCTCGAAGCCCCACGGCATCAGCACAAGTGCCTTATGTGGTTCTGGCAGGTCGAGGTTTACGATTGTGCCGTATTCCTCTGTGCTACCCAGGAACTCAACCGCACGGTACTCTTTCGGCGGCGGGGCTTCACGGAACTGTACCGACTCCAGCACCATACCAACCGTCTTCTGTTGAGGCCCGTGCTTAAATTTAGAGTGGTATACATTTATCTGACGGTCTGTTGCGCGTTCAATTGTCAGTTCCACATCGACGCCTGCGTACAGCGCGCCACTGCCACGGGCTTTCTTTCCACCCTTCGGGGTATGGTGGACGACGCCTACCGCGGCTTTAGTTGTGTCGCGTACTTCTTTCATGATTGCGATAACTTTACCCATACCGATTGCCGTTGATGAACTGTTCTCGTCGAACTTATCGATCGTCAGGGCCAGCGTCTGGTTGAGGGTGTCAAACGCAACCATGCCAATAGGTTCATCCCCCGCAGTTTCGCGCATTAACTTAATCAGGCTTTTCAGTTTTCCGACTTCACCCATGTCGATGACATGTACATAATCTTTACCTTCCTCACCATATTTAGCCGCGAGTGCGTCAATACGTGTGCGTGTAGCCGCGCCACCCTCACCGTCGATATAGAAGTGATGGCAACGCTGGGTGTCCGCCCCGGCGAACCGGTATCCGGCGGCGCTAAGATACATCATCCCCAGCGTATAGAACGATTTGTATGTGCCCGACTCCCCGACGATATCCCAGATGCAGTCTGACGGCATATAACCTTCAACGACGAAATCAGCCTTTACCGGTTCCGGTAGCTCGTCCTCCTCTGAGCCATCATCGTCTTCCAGGTCGTCCAGGCTGCATGAAACAGATTCACGCGCACCCCATCCGATAGCCTCGGCGACTTCACTGAACGGCAGCCCGGTCGCATCACACGCATACTTCCACACCTCTTTCGGCGACATGCCTTCGGTTGCCGTAATGTCAGTGTCGTGGATCATGGTTACGTTCGGCGCTTCGTAGCCCTCGCGCGGGAAGCACAGCAGGAAGTCGTCCGGGCGCGGCGTAGGGTCGCTGTAATTTTCTGCATGTTCCGGCGTAGCTGGCATCTTAAGGCCGCGGGGCGTCATAACACCGCCGTACTCAAACGCCAGTGCCTCAAACGCATCAGTAAACGCGGTACGCAGTTCTTCTGGTATCTGGTAGTCAGATGCGCTGCTCACCTCGTAATCCGGGATGCCTTCCAGTAACTCTTCCGGGTCAATCAGGTCGTTTCGGCGCGACCAGATAACGGTAGAGCCAACCGGCGGCAGGTACATAGGCTGCGACAGAGTGAAACCGCTGCGGTCCGCGCCCATGCCTTTGAAGAAGTGTTCCAGCAATCCATGGCGAACACGGATGATGTCTCCGCCTTCAACCGGGCGGCCCAGCGGCATGATGACGCGAAAGCGTGGTGACTCATCGGTATGGGATGCCGTGGTGTAGAGGCACATAGCCAGGCGGCTGCGCTTAACCAGGCGCACAGCTTCCTGATACTCTTCCGGTGTTGCGCTGTCGAAGTCCAGGTACGCCAGCGACGATTTGCTTACAGACGCGTCGCAGCGATAGAAAAAGCCTTTACGCGCTTGCTTAAAGTCGCCGGTTTCCGGGTCTGTTACGGTGCTGTGTGTAGAGTCGCACGCAGCGGTGATATACCCGGGCGCGGTCTTAGGGTTAATCCCATCACGAACGGCATCGAGCGGCTGGATTAGCTCTTTCAGGTCGTCCAGTGTTGCCGTGTGTGTGGTTCTGACGTTTATATCCTTTTTCTCCGCCCGCGCGTTGCGACGTGACCACGAGTAGGATAAAATTACATCGGACATGTTGTATTTCCTTCAGCAAGTAATTTGGCCTCGGCGTTCACCGCGTCGGGGCTTTCTTTTATTCCAGGTCTTCTAAAGTAGCTGTCATTCCGCGAACTTCGGCAACAGCACTATATTTCCCGCCAACATTTTTCACGACACCAGATTTAACCAGCACCTTCAACGACCCTTCAATAATGGCGGAACTATAGTACTTAAAATAACTACGCCGCAAGTCCATAACGCTGCACGACCCTTTTTTACGTGTTAGCGAAACGACCGCCGTAAATACCCGCGACTGGAACTCGGTCATTTCACGTTCTCCTTAATCCACGCTTCCACTTTCTCCGGGTCAAACGTACCTGGCTGACGACGGCCCATAATGCGAATACAACAATCCGGGAACTTCCCACTCTTTAACCAGTTATTCAGCGTGCGACGGGTAACCCCGATGCGCTCAGCTACCTCATTCTGCGTCATTCTCAAACCCCCATTATCAGTTAACGAAACAAAGTATACATTGCGAATAATGGGAAATCAAACATAATTGCACCTATTGACATTATGAAAATCTTCGTTTAAGGTGCTTCTATATCTTAGTTACTTTGATTCCTGTTCACCTTGTAAGAATGTTTAACCCGTGCGTCAAGCAAAGGGTTAAACACAGGCTTACTGAACATAAGAATTATCGTAACTTTCCTTCCTTAGTATCTCCGGTTGCCCTGGGCAAGCTATATTCTCATCGACGGCATATCTCTTAAGTATCTGATTTTCTTAAAGTGCCGTAGATTCGCAACCGTAAAAATGTAACGATTATTGGGCAGGCTTAAGGCCTGCCCTTTAGTTACCAAGTAATAAGAATAAAGGCACAACCTTCCCCGAAGAATCACAACGGCAGCGTAACTATTCTCTTGCACACCCCAATATAATAGGATACTATTCACTTATCGAAACGAGACAGAGGAGTGAGGGTTATGTTTAAGAAAGGTCAGTTGGCGAAAAAGAGGATGAATATGGTGTTGTCGCCGTATTTAGCCTTATACGGAAGAAACATGGTTACGTTCATCACAATAATTTACAGCTCATCGGCAACAATTTTAAATTCAAAGGGGTGAAGTGATGGAAGAATTATTTGAAGAACTGAAACACCATAGACTGGAGAAAGTGCACTTCCAGGTAAACAGATACGAGGTTGTTTTATTAGACGGCCCGACTATTTCTTCCGGGGTATGCGAAGACTTGCTAAAAGTTTTACGTGCGCTACGAACGGCATCGAATCATGATGCTCGTGCCGAAGACTCTGAGGGAGGTTGCCGTGAATAAGTTTGTTTTAATCATCAGCGCCGTTTATGTGGTGCACGCGTTGTGGGGGTTGGTATGAGAATCCGTATAACTGACCGCAGGCTTATAGATTTCGGTATCTCGGTAGGTGATGTTTTTCTGGCGTTCAGCAGCAACCATTATGGTTTTATGATTGAGTACAAAGGGTCGTTATTGTTCGTGTATCGGGATGAATGCGAGGTTCTGGTATGAGAGAAGCATTCGAACGGTGGGCCATCGTCGAGGGTTTGCCGATCAACAAGGGTTCGAAGAAAGAGTACCTGAACGTTAAGACGCGTCTCGCGTGGCGGGCGTGGAAAGCTGGTGTGCAAACTGTGATGAATAAGGTGTGAGATATGGGTAAGTGGATTAAGTGTAGTGAGCAGATGCCTGCTCCTTTCTCTCATGTACTTGTGACCGACGGGGACGAGGTTGAGATTAAATGGTTAGATGGTGATTTTGATGAGTGGGGTAGTTGGGAAGAATTCAACTCCAACATAGATAACGGGGATATAGCGCACTGGAGGAAAGTACCTAAACCGCCGAAACTGGTGTAACAGGTCAATAGGTTACTATTTGGCTTAGTGGCTTACGCTGCTACACAGCAGCGTACAACTTTAACCTAGTGTCGTCAAAAAGCGACACTTCTCTAAGACTCTGTTGGGTCAGGAATAAAGTGTCTCCGATTAGCGACATTAAACACTAATAAAATTTACTTGCACACTGGGATAGAATAGGCTACTATTCATTTACACAAACGAGAGGAGAGACAGAGATGAGTAACAAAAACGAAGTATTCGAGTACCTGATTGGCCAGTTACGGCAGCAGGTAAATGGCAACCAGTGTGAAGACCTGGCGCACGAGGTGTTGTCACTCAAGAATCAGTTACGTGATGCGTCAGAACATATTAAGGAGTTGCATAAGGCGTTGGCTACAGCTACAGGTGACGTAGGCGCTTATATAGCAGCAGAGCAATCTGGTTGCCGTAAGGAAGATACTCAGTACAACGCCTGGAGGCCGCATTATGGTGCACGACAACCTGTGCCGGATGGGACTATGGTATTTATCCGGTATCGCAACGGGGAGGAGCTGAAACACAGTGTAGCAGCAGAAAAGAGGTTGTGGATTTGGGATGGAACATACGCAGACATAGTGGAATACAAGATTGACACACAGGAATGTGAACATGACTATCGTTTGGTTCTGTGGTGTAGCGACTTACAGCAGTGCTCTAAATGCGGGGTGATCAAATGACCAGCATATTATTTATCTGGGTATTGTCCGCAGGCCAGATGCAACTAGCGGCATCAGAAACGTTTTATTCGATGGAGGCGTGCCAGTCAGCGGCACGCGCCGCAGAGAACGCGCACTTTCTGTTTCAGGGTGACAAGCCCAACGACTCAGAGGTACGCGCTATCTGCTCACCTAAGCGACTTGGTAAACAGGAGAAGTGATTATGGTTCGGAAATATGAGTTAAAAGAAGACTGCGTTAATGGTCATATCGACTTAGAGGAAGATACAGACGGTGGCTGGGTTCGCTACGAAGACTACAAGGAACTGGATGACAGTTTCCAGGACTACATAACCGCTACTGACATGGAAATCGAGGGGCTTGTAGCGAGACTGGCAGAAGTAAACGCCGAGTTACAGAAATACAAAGACCAGTTCCCGGATTACGTCGAGTGCGCGAACTGTGGGTCGGTTACACATGTGGAAGGGGTGGAGTGATGGTACAGAGGTATGAGGTGGAAAAATGGGGCCTGCCAGAGCCTGAGATGGCTGAGTACGCATACGGCGATTATGTAGAATACGACGCTTATCTTAAACTGGAAGCAAAGTTACGTGAATTCGCTGAACAGGTAATGTACGAACCTTGTTCGAAAGTTACAGAAGAAATGGCCCGCGAGATTCTCGGAATATGAGCCTTGCAACTGACATCCTGAAACGAAGCGGCCTTGCGCCGCTGTCACCGAGAACGAACACCCGAATATACAAGCGCCGCCGTAACGCGCTGTACCCTGAGATTCAAGCCAGACGCAAAGCCATCCGCGCCTGCGGATTCCAGAGCGGGAAGGCCGTTAATCTAGGCGAGTTTAAGACGAAGGAACGCGCAGCAATCGCTAATCGGTTATTTAATTACTGGAAATCGCTGGGATATGATGATATTCCGACGAAACCGCAGAGACGACAATACATCTGGAGACATAAATAAACCGTTATTAAGATAATTCCTAACCGTGCTATCCTCCGGTTACTGCATACTTAATACGCACCTGGAGGATTCATCTTGGATAAATTTACTGAAACAGTGACAGGCTGGCTTCTCGCTGCCGCGCTAGCCGGAGGGGTAATCGGGCTACGACAACACAAAGCCACTATTACTGGTCCTGTCGATGCTCTCTGTTTTCTCTCCACTGGATTTGCGTGCGCCGTATTTGGTGCACCTCTCGCCGCCCAATGGTTCGGTATCACCGGCGAGCGCGAGATAGCTGGCCTCGGATTTATCATCGCTGTCCTCTGGATGCCCATCTATTCCCGCCTCTCCGGTATCGTCGCCGGAGAATATATCGCACGTCGAGGAGGCACAGATGAATGAGTTATTCTGGTTCGGTGGTATGCTGGCAATCGGAGGCGCATCGCTGTTTAATGTGTATCACCCCCGCGTGGATGACGGACTATTTGGCCGGGTGCTCTATATCCTGACTGCTATTGTCTGCGCCGCCGGAGGCATTCACCTGTTACAGGGCAGCATGTCGCCAACGTTGCCGGAGACATTAATCACATTAGTTGCGCTGCGTCAGATTCGACAGGCGTGGCTGTCATACGGAGGGCATGAGCGTGTCTCGAAATATTTCCGATAATGGCTTACATTTCTGCGCCGCGTTCGAGGGATTCCGCGGAACTGCGTATCGTGCTACGCCGAATGAGAAGTACCTGACTATTGGGTACGGTCACTATGGGCCGGACGTAACACCAGGTAAGACCATCACCCCTGGCCAAGGCCTCCTGTTACTGAATCGCGATATGGCTAAGGCCGTAGCTGCGGTTGATGCAGCAGCACACCATTCGCTGACACAGGCGCAGTTCGACGCCGTGTGTGACCTGGTCTATAACGCCGGTGCAGGTGTGATTGCAGCTACTACTGGCACGGGTAAGGCGCTGCGTTCCGGTGATGTTGCGACGCTACGGGCTAAACTGGCGCTGTTTATCAACCAGAACGGCAAACCGCTACTCGGCTTGCGCCGCCGTACAGCGGGTCGTCTGGCGCTGTACGACGGTAAACCGTGGCAGGAGGCTGAGGCTATTGGGCGCGCGGTGAAAGGTTGACACCTAAGACTAATCCGACGATACTTAAATCACCTCCTGTTCCATCCCTCTGCTCTCCAGTTTTATCCCGGCCCTGACCCAGCCGGGATTTTTTTTATCTATTTTCTGCAATGACTAGTTGACTACTACCCTAGACCCTATTATATTTACTCCATCGACAACGAGAACGGAGTAGAGAAGATGAAAATTACTAAGATTAAGCATACCGATAACTGGGGTGATTTCCTGGAGATAGAGAAGTGCAGGGATGGTTCATTACTTATAACTTGCACCGACGGAGATAGTGACGAATTATCTAATGTTAATGTGAGCCTCGATGATTTTATGTCTATTGCTGAGCAGGTTATGGCGTTTTATGGAGATGTTAAATGAAAATCACAGATATCGAAGCATTCAAAGACGCACAATTGATGGCACGCATCGCCGTTAGTAACCTGAGCAAAAGCATCCCAGCGGCCGCGTTCTGGTTCGCTGCGATGCAGACACTGAAAGCAGCTTATGCAGGAGAGAAGAAATGAGCGAACAAGGTCAAGTAAGCCAACCGTTACGAGTAGGCCGTAAAGTCAGTCACACCCCGTTCCCGACACGCGAGGAACTGATGAAACGAAACAGTTTCTCGGGGCCGGACAAGAACAAGTATCTCAATCGCATGTGGGGAGAGCGTAAAGAATGACTGACCGTGAATACGAGAAAGCCTGTGTAGAAGCGGCACTCCGTCCCACCGACAATGGTGAATCGGAGATTGCTTGCCTGGATACTATGATTCAGTACTACGCAAATAAGGTAGACCGCCTGATGGAGCAACGTCGTGAACTGATTAACCGCTTCAACCTGAACAAAGGTGACACTAATGCCTAAAATCACAATCGCATCACTCGAGCGCCGTATTCTGGTGCTTGAGTCAGAGAAACAGACGTTAGGCGGGCAACTGTCAATTAACGGTGAATTTCAACTGGCGGCGTTTAAGTTGTTGTTGGAAGAACTGCGTAATAAGGCTTACGAGGAAGAACTGCGCGAACAGTATGAAGGATCAAGGTTGTGAAAGCGCCTGAACCGGTAGTAATTGATGGCGTCCTGTGGAAACCCTACTCGGTTAACCACATCGACGCCGACGGGAAGAAGTTTAGCTTCTACATTTTTGCAATTAGCCGTGAGCACGCCGCTTGTGTGGTCGATGATATACGAGAAACGGCGTGGCTTGGCGATGAGGTAGTGGGGTGATTATGTTCAGTGACATCAACGCAGCAATCGAAGAAGCAATATGGCGGCGCTATAACGGCGAGCAACAGCGGCACTTTTGCCTCGTGCAACGCGGTAACATGATTGCCGTAGTGCAGGACCGGGATAACAAATATCCGAATGCGATGTGGTCAACGAGGAATTTCTTAGGATGATTACCAGCATTCCTAACCTGATTAAAGAATTCGGCACGATGGCGGAGACATGCCGACAAACTGGCCTCAACGAAATGACGATTGCTAAGTACAGCAAAGACGTGAAATGTGAGCGCCACGTAATTTATAACAACCGTCTTATGACGCATGTTAAGACAAGCCCGGTGTTATTCACTCGCCGCGGTATCACTAAAACTGAGCAACGCATTGCTAAAGAGGAGAACGAATGCGGCTACTAATCATCCCTAACGTCTGGGCTATCGCTGTAGCTAACAACCATTACGGCGGCGATGGTAAAAGAGCACCACGACACGGCCTGTATAACTGATACAAGCCCTCTACGGAGGGCTTTTCTGTACATCCCGCCCAATCCCCTTATATAATCCCTTTAGACGCGTAGGGCGCGTCTGGTGCGCTCTGATGGTCAGACGCATATGCAAGGGGATTATATGAAGCTGAAACTCAAGCAGCCATCGCCAGAGGTGGTGCAAGCTGCACATGAAGAAGCTGTTAGCGCAAACCGTCGCCGTAAACGACCGCGCGGTAAACAGAGCCTTTATCAATCATCCCGTAATTCCGCCGCGTTGTGGGACCCGGACTATTGCGACGAATTGATTCGTTTCTTCGACCGCACGTCGTGGGAGCTTGTGCCTACCTCCAAAGGCGACGAACGCCCGCTGATTCAGGACAAACCGCCGTCACTGGCCCGCTTTGCCTTACGCATCGGCGTCACTATCCCGATTATTAAGCTGTGGCTGCGCGAGATTCCCGCATTCGCAGAAGCATGGGAGACAGCGCAGGCATTGGAAGAGGCATACTTCACTGAGACAGGGGCCGCAGGTATCTCTGCTACGTTTGCCGCTGCGAAACTTGGCCTTGGCAAAGAGAAACCAGTTGAATCCGCCGAAGAAACGGCACCGACTGAGATTATTTTCAGTGTTGCGGAGCCTGTAGGTAAAATTGTAACAACGAACATGGGTGAGGTAGAGGAATGAGTATTCAGCTATCCGCGCCGCAGGCACTGTTCCTGAATTGTGACAACAAATACAAGGCCTACGTAGGCGGCTTCGGTAGTGGCAAGACGTTTGTCGGCTGCCTTGACCTGCTTACGTTTATGCTCAAGCACCCCGGTACGCGCCTGGGCTACTTCGGCCCGACCTATCCCGCCATCCGTGACATCTTCTACCCAACATTCGAGGAAGCGGCTAACCTGCTCGGCCTTGATGTGCTGGTTAAATCCGGAGACAAAGAGGTTGTGGTTACTCGCGGTAAGACGGTGCTCGGAACGGTTATCTGCCGCTCTATGGATAACCCCGGCTCGATTGTGGGTTTCAAAATCGCCGCAGCATGCGTGGATGAGCTCGATGTATTGAGCCGAGAAAAAGCTGAACTGGCATGGAACAAAATCGTCGCCCGTATGCGTCTGGTTATCCCTGATGTAACCAACCACATCTCCGTCACCACGACGCCGGAAGGGTTCAAGTTCGTCTACGCCAAGTTCAAAGAGAACCCGACACCGAGTTACTCAATGGTGCAGGCTTCCACCCACGAGAACGCGCGATTCCTGCCGCCTGACTACATTAGCTCGCTGACCGAGACTTACCCAGCGCAACTGATTAACGCGTACCTGAATGGGGAGTTCGTTAACCTGACATCCGGCAGCGTCTACTACGCCTACGACCGACGTAAGCATCGCAGCAAAGAGACAATCCAACCGGGCGACACGCTGTACATCGGGCAGGACTTCAACGTTACGAAGAACGCCAGCGCCGTGTATGTGCAACGTAAAGACGGCTGGCACGCGGTAGCAGAACTGAAGGGCCTGTTCGATACGCCAGATACCGTGCGTGTGATTACCGAGAAGTGGAAGTCGCAAGGCCACCGCATCGTCGTTTACCCGGACGCCAGCGGCAAGAACCGCAAAACCAACTCGGCGTCAATCTCCGATATCGCCTTACTACAGCAGGCCGGTTTTGATGTTCGCGCTAAATCCGCCAACCCACCGGTTAAAGACCGTGTTTTAGCCGTGAATACCGCGCTGGAAAAAGGTAAGCTGTGGGTTAACGACCACTTATGCCCTGAGATAGCGAAGACACTGGAGCAGCAGGCATATGATGATAACGGAGAGCCTGCTAAAGACGGCGTCATTGACCATATGGCGGATGCTCTCGGCTATCCTGTAGTTTATGAGATGCCGGTGGTTAAACCAGTAATCAACATCCCGGTGACTTTCGCACTTTAAGAGGATTATTCAATGTTAACTATGAACGGTCAGAATCAGGGTGTTAAGACAAAACACCGGGAATGGCTACATCACTTCAATAAATGGCAGAAGGTGCGCCACGCGCTGGAAGGCGACCTCATCCGTTACCTGCGCAATGTCGGGAAGAACGAGCCTGACCCGACCTATGCGGCACAGCGCCAGGAAGAATACGAGAACGGCGCTATCTGCTACAACTTCACTAAACGTACCCTGGCGGGGATGGTCGGCAGTGTTATGTGTAAAGACCCTGAGCAGATTATCCCGCCTGAACTTGAGTACCTGTTACGCAACGCTGACGGTTCAGGTGTCGGGCTATGGCAGCACGCGCAGGATACGCTAATGGAGATTGATTCGGTGGGCCGCGGCGGGTTGCTGGTTGACGCCCCGGAGACAGCCGCGGCGACAGCGGCGGAACAGAACGCGGGGTTATTAAACCCGGTCATCGCATTTTATACCGCGGAGAACATCATTAACTGGCGGCTTACCCGCGTCGGTTCAGTTAACCGTGTGACAATGGTCGTGCTGCGTGAGGTGTTGGAATACTCAGAACCAGGGGAAGAGTTTGAAACAAAAGTCGGTGAACAGTACCGTGTCCTTGACCTGGTTGAGGGCCGCTACCGTCAGCGCATTTACCGATTCGATGTCGAAGGTGGCGCACAGGGTGATGTAATCGAAATATTCCCGGAACTCGGCGAACAGTTACGTGGCAAAATCCCGTTCACGTTCATTGGGGCGAGCAACAACGATGCGACCATCGACGACGCGCCTTTGCTGCCGTTGGCAGAGCTTAATATCGGGCATTTCCGCAACAGTGCAGACAATGAGGAGTCCAGCTTTGTTGTAGGGCAACCCACTCTGTTCATCGCCCCGGGCGAGAACATGAGCATGGAACAATGGAAAGAAGCCAACCCACACGGTGTGCGCATGGGGTCGCGTTCAGGTCATAACATCGGCTACGGCGGCAATGCGTTTCTGGTTCAGGCGGGAGAGAACAACCTTGCTAAGCAGAACATGCTGGATAAAGAGAATCAGGCCATCCAGATTGGCGCACAGCTTATCACCCCGACGCAGCAAATCACCGCTGAATCGGCCCGTCTGCAACGCGGCGCTGACACGTCTGTTATGGCGACAATCGCACGTAACGTAAGCATGGCGTACACCGATGCGTTGCGCTGGGTGGCTGCGATGCTAGGGTTGCGTGAAGGCACAGAGATTGAGTTCAAACTGAATATGGAGTTCTTCCTGCAACCGATGACCGCTCAGGACCGCGCTCAGTGGATGGCTGATATTAACGCAGGCCTGTTACCGGCTACCGCCTACTACGCGGCATTGCGTAAGGCGGGTGTAACCGACTGGACTGACGAGGATATTCAGAACGCAATCGAGGATACACCGCTGCCGTTAGGTGCGGTTACTCAGGTGACAGGCGAGATTCCGCAGGAGCCGCGGCAACAGGAGTAAAATAGAAAAGCCCCATTACGGGGCTTTATTTTATACATCTCTGCTCGCCAGATAGTCACAGCGAGCTATGGCTAAGGATAAGCTACGGTATGCGCTATCGGATTTAGCGTGGGTAAACCCAGAAATCATTACGTAATACACCCCTTTATCGTTTAGAACCCAGTATTTGCCGTTTTCGTGCATTATGTCTTTTTCTTTGAACATTTTAACCACCCCCTGTTTAAGTTATCTGAATAGTACCCTATTATATTGGTGTCTGCAAATATTATTTTTATGCGTTACACTGGCGATACTACGGGAGGGCCTATGAGCTTACTTACATCTCTAATCAGCCACCAAATATGGCTGCAACGCACCGCATCCGGTGAAGTGAAAGACCTCGCACCGTTCCTTCAGGAGATGCGGGACGAAATCAAACGGCAGGTGCTGTTATTCGGTGACGACGGGCGAAGCACCGCGCGGCTGAATAAGCTGTTACGCGACCTTGAAGAAGCACTGACAGGACTTACAGGCGACTGGCAAACAAAGCTGACAGAAGACCTTAAGGAGCTGGCGGCGTATGAGGCTGAGTGGAATGTGAAGACACTTACGGCTAATGTTAACGCTGAATTTGTTACTCCGACCGCTGAGCAGGTGTGGTCTGCTGCCGTGTTTCAACCGCTGGCGTTAAATGACAAGCCTGTCGATTTCACCAAGCTGATGGAAGGCTGGGGTGAAACAGAAGTGTCTCGCCTGGTAACCGGCGTTAAGATGGGCTTTGTACAGGGCCAAACCACACGGCAGATTGTTAAGAATGTCGTAGGCGCTGGTGGGCTGGCAGACATCTCGGAACGAAACGCAGCTACGGTAATACGCACCGCGCTGTCCCATGTATCGAACGAAGCCCGCAATGAGACGTACCGACAGAATGACGACATCATCGAGAAGTACGAATGGGTGTCAACGCTGGACAGCCGTACCAGTACGATTTGCAGAGCCAGAGACGGAATGACGTGGGAAATTGGTAAAGGTCCGATGCCCCCCGCCCATTTTGGATGTCGAAGTACCACTGCACCGGTAATCAGTTCGGAGTTCGACTTCCTAGATAAAGGTGCAAAACGCGCGGCTAAGGGTGCGGACGGCGGTATGCAGGTAAGCGCAGACACCACCTATTACGAGTTCCTGAAACAGCAACCGGCATGGTTCGTGGATGAAGCACTCGGACCTACCCGCGGTGCTATATTCAGGAATAGTGGGATATCCCCAGAGGAATTCCGGGTAATATCCGTCGACGCTTTTGGTAGACCTTTAACCTTGAAGGAGATGGCGGCGTTAGATAACAGGGTTGCTGAATATCTTAGGTCGGTATAAAGTATATCTAGTAGCTAGCTTTGGTCGGTGAACTACTAAAAATAGAGAAAGAATATAACCCCATGAAGGTATGCCTATCTCTGGCATCGACCAATCTTCATGGGGTTTTCTTATAGGGTTTAATATGGGAATTGTTTTTGGTGTGGGTATTAACGATGTTTCACCAATAAGTTGCGGAGGGGTGCATATAGCGTCCTACGCCGTATGGAAGAACATGTTAAAGAGGTGCTACGACAAGAAATGGCAGCAAAGAAACAGAACTTATATAGGTTGCCGCGTGTCGGACGATTGGTTGGTGTTCAGTAATTTCAAGGTCTGGTTTGATGATTTTTATGTACCTGGGTGGCAGATAGATAAGGATTTACTTAACCCGGGAAATAAGGTTTACGATGCTTCTAACTGTGTTTTCATCCCTAAATCCCTCAATACTTTCCTAACAGCCCACGACGCTCTTCGAGGCGAACACCCACTCGGCGTACATTTCCATAAACAAAAGAAAAGATTCATCGCTCAAGTATCCGTGGATGGCGTATCTGAACAAATAGGCGCTTACGAAACCGCTCAAGAGGCACACGTAGCATGGTTTCATAGAAAAATTGAATTAGCATATGAATACAAAGGTCTTTGCGATAGCATAGACCCACGCCTTTTCGAAGGCGTCTTACGTAAGATTAACTCAATGAAAGAGGTTTAGTTTATGGGCTTTTTTAAAGTAACTGATGTGCCGTCGCGTCGCGTAGTCCAGTACGCCCGTGTATCCGGTTCTGGTGAGAACGTAACCTACGTTGAAGATGAAAGTGTACTAGGTACACCTGTAGACGAGATGCCGTATGCGGACAAGACCGGTATCGCACTCTCTGCTGCTGGTATGCTTTATGAGATTCCGTATCTGGCAGATGCTGGTGATGTGTATTTCTCTGTGCAACCGAAAGACACCGAGCTGGTCGACGGTAGCGCCACCATCACTGTCGAAGTTAAGGCGGGTAAAGCGCCGTATGTACTGACCTGGTACAAAGACGGGAAGGAAGTGGTGAACGCCCCGGAAGAGGCTCTGTCTCTGACTGTTAATGCGGCTGGTGAATACTTCGTTAAAGTTACTGATGCCGATGGTGCGGAGGCCGTAAGCAAAGCGGCGAAGGTCTCTAAACCAGGATGATAAAAGGCCCCATAATGGGGCCTTAGTTTTATTTAAATCGCGCAGGCATTAACACCATAAAGGCCGTGTTTGAAAATTGTATTTTGCATCCTCTGGTTTGGTCCTGGAAATCGAAACGAGCAATTTCATTTTTGTATGCCTTAGAAATCTTGTACGCGTCTGCCAAATAGCGCAGAGTGAACCCTATACTGTCGACAACACCCGGTGTGATGTGCGCCACGCGTCTCCAGTCAGGAAAGTTTCCTTCTACAACATCTACCGGAAGTGTACATATAAGCGCACGATTATCGTCATAGAAAGATACACTGCCGTTGTCGTGGTTTACCTCTGCGTAGTTAAATTTAGAAGGCTCTCTCCCTTTGATGTCTATGAGAGTCCCTTTCTCAACGTTGGTCTTCACATTGTCGCAGAACAATCTATGACTGTCCGTAGACACTATCAATCCTTCAGGGTCTATGTAAAAAGCGTTCAAATAGTAGCGCACATCATTTTTAGCCCTGCATATTTTCGCCCCTACATACGCAGGGAAAGTAATTACTGTAGTAACCATTTATCATCTCCTGTTTAAGTTAACTGAATAGTACCCTATTATATTGGTGTGCGCAAACTATTTGTTTATATATTCCAGTTATTCCGCTCAATTGTAAATGTTGGAATAAACTATTCGAATAGTTGACTTTTCACTAAAAATATGATAAGCTCCACCTGAGCTTGTGAAGTATGAGCAAGCGACCGCGGCGCGGCAGGTAACGGAGCTGGACGTAAGTCCTGAGTGTAGTTACGCTGACGCGTTCGGAAGGGCCATACTCTATTGCTTGTGTAAAAAGTAACTGGTTTACTGAGATTACGCCGTTTCTATGTTTAAATGATAAGGACTAGCGCCCCGCTTTAAGGCGGGGCTTTACTTATCGAGAAAGGGGAAACATGAATCTTAAAGCAACTGTCGTAGCCGGAGCATGTTTCGTCGTCCTAGCCTACGCACACGGCATCTATCAATACCGCAGCGGCTGGGGTGAAGGCCGTGCTAATCTCGTTTCGCAGCAACAGCAGAAAGCACAGGCTGAGCTGACGAAGAAAACACAACGGCAGCAGCAGGATGAATCAAAGGCCGCCGCCGCTGACAACGAAGGCAAGACGAAATCAGAGGTGATTACCCGTGAAGTCGTTAAGTACATTAAAACGCCTGGCCGCAGCGTGTGCACTTTCGACGATGCTCGCGTCCTGCTCAAGTCCCACGCCGTTGCCAACGCCAATTCCATCCCCGGATACGACGATGATGCAGCCGCCGTGCAAACTGGCACCGCCAAGTAGCGACGCTGACGAGGATTTAGCTATCGACGTTCAGAACGCCGAATGTGTACGGCAACTGAGACTGAAAGTGTTCATGTTGCAGGATTACGTGAGGAATATTCTGGAATAGTTGCCTTGTATGTTGGAATAATTTATTCTTGACATGTAAATCCGGGAGGCCCGGATTCCAACGTCCAGGGGACATACTGACTATGAATCGTTTTTTACACTATCCGTTCCAGGAAGAAGCTGGGGCAGAAGATAAATCTGGCGGTGGCGACGCTCCAAAAATGTTCACCGCTGAAGAAGTTCAGGCGATGATTGAGAAAGAAGTTGCCGGACTTAAGGCCAATCAGGAAGCATTGCTGGCGGAGAAGAAAGAAGCCGCCCGTAAAGCAAAAGAGGCCGAAGAGGAACGTCAGCGCGCGCACCAGGAGGCGCTAAAAGCCGCCGGTAAGATGGACGAGTTCGAAAAGACGATTCGTAGCCAGTATGACCCGGTGTTAGCCGAGAAAGATGGTCGCATAACCAAAATGGCTGAGCGCATCCTCGGCAGCGAACGTAAAGCGGTGTTAGGCTCTTTCGCAGGTGACTTTATTACCCCGGAAGCAGTAGACATTCTTGCTCCGTTCGTTAAGACTGAGTTCGAAGGTGATGATGTGGTTACTAAGTTTGTTGGGCCAGACGGCGGTGTAATCACGACTGACCCTGAACAGTTCCGCAAATACCTGCGCGAACACAAAGCGTTTTCGCATTTGATTAAAGCAAATGCAGCTTCCGGCGGCGGGGCTTCCGGTGGCAAAGGCGGCGGGGCCGCACCAGCGTTTAAAGACATGAGTGAAGCGGAGCGTTTAGCTCTGTATAAATCGAACCCTGCCGAATTTGAACGGCAACTTAAAGCCCTGAGGAAATAATAATGGCAATTACCACTATCGGCGATATCGTAACTGGCAACATCCCGGTCCTGGCGTCTTATATGACCGAGGACCCGGTAGAAAAAACCGCGTTCTTCCAGTCCGGTATTCTTACCCCTACTCCGTACGCCGCCGAGATTGCCCGCGGCCCGTCCAACGTCGCTAACATTCCTTTCTGGAAAGCGATTGATACTTCTATCGAGCCTAACTACTCGAACGACGTATACCAGGACATCGCTACCCCGCGTAACGTGCAAACCGGCGAGATGATGGCGCGCGTTGCATACCTGAACGAAGGTTTTGGCCAGGCGGACCTGACTGTCGAACTGACCAGCCAGAACCCGCTGCAATCCGTAGCGTCCCGTCTGGATAACTTCTGGCAGCGCCAGGCGCAACGCCGTCTGATCGCTACCGCGCTCGGTCTGTACAATGACAACGTAGCCGCTACCGACGCATACCACGAGCAGAATGACATGGTTGTAGACGTGTCTGCTACTCTGGGCTTCGACGCAGGTGCGTTCATCGACGCCACCCAGACTATGGGTGATGCGCTGATGGGCAACGGCGGAGAAGTGCTGGGTGCTATCGCGATGCACAGCTTCGTTTATGCGCAGGCCCGTAAGCAGCAGCTTATTGACTTCATCAAAGACGCCGACAACGACACACTGTTCGCCACCTACCAGGGTTACCGCGTGATTGTTGACGACAGCATGACCGTAGTCGGCACCGGCTCTAGCCGTAAGTTCATCTCCATTATCTTCGGTAACGGCGCTATCGGTTACGGTGAAGGTTCTCCGTCCAACCCGTTGGAATACGAGCGCGAAGCGTCTCGCGGCAACGGCGGTGGGGTAGAAACCCTGTGGACCCGTAAGACCTGGTTGCTGCACCCACTGGGCTACAGCTTTACCAGCGCAGTAATCACCGGTAACGGCACCGAGACCGTCGCACGTTCTGCTTCATGGCAGGACCTGGCGAACGCCTCCAACTGGAACCGCGTTGTTGAGCGTAAGCATGTACCGATTGCCTTCCTGGTAACTGGTGTCGGTGCTTAAGGTTAAGCTATAATCGAGAGGGACTTCGGTCCCTCTTTTCATTTACTAAGAGGTAAATTATGGCTAAGACTGGAAAAGGCTTGCCGCGCAGCCTTCAGAATGTCGATTTCGGCGACTTTGATATCCCTGTCGCACCTGCTACTACCAGCGTAGTTGGTGGGGTTAAAAAGTCAGCTACTGTGGATGCACCTGCGGCCGTTACCGCAGCCGCAGGGGAGCAGTCCGCTGCTGAACCGACTAAAGTCGAGTTCGACGCGCTTGTAGCGGAGTACAACAAACTCCTAACCGATGTTACCGCGCTGCGCACTACCGTAGCGAACCTGTTAACCGCGCTTAAAAACGCAGGAACTGTAAGCTAAAGGAGATTAAAAATGGTTGATGTAATTAAACGTCGTATTACCGGTGTTTCTGATGAAGACTCTGACGGTCAGGTTGAAATCGACATGGCAAACATCTCTCCAGCGTCTTTTTCTACCGCACTGAGCGCCACCACAGCAGTTACAGCCGGGCAGACTATGACACTGACCGTAGTTGTTACTGGTGGTCTGGAGCCGTATTCCTACCAGTGGTACAAGAACAACAACGCTATCGCCGGGGCAAACGCGGCTTCCTATGCGAAGGCGTCCACCACTACCGCCGATTCAGGTACGTATAAAGTGGTTGTTCACGACGTGTATGGTAATATTATCTCCAGCAGCACTAAAGTAACCGTGTCTTAATACAATGGCCCTTCGGGGCCGTAATAAGGAAAGGTCATGACAGATAATTATGTAATCCGTGAAAAGTACACCCACGTCGATATTGTCGATGGCCAGGTAATGCCCGTCCGCGGTGTTGTGGAAGCGGATGCGCTGGATGCAGCACAACCGGACAACGAAGAAGCGCACAACAACGGCGGTGGCACTAAGCGTCGTCGCCGTAAGTCAGAGGAATAATTTATGCCGCTAATCGTGGAAACTGGGGCAATCGTCCCGAATGCCGACAGTTACATTAGTCTGGCTGACGCCCGCGCGTTAGCGGCTAATTATGGTCTTGAGTTACCCGCTGACGATACTGCCGCCGAAGTAGCCTTGCGCAACGGCGCTACTTATGTCGGGCTTGTAGAACCGCAGATGTGTGGTCGTCGTGTATCCGCGGAGCAGTCCCTGGCGTATCCTCGCACTGGTGTAACGTTGAATGGTTTTCCTGTAGCCAATAACGTAATCCCTAAACAGGTAATTCTTGCGCAGGTAATCGCCGCTGCTACATATGGTGCCGGTACTGAGGTGCGGGCTAACTCTGATGGGCGTTCCGTGCAGACTGAGCGTGTCGAGGGTGCGGTAACAGTGACCTACTTCAACAACGGCAGCAGTGGTGCTACGACCGCGATTACCGCTGCAGACGACGCCTTACGCCCGTTACTGTGCGGTGGTCTTAACAATGGCTTCTCGTTTAATGTGTACCGGGGTTAAAAATGGCGAAGACTAAATCTGAGATATTTACCCTTATAGGGCAGGAGTTACCCGACAACACGACGGGGCTTATCACTCCGGCCAAGCTGCGCGGTGTTCTTACGCAGATGGCTGACTCACCTATTTACGCCACTCCTGGCGTTAAAGAGGTTGAAGTTCTCCGTGCCGCGTCTACCGTAACACAAGCGCCTACCGCGGTAGATACGGCATTGCAGTTAACTTTCGGTCCCGCGCAGGGTAGCGCATCTGACCCGGTAATGATTAATGCAGCGGGTCTGGTTACGTTCAACACTGCAGGCAACTACGCCGTTCGCATCAAGTTACAGGCGGGGCGCACTGGAGCGAGCGGGACGTCCGTCCTGTTATCGCGCATTCTTCTTAACGGCGCACAGTACGCCTCGCCAGCAGCTACTAAACTGGTAAGTGCTGATACTACAATCCCGATTGAATCTCGCGTCGTTATTAACACAACCGCAGGCCAGACGTTTGCTGTTCAGATTATGCGGGATAGTGCCGGGACCAACTTCGGCGGCGTATATCTGCAAGTTGCTACCGTAACCGCATGGGGTACAGCACCATCCGCATTACTGGTTATTTCGAGACTGGAGGCCGCCTGATGAATAAGTTCACATGTGGTGTAGTTTTTGGTTTTCTTACCGCGGTAGTCTTGCACAGTTACGGTGTTCTTTTGACGCTGCAAGAGGTGCTAAAATGAGCACCGCTTTCAGTAAACGTATGCAAGGCGTCGGTACACGCCTGCTAACCAAATTCGGTAGCACGGTATCTCTTGTTCGCGCTGGCTCGAAAGTGTGGGATGAAGTTCTCGGTGAGTATGTCCGGTCCGCGGATGAAGTGCTGCCGTTGAAAGCTGTTCCGGTTCCTGTTAACGCAGGACTGGTGAACGGTACGACGATTCAGGCGGGCGACATGATTGTTAAAGCCGATTGCAGCGTCGTTCCGAAGATGGAAGACAAGGTACAATTCGGCGGCGAGCAATGGTCTGTCGTAGGTATCGAGAAGAAGATGGTTAACGATGATGTCGTGGCGTATTTTATTCAGGTGAGAAAATGAGTTTCGCGCTTGATGTCTCTAAGTTCGTGGAAAAGGCGAAGAAGAATCCTGAGAAGGTGATGCGTCAGGTGTCTATTAAGCTGTTTTCCGCTATCATAAAGGCGAGTCCGGTAGATACAGGCCGCTTTCGTATGAACTGGATGGCATCTGGCGGTACTCCTGCTTCCGGGGTTACAGATGCTACGGATAAATCAGGAAACACGGCAACCGGAAACGCTACGAGTTTCATACTGAAAGCCGCCGACTGGCGCGAGTTCACGCTGACAAATAACCTGCCGTATGCACAACGGCTGGAGTATGGCTGGTCACAACAGGCTCCCGCCGGGATGGTCAGGACTAACGTGTCTCGCTTCCAGCAACTAATTAACGAAGAAGCCAACAAGGTGAAATGATGGGCTACTTTGAGGACTTAACAAAAGCGTTCGACGTGCCGCTGGTAGCCTTCGGAACCGCCAACGGCATCAAGGTTGCGCTTGAAAACATCGACGCGCCGACGTCAACCGATACGCCGTATCTGGCAAGTTACATGTTACTTGCGGATACAGAACAGGCGGATTTGTTCTTCACAGAACAACGCTCAGGTGTTTATCAGGTCGACATTAACTACGCATCGGTGAAAGGTAGCGCGCCAATCAATAAAATGGCAGACTTACTTAACACGGCATTTAAAGCAGGTAAGTCATTTTCACGTAACGACATCTGCGCCGAGGTTCAATCGGTAAGCCTGGGGCCGCTGATTGTAGAAAACGGATGGGCCAAACGACCATTGTCAATTAACTTTATTGCATTCACCAAGAGGCTGTAAATATGGCTACAACTCCTTTTAAGGGCGCGAATACAGCGCAATTCTATGTGGCGGAAGTGACCCCGGGCGTAACCCCAGACAACCCTGTCTGGTCGCCGCTGCGCAATACGGGCGGTGTTCCTGCGGTAACCCGCGATGCGCTGACCTCCAACGAACTCGACGGCAGCCGAGAAACTACATCCATCCGAACCGGCAACAAACAGGTTAGCGGGGAGTACGCCATCGAACTTAGCTCCCGTAGCCAGGATGATTTCCTCGCGGGTGCTATGACTTCTACGTGGCAAGTTGGGGTAGAGATTACGGGTGCAGAAATTAAGGTCGCTCCAGCAGGTAAAACATTCACCCGCGCTGCTGGTAGCTTCATTACTGACGGTGTAGAAGTTGGCGACCTGATTGCGTTCACCGACTTAACCGGCGACAACGCAAAACCGTTTATCGTGACCGAGGTTTCTGCTCTTGTAGTTACGGGTTCTGGCATTCAACACACGCTGACAGCAGAGACTGTAACCACCGACGCTAAAACTGGCGATAAACTGGAAACCGGTAACGCGTGTAAGACGTTCTCCATCCTGACATGGTTCAAAGGACAGTGCGGGAACCCTGACGCGTACATGTTAACCAAAGGCGTGGAAATCTCCGGTTTCACCATTGAACAGGCCGTAAACGCGATGGTGACAGGCAGCTTCCCGTTCATCGGCCTGAGTCAGGAGATTCTTTCCGGGCCGCCGGCAGGTTCCGACTTCTCTCAGGTCACATTCACTGACGAGCCGTTCTCATCCGTAGATGTGTCTGTGTTCGACGGTTCTACGCCGTTGCGTTGCGATACTCTGACCATCACCAACGACAACGGTGCTTCCGCGCAGTTTGAACTTGGCAACAGTAGCGTCGCGTTCGTGGAACGCGGCCGCGCAGCTAACACATTCTCCATCTCCGGCAAGCTGTACGACATGGCGATGATTCAGAAGTTTATCAACGAACAGCAGGTAGAGATTAACTCTATTCTGGCGGGGGTAAACGGGGCTATGTCTTTCAGTTTGAAACGTGCCGAGTTGACCGCAGTTACGCCAGAGATTGGCGGGCCTGAGTCAATCACTCAGAGCATAGAAGGACAGTCCACAGGCAATCAATATCAATCTTCTATTGTAATACAGCGTATTAGCTACGCGTAAGGAAAAGGCCCCGAAAGGGGCCTTACTATTTACCGTGGTTCTCGTGGAACCCTAAATCTCTTTCAGCAACTCTCCTCGCAGCAACTGCATCTAGTAGCGTTTTAAAGCATCCGATGTGTGTGTTTTTACGTTATTGTTGAATATCTGTGCATACCACAACCTTTCTTTCGCGTTCCAGTAAACCCCGGTTACTCCTGATTTATTATTACGCTGTTTTGACATATTTTTATGATTTTCCGCATTGGACTTTTTAGCTAAGTTAAGCGGTCTATTGTTTATTCGGTTATGGTCTAGATGGTCTATTTGATCTGACGAGGTTAGCTTATCGTTAGGATTATTTAAGTCCCAAGCTATACGGTGCGCCGCGTGCCATTTACCCCTGAAAAATATCCTTCTATACCCGTCTCGCTGTACAGTACCTGCCTCCTCTCCAGCCTTAGCCCTCCCAGACCGTGTTACTCTGTTAAATATCCTTCCTGAAATTAAGTCGTATATGAAAAATTCATTCCAGTCCATAATCATCTCCTGTTGCGATAAGGCCCCTTTCGGGGCCTTTTTCTTTACTCATCAATATTATCCCTGTACTCCCGTAACTTCTCCAGACTTTCAATTGCTTCTGCTAAGTCGGTTCCGGTGTCCTTGTGTCCGCGAAGGCCCATACACAACAGCTTCTTCAATGCGTGCTGTAGCGCCGGGTCCCGGATATCGAAGGCGCGGAGCACATCATAAACATCTACTGTCATAGTGCTGCCGTGGGTATTTGTCATTGTGCGGTTGTATTTATTTGTCACTGTTAACTCTCTTAAATCGGGCTATGCCTGACTCGTTAATGCTGCCTATTTCAAAGAAGCTGCGATATTTAGGCGAATACATTCTTACGTCGCCGTTCTCTAGGGTGACCCCTTCATATACCGCACCTACTTCGAATCCATTTTTCTCCGCGTACGGACTCACATCGGTGCATTCATACATATCTTTCATCCCAGCATCTCCGGTGAAATAGTTAAACGTGCGACCTCGCCATATTCGGCGCTATAAGTAATTACGTTTGCACTACGGCCCGACATCCATCCGCCGCGGGAGGCGTAGGCGTCTTTGGCCGCTAAGGTGCGGTGTTGCTCAACAATCATGTTACGGCTTTCTACAATCTTCTGGTGGTGCAGGTGGCCTACGTGGGCGTAGCTGTAAACACTCTCACCGAACGCTTTGCGGAACTTGGCAATCATAACCGGTTCAATAGCGTCGAATCGTGCTTTATGCCCGTGATGGAAGAACAGCGTAGTTTTGCCGTGTTGCACCATCTTGTAAACATCCGGCGACGTATCGACAATCACTCGGCTGTCGTTTGAGTATAAAACCGTGAACATTTCGGCAAGCCATACGGAGCCGACAGGGTCGTGATTTCCTTGCACGATAAGCAAGCGAACATTTTTGTGCTTAACCAGCGCCATATCAACGACACGGCGTACCATACGAATCATGTAGCGTACAAGTTTCTGATAGCGGGTGTCCGCATCAAGAACATGGCGCGACTCTGGCGTAACGGCATCCAGGCTATCGAAGTGCGCGAAGTCTCCTAGCAGATTAATAACACCCGTTCCTGCGTCAGGCGCTTTCTGGAATGCTGCATCGAACCATCGAGAGAACAGGTCTTCCGCGATTTTCATATCCCAGTCGTCGCCGCTCTCGTCCGCCCATGCCAGCATACCGAGATGAAAATCAGATACCGTGTAAAGATTGAGTAGCTTGTCGTCACGTTTGGCGCGTGCCACTTTAACAGGCGCAACGGGGGTAATCTCTGACTTCATGCCTTCGATTACGGCCTTCATTAACTCGACCTGACGTTCTGCGTCAGTGTCGGTCTTAACCCATTGCAGTTTAGTGTTGCCGAACTCGTCCACCAGAGACGACGTACCTTTAATCTTGTAGCCGTCAGGCACAAGGTGACTAACGTCGCGACCGTGGCCTACACCTTTCTTAGCCAGCTTCGCTTTACGGATACGGATAACGCGGTCTGAGATTCCGTACTTACGTGCGATATCAATAATTTTTGTTCCGGCGTTCAATTCTTCCCGTAACTGTTCGTCGGTTATTTTCTTATGAGCCATGCTTTACTTCCTCGTGTTTAGGATTTGTCCTATACTAGCTCACTTCTCTTTGACATTCGAGTTGCACGCCCAGATTAAAATAAATACCCACGGCAGCAGAACCCAACCGAGAAACAGATTAGCCATGAATATCGCTAATTTAGCTTTATGGTTGCGCATATGCGCCACGAGAAATGGGATAAAATAAACTAAAACGATAATGATTAAGAAGAACATAGTAATACCTGTCATGGGGTAGCTCCTGTTTGAGTTAACATTGTTGGTGTAAGTGAATAGTATCCTATTATGTTGGGGTGTGCAAGTAATGTGTTAGAATTATTTTGCGCCTAGTGTCGCACACGAAAAGCGGGTGGTTCCCGTCTGGCGCATTAACCTTAACCTTAACCAGTAACCTCTTAACCAAAGGATTAAAGAATGAAACTTTCTGATTTTTATTACGAAGCTGAGGCAGAAAAAGGCGCCCGTATGCCAATACCACTGAAAGACGGCACCGATTCAGGGGAGTGGCTGAACGTTGTTTCACCGGAGGCAGACGTTGCCGTTAAAGCTATGAGGGCGTTTACACTTGCGTACCGCGCGGCATTAGGTAAATTGAAACCGCTTCGTGATAAATGCGAGGAACTGAAAGATTTCTCGGAATACAATATTAAGATGGAAGACGCCGCGACGGACCTTAACCGCCAGTTAGCACTTGAACTGGTTAACGGTTGGAGTCTCGACGATGAATTTAATAAAGAGAACCTGAACACTCTTTTCTCACAATATAAACGCCTCGCTGAACACGTTGTTGTTTTCCACAACGAACAGCTTCACCAATTGCAGGAAAAGTAGACGCGTTGCTCCAGTTTGCCCGTTGGAACTTCATAACCCGCCACAAACGGCGGGAGTTTGACAGCATTGCCGACGGACATAAAGCCGCGCTAATTGCTATGGGGGTTATGCAAGACGCGCCGGAAGCAACGCAGGATACCGGGCCAGAATGCCCCCCTGAGCTATTAACCACCTTCGAGAAGTACCGGGAAATCAAATTTACCCGCCGAGTGGATGACGACGGCATCAAGATGTACCCGCGCGAACAGTTAAGATGGTCGGATTTAGTGGCATACAGCACCGTTTCGGGCCAGAATATAGACATGTTTGAATCTGACATCATCATGAGCTTAGACGCTATTTTCGAGGGCAGAAACGATGGCTGATGTAGCTAGTTTAGTTGTAAAAGTATCAGAGCAAGGCGCGAAAGCTACCTCAGACCGTCTTGATAACCTTTCCAAGTCCGCAAAGGTAGCCGGGGCCGCGGTAGCGGGCCTCGCTTCCATCGTCGCTGCTACCGCGTACAAGGCCGCACAGGAACTGGTAGACTCCCAACGGCAACTGGATAAGATGTCCGCCAGCCTGAAAACACTAACCGGAAGCACGCAGGGGGCAAGACAGGCATTAAGCATCCTGCAAGACTTCGCGCGCGACACTCCGTATGGTCTTGAACAGGCAGTAGAGGGATTCCGTAAACTTGTGGCGCTTGGTCTTACACCATCAGAAGAAGCGTTGCGCTCCTATGGCAACACTGCCGCTGCTATGGGTAAAGACCTAAATCAGATGATTGAGGCCGTTGCGGACGCCAGTACGTTTGAATTTGAGCGCCTTAAAGAATTCGGCATCAAGGCTAAGCAGAACAAAGACGATGTTGAATTTACATTCCAGGGCACTACTACGGTGGTTAAGAAGAGCGCTGCCGATATCGAGCAATACCTGCTCAACATTGGTAACGTAAACTTCGCTGGGGCTATGGCGGACCAGGCTGACACACTTAACGGGGCCATAGCCAGTGCCAGCGACTCATGGTCGCAGTTAAAAATGACACTGGCTACCAGTCTTGATGTTGGTGCGCTCGCCGAACCTATCCGATACATCGATGATTTAATCCAGGAACTTAACGCACAGGTTGCATCCGGTGAACTTGCCGCAGAGATGCGTATGTGGGGTGACATCGCGTCGGAAGTAGGAAGCGCGATAGAGATGTCGTTCGACGCGGCATTTGGTTTTGTAGGTGACGCGATAAATGGACTGAATGAACTTTGGGATTTTAGCAGTAAAAGTATCACCGACAGCGGCGAACAAACGGCGACAACCATCGCGGAATCAGCAGCCGATGCGCTCGATTTCATCGCGGAAGAATTTACCGCGATGGAGCGCTTCTTTGAAGATATGGTTAAAGGGGCGCAGGACGCTGGCCGGTTGGTGAAAGCAGCCTTCACACCAGGGGAATCTGTAGACGTAGCAAAAAACATTAACTTCCAGCTAGGGATGGCACTGGATACTCAGCGCGATGTTGCGGACCTGACCCGTAAAAGTTTCCGCGAACAGGTGGAGGCTCAGCAAAATATCGTCGCGCTTAAACGCGCGGCATATGACATCGACAAAGAAGCCGCTAAGGAAGAAGGGCTTAGTAAATTTAAGGTAACTGGTACTGGTGTCGGGTCCGAAGATGATAATGCTGGTGCAAAAGCCGCCAAGAAAGCTGCGGACGCGTTCGAGCGCCAGAAGAAAGCCGCGGAGGATTTCTACTACCAGTCGATTCATCTCAATGACGACGTATTCCAGAAAATAGAAGCTAATCAGGAGCAACAGTTAACCAAGCTACAAGAGTTTTACGGCAACCAGCTTCTTAGCGACCAGCAATACGAGAACGCCAAAACTCAAATTATGCTGGAGGCGGACACCGCACGTCAGGAAGAACTCGCCAAGCGGGAGAAAGAACGGCAGGAGAAGAACCAGAAAGGCGAGGACTTCATGGCTCAGATTATGGGCCAGAATGCTGCCGAGCTTGAGCTTCTGGAGATTCAGGAACAACAAAAACTGGACGTTGCTGATAGATACCGTGAACAGAATCTGATTAACGAGGAGCAGTACCAGGCAGCGGTTAACGCGATAAACGACCAGTACGCATTGAAACGTGCCAACGCTACCGGTAACGCTTTTGGCATGATGGCGGACAACATTAAGTCATCGCTAGGCGAGGCGTCCTCCGCGTATAAAGCATTCGCTATCGCTCAGGCCACAATAGCCACATACACATCCGCCATCGAGGCTTATAAATCTGCGTCCGCGATTCCTATTGTTGGTTGGGTGCTTGGTCCTGTGGCCGCGGCGGCAGCAGTAGCAGCAGGTCTGGCTAACATCGGCAAGATTCGTTCGGCCCGTGAACAGGGAGGTCAGTTATCTGCGGGGCAGGCTTCCACCATCGCCGAACGCGGTAAACCAGAAGTTATCATGCCTGCTGGTGCATCGCGCGTACGAACTGCGCAGCAGATGAAAGAAATTATGGGGCAAAATGGGTCTTCTTCTGGCCCATCTAATGTTACCATTGTAAATAACACATCGAGTCAGATTGGCAACGTATCTACCGAGCAGGATGACGAAGGCCGTTTGCGCATCATCATAGAAGAGCAGGTGGCTGCCTCTTTGCAGAACAGCAACAGTAAGATTAGCAAGGCCCGCAAGGCCACAAGAAACGCGCCTGGTTTCAAGTAATAATATGGCCCTTTCGGGCCATAACTTACTCGCTGCGTACTTTTCCGTTACATAGCTCCGTGAACTCAGCTATTATCTCGCTGTTGGCCACCATCCACTCACTGGCCCCATCAAAGTTGCTTAGCTCCGCCGATACGTGTGTGCGGTGAAAGTATCGCTCTAACATACGGCAACGAGCACCATTAGCGTCTTGGTATACACTAAGCACATGGAACTCAAACGGAGTGGAGCGCTCCAGTTGAGCAAGTCGTTGTTTTAACTTGTTAGTAATACCTATTTTAAGGTATTTACCACATGCAGAAAGAAGTCCGTAAATGTACCCTGGTTTGTTAGAGTCGTAGCCGTGTCTGGCGCACGACGGACAACCATGCCTGTGCACTAAAATATTATTAACCCCTGTAGCAAACACCCCGTGGTCATTACATGCGCGTATCGCTTTGGAGTTTTTGTTTAGGTACGCGCCGCCTTCAAAACCCACGAACGTATATCGAACATCCGCGGATTTTATTTGCTCAATAACGGCATCTGTATTCTTGCGGTAGGCAGCCGCCGCGGCTTCTCGACTGCATTTCATACACCCGTGTCCTCCAGAGATGCTACGGGCTATAGCTGAAAATTCACCGTGGGACGGGCAAATAAGTCTAATCTTGCTAGTCGAGTCAATGTACTCACTACCGTCATAACTTGCGGATATTGTGTACTTCCCGCCGTGTTTCTTTAAATCTAACTCGACCATTTTCTTCCGTTCTTCCCAACCAATTTTAACGCTCATACCTACCTCGCTCCTCCTTGTTGTAGTAGCATGCTATTCGACGACGCCCTGTTTGGCAACTTAAACGCGGTGACGCTATGCTTCTCACCATGGTAACATTGACCTTAACATCCAATCTATCGAGGTTCTAATAATGGGTGACTTTTATTTCCCACGTAGCCTTAAGCCTATCGTATCGAAAGGCTATTCAATGACCAGACGCAACAACGTCTGGAGTGTAGATTTAGCTGGCGGCGGGGTGCGTCAGGGCCGTGACACGTACTACGACGTGTTCCCGGTGAGCGTAACCCTGGTTACATCCGCAATGGGGCGGCAGGCGTTTCTGTCGTTCCTTGAGAAAGTCGATGGTGGTGCTTCAAGTTTCTGGATGGCGCACGACTTCGGCATGGGTATCGAGGATTACCAGGTAACCATTACATCCACCATCGCCGAGTCCACCGAAGACGGCATTAACTGGACTATCACTTTCACAGCAACCGCTGAGAAATCGCCGTTCCAGGACCAAGAGAACCAGTGCCTGATTAACAATCTTCCAGATTTGTACGGTTGTTACGGGGATTGTCTGGGTAGTTTCCTGAAAATATACGCGAACTACGAAACTACGTTCCCGCGCATCTGGAGCAATGAAGGGCCTGCCGGGTATCCACCGATTAACCTTCTGGCGTCGACTCTTGATAGCCGCATTGTTTATAACGGGCGGCAGGTCTACTACATCAACCGAAACGGCTTTCTTGTGCAGTCCTCAGGCGAATGGCCTCTTACGTTTATTGATGGTGTTGCTGTTGGGCGTGTGCCGCCGGAAAACACATCGAAAAACGAGATACTACACAACGCCGACCTGACCAACTCCGCGTGGGTTACCACGAGACTATCCGTAACCGCGGCGCAGCAAACCGAAATGCTGGGTAATAATTGTTTTAAATTAACCCCAACAACAAATAATTCGTCCCACTATGTGGGCCAATCGCCCGCACTTAAAATCCTGGAAGGGGATGTGTGCACATTCAGTGTTATGGCTAAAGCCGACGGATATAAGAATCTTCGCTTAAGAATAGCAAATGATGGGGTATTTGTATCAGATGCGACAATTGACTTGATTGAGGGGGTTCTTATTGGTGGTGCCGGAAATTCTTCAGTAGAAAATCTTGGACAAGGATGGTTCAGGGTCTCCGAGAGTGTAACGGCGCCAGCAGGGGGGTACAACGCCATTAATATGCAGCTTTGGGTTCATGACAATTCGAACTCAACAGCATTTGCTGGTGATGGCGTGAAGGGCGTTCTCGTTTGCGCGCCGCAAAGCGATTCAATTGGGCGGCCAACATCGCCAATAATCACAGGACCATCGCCCGTTACTCGGTATACTGCAACTGCAAAAGTAGCAATGAACGGCGCAACAAGTATCGACATCACCTACTCCGACAGCTCTGCGGTAAACGTTCAGGCTGTTGATGGCTACGCCGCCATACCACGGGCTAATTCAGCGTGGGGGAGTAAATATATCACCCGTATTGATTTTAATGTGGACGGTTAATTTATGAGCCAGGAATCTGTAGAAGCCGCCTATCGCCGTAAGCTGGCCTCAAATCCCGACGGCGAGATGGACTACATCACGTTGCAAATCAGCCACCCGTTGCTGTCGAAGACGTACTATCTTGTTCGAGGGCTACAGGAACTTACGGCAACACTGGAGACAGGCGAAACAATCACGTTCGAACCCACCCCGATGGAAGCGTCGGGAGCCGCTAACAACAGTGATATGGACCAGACGACGACGTTTACTCTACCGGATATTCTCAATCAACTGGACGATGAGATGGATAAAATCCCGATGAGCAATACCGAGTTGCCGAAATTTGTCTTCCGCCGTTACGTCAGCACCGACCTGTCTTACCCGGCTGACGGCCCGGTCGTGTACGAGTTGCAGGCCATTAACCAGGAGAAGGGAGAGTTTTCTGCGGACGTCGGTACACCTATGCTGAACCAACGAAGCACTGGTATACTGATGACACCTAAAGAGATACCGTTATTACGCGGCCTGTTGACCACATGAATATTAACGACTACACGGGCATACCTTACGACTTTCGTAAACGTAATTGCTGGCATCACGTGCGCATTGTACGGGCGGATGCTGGGTTAGAGACACCGGCGTTCGACGTCACAAGCCCAACGGCAATTAATGAAGCGTTCGACGAAGGCCATCGTGACACGAAGGGGCTTACAAAAATTGATAAGCCTGAAAACTTCTGCGCGGTACTTATGGGGTATCGCCGCGGGGGTCGTATCGTGTGGCATGCGGGAGTTTACTTCGACGGGATGGTTAGCCATTGCGAGCTTGCTTCTCGTCAGGTACGGCTTGACAGGCTGGCGGACCTCAGAGACACGTACACGGAGATTGAATTTTGGCGATAATCCTGCACTACACGCGAAACGCTGATGGCGCTTTCGACCGTACAAAACACGTCGGGACGCCGATGGAGTTTGTCGTTAACCGTATCCCGGACGGCGTGCCGGTGCGCGTCTACCTCGGCGAGATTGGCGATGATACTGATGTAACCGACGACTTCGATGCGCTTAAAGACGAAGACGCCGTGTACCACATTATTGAGGGAGCTGGTAGCGGGGCGCTTGGCGCCGTTAGTAAGGTGTTTGGTTTTATCCTTAAGCCAATCGCTAAGTTGTTCGGCCTGAACATGTCTGCAAACGCCAACTACACGGCGACTAATAACCAGACAACATCGCCAAATAACAGCCTTACCGACCGCTCAAACAAGCCGCGTCCTTACGAGCGCTCTTATGACATCTGCGGGACTGTACAGACAATCCCTAACGACCTTATGCAGACGTATAAGGCGTTCAACTCCACGGGTGCTTTGCTGGAGTATTCGTATTATGACGCTGGGCGCGGGCATCTGCATATCGAGGCTGATGGCGTCACAGAGGGCGACACCCTGATAAGCGACATCACAGGTTCCTCTGTTGCCATATATGCGCCGTATACGTCACCGAACAACACCACATCTCCGCAACTACAAATCGGCGACATCATTGACCAGAAACTCTATGTGACATACTCCAACGACGACGTTGACGGTATTGTACTAAAAGCGCCAAACGACATTGGGGCCAACCCAAGCGCTGATGGTACCGCAAAACGTATTTCAAACACCGGCTACATCTATGACCCGTCAGGGGACTCTGCTTTTTCTGAGTTTCTTAGCGTCGGTGATGTGGCAGTGCTGAGCAACTTTGACGTTGCTGATGTCACTAACCTGAACGGCTTGTTTGAGGTTTTATACGTTGACGACTTCGAAGTAAGATTATCCGTAAACGGCGCGTCTAACTGGGCAGCGTTGACCAGCGGGCAAACGTACGCCCTAACAGAGCGTTCAGATACGTTTATCGGCCCTAGCAACACCTATGACGTATCCCTGACAGACTGGTATTACATGGTGCGCGGAGAAGTTGACCGGGTGCTTGCTAACGTTGCCGGGCAGAACGGCCTCTACAAATACGACGGCGGCTATAACCGCACCAGCGTAACCGTAGAACTCCAGTACCAGATGATTGACTCTCAGCGTAACCCGTTGAGCGATATTTACACGGTACAGGCTACAATTACAGGCAACAATACGGATTACGTCGGTACGTCTATCTACGGGCAGTTGCCTACTGCATCGCGTTTCCGCGCCCGTATGCGCCGTATAACGAATTTTGATAAGGACTACGACGGAACGGTAAGTGACGAGATAACCTTCATCAACCTGTACGGTCAGTCTCTGGACACCACACCGCACTACGGCAACCGAACTACCGTACATTGCGCCCGTAAACAGACTCCGCGGGCTGCGAGTATAGACAACCCGGAACTGCGCATGATCGCTACCGAGATGTGCTACAAATACCTCGGCAATGGGGTATTCGATACAGTAATGTCGCCAAACACTCAGGCGGTGCAATCACTAATTCGACTGGCCCGCGACCCGGCGGTAGGTAACTTAGAACTGACAACCGCAAACATGGACAAGTTACTTGCCGTGCAGGAAGAGATTGAATCCTATTTTGGCAGCGAATTAGCGGGACAATTCTGCTACACGTTCGACGACTACGACACCACGATGCAGGACATCGTTCAGACTATAGCCGAAGCCGTGTTTTGTACTGCGTACCGTAAAGGTGCAGACATTATGCTGCGTTTCGACCGTCCGGTTGCAGGGCCTGAAATGGTGTTCACCCACCGCAGTAAAACTACCGGTACAGAGAAATGGACGCGCACATTCAACGATTCTACTACCTACGATAGCCTGTCGTTCTCGTACATCGACCCGGATACAAACGTACAGGAAACTATTTATATCCCGGAAGAACTCGGTGCAAACACTGAGGAATACGAATCGAAAGGCGTGCGCAACTATCAGCAGGCGTACTGGCTGGCGTGGCGTCGCTATCAGCGCAATGCGTTAAGTAAAGTTGTCGTAGAGTTCGAAGCTACCGAAGAGGGGGCACTCGCTACACCGGGCGGCGTAATCAGTGTCGTTAAAGGCTCGCGTATCGCGCCGCAGGATGGCTATGTTGTTGCCGTTAATGGGCTTACGCTGACACTGTCACAGCCGGTTACGTTTACCCCCGGCGATGACCACTCCATCATCCTCAAGAAGCGCGATGGCTCCGTGCAGAGTATTTCTGTTATCAAAGGAAACCACGACCGCGAAGTGATTATGCTCTCCGCGCCGGAGGAAGCAATATACACGGGGAATAGCGCACTAAAAACTGAGTTTTCATTCGGCAACGAAGCAAGGCATAATGCACAGAAGATAGTTGTTTCTTCAATCGACCCGGGCGACGACCGCACGGTCAAGATTACAGGCTACAACTATGACGACGGATTCTATAAATACGACGGCGTCGCTCCATACGGTAGCGGTTTCTCCGACGGATTCAGCAATGGTTTTAATTAAAGAGGACTCTATATGTCAAGCGGATGCGGTGACGTTTTAAGCCTGGCGGATTTACAGACCGCCAAGAAACACCAGATTTTTGAAGCTGAAGTTATCACCGGTAAATCTGGTGGGGTTGCTGGCGGCGCTGATATTGATTACGCTACCAACCAAGTTACTGGTCAGGTGCAAAAGACACTCCCTGCGGTTCTTAAAAGCATTGGTTTTGCCGTGGCTGATTTTAGTTTCGATTCTGGGGGTACTCTTGCATCCGGGGACGAGGACAAGATAGTGCTCTGGCCGTTGCCGGGTGGCGATGGTCAGTACTACTCCTGGACTGGTGCGTATCCTAAGATTGTTCCCGCATCCTCGTCCCCGACAACAGGATGGAAACTTATAGACGGCTCTGCATTACGAATCGACTTGTCCGAATTTAGCGGGGCTTCTCTGGTCGGGTACTCGTACGACGGCAGCCTAAGCACCACAAAAAGAACGGTTGCTGATAAATTAGACGATATGGTCAGCCTTTGGGATTTTCACTGCGATTCATCCGGAGATGTAATTCAGCCAGGGGTTAGCGTTGACAGTCGTCAGTATCTACAAGCAGCTATAGACTACCTGAACGCAAACGGAGGCGGCACACTACATATACCGGAAGGTGCATGGTATCTTAACAGCCTCAGTACAGGGGCGGTATCAGGACACAGTGGAATTATACAGCTTAAAAGTAATGTTAACATTAAGATAGACGGTACTATTAAAGTAGGGTCTGCTTTGGCCTCCTCGTCATTTAAGGTGTTTGTAGGCTTTGATAATGGTGACCCTGCAAGCTCCGGTAATCTCGATAATTGCCATATTTATGGCAACGGTACGATAGACTTTGGTAGCTATGACTTTGGTGCGACATCACAGTTACGCAACGGTATCGCTTTTGGTCGCAGCTACAACTGCTCAGTAACAGGTATTACTTTCCAGAACGGTGATGTTACTTGGGGTGTTACCCTTGGCTGGAATGGGTATGGGTCTAATTGTAAGGTATCTAACTGTAAGTTTATTAATTTGATACAGAGTGCTAACAATGCTGACCACAGTACCGTATATGTTAACTGTCCTTTCAGTGGTGTAGATAACTGCATATTCCGTGCGGTGAGTTCAAGGGCGCAAGTTATAGCGTGTTCGGTGGAACTACATCAACATGATACTTGGTACAGAGATTCAATTATCTCTGGATACACACGCGGCTGTTATGTGGCTTTGCATGGGGCAGAATCTGCGGGAGCGGGCACATACCTGTACAATGCTGTTGTGTCAGGGGTAATTGGTGCTATTTCCGGGCAAGCAGTAATTTTAGCCGCCGGTCCGGATTCAACAACCACTACCCACATTAACGGGGTGTCTATCGAGAACTGTCGATTTACCGCCGGTAGTCAGGCAGGTATGTGCAGCTTCATAGACTTCTTCCAGGACGGTAACTCGAACTCCAGTCAGTACCTTATCAACCATGTAACGGTTAAAGGGTGCAGCTTCATTGTAGACCGTAGCCGGTCTCTGTCTGCGGCAATAACCTTAA
>Ga0129313_1000327_pt1 | contig 44007 bp, 58 predicted proteins | sample O1105metagenome_FD_94436 | JGI IMG/M metagenome (GOLD analysis project Ga0129313, IMG submission 94436) | Orangutan group fecal microbial communities from fecal samples from Wisconsin, USA - O1105 metagenome | ecosystem: Host-associated > Mammals > Digestive system > Large intestine > Fecal...
AACACGGCAAAAATTATAGATGAGGAGGGCACAGACAATGAGTAATTCGCCTCTCGTGGTATATACCAAACTCAGCCCGAACCACTCCGGGCAGCGTACCCACAGCATTGACCGCATCACGCCTCACTGCGTGGTGGGTCAGTGCAGTGTGGAAACGCTCGGCAACATCTTCTTGCCGACCTCACGGCAGGCAAGCTGCAACTACGGCATCGGTGTCGATGGTCGTGTCGGTATGTATGTGGAGGAGAAGAACCGCTCTTGGTGTTCCTCCTCCAACGCCAACGACCAGAGAGCCGTCACCATCGAGTGTGCTTCAGACGCTAAAGAACCTTATGCATTCAAGGACATTGTGTATCAGACGCTCATCGACCTTTGCGTAGATATCTGCAAACGCAACGGCAAGAAGAAGTTGCTCTGGCTCGGCGAGAAAGAGAAAACTCTCAACTACACCCCGAAGTCCGATGAGATGGTGCTGACCGTTCACAGGTGGTTCGCCAACAAATCCTGCCCCGGCAGTTGGATGTATGCTCGAATGAGCGACCTCGCTGAAAAGGTCACCTCCAAACTCGGCACAACCACAGACAAGCCGCCTGTCAACCCCTCCGAACCTGCTACTTCGGATTGCCCGCTCGCAGTGAATGACACCGTAGATTTCAAATCCGATGCGAAGAAATATCATCCTGCTGGCTCTGGCATTCCGTCTTGGGTGAAGACAGGTTACACCCACATCGTAACCCAGACCACGTCCAACGGCAAAGCGGTTATTAAGGGCGGCGAACGCTGCGTCCTTCTCGGCAAGAAAGTCAACAAGAAAACCAACAAGCAGGAGGCAGGCATTAATACTTGGACATCGGTAAATGTCCTGCAGAAGGTTGGCGGCGGCAGCACTACCACGTTCAAGCCATATCTCGTGAAAATCACAGCCTCCGAGTTGAACATCCGCAAAGGCCCCGGCACAGGCTATGCTGTCACGGGGTCTATCAAGGACAAAGGTGTTTATACCATTGTCCTTGAGGATGCGTCCAGCAAGTGGGGCAAACTGAAGTCCGGGGCGGGTTGGATTTCTCTTGCCTACACCGAGAAGAGATGACAGGAAGAAAACGCCGGAGACGCAAAAAGAGAGCGCCGATTAAAAAACGCACTCTCTTCGTTCTGGCAGCAATGGTCAACTTGACTTGGTACACCATAGCGGTACTGGTCATCAGTTGGCACGACCATATTGTTCCGAGCGAGTTGACCGTTGCGTGGTTCGCAGCTTGGACGGTGGAACTTGCCTTGCTTGCAGGTCTGAAAATTAAAGGAAAAGCCTCCGGCGATGATGCCGCAGGCTAACAAAGCGAGAGCCGGGGAGTTTTCACTCCTCGGCTCTTTTCGCTTTCACAAATGAGAACGCTACGAACAGTCCATCGAAGAAATAGACCGTCTGGCGGTTCAAATTTGCGCCGTTTGGTGCGGGAGATGGCGAGAAGCTTGAACCCAAGACCTCGCCCTCCGACACCACTTGCTCGGTCAGCTTCAGCGTTACGGCGTTATTCGCTCCTCCAAAGTTGAGGTGTAGCAGAAGCCGCCCGTCATCGTATAAGTATGCCGCCTGCAGAAATGTCTCTACGATGAAGATGCGCCACGCAGGGTCGCTCTGGTCTCCATCTCGGAAACGCTCCAAGAACCAGACAACGCTATCCCTCTCCAACTCCGGGCTTTCCATTCGCTCCTTAGCGATGCCTGCCTCAAGAGAGACACGCTCCGCTTCTAACTCCACAAGATGGCTCTTGAGACTGTCCGTTATAAGGCCGCTGTCAATTACACTCATGGTGTTTTTGATGGCGGCTTCGTTTTGTTTTAGGCGCTGCTCCAAGCCGGACAAAGCACCGCTTGTTTTTTGCTTCGCCTGCCACTCCATAAAGCGGTCAGCGAACTCGTTAATCATATCGTCATCGTTGACTATCTCGGCGAGTTTGGCTACAACAATGTCCTCTATCCACTGCTTTCCGGCTCTCTCCTTCCCGCACTTCTTCTTTCGGCGGTTATTGCAGATATAGTAGGAATAAACCTGTCCGCTTCGCCCTGTGCCTCCGTCACCTGTCATGGGAGCACCGCACTCACCGCAGAACAGTTTCGCCGTAAGAAGGAAACCTCCGTCCACTTTCTTGGCGGCAGGCTGTCTGTGATGCCGTTCAACCATCTTCTGAACCTTGTCGAACAGCGGTCGGTCTACTATTGCAGGGATGCCGTTCTCGTCTCGGATATCAGCGAACTCGTAAACGCCCACATATTTTTCATTCTGGAGAATGCGCCGAAGCGAGTTCTTATTGAACAGATTTCCACGGCTCGTTCGGAATCCCTCTGCGTTGAGGTCGGTGAAAATATCGACAGCGGGTCGGCCGGCAGCGTACTCCTCGAAGATACGGCGCACGACCGGAGCGGTCGCAGGGTCTATCTCGAATCGCTTGTCCGCACCTTTTCGCAAACCGAGCACAGTCTGTCCCAACGTCTGCCGTTTAATGGCACTGTCGTAGTTTCCTCTCTTCACGTTCTGTGACAAGTTGGCAGAGTAATACTCGGCAAACCCCTCCATCACGGACTCCAGAATAATGCCCTCTGGCCCGTCCGGAATGCTCTCCTTGGCATACAGAATGCGGATGCCGTTCTGCTTCAGCTTGTATTTGTAAATAGCACTATCATATCGAGACCGGGCAAAGCGGTCGTTCTTCCAAGTGATAACCACAGAGAACTGCCCTCTGCCACTGTCCCTTATCATTCTCTGAAACTCCGGCCTTTTATCCGAAGTGCCAGTAAGAGCACGGTCGCAGTATTCGCCGACAACAACGATGCCGTACTTCTTCGCAAAGGCGTGACAGTCTCGAAGTTGTCCCTCTATGCTCTCGTCCCTTTGCCCGGAGGACGAGTATCGGGCGTATATAACGCCTTTGACGAGTTCGACAGCGGGTTTCTTTTTAGGCATTGCCATTGCTCCTGTCAAAGTAGTGCCAGTCGCACCGCTTGCATCGATGCAGACCAAGGGCAATGGCCTTTTCTTCGGTCATTTCGGTTGCATCGGACGCTATGGTGCCGCAACCTCCGCTCTCGCAGTGGTAGACCTTGCTATTGGGGTTCACGCAGACCTTCGAGAGTTGCTTTTTAGGCGTTTCAGTAATAGAACCTGTTACCTTAATGGTCGGCTTCTTGAAAAAATCAAACAATCCCATCTTATTTTTCTCCTTTCTCTTCTGATTCAAGCTGGAAAGCCTTTGTCAAAAGCTGCGTCTGTCCTTTCACGCTCAGCGACTGAAAAATGCGGAGGAGTTCGCTCTCCATGTCGGACAGAGGGGTTTCGCTGTCCTTGCCGTTTCGGACAATGAGTGTCGTGGCGTTGTTTCCCTGCACCACAGCGCTATTCTGAATGTTGGATGCCGAGCAGGAGCGGTCATCCGTCTCGCCCAGAAGCCAGAGAGAAGTTACACCAAAGAAATCTGCTATCGATGCCACCGTGGAGAGCATAGGCTCTTGTGTGTTGTTTTCCCACCGAGACACCGTACTCTTGCTTAGCCTCTGCTTTGTTGATTCATTATATTTTTCGCAGAAAGTGTCCATTGAATAGCCACGCTCCACACGGAGGGAACGGAGCCGCTTGCCGAACTCGCTCGTGTCGTACCTTTTTATCTTCATGCTCGTTGCCTCCTTGTTATCAGCTTGTTATGCTTCATTATACCACGATGACATCGAAAAATCAATGCCAGCCACGAAAAATTAACATTCAATATCGAAAAACCTATTGACAACACTGGTTTATCGGAGTTATAATGTAGGCGTAAACAAGAACGGCGAAACAAGACGGAACGGAGGAACAAGCAATGAAAATCGATACCTTGATTCTTTTTAAGCCACTGGCAGACTTCGGCGAAACATTGAAGAAGGAATGCCCGCAAAACGACTGCATCATCTACAAGGTCGAGTACGAAAGATACTGCGAATTGTATGCCGATTACAAACGCATCAAAGCATCCGTTGGCAATATTTCCGAGACAACGGTCAGAGTTATCGAACACGCCATCCGGCAGAAAGAACTTGAACTCCACAGAATGTGGTCGGAAAACTACGCCGTCTTGAAGCATCGCCAGTCCATCGGCGCTTGACCTGCGAAAGGAGGATGAGAAAGCATGAGTCTTCTAAACGCAGAGTGGATTGGCCACAGAAAGGCTTTCCGACTTTTTGACGCCGAGCATCCACAGCAGACGGTTGCATATGAAGCCGATTTGAAAACGGCAGCACAACGAGCCGGAGATGAGGGATATGACGGTGTCGATTTCATTAGTGAGTCAGCAAAGGTGCATATCATGCCGAACGATATCGTTCTGCACAAGCCAACAGGTGAAACTTGGGTCGTTTGCGGAGTCAACCATACGGACGGAACGCTCATTGCTTGCGGATATCCGTTTCCGAGTAAGGCGAAGGTGGAGGATTGCGAACTCTTAGAAGCAAGATACCACGTAGAGCCGCAGAGCATCGAGGAAATTAACATTCTTAAGAGCCACGGACTCGATAACTACATAGATGTGCGGTCTGCGATATTTCATGACTTGCTATAAGAAAGGAGAAAACAAAATGGCAAAGAAACACGCCCCCTATACCAAATTCAAGCGTATGCTTGCGGCAAGGGAAATCACCTACAAAGAGGTGGCGAAAGTCATCCACACAACCGAAGCAACAGTTATGTGCAAAATCAACGGAGACTCCGACTTTTACATCTCGGAAATGAGAGCCATCTGTGCTACCTTTGGCTTTGAAATCTCCATTTTTTTTGCCGATGATGTTGCGTAAAAAGGAACAGGAGAACGCAATCATGGCGAAAACCGCAACAACGACCAAAATAGACCCGAAGGCAGTCCCGGCAGCGGACTATGAGACAGCCTGCCGAGTCCTTGCATCAAGCGTCCGGCTTGCCCTTTCAGACCCTGCTAACCGAGCGGATTTTGAAAGATGGCAAAGGGAAAGGAGGACACGGCATGAGCAACCAACCTCGGCGCAGGCGCAGGCATAGAAGCAGAAGGCGATATGTCCTCGCTACCATTTTAACACTACTGCTTATCGCCCTCACATGGCTAATACTCGCCGCTTGGAACAGCGAAGCAAGCCCAACAGAACCCACCGAGAATGGCTCTCAACCGATCACAGAGACACTTAGCAGCGATGCCTCGTCTATGCCGGAGACCGCACCGGAATCGGTCGCAGAGCCTTGGATGCCGGAGGAGCGTGATGTTGAGTATATTGCAAAGACGCTTTACGGCGAAGCGCTCATCGTAAAGAGCGACACACGCAGGGCGGCGGTTGTCTGGTGCATCCTCAACCGAGTGGACAGCAGAGGCTACCCCAACACCATCGAGGGCGTAGTAACCGCACCGTATCAGTTCAGTGGCTACGACCCAGACCACCCGGTTCTCCCAGAACTGCGAGACCTCGCAATCGATGTCCTGCAGAGATGGAACGCCGAGAAGAACGGCGAAACCGAGGTCGGCAGGGTGCTGCCCCGGAACTACTGCTTCTTCGTAGGAGACGGCCTCGAGAACCACTTTTCAGCCGAGTGGAAAAGCACCGACTATTATGACTGGTCACTGCCTTCACCCTACAAGAACTGAAAGGATGAGCAGCATGGACAGAAAAGAGCAAGACCGACTCGTTAACAAATACTGCATGAATTGTGAGGTCGGATTATACAACTGCAAAAAATACCTTCTGAACTGCCCCAAGGTGCAGAAAGGCGAAAAGTCTAAACGCAAATGTTTCTGGCGCGAAAGGCTGTGCGACAGAGCGGGTGACTGCATGGAGTGTGAGCACTCTGAGTTCAACGCAGGCAAGCCGAACTTCACAGCAGAGCCGATGCAGGCCATACGTGAGTGCAGCTACGGCGTGACCATCACGGTATGTCCCGCCTGCCACGAGCCTGCATACGAGAAAGGGCGGTGCGTAGTTTGCGGCCAGCGGTACGCAGAGCCGGAGCAACGGCCGGAGGACAAGCCGACCATCAAAGGCGGTTACATAGCCGAGAACGGTGCTATCGTATGCGACCAATGCGCCGGAACAGACCTTCGATTCGTATACCACGCTGACGGTAGAGACACATACAGAAACGGCTATAACTGTGCCGGATGCGGTGCGGTAATTCAAATGATATTCAAGCGGAGGAGGTAGAGAACATGACGAGAACACAGGCGAGAAAGAGACGAAAAGCCATCCGAAAGGTGTGGAAGTACGCCTGCGGAACGGTCGCATTCCTCGGATTCATGTTAATGCTCGGCACGGCCGGCAGCAGTGACCTCGACCTTATTCCCTTCTCGCAAATAGTAGTCCAAAGCAGCATCGGACTTGCGATGCTCTATGGAGGGCTGACCCTCGGAGGGTTTTTGGAGTAGGAGCCGCCTCCGACAGAAAGGACAACCACATGAAAATAGCACTTCGGGACGGTGATGTCATTCTTCGGGACATGACCACCGACCAATACAACATCATTAAATCTTGGAACTCAATGAAATGGGTCAAGGCACAGCAGTGCCTGCAGGGACGGGCGAACATGGCTCTCCTTGACAAGCTGACCATCTTCGGCAAACTGCCAATCAACATCGAGGCTTATCGGCAGAGCCTTCACAAGACCGCAAACCTTGTGAACAGCGAAAGGAACGCCATCGAACCGAGACCTTTTATCAACTATCCAGTCAAGAAGAGCCTGTTCCGGCATCAGATACGAGCCTCTAACATGGCGCTTCTCACCTTCGGATACGAGCCGAGCCGGGATGACTTCAAGGATACCGACCAGAACAAAGGCTTCGGCCTGCTGTTCGAGATGGGTTGCGGAAAGACCATCACCGCCATCGCCATCATGGGGTCGCTTTGGAAGTACGGCAAGGTCAAAAAGGTTCTGGTTGTCGCCCCTTCCTCGGTCTGCGGCGTATGGCCCAAGGAGATGGAGGAGATGGCAGACTTCCCCTTCGCAGCGGCGGTCATGGCAGGCGACAAGAAGAAACGCCTCGCCGCCCTCGACAGCCTCGCACGAGCCGAGAAAGGTGCTCTGCAGATGGCGGTCATCAACTACGAAAGCACATGGCGAGAAGGCATCTTCGAGGCCCTTGCCGCTTGGAAACCCGACCTCATAGTTGCGGACGAGAGCCAGAGAATCAAGACGCACGATGCGTCCCAGAGCAAGGCTATGCACCGCCTCGGCGATGCGGCACCGTACAAACTCATCCTCTCCGGCACACCAGTCCAGAACAACGCCGTGGATATCTTCTCCCAGTACCGATTCCTCGACAGCAGCATCTTCGGGACGAGCTTCTACGCCTTCCGCAACAAGTACGCCATTATGGGCGGCTTCGACAAGCACCAGATTGTCGGCTACAGGGAAATGGATGACCTCATCCAAAAGGAACACTCCATCGCCTACCGAGTAACCAAGAGCGATGCCCTCGACCTGCCGGAGCAGACCTTCGAGAACCGCTACATCCAACTCTCGGATGCCGACCGCAAGGTCTACGACCAACTCAAGCGAGACAGCTACGCCGAACTGGAAAGCGGAGGCGAGGTATCCGCACCCACGGTGCTTACCAAACTGCTCCGGCTTCAGCAACTCACAGGCGGATTCCTTCGCCTTGACGATACCGATGCGCCGAAGCAGGTCAACCACGCCAAACTGGACGCTCTGATGGAGATTGTCGGGGACTGCGTAGACGCAGGTCAGAAGGTTGTCGTGTTCGCAAGGTTCACCGCCGAGATAGACCTCATCGTCAGCGCCCTCAAGAAGGCAGGCGTTTCCTTCGGCGTGATAGACGGTCGCACCCCTACCGAACACAAAGTGGACAGGGTGACCGGGGCGCACACCATGAGCCGAAGCGAGGTCGTGGAGGACTTTCAAACGAACCCCAAGACCACCGTGTTCCTTGCCCAGATACAGACTGCTGGACTCGGCATCACGCTCCACGCAGCAAGCACGGCGGTGTTCTACTCGATGGATTTCAATTATGCCTCATATCAACAGGCAACAGCAAGAATACACCGTATCGGTCAGCGGAATGTATGCACATACATTCACCTGCTCGTAGAAAAAAGCATCGATGAAAAGGTGCTGAAAGCCATCCAAGTAAAGGATGACCTTGCAAAGTCAATTGTGGATAACTGGAGGGATTATTTTGAAACTTAACGACCTAACAGGCAGCCAGTTTGGATTACTTAAGGTTGTGAACCGTGCTGAAAATGCCAAGGACGGTGCTACCAGATACATTTGCAGGTGCGAATGCGGTGCGATAAAGGTCGTTCGCTCCAAGCACCTCGTCAGCGGTGCAATAGACAACTGTGGATGCCAAACCCAAAAGCGGCGTTCAGCATCCCTCGCTCGACACGGTAATGCCTCCGATAACGGCACTCGCCTTTATAGAATCTGAGAAGGCATGAAGTGTCGATGCCAAAACAAAAACCATCACGCCTTCGTCCGCTACGGCGGCAGAGGCATTAAGGTCTGCGAGGAGTGGCAGCAGTTCGAGCCTTTCAGAGACTGGGCACTCGCCAACGGCTATGCCGATGACCTCTCAATCGACCGCATCAACAATGACGGCAACTACGAACCTGCCAACTGTAGATGGGCAACACCGAAGGAGCAGAATAACAATCGCAGACCAAGAACACATTAACCAGACCAACTGCGGCACTGCCGCTTTGGAATATATCACAGAAAGGACATATCACTATGGCAGACACATTTATCTCAAGCGAAATCCTCGACCTCATTGACCAGTTCAAGGCAGCGTTAGAGGAAAAGGAGTCCCTGGCCGAGCAGACCAAGCGTAACAACGCTCTGGTAATCGAGGTCAGAGACAAACTGGCAGAGGCTATGGTCGAGGCTGAAATCGACCAAGTCGGCAGACACGGCATCAACTGGAAGTTGAAGCCGACCACCAAGTACTCCAAAAAGGCAGGCATGGACGATGAACTCTTTGAGGTTCTCCGTAGCCACGGACTGGGAGACCTCATCAGAGAGACGGTCAACGCACAGACCCTGCAGGGCGCTATGAGCGAACTGGCCAAAGAGAACGATGACGAGTTGCCGGAGGAGTTCTCCGAAGTCATCAACAAGTACGAGTACATGGATGTCAGCCACCGCAAGGCAAGCAAATCAGCCGTTTAAGGCAGACAATTTTAAGGAGGTTTACTTCAATGAGTAACAACGAAACCAAAGCCCTCGCTGTTCTGGAACAGAACAAGTTCGAGTTGATTCCGATGAGCGATGACCTCAAGGATATCATCGCCGAAGAAATGGACGGTCTGGGAACTGTGCCGTTCGACATTATCAAAATCCCCTCCGGCGGCGGCCTTTCCTTTGAAGTTCCCGGCGAGACCGATGACACTCCCACCGTTGCCACCGAACTGGTCGGCATCATCGTAGACCACCACCCGGTGAACGCCCTCTGGCTGAACGAATATGACGGCAGCAACAATCAGCCAGACTGTGCGTCATTTGACGGCAAGACAGCGGTCGACAGCAACGGCGAATGCAAATCCTGTGCAAATTGCCCCTACAACCAGTTCGGCACGGCTCGAAACGGAGGCAAGGGCAAGGCCTGCAAGAATATGCATCGCATCTACATCCTGCTCGGCGGACAGGCTATCCCGACCCTGCTTGTCCTGCCCCCTTCCTCCATCGCCGCATGGCGTAACTACATCGGCAAGAAAATCGTGGTCAAGGGCAAGCGCCCCTACATGGTGCTGACCAAGGTCACTCTGAAGAAGGAAAAGAACGAGGGCGGCATCGCCTACTCGCAGGCGGTATTCACCAAGGTCGCAGACCTTACTCCTGCGGAGTGCGCACAGCTTAAGCCGATGGTTGATGGATTTAAGGCGATGACGAGAAGTACGGCGATGCAGAGCACAGAAACTTTCGTGGAGAGTGCGGCACAGGATGGGTTCGAGGAAATTGACGGAGACGAGAACCCCTTTGCGTGACGCTACCCCTCCACCTCTATAACAACAACGGAAAAATGGGAGGGCGGTCGAAGCATCGCCCTCCCAAAGGAGGGGTGAGATGAACGAAATTGAACTGGATAGAGTGGTCGACTATAGAGCCGAATACTCTTCAGCCGTTGAACGGAACAAAATAACAGGCAATCGTCTCACTGGTCTCTGCCCATTCCACAAGGACAAAAACGCCAGTTTCTCGGTCAACCTTGAGAACGGTATGTATAAGTGCTTCGCTTGCGGAGCAGAGGGAAACTTCCTCACCTTCTACGCCAACCTTCACGGTATGGACACGAAGGAGGCATACAAGGCTATCTTGGAACGCTACCACATCGAACCGCAGGTGCAGACCTACACGGTCGAGGAGTACGCCGCAAAAAAGCGGCTCCCTGCCGACTGGCTCGTTGAGAAGTTCAAACTCTCCTCGGAGACAGACAGCAAGACGGGTCAACCTTGGATTCGCATTCCGTACTTCAACGCAGGCGGAGACAAGGTTCTCTTCCGAAAACGCTTCAAAGAAGGTTCGCCAGTCCGCTTCAAGTGGTCTTACGGCTCGGCCGGCAAGTTGCTCCTTTACGGAGAATGGCAGTTAAAGTACTTCAGAGAGGTCGAGAAACACGCAGTCCTCGTTGAGGGCGAGAGCGACACCCAGACCCTTTGGTATCTCGGCATCCCGGCACTTGGCGTCCCCGGCGCTTCAACCTTTAGACCCGAATGGTGCGAGAAGCTGAAAGGCATCGAGCGATTATACCTACACATCGAGCCAGACAGAGGCGGCGAGACCTTCCTTCAGCAAATGTGCCAGAAACTTCTGGACGGAGGCTATGAGGGCGAGGTCTACAGGTGGAGTTGCAAGGACTACGAGGTCAAAGACCCGTCCGACCTATTCATCCGATACGGAAAAGAGGACGCAGCGGCCAAGGTTACGACCGCACTCGACAACGCCGAGGCAATCGACCTTCAGCGTATCAACGAGCATATACCCACCGCCATCGAGGACGCTCCCATTCGACTGCGACAGCCGGAGGGATGGATATTCTCCGAAAAAGGCATCTCCTGCATAGACGAGAAAACCTCGATGCCGTATGTGGTCTGCAGAACCCCGATACTCATTACTCGGAGACTCCGCAGCATGGAGACTGGGGACGAGAAGGTGGAGATTGCATTCAAGCGAGACGGCGAGTGGCATACGGTCATACACCCACGCTCGGTCATATTCCAAGCCAGAAGCATCACCTGCCTCGCCGACCAAGGATGCACCATCACCTCGGAGAACGCCAGATTGGTGGTTCGCTACCTTGAGAAACTCGAAGCAGAGAACATCGACATCATTGAGCGTTCCGACAGTGCATCCACCTTCGGGTGGCAATCAAGCACCAAGTTCCTCCCTGGCCTCGCCGACAATATCATCCTCGACATCGAGCCTTCGCTCCGAGGTTGGGCATCGGCATACTGTCAAAGCGGAACTTTCGAGGCTTGGAAGGCAATGGTCGCACCGCATCGTGAACGAGACCGTTTCCGCTTCATCCTCGCCGCAGCCTTCACTGCACCGATACTTCGCATCGTCCGACAGCGCATCTTCTTTGTATATAACTGGGGCGGCTCGAAGGGCGGTAAATCGGCAGCGTTGAAAGCGGCCCTCTCCGCTTGGGGCGACCCAGAACGGCTGATGGTCAACTTCAACGCCACGGCGGTTGCCTTGGAGCGAATGGCAGGCTTCTACTGCGACCTTCCCCTCGGTATTGATGAGCGACAGCTTGCAGGCAATAACCAAGGGGCCATCGAGAAGATAGTCTATATGTTGGCAAGCGGTACAGGTAAGGTCAGAGGCTCGAAAAGCGGCGGTCTGCAGGCACTTCAGACTTGGAGAACGGTCATCCTCGCCACGGGCGAAGAGCCAATCACTACGGAGACCTCTCAAACAGGCGTCAGCACTCGTGTGCTTGAGATATACGGCCCTCCGTTCGATGACGAACGGCAGGCAGGACTAATGCACCAAAGTGCATCGGAGAACTGTGGATGGGCAGGCATCGAATTCGTAAAGCGCGTCATCGCTCTTGGAGACGAGGCTATCAGAGAACGCTTTGGAGCGATGCTTGAGTATGTTTACGGACAAAACAACGGCAAAAACGGCAGCCACGCTGCAGGTATTGCGGCAGTTGCCACGGCAGACGCACTCATAGATGAGTGGCTTTTCGGAAGTACGAGGGACGAGGCAGAACGCCGAGCAAAGTTGATGGCGGCATACATCGTCCAAGAGAACGCCGAGAACACCGCCCGAGATGTCAACGAAACGGCACTCCAGTACATATCGGACTGGGTGTCATCAAATGCAAAAGGGTTCACTGGGGACAGCTACGGTCAGCGCCTTGGCGAAATCGATGGGCAGGCAGCCTATGTGTTCCCCTCGATACTCAACAAGGTCATCGCCGATGGCGGTTTCTCAGTGAGAAAGACGCTCAAGTACCTCGCAGAGCAGGGCGTGATTGAAGCCTATAAAGACAACGGCACGGTGCGCTACAGCCAGAAGCGACGCTTCGAAGGGAAAAGTGTCCGATTTGTCAAAATCGACCTCGGCCGAATCACCCTTGAACTTGAAGAGCGTTCCCACTCCGGCACGGATTGCGTTCCCACTCAACTGTCCTATGACGGCTTCGTAGAGGTCACGGACGATGAGGATTTGCCGTTTTAGTTCCCACTTCCCCTCAAAACGGGGCGAGTGGGAACAAAGTGGGAACAAAGTGGGAACGCCCGAAACCTGCTCAAAACTACGCAAAAACCTCGGTTTTATATTGATTTATCTATATATAAGTAAGATTTATCTATATATATCCTCATGTGTTCCCACTGTTCCCACAAAAAGTGGAAAACATAAAGGTTGATGTGTACGAAGAGCGTCAAAAATCGCTACTCGCAAATATTTTTTACAGTATATCTCAAAACGAGTGGGAAAGTGGGAACACCGGGAACGGGGTCACTTTTCTACCAGAAAGGACGAGCCTATGAAAGACTACGACACGCAGGTATGCGTTGCGGTTAAGAACGACCCTTATGGGTTCGTGGATATTCTCAACGAAGAAGCAAAGAAAGCGACAGACAGAGGCTTGGAAAACCTACTTAGTGAAGCGGCTTGCGTCATTGCAAACCTTCTGGAGAAGCAGGGAGGCAAGATTGAATGATTAAATTACTCATCGGCGGCTCCCCATGCACCAAGTGGAGCATTGCCCAGAGAAAAGACCGGGAGGTCAGAGCGGAAGGCGAAGGTTGGGAGTTGTTTCTGAACTTCGTTATCGCCAAAGAAAAATTCGAGCCGGACTTCTTCCTTTACGAAAATAACAAGTCAGCGGCACAGGCTATCAAAGACCAAATCAGCATGGAACTCGGAGTGCCGTTGATGCACATCAACTCCGCACTCGTATCGGCCCAGAACCGCCATAGGTTTTACGCCTTCAACTGGACGGTGCCGCAGCCGGAGGACAGGGGTATCCTGCTGAAGGATATCCTCGAAACGGGGCAGGCGGACAAAGACAAAGCCTACTGCCTCAAGCACCAAGCCGGGAATGTTCGAGACTACTTCAAAAAGCACCACACGCAGGTCGCCTTCGAGCCTGTCGGCGTTGGGTATCGGAACAGGCGTGATGAGGACGGCAAACTCTCCCGAAGGTTTGAGACCGATGGGGACGAGAAAGCCAACGCCCTCACTACCGTGGTGACCGACAGCATGGTTGCCGAGCCTATCAGAGTCGGCGGCCTGCCAAGACCGAACGGAGAGCCAAGCACCTCGCAGGCGATGCGAGTCTACTCGCAAGACGGCAAGAGCGTCACCCTTTCTGCCAACGGTGGAGGTATGGGTGGCAAGACTGGACTCTACGCCATACCGACCGAGCCTGTGCGTGTCGGCGAAATCAACGCAGGCGGCCAGGGAGACCGCATCTACGATGCCAACGGCAAATCCTGTGCCATCACCGCAAATAGCGGTGGCAGTGGAGGAAGTGGGCAGGGCCTATATGCCACCCCTGCAGGCGAGAACTCCCCTTACTCGGATAAGAACATCTACGAGGTAAGGGACGGACTCATCACCATCAAGGGCAAGCAGTATCCCATTCGTCTGCCGGACGGCTTCTACATAATCCGCAAACTCACCGTCACCGAGTGTTGCAGGCTTCAGACCCTGCCGGACGATTACTGCAGAGCAGTATCCGACAGCCGAGCCTATAAGGGACTTGGGGGGGGCTGGACGGCAGAGGTCATCATCCATATTCTCCAAGGCGCTCTCAAAGATGTGCCGAGGGACGAGGAGATTGTCGTGCTTTCCATGTATGACGGCATCGGAACGGGGCGGTATTGCCTCGAACAGATGGGTTTCACGAATGTTCGATACTACGCTTATGAGATTGACCCATACGCCATCAAAGTATCGAGCAGCAACTACCCCGACATCATTCAACTCGGAGATGCGTTCGACCTTCGCAGGGAGGATTGGACGATACCGGGAGAGGAGGACATTATGACCGAACACATCGCATTTATTGCAGATGAGTCTGGCGAAATTAGAAAAGCCACGGTCGCCGACCCGAATATAGCGTGGCACGGCGGTGTCGCCAAAACCTCCGAAACCATTACCTTCGCCGAAAAGCGTCTCGCAGATGAACTCCACCAGAACGAACTGGGCCTCGATAACGCCCACGACATTCAGTATTGGAGGGCCTACCTTGACGGTGCAAAGGCACAGGCAAAGGAGGACGGACGAGAGGAGGTGGTGGAATGAGACCAGAGTACTTTGAGCCTTTCCCTACGACCGCCGACCTCACCGCCCACCTTAAGAGCAAGCCGGAGACGGCACATATCACGGCGGCCGAGTTCATCAAAGACCACCTGCCGAAGGAGAGTGTGTTCCAAGCCAAAATCCTCGCCACACTTGAGGACTGGCGAAAGAACCGCCTCATCGACCCGTACTCCATCATTTGGAAGAACAACGCAGGCGTTTACAACAGAAACGGACTGCCGGACATCATGATGGTCAGCAACGGACTGTTCTTTGGATTTGAGGTAAAGCGCCCCTATGTCGGACGGCTCTCGCCCCTGCAGAAAAAGGCAATCGCCAACATTAACGCAGCAGGCGGACACGCCGCATCGGTGTGCTATGTATCGGAGGTCAAAGCCATCATCGCCGCAGCGGACTCGTGGTTCGGCAAGGAGGACAGCGTATGACACCAGATGAAATAAAGGAAAAGGCGGTCAAATTACTGCCTATGCCGGAGGGACTCAACTCGGCGGAGCAGATGTACTTCACGACCATGCGAAACCTCTCCTTTGACTGGCGCTCCAAGCGTATCAGTGCGGAGCAGGCAAAGCGAGAAGGTTTTATGGCTCGGAGGGAGTTTGAAAAGAACGCCTTTGACATCAAGCTATGGCAGCACACCACGACCATGTGGGGCAAAATCGAGATGATTGCCACTCGGTTCGCCAAGGAACACACAATGGAGGTCGCAGACCTATTTTTCAGAACGGTTTACGGTCTCGGAGAAAATTGGAGGGCGGTCAAGCCCAGAGAGGAGTCCAAAGATGGGACATCTGAATAAACTCGCAAAAGAAATCCACCGCAACGCAGTCGACCACGGTTGGTGGGATGACGAACGCACCTTCGGCGATATCATCGCCCTTTGCCACTCGGAATTGTCGGAGGCTTTGGAGGAATACCGAGCCGGACGGCCGAAAGTGTGGTTTGCCTGCACAGAGGGCGAGACGCCCAGTGTCTGTGAACCTGCGGACGAGTTCGACTGCCTTATGCACGGAAACGAGGAGTCCTGCAAATACAAGAGTGCAAAGCCGGAGGGCATCGCCATTGAGATGATTGACTGCCTCATCCGCATCCTCGACTGGTGCGGTCGGCACGACATCGATGTGGACACCCTCCTCGCCATGAAGCACGAATACAACAAGACCAGACCCTATAAACACGGAGGTAAGCAGTTATGAATAGAGCCGAAATTCTCGACACGGCGAAACAGTGCGTTTGCACCGACCGCCAGAGCCAGTACGGAACGCCGGAGGACAGTTTCAACACAATCGGCCGCCTTTGGGAGGATTACCTCACAGCCAAAGGACAGCGAGTAGACCTCAAACCGCACGATGTAGCCGCCATGATGGCACTCCTCAAAATCGCCCGAATCGCCACGGGCCACGGCAAGGCTGACAACTGGGTCGACCTCGCCGGGTATGCTGCCTGCGGTGGCGAATTGGAAGGGTTAGAAAACCCCTTCAAGGAGTGACCTATGGGATACAGGAAAGTTGGCCCCTTCGAGCAGTGTTGGTATGTCATACGCTACACCGTCCGCAGGTGGCTTGAGAAAATCAAACCAAGGAGGAAGAAACCATGAACACACCTATCATTATCACGCTCATTATTTGTGCGACCTTCGTGGCACTCGCCCTCATCAATAAAAAGAAGTAAGGAGGAACAGCCATGACCGAAGCATTAGAAAACAGCACCTTCACGACGCCAGAACTCGCCGAAGCCATAGAGCAGGCCGTTGATGCCCTCGTTGAAGCGGTGAAGAAGGTTTGCGAAGCCATCAAGAGAGTGTGGAATCAGATATGCAAAACCTTCCACGCCCTCTGGGAATCGACCTTTGCCGCAATCAGCGGAAACAGGCGTGTCGCACACCTCGCCTTCCACGCCAAGAAGGAGCGAACCAGAAAGAAGAACCTCAAGAGACTCTGGAGGATTGTAATTCAGCGACTGAAGGAGTGATATTATGCCCCTTCAGCGTAAACCAGAACCAAAAGAACGCCCCGGCTACCGTTACGAGACCTGCACGGTCTGCGGCAAGCGGTGGAACATAGCCAAGGGGCAAAAATACCGATACATGGCTATGTATGCCCACACTGCACATATAGGAGGAAGACTAATGAAGAAAATTGTTGAACTGCCGAGAGGCATGAAGGTCGATGTTTTTGCCCTGCCGGATGATTTCGATGAGCAAATCCGGCAGGCATTCGCAGACTACACTGACGGCACAAGTTCCGATTACACCTATCAAGACAAACTGGCGTTTATCGACTGCGTGAGAAAGTATTTGCACCACGCAGTAGACAGCACCGTGTGCGTGAAAGACCTTGTTCTCGAAACCTACGAAGCCAATCTGGACGAGCAGTGGGAATTGACCGACATCGGCGAATTCAATACTCTGGAGTTTATGGAGTACGCTTTTGACAAGGGTAGAACTAACCTTTACGCCCACTATACCGGAGACCACCACATTGACGATAAGATTATGGAGATGGTCGTTCGGATTATTAAGGTGGTCATCGCCTACGGAGATGACTAAATAATTTTTAGGAGGATTAACATGAGACTATTTTCCACTGAACAGGTGACCAAGTACCACCCCGACAAGCTGTGCGACCAAATCTCGGACGCTATTCTTGACGCTTGCCTCGCACAAGACCCGGACAGCCATGTTGCCTGTGAATGCATGGCAAAAGGCGAAACCATCATTCTTGCAGGAGAAATCACAACAACAGCCAAGGTCGATTACACGGGTGTTGCAAACCGGGTTTGCGCAAAACTCGGTTACAGAGCCGGAAATGTGCTGACCTACATAGAGCAGCAATCCCCGGAAATCGCACTCGGCGTTGGAGATGGTGACGAGCAAGGAGCCGGAGACCAAGGCATGATGTACGGCTACGCCACCTCTGAAACAAAGAGCAAACTTCCCTTCGGTTTCGACCTCGCCAACCGCATCACTGCAAGACTTGAAAAAGCGGCCGCAGAGAACAATACCGTTTTAAAGGGGGATGCCAAGGCGCAGGTTACGGTCGACCTCGATGCCGAGCCGGACATCCGCAGCGTCAAAAAAATTCTCGTTTCTGCCTGCCACAAGGATTGCGTTGACTTCGGTCTTGTCAAAGCCTATCTTGAGACACTCGTTTGGTGCGCAGTCGATGATGCGACCGCAAGCTTCATCGAGCCGGACTGGCTTCGGAAAAACATCGAAATCATCATTAATCCGGCAGGCCCTTGGACGCTCGGAGGCCCTTCCGCTGACTGCGGCTTAACCGGGCGAAAGATTGTCTGCGACCAGTACGGTGGTTATTGCCCTGTCGGTGGCGGTGCATTCAGTGGGAAAGACCCCTCGAAGGTTGACCGTAGCGGCGCATATATGGCTCGGAAAATCGCCTGCGATATGTTGCAGGAATACGGTCTGAAGTGGTGTGAGGTTCAGATTGCCTACGCCATCGGGCAGGCGGCCCCTGTGAGCGTATGTGTAAAGAGCGACAAACACATCAACCTTTGCGGTGTGGTTGCCGCACAATATGACCTCACTCCGGCAGGCATTATTAAGGCTCTTGATTTGAAGAGACCGATTTATGAGAAGCTTGCAGAGGGATGCCATTACAGGGAGGGGTAAAAATATGACGGCCAAGCAGTACTTAAAACAGGGATACCGTCTCAAAGAACTCATCCAGACCCACAGGGACGAACTGGCACAGCTACGCAGTATGCTTGGCTCGGTACACGGCGTGTCCTATGACAAGGTCGGAGGCGGCACCGCCAAGTGGAATGGAGACACCGCCGAATACAATCTTGTCATTAAGTGTGTAGACCTTGAGGCTCAAATACGGCAAGAGATAGACAGCATGGTTGCAATGATGCAGGAAATACACACAACCATCGAGAGGGTGCGCAACAACGATGAGCGCCTCGTCCTGCGGTGTAAGTATATACTGTTCCTCTCGTGGGAGGAGACGGCGCAACGAATGAACTACTCGGACACGCAAGTTCGCAGGCTCCACGGCTCGGCGCTCCGCAGCGTGGCTGTGCCAGATAAATATAAGGACAAATAAAAGACGGACAGGTTTGGACGGAATTGAACGGAATTGGGCGGAAACGAACAGGCAAACCTGTGGTATAATATATGCTGTAGAAGCACGACCGAGAGGGGCAACCTTCTGGGTCGTTCTTCTTTGTTGTCCGTGCTGAAACACGCACCAAGCACCGTCCTTTCTGCCGGGGGCAAGGTCTCTTTGTCCTTTCGGGCCTTGCCCCTCCCTTATTTGCACGAGAAATTTTGTGCAATAGGTACTGTGCAGAGGGGGTGGGGTTGCGGGGCGAGGAAGGCGCGGAATTTTTTCGCACAAAATCAAAAATTTTTCGGGCATTTCGTTACGCAAGGGAGAACCGAAGCACACGAAGTCCACCAAAATGAGGTGAGAAGATGAACAAAACAGCGGAATTGATGACGATTCTTATCTCGGAGTTGCGCCCTGCAGAGTACAACCCTCGTGTGGAACTGCAACCCGGCGACAAGGATTACGAGGACATCAAGCGTTCCATTCAGCGGTTCGGCTTCGCAGACCCCCTTGTGGTCAACGCAGACATGACCATCATCGGCGGTCACCAACGACTGAATGTGGCCAAAGACCTCGGATACACGGAAGTGCCGTGCGCCGTGGTCGACCTTTCCAAGGCAGAAGAGCGAGCATTGAATGTGGCTCTGAACAAGATGGGCGGCCGCTTCGACAACACGAAGTTGGCACACCTGCTGAAAGACCTGTCGCTTGGCGGCTTCGATACCACCCTCACGGGTTACACCATCAAAGAGAAGGACGAACTTATCAACGGCTTAACTCTGAATGTAGAGGCGGTCGAGGACGATGCCGAAGAGGTCATCGACTCGGTCGAGAGCATCACCGAACCCTATGTCCGCAAGGGACAGGTTTGGCAGCTTGGGCGGCACCGCCTTATGTGCGGAGACAGCACGAGCCTTGCCGATATGGAGAAGCTGATGGAGGGGCAGCAAGCTGACCTCATCATCACCGACCCTCCGTACAATGTCCAGTATGTCGGCAAGACCAAGGACAGCCTTACCATTGAGAACGACTCCATGTCGGACGGAGCGTTCTTCTCGTTCCTGCTCGACACCTTCGGATGTATGTTCTCATACGCCAGAGAGGGTGCCGCCATCTATGTGTTCCACGCCGACACGGAAGGCTTGAACTTCCGCAGGGCGTTCAAGGAGGCAGGCTTCAAACTTTCGGAGTGCCTTGTCTGGGCGAAGGATGTATTTGTCCTCGGCCGGCAGGACTACCACTGGAGGCACGAGCCTATCCTCTACGGTTGGAAGGAAGGCGCAGGTCATTACTTCGTCAACGACCGAACACAGGACACCGTTCTGAACTACGAGCGACCGAAGCGCAGCGAGGAGCATCCGACAATGAAGCCTGTTCCCCTCGTTGGGAAACTGATGCAGAACTCCTCGATGCTCGACTGGAAGGTGCTTGACCCGTTCGGCGGCTCCGGCTCAACGCTCATCGCAGCGCAGCAACTCGACCGACAGTGCTTCACGATGGAACTCGACCCCAGATATGCACAGGTCATCATTGAGCGTTGGCAGAACCTCACAGGCGATAAGGCGGTGCTGCTCGATGAGTAGCGAATTGCACCTTAACATTTGCAGGGGGGGGTATAGCCATGTCGGATAAAACCACTCCTTCGGGTTCGTATTACAAGGTCGAGATTATCGCACACCTTTTCGGTGTGTCGGTTCGCAGAGTTCAGCAGCTTACACAGGACGGCATCATCGAGACCGTTCAAACGCCGGAGGGCAGACGATACGACCTCGGCCCTACGGTGCAAAAATACATCGCCTATCTGTCGGACAAGGCGTATGGCAGAGACCAGAACAAGAGAGAGACCGAACTCCGAGAGAAGAAACTCGAAGCGGAGGTCGCCCTCAAGGAGAGCCAAGGCGAACTGCACCAACTTCGGACTGCTATTGCCGCAGGCAAATACATCTCCGTGGAAGAGGTGCAGATGGATTACTCACGATTTTTTGTCGTGTTTAAGAAGTTCGCCCTCTCCATTCCGAGCAGAGTTGCCGGAACGATATCAAGTGTGGTCGAGCCTGTGGTGGCGAGGTCTGTAGAGAAAGACCTCGCACGAGAGGTCAACTCTATGTTGCAAGGCTTTGTCATCGCCGGAAAGGTGGAAGGCAAAGGGAGTGACGGAGAGTGACAAGACGAAAGTATAAGCACAAACCGTTTCCTGTAACCGTATATCAGAGGTCGGCGCTCGACTTCCTCCTACCTCCAGAGGATATAAGCGTCAGCCAATGGGCAGAGGAACACCGCATCTTGGACATCAAGTCCTCGGCGATGCCTGGCCACTGGCGAAACAGCGTCACCCCATATCTGTCCGAAATAATGGACACTATGAACGATTACGAAATCGAGGAGACGATATTCGTAAAGCCAACACAGGTCGGAGGTACGGAGGTTATACTCAATCGCCTCGGATATGTCATCGCCCAAGACCCCGGTCCAACACTCATCGTTTACCCGACTGACACTCTTGGTGAAAGCACGAGCGACAACCGCATTCAGCCGATGGTCAAGAGTTCTCCTGCAGTCAAGCAGCACTACAACGAGCGCATTTCCTCAAAGCTTGAATTGCAGTTCGACAATATGTATGTGAGTATCAGCGGCGCGAACTCGCCTGCTTCACTTGCATCTAAACCCATCAGATATCTTTTTCTGGATGAGGTTGATAAGTTTCCTGCGGCAAGCCGCCGAGAAGCAGACCCAATCAGTCTGGCGAGAGAACGAACAAAAACATTTATAAATCGCAAGATTTATATGTGCTCCACTCCCACCCTTCGCACCGGGCATATTTGGAAAGCGAAGGAGTCTGCAGACATCGAGAAGCATTATTTCATCCCGTGCCCTCATTGCTCGGCCCAGATAGAATTGAAATTTCAAAATTTGAAGTGGCCAGATGATGAGGCGGGCCTCGATGCCGCAGACCGGGCGGAGTTGGCAACCTATGTGTGCCAAGAATGCGGTTGCACGATTTCCGATGCCGAGAAGAACCGAGCACTTGCTTTCGGAGAATGGCGAGTTGTGCGAGAGCGAGGAAAGACTGCACGGCGCGTTGCTTACTGGATAAACACCCTCTACTCTCCGTTCGTTCGGTTCTCGGAAATTGCAAAGGAATTTCTCAAAAGCAAGGATGACCCCGACCTACTGCACAACTTCACCAACTCGTGGCTTGCCGAGCCGTGGGAGGATACCAAGTTAAAGACCAACGCCGAGATGGTGCTTGAGCGCCAGACGGAGACCGAGCAGTTCGTGCTGCCGGAGTGGACAAAACTGGTGACAGGCGGTGTCGATGTGCAGGAGAACTGCTTGTACTGGACTATCCGAGCGTGGGGAGATTTCCTCACCTCGCAGAACATAGCGCACGGGCAGGCGTTCTCATTTGCGGAGGTCGAAAAGTACATGAACCTCGAATACCGAAAGCCGGACGGCACGGTGTTTATGGTTGACCTTGTCCTTGTGGACTCTGGTGACCAGACGGACGAGGTTTACGAGTTCTGTGCAATCAACTCGGAATGGGCGCTCCCCTGTAAAGGTGTGGGTTCTCAACTTTCCCACTACAGACTGTCAACGGTCAATAAGACTGGGTCTCGTGCCTACGGCATGAACCTCGTCCTCGTTGACGGCGGTAAGTACAAGGATATGATTGCAAGCCGTATGCGTAAGCCGAACGGCAAAGGCTCGTGGATGGTCTACCGAGGCTGTGACGAGGAATACGCACAGCAGGTAACGTCCGAGCATAAGGTCAGCGTTAAGAACGGAAAGGGGCAGCAGTCCCTCGTTTGGCAACCAAAGACCGAAGGTGCAGACAACCACTACCTTGACTGTGAGGTTTACTGTATGGCGGCCGCTGACATCAAGGGCGTCAGAAACCTATTCCTTCAGAATGTGGTCGAAGAGCCGAAGAAGCCAGAGCCAAAAAAAGAAGCCCCGACCCCAGAGGAGAACTGGATAAGGGCCAACGATTCATGGCTGTAAAGGAGGTATGAGAATGGCCGAGAATAAAAGTTTCGCAGAGATGACCAAAGAGGAACAACTCAAAGAGGTCAACAATGCCATCTACGCCGTGCTTGCCGGAGGGCAGTCTTATAGCATCGGCAGCCGAAGCCTTACTCGTGCCGACCTCTCGCTTCTGAAATCGATGCGAGAAGAGTTGGAGGCTGAAATCACGAGAGACGATTCCTCTCATCTCCTCGATAACACCTTCGTGGCTATGTTCACAGGAAGATAAGGAGGTATCGAGATGAACTTCATTGACAGGCTCATCCTTCTGTTTTCTCCACAGAGAGCGTATGAGCGAGAAGCGTGGCGGCAGAGTTACGAAGAACTCCGCTACTACGATGCCGGCCCCGGTGGTCGGCTGAATGCACAGTGGCGAACAAACAACGCAGCGGCCGAGGTTACAGACCGATTCAGCCGTGATACCGTTCGAGCGAGAGCCAGAGACCTTGAGAGGAACTCTGACATCGCCCAGTCCGTCATCCGTGCCTATCGGAGAAATGTGGTCGGCAAGGGTTACACCCTACAGGCTATGTCCCCGGACGAGAAACTGAACGACAGAATTGAGAAGTACTGGAAACTCTGGTGCAAAGCAGAACACTGCGATGTAACTGGGACGCAGTCCTTCAACCAGATTTTGCGTATGGCGGTCACTCGTAAGCGCGTGGACGGTGGCATGATTATCCTTAAGAGGTATGTTCGCAACGGCGAAATCGTCCCCTTCAAACTTCAGTGCTTGGATGTGGATGAACTCGATGGGACTATTGCCGCACCGAAGTATAAGGGCGATACCGTTGTCAGCGGTATCGAGTATGACCAGTTCCACAAGCCAGTCGGATACTACTTCCGGCAGTACGATGTAGAAGGAAACCAGACAACGGATTCTATCTTCGTCCCGGCGAAGGATGTCATCTTCTACTTCACCAAGTCTCGCCCCTCTCAAATCCGAGAGATAAGCGATATGAGTGCGACCATCACTCGCATTCGAGATGTAAACGAGTTCGTGACGGCTGTCTCCGTGAAGGAACGCATCGCCGCCTGCCTGTCCGTGTTCATTAAGAAAAGCATCCCGACAGGCGGTCTCGGCAGAAGCGGCTCCGCATCCTCGGACGGTCGTGTGGACTACGCAGGCAAGACGCTCACCCCCGGCATGATTAAGGAAATGAATGCAGGCGATGAAATACAGGTGGTCAACCCTTCGGGCAACAGTGCCGAAGCGACCTCCTTCCTCAAACTGCAGTACGGTCTTATCGGTGCAGGTCAAGGCTTGTCCTATGAGACGGCAAGCCGAGACATGAGCCAGACCAACTATTCCTCGGCTCGTCAGAGCGCCATCGAGGACGAGGTCACCTTCGCAGAAGAGGTCGAACTCCTGCGTGAGCGCGTGATGACGGAGGTCTACGAGACCTTCATTATTTCTGGTTACCTGTCCGGGTTATTCAATATGCCCGGATTTTGGGATAACAAATATGACTACCTTCAGCACGAATGGGTCGCTTCTCCGAAAAAGTGGATTGACCCCCAGAAGGAAAGCAGTGCCAACCAACTCGCACTGAAGAGTGGTCAAAAGACCTTTAAGCAGATAGCAGCCGAGAACGGTCGAGACTGGCGCGACCAGTTGGATGATATTGCCGAGGTCATCGAATACGCCCACACCTTGGGCATTGAGATTGGAGGTGGAGAAATTGGAGAGTACAGGCAGAAAGAAAACCCAGAACCCACAGACCCCATCGCTGATGAAGGAGATGGCACAGAGCCTTCAGAGGGCGGCGAAGGGGACGAGTCCGAAGAAAGCGGAGGCGGAGGAGATGAATAAGAACCTCGGCGAACGCTCCTTCGGGAAAGCATCCATCCGAGCCTTGGAGGGCGAGGGCAACGAGCGAAAGTTCGAACTCTCGTTCAGTTCTGAAGAGCCGTATGTCAGATGGTTTGGCCCAGAGATTTTGAGCCACGCCGATGACGCAGTCGACCTCACCAGACTGAACGAAATCGGAGTGTTGCTGTTTAACCACGACACCGACTATGTTCTCGGTCGCATTGACCGTGCTTGGATTGAAAACAAGCGTGGCAAGGCGGAGGTAACATTTGACGATGACGAGGCAGCAGACCTCATCTATCAGAAGGTGAAGTCCGGCACTCTGAAGGGCGTGTCCGTTCGCTATTCCGTGGACGCTTGGGAAGAGGTCGCCCCCGGCAAGGCCTCGACCGATGGGTTGTTCACTGGCCCCTGCGACATCGCTCGTAAATGGACTCCGCTTGAAATCTCTGTCGTGTCAGTTCCTGCAGACGCCACGGTCGGTGTCGGTCGGAGCCGCAGTGACAAAGGCAAGCCGAAACCGCAGAGCCTCGGCGCATTTGAGGCACAAATCAAAGCAAACAAAAATTATCTTTAAGGAGGATAACACTATATGAACATTGAGCAGATGATTGCTCGTCAGAGCGAAATCACTTCTCTGGCTCGTTCCGAGAACCGTGATTTGACCCCCGATGAGACCCGTGAGTTCAACGAACTCCAGACCAAAATCGATGCCGCCAAGAAGGACGGCGAGAAGAGCAAGGAAGGCAATGACGAGGCCGTTCGCACTGCCGTAACCAACGAGAGACAGCGCCAGTCTGAAATCTCCGCACTGTGTCGCAACTTTGGGATTGACCCTCAGTCCTACCTCGACAGCGACACTTCCGTGGATGACTGCCGCAAGGCTGTTCTGGAGGAACTCCAGAAGAGAAACGCTCCCATCAACGCAGGCGGTGTCCGTGTAATGGAATCCGGCGAGGACAAGTTCCGTGCCGCTGCCGTTGACGGCATCCGTATGCGTATGGGTTATGAACCCGAAAAGCCTGCTGAAGGTGCTGAAGAGTTCCGCAGCATGAGCCTCCGTGACATCGCCATCGAGTGCCTGTCCCGTGACGGCGAGAAGACTTCCTCTCTGCTCCGCATGAGCAAGGACGACCTCTACGCCAGACTCTGCCGTGACTTCTTCAACCCCACTGCAGCGTTCCCTGCCATCCTCGATGCCACCATCAAGAAGACCATCGTGGAGGAATACCAGAAAGTTCCGACCACCTTTCAAGCGTGGACTCGCAAGGGCAGCGTAACCGACTTCAAGGCCACTCCCGACCACTCCTATGTCCTCGGCGGTGTTGGCGATTTTGAACTCGTGCCGGAAAACGGCGAGTTGAAGAACAGCACTCCTTCCACTCACCTCCTGCCGCAGCGTAAAATCGACACCTATGGTAAGCAGTTCAGCATGAGCAGACAGGCGTTTATCAACGATGACATCGGTTTCCTTGCGGAAGTGCCTGCCGCCTACACTCGTGCCGCAAAGCGTACCATCGACAAAGCGGTCTATAAAATCCTGTGCAGCAATCCTGCCATTTATGATGGAACGGAACTCTTCAGCACTGGTCACAAGAACCTCATCGACACTGGTGCGGCCCCTTCGCAGGCAACCATCCAGAGCATCATCCTTCTGGCACAGGGCCAGACCGACCCGTTCGGAGACCCCATTTACGAAGTCCCGAAGTACCTCATCGTGCCTATGGGGTACGAGTTCGTGCTTGCGACCATCTTCAAGAGCGCACAGGTTGTCGGCTCTTCCAACAACGACATTAACCCCCTCTACAACTATCCGTTGCAGGTCATCCAGTCTCCTTGGATTAATACGCTCTCCGGCACAAACGCAAAGCCATGGTTTATGGTTGCCGACCCCGCTACCTCTAAGAGCATTCAGGTCGACTATCTCAACGGGCAGGAGACTCCTACCTTCCGCCGGAGTGAGGTTGCCGGCCAGCTTGGATTTGTATGGGATATCTGGCTCGACTGGGGTATCACCGCTGTCGACTACAGAGGCATCTACAAGAACCCCGGCGTGGTTTAAGAACTGCGCCGCATAACTAATAAGGAGGTTAATCAAAATGGCAAAGTACATTCAGAAGGGTAACACCATCGACTATACTGCCACCGCCGCTATCGCCGCAGGCGATGTCGTGAGCCTCGGCTCTCGTATCGGCGTGGCCGCAGGTGACATTCCTGCAGGTGCTGTCGGAGCACTCTCCGTTGAGGGCGTGTTCGAAATCGACAAGACCGCAAGTCTCGTCATCGCTGTCGGCGATGCCGTCTACTTCAACGCCGCATCCAAGAAGGTCACCAAGACCAACTCCGATGTGCCTGCAGGTTGGGCGGTTGCTGCCGCCACTGCTGCCGACACCGTTGTCCGTGTAAAAATCGGTTAAGCGGAGGTGCAGACATGGCGAAGCTGAAAGCAACGAGGAGCATTCTCCATCAGAACCGTTTATACGGTGCAGGGGATGAACTCCCCACCACCGATGCTGCACTGGTCAACGCATGGCTTGACGCCGAGTCCGCTGTCTGGGACGAGGAGAAGCCTGCGGTGGATACTGCGAAGCGTACCGAGACCACACCCGGCGCTGCTTCGGGAGTGAAGCAGGCTTCGCAGTCTACCAAGACCAACGGCAGCAAGAAGGCGTCCAAGAAGTGAGCGCATTCAAAGACCTTGTGGCATCTGACCTCGGAACGGTGTGGTTCAGCGACCTTGAGGAGTTCTGGGAGACGCATACCATCAACAATGTGGAGATGCGTGTCATCGTGGACAACGATGAACTCATCCGCAGGAGCGCCAAGCGTGTCTATACGGCAAGCGACAGCGGCCTCTATGCCGGACACAAACTTCTCATGGTTCGTGCGTCCGAGTACGGTGCGAAGCCTGCCATCGGCAACCAGATTATTTTCGATGCTCGGAGATACAAGGTTGTCGATGTCGACTCGCAGTCGGGTCTATTCATCATCGAACTGGAGGCGTTTAGGTCATGATTGTATTCACTGTGGATGATAACGGCTTGGTAAAAACCATCGCCGACCAACTCGGTGAATATCACGACAAAGCGCCGACCGTCCTTAAGCAGGCGCTGAACGCCACCGCCAAGGATGCCCGGTCGATGCTTGCGACCCAAGCGAAGGATATTTATGTTATCCAAAAGAGCAAGTTCAACAAAGCGATGACAATCAAAAACGCCTCCGCCCGAAAGTTGGAGGCGTTGATTGTTACTGCCGGAGCGCCACTCGAATTGATAGATTTCAAATCAAACCCGAAAACGCCGTCTACTGGGGCCGCACGACCAGAAGTAACGACAGGCAAAGTCCTCGTGAAAAGCAGCATGAAGCGGCTCGAAATGGGCGATTTGAAGGCGTTTGTCGCAAAGTTCAAGAGTGGTCATGTATCCATCGTTCAGCGTAGAGGCCCAGAGCGACTGCCTTTGCGAAAACTGCTCTCTCCCTCCATCCCGAAGATGATAGGCAACGAGCAGCAGGTCTATGGAGAAGTTCAGCCAAAAATCGCAGAACTGTTGGATGCTAATATCCGAAAATATATCAAAAAGACCGTGGAGGCGAAGCAAAAATGACATTTGACGCAGGTACATTTATCGACCTTGAGGAGAGCCTTGCGGCAGAGTTCGAGAGTTTGTTTGCGGAGCGAACCTTCATGAACAGCATCGGGCATAGTGTACGGTTGAAATCCTATGTCCACTCTCTCCCTGTGAAGCAAGGGGACGATGATGTTCTGCTCGATGAGCATTTGCCAGAGCCTTACATCGTCTCGGAAATTCAAGGTGGCAAAAAAGCCTCGGATGATGACGGACATACCGTCACCGTCTATGTTGTCATCTGCGTATGCGATGACAACACGGCTCGGCACGGCCACCAAGATATCCTCTCTATCATTCAACGGATTGTGGAGAGGTTCGGGAAGAACCCAGTCCTCGGCGGACGCTTCGTTATGAAGCCTGCCTTGGACTGGTCTCTCTCGGACGAGGACACATATCCATACTATTACGGCGGACTTTTGATGCAGTTCGAAGTCCCTGCCATTGAAAAGGAGGACGAACTGGCATGAGTAAAGCCAAAAAAACCGCAGCGGTCGTCGCCAAGAGAAGCGCCATTCTGGTGTATTGCGGCCCAACGATTCCCCATGTGTGCAATCGTTTCTCTATGTTCAGCACCGTACCAGAGGCGCTGAATGAAAAGGCAAAGCAGGTGCCGCTTATCCGCAACCTCATTCTTCCCATCTCGGAACTCCGAGAGGCCAGGATGCAGATTGAGGGACGAAGCGGCTCTCTTTATGCAATCTATCTGGAAATCAAAAAATCCATTTAAGGAGGTAAAGATATATGCCTTATAAACATGGCGTCTATGTATCCGAGCAGGAAACCAGTTTGACCGCACCTATCTCCGGCACTGCCGGACTGCAGGTCATCTTCGGCACTGCCCCGGTAAACCTCGTGGACAACCCTGCAGGGGCGGTGAATACCCCGAAGCTGTGCTACTCCTACAAGGAGGCGTGTGCCGCTGTCGGCTATTCTGATGACTGGGAGAAGTACACTCTCTGCCAGAGCATCTACACCTGCTTCAATGTGCAGAATGTTGCCCCGATTATCCTCGTGAATGTCCTCGACCCTGCGGTTCATAAGACTGCGGCACAGCCGGAGGACGCTCCCGTCAATGACAAGCAGGCTGTCTTTGAGACCCTTGGTATTCTCAAGAACAGCGTTGTCATCAAACTCACCTCTGCAGCAGAGTCTCCTCTGGTGCTTGACGAGGACTACACCCTCTCCTTCAATGCGGACGGCAAACTGGTCGCTACCGTCATCGCAGGCGGTGGTGCAGAGAGCGCAACTTCTCTCTACCTCTCCAGTGCCAATGTAATCGACCCGACTATGGTCGACTTCGAGGACATCATCGGCACAGCCAATGGCAATGTCGAGACTGGTCTGCAGACCATCCGCCAGATTTATCCCATGTTCGGAATGACCCCCGGTCTGCTTGTTGCTCCCGGCTGGTCTCACTATCCGAGCGTGGCGGCCGCTATGCAGGCCAAATGCACCGAAATCAACGGTTGCTTCACCTGCGAGTGCGTCCTTGACATCTGCACGGTTTCCGGCATCAACGAGGGAGACACCGCCGTTCCTCACGCATCGACCTATGCCGATGTTCTGACGGCAAAGAACGCCCTCGGCGCTACCAGTTCCCACGCCATCGCCTGTTGGCCTATGGCGAAGGTCGGCAGCAAGAAGTTCTATATGTCCGCTATCATGGCTGCCCTCACGCAGCAGCTGGACGCACAGAACAACGATGTGCCGTACCTCTCTCCTTCCAACAAGGCTTGTGGTGCGACTGCGACCGTTCTCTATGACGAAACGGAAATCAAACTCGACCAAGACCAAGCCAACACCGTCAACGGCTACGGCGTGGTCACCATGCTCAATATGAACGGATTTAAGTCTTGGGGCAACAACTCCTGCGCTTATCCGTCCACCACCGACCCCAAGGACAGATGGTTCTGCTGCCGCAGGTTCTTTACTTGGGCCGGCAACAGCTTCATTCTGACCTACTTCCAGAAGGTCGACAACCCGATGAACAAGCGCCTCATCGAGAACATCGTTGACAGCGCCAACATCGCAGGCAACGGCTATGTGGCTCGTGGCTACTGTGCGACCTACCGTGTGGAATATCTCGCCGAGGAGAACCCGACCACGGACATCCTCAACGGTAAGATTACCTTCCACCAGTATCTCGCTCCTTACACTCCTGCAGAGGACATCGAGGACATTCTGGAGTTCGATACCGAGGCGCTCACCGCAGCGCTTCAGCAGTAAGAAAGGAGGACTGAAACATGAATGGCATTCCTTCTAAAATCAATATGTTCAATGTCTACAAGGACGGCAGCACTCTCGCAGGTCTTTCCGGCGAAGTGACTCTGCCCGACTTCGAGGCAATCAGCGAGACCATCAGCGGCCCCGGCATCCTCGGCGAAATCGATGACCCCACCATCGGTCACTTCGGTTCGCAGGAGATGGAGATTCCGTTCCGCAACATCACCGATGACACCTTCGTTCTGATGAACCCCGGCGATGAGGTCAACCTCACTCTCCGTGGCTCTATTCAGATTACCACCAACGGTGGCGGTGTCGACTATGTCGGTATGCGTGTCGTTGTGCGTGGTAAGTGCAAGGCCTTCACTGGCGGCACTGTCAAGCAGGGCGGCGCGATGGGCAGTTCCGTTAAATTGGAGCTAACCTACATCCGCATCGACCTCAACAGCGAACCCAAGGTCGAACTGGACAAGCTGAACAGCGTCTACAAGCTGAACGGCGTCGATATTCTTGAGAAAGCGAGGTCTCTGTGCTAATGGCTGACAAGAACATCAAAAACGAGAACCCTTATGTTCTCACATTCGGAAAACCTTACACTTTCGAGGAGGAGACGGTCGAGAGCATCGACCTCTCCGGCATCGAGGACATCACCGCCGCAGACATGATTGCGGCCCAGAAGGTCATGAGCAAGGGCGGCACCGTTGAGGCGTTGCCCGAAATGTCCCTCCAGTACGCCTGTGTCATTGCGGCCCGTGTCACGAAGAAACCCATCGAGTTCTTTACTGGTCTCCCTGCGAGGGAGGCTATCAAACTGAAGAACATCGTCACGGGTTTTATTTTCGGCGCGGACTAACAGGATTAGACGCGCCGGACTTACGCAAAGCGTGTTTGAACCTGTCTCTCATCACGAAGGCAGGGATTGATTACTTTCTCTCCCTGCCCGTTGATGAGTTAATCGAACTGGCAAAGGAGGTGGCAGAGCATGGCAAGCAAAGAGTACGAACTCGCCATTAAAATCGCAGGCAAGGTCGACAGTTCCTTTAAGAATGCGACCAAGAGTGCGGAAAAAGAAGTGAAGTCGTTATCGGCCAGTGCAAAGACCGCCTTCAAGGGCATCGCTATTGCCGGGGCCGCCATCACCACTGCCGCCCTCGCAGCAGGCAAGGCACTGTATGACCTCGGAGCGGAGTTCGACAACGCCTACGACACCATCCGCATCGGGACAGGTGCGACAGGCGAAGCACTCGAAGATTTGAAGGGGAGCATGAGGGATGTATATTCCTCCGTGCCGACCGACATGGAGAGTGCAGCGCAGGCGATTTCCGACTACAACACTCGCCTCGGACTGACAGGCGATGAGTTGGAAACCTTGTCGGCGCAGGCAATTCAAGTCTCGGATATGCTCGGCGATGACCTCGGCGGTGTTATCGAGGCATCCTCGCAGTCGTTCCAGATATTCGGTCTGAACGCAGACGAGATGTCCGACAGCATGGATTGGCTCTTCAAAGTGTCCCAGTCTACAGGCATCGGATTTACTGAACTCACCTCGCTCGTACAGAGCAACGGTGCCGCCTTCCAACAGATGGGTTTCTCCTATAACGAATCGGCAGCAATGCTCGGTCGCTTGGAGAAGGCAGGTTACGAGACAAGCACAGTCATGACGGCTATGACCTATGCGGTCAAAGCCTCGGCGAATATGGGTCTTGAAGCACAGGACGCATACGCCAAGTATTACGATTCAATCAAAAACGCAAACAGCGAGACAGAGGCTATCAGCCTCGCTATGGAGTTGTTCGGCTCTCGCTCCGGCACGGTAATGGCACAGGCCATCCGAGACGGAACACTGGCAATGGATGACTTCATGGGAGAACTTGAAGCGTCCTCGGAGACCATCAACGGTGCAGCCACGGACACATACGACCTCGCCGAGAAGTGGACAATGTTCACGAATAAGATGAAGGTCGCTCTTGAGCCTATGGCCACGACCATGTTCGATTCGGTCAACGATGCCATAACAGCCCTGCTCCCTGCGGTGGAGGCGTTGATGCCTGTCATCACAGATAGTCTGGCAGCCATCATCCCTGCAGTAGAAGAACTCGTGCCAATCGTGGTCGATTTCGCATCGCAGTTCGCAAGCGACATCATACCGATACTCTCGGAACTGATAGCAAGTGTCCTGCCGACCATAACCTCGCTTTTGAAGAGCATTCTCCCTGTGGCGATGCAGTTAATATCGTCAATCCTGCCACCTATCGTGTCGCTTATCGACAAGCTGTTGCCCCCGTTGATGCAAATCGTGGATGCAATACTGCCTGTTGTCTCGGCTCTTATAACAGCGTTGTCTCCGATACTGACTACGCTGTTGAATGCGCTAACGCCCGTGTTTGACCTTCTGGTGGTAATTCTGCCGCCAATAGCGAACATCATATCCATGCTCACGCCGATAATCACGCTCATCGGACAGTTGGTAACAACCATAATCAGCAATCTGGCCCCTGTAATTCAGTTTATTTCCGAATTGATAGGCTCGGTGCTGAACACGGCATTTGCCGCAATCACCCCTGTTATCGAAGGCGTAATCGGCATCTTTGGAGGGCTTATTGACTTTATTACCAATATATTCTCCGGCAATTGGAGCGGAGCATGGCAGGCGATTGTCGATGTGTTCGGTAATGTGTTCGGTACGATTGCGAATATTGCAAAAATCCCGATTAACGCAGTCATCTCGGCTATTAACTGGTGCATCGAGAAAATCAACGGCATATCCGTTACTATTCCGGACTGGATTCCGGGTCTTGGCGGTAAGACCTTCGGATTTAATATTCCTACCATCCCACTCCTCGCAGAAGGCGGTGTCGTAACAGATGCCACTCTCGCTATGGTCGGTGAAGGAAGCGAGCCGGAGGCCGTACTTCCCCTGTCCAAGTTGGCAGGTATGCTCGAAGGCTTTGTGCATCACACCGAAACGGATAACTCCGTATCGAGCAGCACGAGCCAAAGCGAAAGCATCAGCTTTGCCCCGGTGTTCAATTTCTACGGAGATGTGAGCAAGGAGCAGGCTGTCGAGGCGGGCCGCATCAGTTTTGAGGAGTTCAAGAGGCTCTATAATCAGATGGTGTCGGAGAACCGCCGAAAGAATTTTAGTATGGCGTAAAGGAGGTGCTGTATGAAAGGCAAGACCTACACAACCATTCAAGGTGATGCGTGGGACGCTATCGCCTACAAGGTGTATGGAGACGAGTCCTACACTGGGTGGCTCATGCAGCACAACCTTCCTCTCTTGGACACCTTCGTGTTCGGAGCAGGCGTTGTGCTGAACACCCCCGACCTGCCGGAGGGTGATACTTCTACTGATGCACCGATATGGAGGACGAGCGTATGAACACACGAAGTGCTACTGTCGACCTCACTTGGAACGGAGCAGCGGTTACAAGTAAGATGGCAGGCATGGTAACAAATTTCACTTATACAGACCCGGCAAGCGGTGAAGCGGACAGCATCGATATCGACATCCAAGATAGAGACCGCAGATGGATTTCGTCTTGGATGCCGACTGCCGGAGACTCATTGTCCGCAAAGATTAAGCTGCAGAATTGGGGACGAGAGGGTAACAATCGCTCCCTTTTCTGCGGCTTTTTTGTTTTAGATGACTTCAGCTTCAGAGGTTGGCCCGTGAATGGCAGCATCTCTGCCGTGTCGACCCCTGCCGACAGTGCGTTCCGTGAGACGCAGCGCACCAAGACATGGGTCAATGCGACCATCAAAGAGATGGCTACGGAAATCGCAGGCAAGGCAGGCATCGCTCTGTTTTGGGATGTGCAAGGTGCAGAGTTCACCATAGAATCCATCGAACAGTCCAAAAAAACGGACTGCGAGTTCTTGATGTCCCTCTGCGACACCTACGGCTACTCGATGAAGGTGTATGCCAATAAAATCGTCATATTCGACCGTGAGGAGTACAAGGCAAAGGGTGTGGTGGCAACATTCGCTCCCTCGGACTTGGAGTCCTTCAGTTGGAAATCGACCCTTGCAGGCACATACACTGGCGGCGAGTACACCTACACGCAGCAGTTGAGCGAATACGACATCGTTGCCAAGGTTGGCGGCGGCAACCGTATCCTCAAGATGTCCGGCAAGGCGGACAGCGTTGCCGATGCCGAGCGAAAGATTAAGGCAGCGGTCAACAAGGCCAACCACGGTGCTACGAGTATGCAGGTGACCATTATGGGCAACGCCTCGCTCTATGCAGGGCAGTGCATCAACATAACGGGCCTCGCAAAGCTGTCTGGCAAGTACTACATAGACAAGGTTACACACAGCCTTGGCAGTGGGTACACCATGCAACTTGACCTCTCGAAGGTTTAAGAATAGGAGGCACTTTATGGCTGAAACAATCAGAATCGGCAAGGTATCGTCCATCGACTACGCCAAAGGCCTCGTCAGCGTAACTTACCCCGACCAAGACGGCAGTGTTACCAGACCCCTCCCGATGCTTTCAGAGTGGTATGGTATGCCGAACATCGGAGACCAAGTCCTCGTCCTGCACCTTTCCAATGGTGCGGAGGCAGGCCTTGTCCTTGGGCGCTACTGGAACGACAAGAATGTGCCAAAAGAAAGCGGAGCAGGCCTATTCAGAATGGATTTGAACAGGGACGGCACAGCATATATCAAATGCTCCGGCACGACCATTACCATCCTCGGAAACATCACTCTCAACGGCAACCTCACCGTGAACGGCGATGTAACCGTCAAGGGCGATATAACTGCAGACGGCACAATAACGGCTTCGGTCGATGTGGTCGGAGGCGGTGTTTCCCTCAAGAATCACACTCACACAGGAGACAGCGGTGGCAGCACATCGCCTCCCAAGTAAGGTGGTGATGGTATGGGCGTAAATAAAAAGAACGCAGAGGGGTATCAAGACCCGACTGCGTATGAGGCATTGACGAACATCGTCAAAGAAGAACGGAGTGTGAGAGCGTTTAGACCCATCGTCTACATCTGCTCCCCGTTCTCTGGGAATACAGAGGTACACATCGGAATGGCAAGAGCCTATTGTCGATTTGCTGTCGATAAAGGGTATCTGCCAATAGCACCGCACCTCCTGTTTCCGCAGTTCCTCGATGATGCCGACCAGTTCGAGCGCAAACTCGGCTGTCGCTTCGGAGAGATACTGATGGACAGGTGTGCGGAGGTCTGGGTGTTCGGCTCGTATTTCTCGAAAGGCATGAAAGCCGAAATTCAACGAGCAAAGCGTAAGGGATACACCATACGCTATTTTAACGAAGTTTTGAAGGAGTATGAAGGAGGTGGTCAAGGATGGCAGTAGTAGGAACGCTCGGTCGAAATATAGTGTTTGAGGTCAGCGATGACAAGGCCCTTCTGCTTCAGAGTATGTCGAGAGACATCTCCGGCAGATGGACTACGCACACGACATTCGGCTCGAAGCCGAAGGCGGAGTTTCTCGGCGCAGAGAACAACGCAGTCAAGATAGACATCTACCTCTCGTCCAACTTGGGCGTGAGACCGAGGAAGGTGCTTGATGCGGTCAAGGCTATGGTCGAGAACGGCACTGCGGAATATCTTGTCATCGGCGGTCGGCCAGTCGGCAGCAGACCATTCCGCTTGGTATCGTCCTCGGAATCGTGGAACAAAATCTACAGCCGAGGGGAACTTGCCAAGGCGACTCTTTCGATTAGTCTGGAGGAGTATGTATGAGCAGTTTATATCAATTCAATCTATCATTCACATTTGCGAGTGAGATGCTTGAGGAATATAGCCGCAAAATCTCTCTCCTTCTCTCTACGCCTGTCGGCACGATGCCCCTTGACCGGGAGTTCGGTGTTGACATGGACTTCCTCGATATGCCATCGGAGACCGCAAAGAGTCTCTATGTGGCAGAAATCACGGAGAAAATCGCAAGGTTCATCCCCGAACTGCGAGTGGAGTCGGTGTCGTGGGTGGCAAGTCCTGCAGGCACACTAATTCCAAAGGTGGTGATTACAAATGGCGGAGATTGACGCTATCAAAAACACGCCGGACATCAGCTTTATTGACAACAAGACCATCGACCAAGTGCAGTCGGAGATGATTGCAGACTACGAGGCTTTTATGTCGCAGGCTGAAGGCAGAGAGGTCGTGCTTGAGAGAACAAGCGTCCACCGTATGATACTCAATGCGGCGGCCGTCCACATCTTCCAAGGCTACCAGTATGTCGACCGAGCCGGAAAGCAGAACCTTCTGAAGTACTCTTACTCGGAGTTTCTGGACAACCTCGCCCTGTTTAAGGGCATCACACGACTGCCTGCGTCCTCGGCAGTAACCACCCTCCGCTTCACGCTCTCGGCTATCCAGAGCGTGGCTGTGGGCATTCCTGCAGGCACTCGTGCATCCACCGCAGAGGACATCTATTTCGCCACGGACGAGTATATCGAAATCCCTGCAGGCACTCTCTATGTAGATGTGTCTGCAACCTGCACCGAGGCGGCCGCAAGGGGCAACGGCATCCCGGTCGGGAGCGTTAAGACCCTCGTAGACCCTGTCCCTTATGTGCAGTCGGTATCCAACACGACAGCCACTTCTGGCGGTGCTGACACCGAGAGCGACATCTCTCTTGCGGAGCGTGTCTATCGCGCCCCTTCGCAGTATTCTACTGCAGGCCCAGAGGACAGTTATCTCTATCACGCCAAGGCATACAACCCTGCCATCGGCGATGTGGTGGCTACCTCGAATCACGAGGCAGGAGAGGTCAACATCGTGTTCATTATGGCAGACGGCTCTACGCCGGAACAGACGGTTATTGACGGTCTGCTTGCCTATTTGAGCGATGATACCATCCGTCCGATGACCGATGTGGTAACGGTGGCGGCACCTGCAGAGGTGAACTACACCATCAACCTCACTTACTATATCAACCGCAGCGACAGCGCACAGGCTGTCACGATACAGTCTGCCGTTGAAACCGCCGTGAGCGACTATATCAAGTGGCAACGCCGCATCGGAAGGGATATCAACCCCTCCAAACTCACCGCCCTCGCTATCGCAGCAGGGGCAAAGCGTGTCGTTATGACCGCACCCACCTACGCCGCCGTGGCAGCGACCTCCGTCCCTGCACTCCAAGGCGAAGCGGTGGTGAACTACGGAGGTCTGGAAGATGATTAACCTCAAGGGTGGTCGTTTCACAGACCTTCTGCCGAGCAACCTTGCATCACAGACGGAGGTGCAGGCTATCGCCTATGCGGTCGGCCGACAGATAGATGCAATCTGTGCTTACGCAGACAACGCACGAGTATATGCGGCTCTTTCTAAAGCGCCGGAGCAGGTGCTTGATGTACTCGCAGCGGAACTCCGAACGCCTGCCTACAGGGAGGACTACAGTATCGCCGTCAAGCGAACTCTTATCGAGGGAACACTCACCTTCTATATGAAGATGGGCACTCCTTCGGCGGTAAACCGCATCATCGAGGCTATCTTCGAGACCGGGTATATCAAAGAGTGGTTCGACTATGACGGCGAACCGTACCACTTCAAGGCCTACACCACAAACCCTGCCATCACGCAGGCTGATGTGGAGGAGTTCACCAGAGTATTAAGCACCGTCAAAAGGCTCTCGGCGTGGCTTGATGAAATCATCCTCGACCTATCCACGGAGGCAATGCAGACATACATCGGCTTCTGGGTTCACACGGGCGATTTTATCACGCTGAACCGAGCCACATTGTAAAGGAGGGAGAACGCTATGTTCCAAGCACCAAAACTAACCAATGCAGGCAAGGCGCTCTACTACGCCAACATCGGAGGCCAGGGCATCTCCTTCACCACCATTAAACTGGGAAAAGGAACGCTCTCAACCGCCATCGCAAACCTCACTGACCTCGTAGACACGGTCGTAACCATCGAAGCGGCCCTGTCGAACGGAAACGGCAGTTATGTGGACATCTCCGGCTCGTTCAGCAATGCCGGGATGACCGAGGGTTTCTATTGGCGCGAGATTGGCGTCTTTGCCGCAGACCCGAACTACCCCGATGACCGAAGCCACGATGTGTTGTACTGCTACCAGAACGCATACGACACCGCAGACTTCATCCCTGCCGCCTCGGTCGAGACCGTTGAGAAGCACATCACGGTGCCGCTTATCGTGGGCGATGCCGAGACAGTGTCTTGCCTGCTCGACCCGTCCCTCGTCTATGCTACGCATCAAGACATCCAAGACCATGACCAGAGCGAGACCGCCCACAGCTTCATTCGGGGCCTTATCAAAGCCGTGTCTGATGCCATCGGACTTCATAAGCAGGACGGCGACATCCATGTCACCGCAGCGCAAAAGCAGACATGGAACGGCAAGGCTACCGGGGCGGACATCACAAACGCCATCAACACCCACAACCAAGCCGCAGGCACTCACTCGGACATCCGAACCGCCATCGGCACGGCTGTCAGCAACCACAACACCGCCACGGACGCTCACAACGCACGGTTTGCGACAAAAGCCGACAAGACCGCCCTTGAGCAGCACACAGGCAGTCAAGTGGTGCATATCACATCTGCAGAGCGTACCTCTTGGAATAACGCCGTGCAGAAGGCTACAGGCTCACTCGCCCTCACTCTTGGGCGTGATGCAAACGGCATCTATGTTGAGTTCTAAAAAAATAGGAAGGAGAAAAGCCAAATGAGCAAAACCTACCTGCAGGAAAAAATCACAGGAACGGAGGGGCAGGTCGTTATGATTAACGGCCAGGGCGAAGCGGAGGCCCAGAGTAAGGACTTCGGACTCAAGCCTCGCTTGTCCGTCTCCGTTGAAAGCGGTGCTGTTGTCACGGTATCCGGCAACGGCGAGAACCTTACCAAGACATCCACGGGGGCCGTCCTCAACTTCGACCTTTCCGGCTATGGCACTTATTCTGTCGTGGCTACAAAAATCGGAAAGACGAGCAACACGGTCAGCGTTGTTGTTGACACAGTTCAAATTTACACGGTAACGCTGACATTTTTCTCTGCGACAATCACCGTTACAATCGACAGCGGTTCGACTGTAACGGTGAAGAAGGGCGGCACGACACTCCAAACAAAGACATCGACCGGAACGGCAGTCTTTACGGTCACGGAGACTGGCACATACACCCTCAAAGCCACCAAAGACGGCGAGGAGGCAGAGGATACTGCCACCATCACGAGCAACGGTCAGTCTGTCAGCGTGACCCTCGCCTATGTTCACATCTACGGTGTGCAGTGGGACGGCACGAGCAGTACGGTGTGGAGCCGAACGGACGAGTCTGCAGGCTTCACGAACCCCGTGCCGGCCGTAAACAACGGCACAGGCAGCAGTCCCTTCGACAACCTTATGCCTTGGAGTGGCATGGTGAAGTCCACGGACAGCGCCGCAGGCACTCTCGTCTCCATTCCGAAGTTCTGGTATAAATGGACTCGCTCCGGCTCTACCATGAAACTTCAGATTGCAGACAAGGCGACCGCAGGCTTCTCTGTATCGCCTGCCCACCAAGACCGAGGAGACGGCTCTGGTGAGCGTGATGTGGTCTATGTCGGCCGATATCACTGCCACACGAGCAACTACAAGTCGCAGTCTGGCGGTAAGCCGAAGGCAAGCATTACAAGAGCAAACGCTCGAAGTGGCATCCACAACCTCGGCTCTACCATCTGGCAGTTCGACTTTGCAATGCTGTGGACGATTTATATGCTCTACCTCGTAGAGTTCGCCGACTGGAACACCCAGAAGACCATCGGCTACGGTTGCGGCAACAAATCCGGCACGGAGAATATGGGCGCGACCGACAGTATGCAGTATCATACTGGCACGGCGAAATCGAACCGCAGCACCTACGGTGTCGGCTGTCAGTACAGATGGATTGAGGACTTGTGGGGCAATGTCTACGACTGGGTCGATGGCATCTACTTCAGCGGTTCGACCATCTACGGCATCAAAAAGCCTGCATCCTTCTCGGATTCAAGCGGCGGCACCAACATCGGAACAAGACCGACATCTGGCGGTTACATTTCGGCATACGGCACACCTACGGCGAGTGGCTTTGAATGGGCGCTCTATCCTTCGGCTGTTGCAGGCAGTGAATCGACTTACATTTGCGATTATTGCGACTACGTCTCCAGTGGTGTCGTGTTGAGCTGTGGTGGTTACTACTACCAGTACCAGGCCTACGGCTTGTTCTACTTGAGCGGTTACTACGCCGCTTCGGACTCGAACGCCAGCATCGGCTGCCGCCTCCAAAAACTCCCTTAAGGGGGTTCGCCAAGGGGGACGCATCCCCCTTGGCATATAACCTATCGGATTAAATCTTAATTTGGGGCTACTGTACCAGTAGTCCGATGTTCTCTCCTGTCGTTAGGTTTCTCGTCTGGATTATTGCAACTACAACTCCAGTGGTGTCGTGTTGCACTGTGGTGGTAACTACAACCAGAACCAGAACCACGGCTTGTTCTACTTGAACGGTAACAACACCGCTTCGAACTCGAACGCCAACATCGGCTGCCGCCACCTTTGCGAAGGTTCAGCTAACCAAGTACTTCTCCAGTAATCCGCTTCGGCGGTTTACATAGATGGGTACAGTAGTCGCACACCCCTTGGTGAAGATATGCTATAAGGGCACGGTTTAGTACTCTCGGAAACGAGCGCAGGAAACACCGTGAGGCAAAAAGGAGAAATCAAAACCCTATGAAACGAGCAAAGAACCTATACGCAAAACTTATCTCGGACGAGAACCTTAAAATGGCGATTCTTGAGGTAAACCGCACCCACCGTTGGAGACCTCACCACAGGCCGAACAAGGTGGTCGTATGGGTGGACAGCGACATTCCGCAGAGAATTATCGACCTTCGGAACATCATCGAGCAAGGCTTCGAGCCTTCGCCTGCTGCATTGAAACGCAGATGGGACAAGAGCGCCGGGAAGTGGAGAGATATCCACGAGCCTCGCCTCTGGCCCGACCAGTACATCCATCACGCCCTCGTGCAGGTGCTTCAGCCTGTGATGATGCGTGGTATGGATAGATGGTGCTGTGGCTCTATTCGAGGCAGAGGCATCCACTACGGTTTGACCGCCGTCAAAAAGTGGATGCGTGATGACCCGAAAGGCACGAAGTACTGTGCGGAACTGGATATCCACCATTTTTACGACAGCCTTAAGCCGGAGGTCGTGTTTGACCGAATGAAGCAACTGGTCAAAGACCACCGTATCCTCGACCTCGTTTGGAGAGTAATTAAAAACGGCATCCTCATCGGAGCGTACTTCTCTCAATGGTTCGCCAATGTTGTCCTTCAGCCACTCGACCACTTGATAAGGGAGAGCGGTTTTCGTGTATCCCATTACATGAGATATATGGACAACTTCACGATTTTCTCGCCCAACAAACGGTCTCTGAAGAAGCTGATTGCGGCCATATCCAACTGGCTTGCAGGCTTGGGACTGAAGCTGAAGGACACATGGCAGTATTTCGCCACGGCAGTTCGTCTGCCTACGGCTCTCGGATACCGTTATGGTCACGGCTATACACTCCTCCGAAAGAGAAACCTCTTCCGGCTCAAACGCCAACTGCAGTCTTACTACAAAAAGCTGAAGCGAGGTGCGGTCATTCCTTACACAATGGCCCTCGGACTACTGTCACGGCTCGGACAGCTTAAGCACTGCAATAGCGTCCGCCTGTATGCCCGTCTCGTGAAGGGCCGCCCGCAGAGAGACCTTAAAAATATTGTTAGGGCCTACGCCCGAAAGGAGAGAGCAAAATGGAATACATCTTCGGCTATGTGCAGCGCAACGGCGTGACCGTTGAAAACCTCAAGACTGTGGGCGATTCGCACAGCCACCTTTCCGGCTTCATTCAGACCGTGAGGGAATACCCCGATGCCACCATCACCGATGTGTGCCGCATTACAGAGCATTACCGTTCCGAGGAGGACGGCGAGGGCAACTGTTATGATTGGTATCTCATCGCCGACCACTGGCGCAATATGGACAAATTCTCCCCCGTGCAGGCGCAGACGGAAGAAGCCAACGCCACTGCCGCCATCACCTTCGTCACCTTGGCCGAGAACGGCTCTATTGACGAGGTCACCGCAGGCGAACACGCCTCGGCGTTCGCTGAATGGCAGGTCGGCGTAAAATACAAAGTCGGCAACATTCGCCGCTTCGGCGAGGGACTGCTCTACAGATGCCTCACCGAGCATACATCGCAGGCGGATTGGACGCCGGATGTTTCGCCGAGCCTGTGGGTTCGCATCGCAGACCCTGCGGAGGAGTGGCCCGACTGGTCACAACCTGTGGGCGCGGATGATTCCTACAGCCTCGGAGCAAAGGTAACCCACTCCGAGAAGCATTGGAAGTCCACCGTTGACAACAATGTCTGGGAGCCGGGTGTTTACGGATGGGAGGAAGTCAATGAATAGTTGGGAGACAATACGAGAACTCTGCGCTATTTGTGAGGCACAGAACAATATCATAAAGGCGCAGAGCGAGGTGCTTGCACAGGTCGGCGCTGTCGTAATGGAGGAAGAGAAAGCTGCGGTCGCAGAACGCTATGCATCGCTCCTCGGAAACAACGATGCTGTGGAAGGAGGTTGATGCATATGGAATGGCTCGGTTACTTATTCACAGGTGCCGCCTCCGCAGCGGTCATCAAGCTTGTGGACAATATCATCCAGTGGTGTCTCGCCAGAAAAGCCAAGAAAGCGGACAAGGCAGATGAAGAAGCAGAGTCCGCTGAACGGGCTGAAAAGGAGAGAATTAAAACCATCGAGTTAGACCTCAAGGCGGTCATGGACGGGCAGAGATACATACTCCTTGACCGCATTCGACATCTCGGCCTATCCTATCTCTCACGAGGCGAGATTACATTTGACGAGCGCAGGCTCTTACACCAAATGCACAGTGTATATCACGAATCATTGCACGGCAACGGAGACCTTAACGAACTCATGTCCGAGGTTGACGAATTGCCGTTAAAACAGTAAAGGAGGCTACAAGCTATGTTGAACGCTATCGTTGAAAACCTTATCAATATCGGATGGGCGATGCTGATTTTCTTGGCGGCGTATCTTGCGAATGTCGCATTCTCGCTCTGGTACAATATCAAGATTCAGCATCAGTCTTTTGACAAAAACAAAATCATCGCCAGTGCGCTGAAAATTCTAACCTTCGTGGTTGGGCTTACACTTCTGTGTGTGGCAATCACGACCCTTCCCCTTTTTGCAACGCAGGTGGGATGGGTTATTCCGGAGGAATACACAGATATTTTTGCCGACATTGTAATCATCGGCGCGGTTCTTCTCGTGTCCTGCAAGTACATCAAAGAGGCTTATGAGAAGTTTGTTGCTATTTTGAACACGGCAAAAATTATAGATGAGGAGGGCACAGACAATGAGTAATTCGCCTCTCGTGGTATATACCAAACTCAGCCCGAACCACTCCGGGCAGCGTACCCACAGCATTGACCGCATCACGCC
>Ga0129313_1000329_pt1 | contig 43891 bp, 44 predicted proteins | sample O1105metagenome_FD_94436 | JGI IMG/M metagenome (GOLD analysis project Ga0129313, IMG submission 94436) | Orangutan group fecal microbial communities from fecal samples from Wisconsin, USA - O1105 metagenome | ecosystem: Host-associated > Mammals > Digestive system > Large intestine > Fecal...
CAATCCGTATGATATCACGTAATTCTCATTATGAGCATAAGAGCGAAGCATCAGCTTCACGTTATGCGAATATTGGGCAGGATTGTGAGAGTGCAAAGCACGGAACAATCCGTATGATATCACATAATTCTCAATATGAGCATAAGAGTGAAGCGGCAGCTTCACGTTATGCGAATATTGGGCAGGATTGTGAGAGTGCGCAGCACGGAACAATCCGTATGATATCACGTAACTCTCATTATGAGCATAAAAGCGAAGCCCCCAGGAGGTCCCCATGGAACAAAAAACACCTTTTGTACAATTTCAGAATGTCTGTAAATATTACCAGGTCGGCGATACCCGCTTTGCCGCCTCGGATCACATTTCCTTTACGATCGAAAAAGGAGAATTCTGCGTAATATTAGGGCCTTCCGGTGCAGGAAAAACGACCGTTTTAAACATGCTCGGCGGAATGGATACGTGTGATGAAGGCACGATCCTTCTGGACGGAGAGTGTGTCAGCTCCTTTGACAGCAAGCGGCTGACAACTTATCGCCGCTACGACGTCGGCTTTGTATTCCAGTTTTATAATCTGGTACAGAACCTGACCGCCAGGGAAAATGTAGAGCTTGCTTCCGAGATCTGTAAGGATCCTCTCGATGCAGATACCGTTCTTGCCGAAGTCGGTCTTTCCGACCGGAAAAACAACTTTCCTGCCCAGCTTTCCGGCGGGGAACAGCAGCGTGTTTCGATTGCCAGAGCACTTGCGAAAAATCCAAAGATCCTGCTCTGCGATGAACCGACAGGTGCACTTGATTATAAAACAGGCAAACAGGTGCTTGCCCTTTTACAGCAGACATGCAGAAAACAGGGACGTACCGTTATCGTCATCACCCACAACAGCGCACTTGCCGCCATGGCTGACCGCGTGATCCGCATCGGCAGCGGAAAGGTTGTCGAGGAGAAACTGAATGAGCATCCTACACCGGTAGAAGAGATTGAATGGTAACAGTTTTCTTGAAAGGATAAGATAAAAATGACCCGAAGCTACCGCAAAAATATAAGACGAACCTTTAAGCATACGAAAAGCAGATTTATCGCCATTTTTTCCATCATTGCACTTGGTGTCGGCTTTCTTGCCGGTCTGAATGCAACACCGGTCGACATGAAGGAATCTATGGAGGCATATATGGACGATGCCAACTTTTATGATATCCGCATTGTTTCCACACTCGGTCTGACCGATGACGATGTCTCTGCCCTGTCTGCCATAGATGGCGTCAAAGACGTCCAGCCCGCCTATAATGCGGATCTTCTTGTACAGACCGGAGACGATACCGTCGTGGCAAGAGCACATTCACTGCCAATAACTACCGGTAAAGAAGAGACAGAAAAAAGCACATCCTCCCTGTCGACAGACGGCAACACCGCAACGAATGCGCAGGATACCATCAACAAGCTTTTCCTCGTTGACGGTCATATGCCGGAAAAATCGGGCGAGTGTGTCGTGGAAGCTGGGGCTAACGATATGGCGTCCGCTTATCCGATCGGTTCCAAGCTGGTAGTCAGTCCGGAAAATGAAGATCTGGACAGTAAGTTATCCACAACCGAGTATGAGGTTGTCGGAATTGTCCACAGTGCCAACTACTTCAGCTTTGAAAGAGAGCCTGCCAGTGTGGGAAACGGACGTGTTAATCTTCTCATGTATCTGCTGCCTGAAGATTACGCTTTTACAGCCTATACAGAAATTTACTTAACCGTGGACGGTGCTCTCGCTGCCAACAGTCTGGAAGATGATTACGATCCGCTTGTTGATACTGTAAAAAACAAAATTGAAGCAATACAGGAGCTGCGCTGCCAGACAAGATATGACGAGATTTACGATGAGGCACAGCAGAAGATCGACGATGCATGGGCTTCCTATCATGAAGCAAAAGAAGAAGCCGATCAGAAGCTTTCGGATGCCAAAGCAGAGCTGACAGACGGTGAAAAAGAGCTGGCGGACGGGCAGACCGAATATGAACAAGGCGAGGCCGATTATGCGGATGCGCTTTCACAGATCGCCGCAAATGAGCAAAAGCTGGCAGATGGCGAAATACAGCTTGGCGATGCCAGAAGAAAGCTGCAGGAAGCAGATGCCCGGATCAGCAATAGCGAAACACTCCTAGAGCAAAACGAAGCCAAATTAAATGCAGCCAAAACAGATCTGGACAAAGGACAGGCACAATATGACAATGGCATGAACGCCTATCAGAGCGGCAAAAAGCAGTTAGAAGCCGGACAGGCGCAGCTGGACGCTGCCAAAAAGCAGCTGGATACCGCAAAAGAAAGCTATCAGTCCGGGCTTGCAGGCTGCGCACAGGGAATGACTTCTCTTCTGCCCTCTATGACAGCGGACGGACTGGATGGTTTTCTTGCTTTTTTAAGTGACAAAGGCTATGGTGCGCCGCAGACAACTACCGCCTTTTTACAGGATATGGCAGAATACGGTGTTTCTCTTCCGACAGTTTCCGCCAATTCCGCAGAGGCTGCTTATCTGGAACAGGGGATCAGCCAGCTTCTGCCTGCGATCTCCCAGCTCTACAGTGCCAGAGAAGCTATTACAGCAGGGCAGAGTACTTATGATGCAAATGCCGCCAAACTGGAAGAAAGCAAAAAGCTGCTGGCAGACAGCAAAGAAGAACTTTCCAAAGCCAGACAAAAGCTCCAAAAAGGGCAGAAACAGTATGAAGACGGTAAAAAGCAACTTGAAAACGGTAAGAAACAACTCAGCAGCGCAAAAGCCATGCTGGCGGGAAGCTGGGCAACCCTGTCCGGCAAGCAGACCGAGCTGACAGACGGACTTTCCCAGATCTCCGATGCAAAATCCTCACTGAAGGATGCCAGAAGCAGGCTGGATGACGCCAAAGCAACGATTGCGGAAAATGCCCAGAAGTTAGCAGATGGTAAAATTTCTTATGAAGATGCAAAAAAAGAGGCAGATGAAAAGCTGGCAGATGCCAGACAGGAGATAGAAGACGGCCAGGCAGATCTGGATACACTGGAAATGCCAAAATGGTATATCTGGGGCAGAGATAAAAATATCAGCTACTCTTCCTTTACTGCCAACATTGACAAGCTGAATGCCATTACGACCGTTTTCCCGATCTTCTTTTTCCTAGTAGCTGCCCTTGTCGTTTCCACGACCATGACACGTATGGTAGAAGAAGAACGTTTACAGATCGGAACAATGAAAGCGCTCGGTTACTCTGCCAAAACGATCATGCAAAAGTATATTCTTTATGCACTTGCAGCTTCCGTTTCCGGAACGCTCGTCGGTCTTGCGGTCGGGTTTAAAGCATTTCCGAGCATTATCTGGTCTGCTTATGAAATGATGTATTATATGCCTGCCATCGCGACCCCATGGCGGCTTTCCCAGGCACTCTTCTCCGGTGGAACACTGACCGTGCTTTCCCTGCTTGTAACAGCACTGACCTGTCGCAGTTCTCTCTCCGAAACACCTGCTGCTTTGATGCTGCCCCGTGCACCCAAGGCAGGAAAACGGATCCTGCTGGAAAGGATTACCCCACTGTGGCGTCACTTCCCGTTCTCCTGGAAGGTGACCTGTCGTAATCTGTTCCGCTATAAAAAACGTTTCTGGATGACCGTGATCGGTGTTGCAGGCTGTACCTCCCTGCTGATCGCCGGCTTCGGTATTTCCGATTCGCTCAATGCGATCATTACCAAGCAGTATGAAGATATTTTCCATTACGATCTGATGACGGTCGTCACGGAAGAGGATGCCCTCACGCAAGGCGCCGTACAGGAATATTTATTTGACAATCCGTCTGTTTTTTCTGATTCTCTTGCTGTTTCGATCCAGTCAACCAGACAGGAAATAAAGAACGGTGAGGCGGATGTTTATCTGATGATTCCGAAGGATCTTTCTTCATTTGGAAGCTTTGTAGATCTGCACGAACGGGTTTCCCGCAAGGCTACGCCACTGCAGGAAGATGGCATCATCATAACAGAAAAGCTGGCAAAAACACTGGGCATTCAGGCAGGCGACAGTATCACACTGCAAAATGAGGACGAGGAAAAAGCCTCCTTTACCGTAACCGGTGTCTGTGAGCATTATGTCAGCAACTATGTCTATATGAGTGCTGCTACCTATGAAGCGGGCTTTCAAAAAGCACCGGTTTACAACGCTGCCATCAGCAAAATGCCGGATGACAGCCAGACTGTGCGGGATCAGGTTTCCGCCGTGCTTCTTGACAATGATCATGTTGCCAGCCTGACCTTTACAGCCGATAACGTAAAGCAGGTACTGAATATGCTCAATTCCATTGATGCGGTTGTTGTCCTTATCATTGTCTGTGCTGCAGGGCTTGCCTTTGTTGTACTGTACAATCTGTCCAATATCAATGTGGCGGAACGTGTCAAAGAGATCGCCACGATCAAGGTACTAGGCTTCTATGACCGCGAAGTGGACAGCTACGTCAACCGGGAAAGCTATGCCCTGACAGGAATCGGTATCTTCTTCGGTATTTTCGGCGGTATTGCCCTGCATAAGTTTGTCATTACGACCGTTGAGGTCGATGCAGTCATGTTTGGCAGGAGCCTCCGCCCGGTCAGCTTCCTGTATGCAGTCCTGTTGACGCTTCTGTTCAGTATCATTGTGAGCCTCGTGATCGGACGATCTCTGAAAAAGGTTTCTATGGTAGAAAGTATGAAAGCACCGGAATAAGGTATATTACCAGATCAGTAATCCAATATGGTAGAAAATACAGGATAATACCAGTGAAAATCCTATGTAATACAGTGCAGACAGACCCAGCCATTTTTTGGAATGTGTCTCCTGGAAGGTCGTTGCAACGGTCATCGTACATGGCACATTAAAGACGATCGCCATAATAAAACCAAGTGCCTGCGGCTTACTGATCACCTGTGGCAGGAGAGCTGCAAGCCCTTCCGTAATGCCGAGCGACTTCGCATTAAAGGCTGCACTTACCATATCCGTATGGTTACTGTAAAGTGCATTTAATACCCCAAGCATGGACTCCTTTGTTACCATGGAGGAAAGGTAAGCCATAAACATCTCCCATGACATACCAAAGAAGGAAGTTACCGGCTCGATCTTCTGTCCGATAAAGCTCAGCGGGCTTTCTGTTCCAAACCATGGATAAGAGAGCAGATAGAACACGATTGAAACAAGGAAGATCACCTTGAATGCACGGGAGAAAATATCCCAGACCTTCTGCAGCGTCATGCGGATAATATGTCCCCACTTCGGTTTATGATACGGTGGCAGTTCCATCACGATACCATAGCTTTCTTCCTCCTTGATCAGCTTTCTGCCAAACAGTCTGGATGCCAGAAACATGGAGCAGACTGTAATCACGAGCATGAAAAGCAGGATCAGAAAGCCTCCGGCCGGTCCGAAAAAGATCGTGGAAAGCATCGGTGCCAGAGACAGCAAGGTGCCACATGGGACACTCCAGACAAGGATCATGGTCAGAAAACGCTGTCCTGCATTGTCGATCACACGACTGCCTGCGATTCCCGCCATATTGCAGCCCATACTCATCAAAAAGGAACAGACACTTTTCCCCTGCAGTCCAAGCTGTTCCATTTCCCTGTTGAACACAACCGAAATACGCGCCATATAACCGATATCTTCCATGAGAGAAAATACAAAGGTAACACCAATGACAAAACCGCTCATTGCTACGGCAAAAAACAGGATATTCGGCAATACAACATAAACTACCTTGGCAAGCGGATCCCAGACATGACCTGCGGTCATCAGATTTTTCAGCGGTGTTTCCAAAATACCGGGGATCATAACACCCAGTCCCATAACAGGTGCAGCCACAAGCATCGCCGCCATCATGGCAAGCAGGATAAACCCAAGTGCCATCCATTTACCGGATCGTCTGCCAAGTGCCTTCCGGTCAAAAGAAGAAAGCTCTGCCTCTGCCTCTTTTCTTTTCACGGTTTCCTTCACCAGACTGTCAATACAGGCATATTTCTGTTTACCCGACTGCATCAGTCCCCGGTCTGTCTTTTCAAGTTCTAAAACAGCCCGTTTTTCCTTTGTCATCTGCGTACTTTCCGGTTGTCCGGAAACAACTGCTGCAAAATCCATATCTGCATCCTCTGTATAAAACTGCATCAGGACATTCTGATCGATCACTTTGCCATCAGACAGAGCATGCTGCAGCTTTTCTTTCAATGCGCCATAACGTTTGCTGTCAGCCGCTACAAACGGAATGACCGGAATCCCCAGTCGTTTTTCCAGTTGTGCAACATTAATCTCTATTCCCTTACTTTCTGCCACATCCATCAGATTCAGAATCAGCACCGCCGGTGTACAGATACCGATAAAATCCATGCACATATACAGGGAACGTTCCAGCTGCGAGCTATCCACAAGGATTGCCACCAGATCTGCTTTCCCGGATTCTATGTAAGAGGCTGTGATCACTTCTTCATCAGAGCCTGCAGACAGGCTGTAACTGCCCGGCAGATCGACAACCTCGATCGTTTCGTTCCCACATCGGAAGCTCCCCGTTTTCTGCTCTACTGTTTTTCCCGGCCAGTTCCCGACATGCTGATGGGATCCGGTCAGGCCGTTAAAGACCGAAGATTTTCCGGAGTTTGGCTGTCCTAAAAGTGCGATTGTCTGATTCATGCCTGCAGTCCTCCTTCCACTTCGATCCCTTCACAATCCTTTTTACCAAGAGCGATCACCGAATCTCTGCAATAAAACAGAACGGGCTGTTTTTTCTCATTCTGTATTACCTTGATCCGACTCCCCTCTACAATACCGATACCGATCAGCCGGGAGAGCACGTGATGATTTCCCGAAACTGCTGTTACCTGTCCCTCAAACCCTTTCTTTGTCTCTGCTAGTTTCATATGTTTCATTCCTTCCGTCTCGTTTTGTTCGTTTAAACTAACCGAGTACAATATAGCGCAGGATACGCCCCAAAATCTATGCTCCTTTCAGTAAAAAAGGACTGTTTGACATTCTGTTTTTATTTTCTGTTTGCTATTTGGATTTTCCGTTTTTATAATATAACAGAAAGCAGGACAGGCATTTCTTGCACAAATACGCTGTCTGTCAAAAGCGAAAAGAGATGAGAACAGAAATGAAAAAAGACGATTTAGCAAAAAACTATTTTTCTGTACAGGACATTTTGGCAAAGCTGCAGGATTCCATGGTACTCCGACAGGAAATGCCCGATGGCAGTCTGGAAATGACAATCTATCACATTCTGCCCGGCATTTATCTCGTACTGAACAACGTACATACAGCCTATGTGCCCTGCATGTCCGGTTCCACAAATGATACGATCCTGACTGTCAACTATTGTCTGGAAGGCCGCTGCGAGTTTCAGCTGCCCGGCAATAACTACAGCTATGTAGACCAGCATATGTCCAGCATCGGAACGCTTCGTGTACAAGACTCCTTTTATTACCCATCCGCGTACTACCTCGGTTATGAAATCTATCTGTATTACCCATTGTTTACCCAGGAAACACGACAGATCCTGCAGTTGTTTTCCATCGATCCGGAACTTTTGTTTTCCAAATACCGGAACATCTTCCTTGCATCCACACCTGCACCGCTTGCCCGGATCTGGGAAGATCTGTACGCTGCCAGAGAGCACATTTCGATTGGAAAGGTACGTCTGCAGACGCTTCATATTCTGCAATATTTAACCGATGAAACCGTTGTCCCACAGGTCAAAAACATGTTTCTGACAAAAACACAGGCAGGTCTTGCCAAACGATTAAAGGAAATATTGACGGAAAACCTGAGTGAGCACAGATCCGTCCGTTCCGTCGCCGACTGCTTCGGGATCAGTGAAACCAGCCTCAAAAATTACTTCCGTCTGGTATATGGGCAGAATATATCTCAGTTTCTGAATGCGGAAAGAATGAAACTAGCCGCAGAGCTTCTTGCAACGACATCAAACAGTGTTTCTGACATTGCTAAAGCCTGCGGCTATGTCAATCAAGGCAGATTTGCCAAATTATTTAAAGAATATCATCATATGAAGCCTCTCGACTATCGTCGGAACGCAGCACTGCAAAATACTGCTCCAAACTAGATCAGTGCTGTCTTCTGTCCAGCTTCTTGGATACCATCATACCGATTCCCTGCAGGATCTGTACGAGCAGAACCAGAATAACGATCGTAACAAGCATGATGTCTGTCTGGTAACGGTAATAACCGTAACGGATCGCAATATCACCAAGTCCGCCGCCACCGACAACACCTGCCATTGCGGAGTAACCGAGGATCGTTCCGATCGCGATCGTCAGACCGACGAGAAGGGAGGTACGGGCCTCTGCCAGAAGCACCTTCCAGATGATCGTCATAGTGCCTGCACCCATACTCTGTGCGGCTTCGATCACGCCCTTATCCACTTCCTTTAAGGAAGATTCCACCATACGGCCGATAAAAGGAGCTGCTGCAAAAACAAGCGGTACGACCGTTGCTGCCACGCCATAGCTCTTGCCGACAATAAATCTTGTGACCGGAATGAGCAGGATCAGCAGGATCAGGAACGGAATACTACGCAGTATATTTACGATAAAATCAAGGATCTTGTATACTACCGCATTCGGTTTGATACCCTCCTTGTCTGTGATCGTCAGTATAATACCGATCGGAAGTCCGAGTACATATCCGAAAAAGGTGGAGAGCAGTGTCATGTAAAGTGTTGCGCCTGTACCTTCCACAAGCATATGGATCGTTGTACTATCTAGCATAATCGTCTACCTCCTCAACACCCAAATTCTTCTCTTTGAAATATGTCACGATCTTATCTGCGATCTCCTCATTCTGCGGAAGCTGCAGGATCATTTCACCCTCTGCATTGCCATTGATCGTCTTTGTATCTGCATACAAAATATTGATCGGTGTCTTGTATTCCAGAATGATATTGCCGATGATCGGCTCAAAAGCGGTATGTCCGTCGAATGTAACACGCACCTTTCTGTCGCCCTTCATCTCTCCGATATGTGCAAAGCCGGAAAGCACCAGCCGTTTTGCCGCATCTGTCTTCGGCTTACGGAACAGATCTTCTACAGTACCTGTTTCCATCAGATTACCGTGGTCAAGCACTGCGACATGAGAGCAGATCTCCTGCACAACAGCCATTTCATGTGTGATAACCACGATCGTAATACCACGCTTCTCATTGATTTCCTTCAAAAGCGATAAAATAGACTTTGTAGTCTGCGGATCCAACGCACTGGTCGCCTCGTCACACAGCAAAATCTCAGGATCTGTCGCAAGCACTCTCGCGATCGCCACACGCTGCTTCTGTCCGCCGGAAAGCTGCGCCGGATATGCCTTTGCCTTTTCAGACAGATCAACGACCTCTAAAAGCTCCAACGCTCTTTTTCTTGCTTCACTCTTCTTAACACCGGAAATTTCAAGCGGAAAACAGATATTATCGAGAACGGTTCTCTGCATCAGCAGGTTGAAATGCTGAAAGATCATACCGATCCGCTGTCTTTCTTTGCGAAGCTGCTTATTGGAAAGAGACATCAGACTGTTTCCGTTTACGACAACTTCTCCGTCCGTCGGCTTTTCCAGCAGATTCAGGCAACGTACCAGTGTACTTTTTCCTGCGCCGGATAATCCGATAATGCCAAAAATATCACCCTTTTCAATGGAAAGGCTGATATCCTTCAGAGCTTCTACTTCTCCGTTTTGTGCATGAAAGGTTTTGCTTACATGCGTAAGTTCAATGATTGGTTCCATACATCTTCCTCAATCTTTCTGTTAAAATACAGATACCTCCAGTCATAGCGCATAGCGTTCCAAATGACCGGAGGTCTTATCATTATTTTATTTCTTATTCGTAACTATTCAGAACTCCATTCGCAAAATCGCATCTTACGATGCTTTCCTTTTGCTCGTCGGTAACCTCGCTCATGCAAAATCTGCTTTGCAGATGAGCGAGGCTGCATCATGCATCTTCGATGCATGACATTATGTGGTTACTTCGCCATATAAATCCGTAAAAATCTGCCCATAAATGGTCAGTTTATTACGGATTTGCATGGCTCTGAATAGTTACTCTTATTCTTCAAAAGGAATAACTGCACCATCATACTTGTCGTTGATGAACTGTTTGATCTCATCAGATTTCAGTACATCTACCAAAGCTTTGATCGCATCGTTGTTTTCATTTCCTTCTTTGACTGCGATAACATTTACATATGTCTTAGCTGCTTCAGAATCAGATGTCTCATATGCGATAGAATCCTTTGCTACTGAGAAACCTGCCTGCAGTGCATAGTTACCGTTTAATACGACGAATGCAACTTCGTCTTTTACTCTGGAAACCTGTGCTGCTTCCAGCTCTTTGATCTCTACATTCTTTGGATTTTCTGCAATGTCATTTACTGTAGCTGCAAGACCTGCGCCATCCTTTAATGTGATCACGCCGTTTGCTTCCAGAAGAAGCAGTGCTCTTGCTTCGTTTGTTGTATCGTTAGGAACTGCGATCACATCGCCGTCAGCCAGATCATCAAGACTTGACTTTGTTCCCGGATAGATACCAAATGGCTCGTAGTGGATACCACCTGCATTTACGAGGTGTGTTCCCTGCTCTGCATTGAAATCATCCAGATATGGGATATGCTGGAAGTAGTTTGCATCAAACTCGCCGCTTTCTACTACAAGGTTCGGCTGAACATAATCATCAAATACTGTTACTTCAAGATCCCATCCCTGCTCTGCTAAGATCGGCTTTGCTTCCTCTAAGATCTCTGCATGTGGTGTAGCGGATGCTGCTACTGTGATAGTGCCTTTGCTTTCTACTGCTGCATCGCTTGCTTCTTCAGTTGCTGCATCTGTAGCTGCCTGATCTTTTGTGTCTGTTGTATTACCGCATCCGGTCAGCACGCTGATCGCAAGTGCTCCTGTCAGTAATAATGCTGTTAACTTTTTCATAATTTTCTCCTCCTGTTTCCGTTTAGTTTCGTTATTTCCTATCGGAATAATAGGAGTATATCCGCTCTGTGCTTTTTTGTCAATGCTTTTGGTTATTGCACATTTTTAGAATCTGCTATAGGTTTACTCTATAACAAGCATGGATTCCAAGGCATCTACTATATGTTGCGCCGCCTCGCCGATTTCTGCTGCCTGCTTTTCCGTGTCTGCCAGGATCTTTTTGGCAACATTTGTATATTCCAGATATACATCGGAACCATACGCACGGCTGCGGATCAGGCTCTGTAAAAAGAGCAGCTTCATCATAAAGTATTTCTGATCAGCAAGCGCAATGTTCATAAACCAGTTGATGATATTACGCTCACCCCATAAATGTGAAAACGGTACGGTACGCATCTGTACCATAGTCTGTGTCAGGGACTGTGCAAGTGCTGTCAGATACTGCATAGAAAGCTCTACCTTCGGAAGCTGGTAAAAGCCGCTTAATTCTGTCGCATCATGCAGAGCCGATCCGGTGGCATGCAGATACATACGACTGAGCAGGCTCATAATATCCTCTCCCTTTGTCAGAACCGTCTCATCCTTATGGGTGCTGCCATCCGCATGGACGATCTTCGTATGGATCGCATACCCTCTATTATCCTTTGTGACCTGGATATCACCTGTGATCAGCATAGCAAGGTCATGCTGCTTAACCATTCTTTCCAAAAATGCCTGATCCCATTCTGTACCGGGCAGTACCGCACCAATCTGGTTGATGACCGGAATATATACGATCGGTGAAAAATCGGAATAGAAATACAATGCTTCACTGATAAAAAGCGGAACGCTCTTTGTCAGTCTGCTTGCTTCGTTTTCTGCTTCCGCACGTCTTTCCACAACAGATTCCTTCTTATTGGTATAAGATAAAATACCGATCTTTTTCTTTCCTGTCTTGTCTACTTCCGGGAAAGTACCTTCTTTCATGCCAAAGTAGAAGATCGGCTTCTCAATGCCAAGGATTTCCACCTTTTTGTCGGCGGTCTGCTGCTGTTCCACAATCTTCTGTCTCTTCTCTTTATCAAAACGGGCTGAAATCTCCAAAAGCGGCTGCTTCAGATCTGCACGTTCCAGACGGAACAATCTGCCAAGCAGCTTTTCGCCCTCTTCCAGCTCGCCCAGTCCCAGATATGCCTGCACAAGGTTCAGACCGGTTCTGGCATCATGCTCATCCAGATCATACACAGGTGCGATCAGTGTGACCATTGCCTTGAGCAGACTGAATTTACCGAGATCTCCGGAGATCATCGGCAGAACCTGACGCTTGTCCGCATCTGCTGCCAGTACTTCTTTATAAATATTCAGGGCATCTCTGACCTGATTTTCTTCCAGATAAAAACGTGCCTGATATAGCTGTGGCAGATACGCGCCCGGAAGCTGTCCTGCTGCCTTCAGTGCACGCAGATACTTCTCCTTGTCGCCATCTTCCCGCTGGGTAAACAGCCACCAGGAAAGTCCGTTATCCTGATTCGGATCAAGCGTAAGCCCTTCCCACAAGGTATTTTGTGCTTTCTTGATATCATCCTGTGCTTCATAGACTCTGGCAAGATTGACAAGAAGCGCGCCCGACCTGCCGTGCTCCTGTATGAAGTCCTCCAGCACTGTTTTGGCACTTTCAAAGCGCTCCTGCTTTCTGTATACAATAGAAAGCACGATCACTGCTCTCTCTTTCCCGGGCTCCAGCTCAGCCAGATGCTCCGCCGCCTCTGTAACCTCGTATGCCATATTATTATCTACATTAAAGATGATCTCCGCATACAGACGATCCGCATTGTCCCAGCATTCCTTTAATCTGACCGGCAGAAGCTTCTCTGCCCAGTCCGTCTTTAACATACTGGCCTTTCTGCCATATGAATCAAATATCTCTATTCTTTCACCAAGCTCTATTGCGGAACCGATTCCTCTTTCCTCTGCTGTTTCATTTTTCTTTTTTCCGAATAACATATGCTTCTCCATTCCTCTCTAAATACACGCAGGTAAGCCTACTTGATGAGTATAACACAAGAATTGAGGGAACGCTAGCGTTCCCTCAATTCTAAAAGTCGCTTTGTTTATATCTGCTTTAAATCTTTATACCGGGCGAGCGCAGGGCTTTCATCCCCGACATACCAGTAATCGCAATGATCGCCTCCCAGCGCCTCTATCTGGGTACGGATCAGGCGGGCATGCATGACTTCTGCCAGATAATGGTCTGTTTTGCACAGATACGGAAGCAGCTTGTCATAACCATGCTCCCTGGCATGCTTTGCGATCGGACAGCCGATCAGATAGAAATTGAAGCCTTCCGTCCGGTGATCCGGGTTGATCTTCACGTCCCACGTGTCCATCCATTCGCCCTTATCCTGATGCTCTTTTTTCATTTTGTTGAAATTCACATAGGTTTTCTCGAACATTTTGTAAGGCCACCGGCTCTTATTTCCGTTCACGAATTTCCCCAGAAAACGCATTTTATCCGCAGCTTTTTGCTTGATCTTAAGGAGCACCTCTCCGTCCAGCTTATGATCGCTTGCCTCATAAAACGAAAGAATGGTAAACCAGTCCAGCATATTTTTTGCCATCAGGTTTTCTCCCAGATCCGGCATATCATTTTTGACAAACTCTTTATAATACTGCTCTGCCTTATCAAAGATCTCTTTCGCCTGCTGTGGCAGATATTCCTTGCAATACTGCTCATAGCATTTTCCGTATTGTGACACTGCATATGCCCGTTTCATGCGCATTACCTCCCATAAACCTGACTCTAAGCCTGAGCTTAACTGAGCCAGACTGATCCGGTTTCTGTTAGCGAGCTCTAACTATAGGTAGTTTAGCATATCCGTGGGAGAGGTGCAATTTTTTTCAAGTAAAAGTAATCTAAATTATATATCTTCGGTTTTCTTTCACTCGAACTTTTGTCGGAAAACCGATAGAAGTTTCTTTCCAAAGTTCATCCAAAAAATTTCTATTCTATATCACAAAATTATCTGGTATTCCATCCAATGAGTAGATTTCCATTTTCAAGTGGTACATAAGCATCCAGGTTGCAGCTGGAGACTGCAAAGGTCTGATGCAGATTTCGTACTCACAACTTACATATGCATCCAAGTTGCAACAATTGATAGCGTTCTGCTTCATATCATCGCCAAACTCACAACTTACATATGCATCCAAGTGGCAACTGGAATGACGTTTATCTGATGCAGAGGTATATATCTCACAACTTACATATGCATCTAAGTTGCAACAGCAAATATACACAAATATAAGTCGCCTACAAGGATTAAATTTGTAGGGTTTTTACCTTGCCGAGAGTATCTGCAATTCTATGAAAGAAGTTTACGCATACTTTCTCGACTTTAGGACGCTGAGCCGCCCTTATTCAGGTGCGAAATAGTAGTCATTTTACGATTGCTTCACATTCGCACTCTGTATTTTTGACGTTTCTTCAATAATATTTTCTATATCATACATTCCAATATTTTGACTTGCATTATAATCAGCGTTTGTTTCATAACCACAATTTTGACATTTAAACAATGCTTGCCTTATTCTATTATTAACATCTATGTAACCACATTTGCTACATCTCTGGCTTGTATATTGAGCTTTAATATATACAACTTTTATTCCCATTTCTTTTGCCTTGTTCTCAATTTTAGTCTGCAAATCATAATATGACCAATCTTTCAAAAAACAGTCTGTATTATCCGAAATTCCAGTCAAATTCTCCATTTGTATAGTGCCACAGTTCTTTTTTACAGCATACTCTATTAATGCTCTGCTATATTTATGATTTGCCGTGTCTCGAAACCTTGCTATTTTGTCATTTATTTTATATGCGGGTTGTGTACGCTTATTTCTTCCATGACCGATTCGTCCATTCCCACAGTATTTTGTCTGCTGCAGTATTGATCTTTTCCTTGCTTCAGTTCGCCGTCTAAACTCCTCTATTTCTCCCCCTTTTATTGAAAAACGATCATATTCTCCATATATGGACGCCATTAATGGATAAACAATTCCTAAATCTATTCCAAGAATTTTATCTTTTTCTAAAGTTTCTACTTGACTATTTTCAAAAGAATAACATAAATTTAATCTCCAGAGTTTCTTCTTTTTCTCATAAATAAGTTTACTTCCACTAATTTTATATTCCTTATCATAACATCTTTCAAGAATTGTTCTTGTTGATTTATCATTTACTTGAATTTTGAAATTAATATCTTCTGTAATATCATACTTTTTCTTTCCTGTCCGGTTAAGCAATTTTAATTTAACAAAAAAATTAAAATTATCATATTCAAGAGAAATCGCCTTTTTATGAAGATCTAAAGGTTGATTTGCCTTATATGAAAGAATAGAACGTTCTCCTTTCAAGATTTCTTTTTTTACATTTTTAAATGAACTACACACTTCTCTTGAAGATGTAGAAATATTTCCAGTATATAAATCATAACCGGTCTTAAAATAATCATATACATATCCTTCCAGTGTATATCCTAAAATATCTCTTTCCTTAGGATATTCTTCTTGCGTTTTGCAATAATCACTTGAAAAATTCATCCATTCCCAGCAAAGTTGAACCGTCCTATTTTTTATATCACGAGTCTGCTTTTGTAAATCCCATAATATTGAATTGATTCTTTGATAATCAATCTTCTGCCCCTCTTTATTTATTTGTTCACTAATCAAATACAATTTAACGACTTTTGTCAGAATAATCACCTCATATATAGCGTACCAACTTAGATTTTATAATACATAAACAATATAACACATATCAATATATTCTTCCATATTTTATCATCTCCAGCATGAATGCCTGAAAACATAGTCATTAATTCATTTTGGTCATTTTATTATAGAACGTGCAACAAGTACATTGGAGTTTTTCTCATATATGAGAAAAACTCCAGCCCCTTCATTTACAAGTGTTTGAAACACTATACATCATATTTATATTAAACAATATTCTCATCTCATAACACTGTTGTCTAATAATCTATATTGCAAACATCTGTTCTATTTGTTATACTTACACCAAGCAAAGGTGTTACCAGACACGGTAGGCGGTTAGCCCTCTTACAGAGGGACTGTGACCCTCTGATTACATAGAAACCCAATCGGGAATCTTACAAAGGAGGGCTTTAAGCAATGACAGTAATAGAGTATATGACAGTTGTAGGTTTTGCCGGACTGTTCTTCTCTGCTGGATTTGCAATCGGAAGAATAGTCGAAAGGCTTATAAACAGTAAAAACAACCGCCGTTAGTCCCTCAGAAAGATTACGACGGTTGTTTTTACAACCATAATTTATTCAGGGCTAGCCGTCTATCGGTAGCACCTTTGTGATTATATTATAACACAACTGATTTATTCGTCAATTCTCAGCAGATAAATGATTCTTATCCAAGGTTGCATACACCTGCATACAAATTTTCAAACATCCTTAGAACCTCAGCTCATGCATAATCTGCTCCGCAGATGAGCCGAGGCTGCATCATGCATCTTTGATCACACATTTGCTGCGCAAATATGCGACAAATGATGCATGACATTATAAAAAAGCTCCAAACCCTTGATTTACAAGGATTTGAAGCTACTTTAAATCGTGCCCGCGACCGGAATCGAACCGGTACTGTATCGCTACAACAGGATTTTAAGTCCTGCGCGTCTGCCAGTTCCGCCACGCGGGCGTATACATTATATAGGCTAAGGCATCCTCCCTCGGGAGCACAGCCATTATATGCTCGCTTTGCTCGCGGGCTGTGCCAGTAGTCAGGTTCTCCCACTTCGTGGGTCCCCCTAACTACATGTCGTGGGTCCCTCCTTAGTGCAATGGGCGGAGAAGGATTCGAACCTTCGAAGGCATTGCCAGCAGATTTACAGTCTGTCCCCTTTGGCCACTCGGGAATCCACCCATATGAGACAATATTGCTGTCTCAACCATTAGAAATATTAGCATATCATGTCTTAAATTGCAAGAAATTCTTTTTCTATATAATTTAGTACATTTCTTTACTATTTCATGTTGAAAATGTCATCTTATGATACTCTTTTTGTAAGATTTGGCAAATTTTACCAACATAGTATTTTTCTCAGGAGCTTTGCAAATGGATACCTTTTGTTATACCAAGCAGATACGGAATTTGCGCGAAGATCATGACTACACACAACGATATGTTGCCAGTTATCTTGGTACATCACAAACCATGTATGCACGATACGAACGTGGCGCAAACGAACTTCCCATCCATCATCTGATTTCTCTTTGTACTCTCTATCATGTTTCCTCCGACTACATTTTAGGAATATCTACCCAATAACTAATATTATAATGGATATTTTTCACTATAGTTTATTTTGCGTACAAAAAAGGATAGCCGAAGCTATCCTCAATTATCAGATTATTTCGTTTTATGCATTTAGTGCATCCATTTCTTCCTGTATCTGATCTTCCGTTGCTGCCATGGCGGATAATGTCATAGTCAGAAGCTTTTCAAGCTCCCAGCCAAGCTGCTCCGCACCACGCTCGATCACTTCACGTGAACAGCCTGCAGCAAAGCCTTTGCTCTTATATTTTTTCTTCAGGGATTTCAGCTCCATATCCTTTGTACTCTTGGACGGACGCATCAGTGCTGCTGCCCAGATCAGACCGGTCAGCTCATCTGCCGCAAAGAGCACTTTTTCCATTTCATGCACCGGCTCCACATCGATTGTCTTGCCACATCCAACCGTGATACCATAGCCATGTGAGCAGACTGCATGGATCAGTTCCTCGCCGGCTCCGCCTTCCCGCAAAAGCTCCGGTGCTTTCAGACAATGTTCCTCCGGATACAGCTCAAAGTCAATGTCGTGTAACAACCCGACAATGCCCCAGTATTCTGCATCATCCCCGTAGCCCAGTTCATTCGCATACCATTTCATAACTGCTTCCACAGTCAGGGCATGCTGAATATGAAACGGATCCTTATTATACTTCTGTAATAATGTAAATGCTTCTTCTCGTGTCATTTCTGTCTCCTTCTCTATGATTATTTCATCCTTCTCTGTTTCACAGCTTTGTGCTTACACAGCCTGCCTCTGTCAGGAAGCTGAAATGCCTTCCCGCCAAACCTCGTTTGTTTTATTACAGTACTTCTTAAGTTGCTGTCTAAGGTATTCATATCGCAGGCGTTTTTCCTCTTTTGCAAAATGTACTTCCCGGCTTTGCTCCGGATTTTCTGTATAGTCCAGCTTTTCGCTGCCAAACTGCTCGCTGGTCAGATCGAATGCGCAATCTCCAATGACATTATAGCAGTGATAATTGCCTCCGGCTCTTAAAATCCCATAAACTTTTCCACCGAAAATGTCCTGCGCAAGAAACGCTGTAATGGAACACTGCCCCAATGTTTTATTTTCTTTCGTCCATCCATCGCGCATACGCGGTGCACACGTTTCGCTGCACCAGATTTCAGAAAGGGCATCATACAGATCCCAGGGCGTTCTGATCCCCGGATAATCATTGCTGACCGCCAGCACATTTGCATTTTCCCAGCCCCAGAAGGCATATTCCTTTGTCGGCTTTTGATCTGCCAGACGCCAGTCAGAGCCTTCTTCCAGGCCATGCTCTGTAAGAAAACGGTCAGGAACTGTGACATATTTTACAGGCTCTTTTCCTTTTTCCCCAGTGTCTTCTTCGACCAATGTAACAGAAACCATCGGCTCTTTTGCCTGTCCGGTTTCACTGCAGGTTTCTTCACAGCCATAGTCTCCATCAAAAATCTGTTTTATTTTCCACATATCAGCCTCTTTTCCGGCGCGTTATCCACCTTTTGATCTAATATATTTTAGAAATACCGGATAACTTATAATGCTTTTGAAACGCCTCTAAATCCTTCTCATTTCGGATCAGCATAACATCCGTGAAATGCCCGGTCTGCCTGTCCAAAAAGCCTGCGACCTGCTCTCCGGTACAGATCGAGCACTTCAGAACTGCCTGCTGACGCTCCGGGTCATAAGATGGAAATGAAATCGCTGTTTTCCTTTGAAATAGCATGGATGGTTCCTTTCTCTGTTCCTTGAAAAGAGTGGTTGATTTCTCAACCACTCTACTATAAAATTCTATTCTTTATAATGCTTCAGCACCATCACGGAAGTCGGCGGAAGAGTCAGCGTCAGCTTACCGGCCACAACATTGTATGTTTCCTTCTCTACCGTGAAACCGCTGTTACTTGTCAGGATCAGACGTTCCATCTTACAATCGCGCGGAATACCGAATTCCCAAACAAGGATATCCTTTGTCACGTCATTGTATCCGTTATTGACTACGATCAGGCACTGCTCCTCTTTGTTAAATCGCGCATAGGAGATAAAATTGTAATCTCCCGCAGCCTTTTTGATCGAGCCTGTGAGAAGCTCCCGGTTTTCCTTATGGATACGGATCATTTCCCGGTGGAAATCGATCAGCTCCTGATCTTCATTGCCCCATGGGTAGGTTCTTCTGTTATCCGGATCGGTAAAGCCGCAGACACCTGCTTCGTCGCCGTAGTAGATCGTTGGTGCGCCCGGCCATGTCATCTGGATCGCAACAGCTTCACGCAGAACAGCCTTGTTGACACCCTGATTGGCTGCTTCACAGCCCATTGTATTCACACGACCGACCTTTTTGTTGGTTCTTGTCAGAAAACGCGAATGATCGTGGTTGGAAAGCTCATTCATTGCGATCTGCAAAGATGGTGTTGTCATTGCAGCGCTGTGGTGGATCATCGCGCCCCAGAAGCTGTCCGCATTTCCGTATAAATCCTCGCGGTAATCGTCACTGTGCTTCTGCATGCCCGTCAAAAACCAGGTAACAGGCTCCATAAAAGCGTCATAGTTCATGACCGTATCCCATTCACAGTTTTCGATCCATTCCTTCGGAGAACCGTAATGCTCTGCCAGAACGATCGCATTCGGATTTGCCTGTCTGACCGCATTTCGGAAATCTTTCCAGAACCGGTGGTTCATTTCCGGCGAATGTCCGAGATCCGCAGCCACGTCAAGACGCCAGCCATCCGCATTATACGGCGGAGATACCCATTTCTGTCCGATGTGCAGTACATAATCGTAGAGTTCACGCGAGCCTTCGTAATTCAGCTTAGGCAGTGTATCATGTCCCCACCAGCCATCATAAGAACCGTTATACGGCCACTGGTTTGGGTCATAAAAATGGAAATAATCACGATATGGACTGTCAGCGGAAACATAAGCCCCTTTCGGATAACCCTCAAAGTTCTCATAGACACGCTCTCTGTCCATCCATTTATTGAAAGAACCGCAGTGGTTGAATACACCATCTAAGATTACCTTCATGCCACGCTTATGCGCTTCCTCGACAACCTGTGCAAACAACTCATTAGAAGCATCCAGGTTCTTCTTATTGGCAACACGGTTGATATATTTCGTTGCATAACGGTTTTCCATCTGACCGGGCTGCAGAAGATCACCTCTGTCATCTACGATCTTACCGATATGCGGATCGATATTATCATAATCCTGTATGTCATATTTATGATTGGAAGGCGATACGAAAAGCGGATTGAAATAAATGACATCCACGCCCAGATCCTGCAGGTAGTCCATTTTCTGCAAAACGCCTGCCAGGTCACCACCGTAAAATTCACGCACGCCCATAACAGCCGGATATTTTCCCCAGTCCGTTACACGGTTTACATGCTCTCCGATATAAGTATATTCGTCTGTAAGCACGTCATTATCCGGATCGCCGTTATAGAAACGATCAATATAGATCTGATACATGACTGCACCTTTTGCCCAGGCAGGTACTTTCTGACCGGGAATCAGTGTAAATTTATAATAATCCTGCACATCTCTCGTCACGCCGCGCAGGTCAAAAAAGCAATAGACTTTTCCCACATGAATCTCAAAATAATATTCATATTTCTGGTCATCCAGTGCTACTTCGATCTCGTAATAATCAAACTGTTCATCCTGTGATACCTTCGACATGAGCAGCTTTTCATTATTGTGTACAAACAACACATAGTCTACATTGTTGATCGCACTGCGAAATCTGATCTTCACTTTTGAAAAAGGTTCCGGCTCCTGTGGAGAAATATAATCTGCCGTCATATCGGAAAATAAGGCCCTCTTATTAAAAACCGGCCGCATAGATGCGATATAGCGCAGATTCTTTTCTATCTGTTCATATTGTTGATAATCCATTACGAAACCCTCCCTATTTCTCTATATTTTATAGTATATGCAAAGTAAGTTCAATAGTTTTTCCACCCGAAACGGTCGAAAGACCAGTTAACAAGTTAACTGGTCTTTCGGAGAAGGTATTTCTTTCTTATGGGGTATAGCAAAAAACTATGTAATGTATTGGGGGGTTACAAGTGTATTGTAGCAAAGCCCCCCTATATTGTCCATCTTCATATTCTACAAATTTAATAAAAGTTGATGGTATTTTTTGTTCATTATTACCAACAGCAGGAAAGGCGTGTCAACAAAAGACACACCTTTCAGCATTTTCAATGTTAATTTTTCACAATACCGTTACCGTGCCCGGTAATCCATTCCTTTATACCGGCTCACCCATCGGCACTTCTTCTTCCGGCTGCTTATAATAAACCGGGAAAAGCGCCTCAAATTCATCTCTGGTAATACGTTCCTTTTCAAGCAGAAGTCCCGCACAGGCATGCAGTACATCAATGTTTTCCTCGATCAGCTTCTTGGCCTTTGCATAGCAGTCTGTAATAATCGTCTTTACCTCTGCATCGATCTCACCTGCCACAGCTTCACTCATTGTCTTGGTATGTGCCAGGTCACGGCCGATGAACACCTCATCGCTGTCGTCATCGTAATTGATCGTTCCTATTCTGTCAGACATACCAAAACGTGTTACCATCTTGCGTGCTTCATTGGTTGCCTGTTTGATATCATTGGAAGCACCTGTTGTGATATCATCGAAGATCAGCTCCTCCGCGATACGGCCGCCAAGATCAACCATAATATCCTGCAGCATTCTGCCCTTTGTCATAAACATATCATCGCGCTCCGGCAAAGGCATTGTATAGCCTGCTGCGCCAACGCCGGTCGGAATGATGGATACGGTATAGACCGGCCCCACATCCGGAAGAACATGGAACAGGATCGCATGCCCTGCTTCGTGGTATGCTGTGATCTTTCTTTCCTTCGGAGAAATAATACGGCTCTTCTTTTCTGCGCCGATCCCCACTTTGATAAATGCCCGCTTGATATCTTCCTGCTGGATAAAGTTTCTGTTATCCTTTGCCGCAATGATCGCAGCTTCATTCAGAAGATTTTCCAGATCCGCTCCGGTAAAGCCTGCTGTTGTCTGTGCGATCTGCTTCAGATCCACATCTTCCGCAAGCGGTTTATTCTTGGCATGTACTTTCAAAATAGCCTCTCTGCCACCGATATCCGGTCTGCCGACACTGATCTTTCTGTCAAATCGTCCCGGACGCAGGATCGCATGATCGAGAATGTCCACGCGGTTTGTCGCTGCAAGGACAATAATACCTTCATTGACGCCAAAACCGTCCATTTCCACAAGAAGCTGGTTCAGCGTCTGTTCTCTTTCATCATGACCGCCTCCCATACCGGTTCCACGCTGTCTTGCAACAGCATCGATCTCGTCGATAAATATGATACACGGATGGTTTTTCTTCGCATTTTCAAACAGATCTCTGACACGGGATGCGCCGACACCGACAAACATTTCCACAAAATCAGATCCCGAAATGGAGAAAAACGGAACATTTGCTTCCCCGGCGATCGCCTTTGCCAGCATTGTTTTACCTGTTCCGGGAGGTCCCTCTAACAGAACACCCTTTGGTACTCTGGCACCGACCTTCGTAAATTTACCCGGATTTTTCAAAAATTCAACAATTTCTTCCAGCTCTTCCTTTTCTTCCTTCAGACCTGCAACATCCTTGAGTGTGATCTGCACATCACCACCGGTCGTCATGCGTGCTCTGGATTTTCCGAAATTCATCATCTTATTGGAAGCACCGCCGCCACCGTTTGCCTGTGCATTCATCAGCGAGAAGAAAAATACAAATACAATAAATACGATCAGGATCGGAAGTACATAATACAAAAACCAGTTTTCACTTGGCATATCGCGCATGACAACTTCCACATTTTTCTGATGCATATATTCTTCAACGACCGTTACATCCGAAACAAACAGTTCTTTGGAGGAACCGTCTTTCATTGTAAAGATGACACTACCGGTCGGTACTTCTGCATTGGGTTTGATCACAGCCGAACTGATCTGATCCGCTTCATAATCTGCCATAAAATCATTCCAGTTATAACCGGTCTCGGAACTCCGCATACCGGAGATCCACATCACAAGACCCAGCAAAAGCAATATCAGGATGAATGAACCACCCATTCCTCTTGTTCTATTTCCGTTCATAATTAAATCCTTTCCTGTCTGTGTTATTTGGAAGCTTCATCCAGCTCCACAACACCGATGTAAGGCAGATTACGATACTTCTGTGCATAATCAAGTCCGTAACCCACAACAAACTCATCCGGGATCTCAAAGCCTGTATAATCCACATGCACCTGTACAACACGTCTTTCCGGTTTGTCTAAAAGCGTGCACAGACGCAGGCTCTTCGGTCCTCTGTCTTTCAGCATATCCAGCAGATAGCTGAGTGTACGGCCTGAATCCACAACATCTTCCACTACGATCACATTTTTACCCTTGATAGAATCATCCAGATCCTTGACGATCTTAACAACACCGCTTGATTTTGTATCCATGCCATAGCTGGAAACAGACATAAAATCCAGTGTTACCGGAACGGAAATCCTTTTTGCGAGCTCACACATAAAGAAGCTTCCACCGCGCAGTACACAGATCAGATGTACTTCTTCTCCTTCATATTGTTTACTGATTGCCTCTCCAATCTCCTTGATTCTGGCATCTACCTTATCTTCCGGAATCATCACTCTGATTTTTTCAGCCATTTTTATCCTCCTGTAACTGTAATTTCTAATATATGACGGGTATTTTCCGTTACTTTGTAATAATTGCTGATCCTGCGTCCTAAAAAATAAACCATATGAGAACCGTCTGCGAGCAGCAGCTGTTTTTCCCTGTCCGCTTTCGGAATCTTCTCATTTACCATATAGTCTTTGACAAGCTTGCGATTCTTATCACTGAAATAGAAAAAATCTTCTGCCTGTGGACTGCGGATCACCAAAGACCCATCTATTTTATCATAATCAATCCATTTCGTATATGCTTTTCGGGGTATATTTTCCATGGAATTCCCCGTTTTCGGTACTTCCCGGAGCCGAAGCAGGAGATTTTGTCCGCCCGGCAGATCGATCCTGCTCTCCGCGCCTTCCGTGATACTGATCTCTCTTTCAAAAAACACGGTCTGCTTCTGCCCCTTTTTCACAAAGCAGATACTGTCGTAGCTGCGATATGCCATGATCTGGTACGGCAGATCCAGGCTGCTTCCGACCTGTTTTTCACAGAGTGATAAAAGTGCCTGCACATGTACATTTGCCAGATCTTTTCTGCTGCCCGACATCTTTTCCAGACACGTAAGCAGAACCTGTCCCTTCATATACGGATGCAATGTATCAAACGCAGGAAGGATCAGCCTAAGACAACTTCCGTTATCTCCTTCCTCTGTTTTTGTGCATCTTTCCAGCTCCTTCTGCAGGCAGTCCTCCAGATAATCGCAGGCTAGTCCGGCGATCTCCGCCATCTGTCCCATATGCTCCACGCTTCTGCTGCTGACCTTTTCCTCCAGAACAGGGATCACCTGATTGCGCAGCGCATTTCTGGCAAATGTGCTGTCTGCGTTTGTCGCATCTGTCACATAGCTTTGCCCGGCTGTCTGTAAATATACCTCGATCTCTTCTCTTTTTAAGCATAGAAGCGGTCTGATGATCTGCTCTCTGACCGGACGCATTCCGACAAGCCCTGTCAGACCACTGCCTCTGCAGAGGTGAAACAGCAGTGTTTCCGTCTGATCATTCGCATGATGCGCCACAGCAATCTTAGTTGCCTTCAGCTTACTTGCAAGCTGTGCAAAGATCTGATACCTCGCCATTCTGCCCGCCTCTTCGAGTGTCATGCCTTCCGCCTTTGCCAGCGCTTTTACATCTGCCTCTTCCCGGTAAAAAGGAAGCCCCAGCTTACTGCAGAGCTCTTTTGCAAACGCCTCATCCGCATCTGCTTCTTCCCGCAGTCTGTGATTCACATGAACCGCAGAGATCTTGATCGGTATGTGCTTTCCGATCGCAAGCAGCAGATATAAAAGACACACAGAATCTGCGCCACCGCTCAGACCGCAGAGCACATGGTCGCCTGCTGCCAGCATATGATGCTTATCCACATAAGTAAGCACCTTTTCTTCTATTTCCTTTTTCTTTTTCAAAGCTGTATTTTCCATACAGTAAATATAGCTTTTTTCAGCCAAAAAAGCAATAAAGTCAGTTATCCTCCTGATACAGGGAAACAACAAGTACTGTCATATCGTCCCGGATCGCACCGGCAGCTTTGACCGCCAGCTCCAGAATGCCTGTCGCCAGATCCGTCGGATTTTCCGTTTTCAGCTGTTCCATTCCTGCCCGCAGAAGCTCCGGTCTTTCATAAAATTCCTCTGCGATACCGTCGGATATCAAAATGACCGTATCTCCCGATTCCAGATACAGCACCTCATCAAATTCCGATGGCACAGATGACAGACCGATGGGCTGCCTGTCCGCTGCGATTTCATGGATCTGCCCGTGTCTGATCCAGTAGGAGGCACTTGCACCGCACTTATAAAAATGACATTCTCCCGTATACTGGTTCAGCTCCATCAGATCCAGAGATACTGTCCGCTCCTCTTCCCGGTTCATATAGAAAAGCTCGTTACATGCCCGGATACAGTCCCGCAGAGGCAAAGAAGATTCTATGTACTTTTCCACCAGTGACAATGTTCTTTCACTGTCCTCCCCCGCCAGTACGCCGCTTCCCATGCCATCCGCGATCGCCGCCAGATATGTCCCGTCTCCGAATTCCCGCAGAATATAGTTGTCTCCGGACACCTCTTCGCCCTCTTTTGTTGCTTTTGCGAAACCGCCAAAGATCCGATACGTGGCTTCTTCCTGAAAACAGACGACTACAGGTTCACTGTGGATATAAGCATGTCCTCCCACGGGCAGCATTGATTTATGTGTGATCTCCGACAAAAGATCCGCTATTTCCATGACATCATAATAACAATGGTTCTCGGACTTTACGACCATTCCGATCTCCAGATATCCGTTCCGGTTGCTTGTCCGGTAAAACTCCAGGACACTGATCCCCTCTTCCTTTAACAGCTTCACGATCCGTTTCTTCTGCCGCTCACAGACAGCAGATCCGGCAAATTCCGTTTCTGCCAGATTTTCCAGCTGCTTTGAGGTATCCATGACAAATCCTGCAAAAATAGTTGTATTTTCCCGCTCCTGCTCACGCAGCAGCAGAGAAGATCTGGTCAGACATGCTTCTTCCTCTCCCTCGGCTCTTTTCTGCCCTGCTTTATATTCCTGCGCGATCTCCTGTAAAAGCTGCGCATATCCGATCAGACGGCTTCTGGTATATGTTTCGATTCCTTCTTTTCTTCCCATAGGTCAGACTCCTTTTTCTCTTTTCGGAATCTTAGTATACAGCATGGGCAGTTCAAAATTTGTCAAAATGTGGTGGGCACTTGTTTTTTCTTATTCACAACAGAGACGAGATACGCTCTGCGAATCCCGCTCTGATCAGCGGTCGTCAAATGCACCGCATAAATGCGTGCATTTTCCTCGTCGCCATAACAAAATAAGCAGAAGCCGATTTATCAGCTCCTGCTTACTTTGTTGTCTTAAATATGATCTCTCCATTATGAACAAGTCCCAGCTTTTCTTCTGCGATCTCTTCCACATAAGAATCTGTCTGGACATATTTTTTCAATTCTTCCAATTCTTCGGCTCTTGCTTCCTCGTCTGCTATCTGCTGCTTGAGCTCCTCCTGTCTGACAACGTATTGATCCTGTTTCTCCTTCAGCTCCACACATTTGATGGAAACCATCAGCATCAACACAATGACAACCGTCGAAACCAAAAACATACCAGATCGATTCTGCCGCCTTCCCCGATACCTTCTACGGCTCATCGCTATTCCCCATTTCTAACTGGTTTTTGTGTTTACATAAAGTTATCTTACCTTCTTTTATGTTAGCCGTCAACTTCTTTTTTAGCCGGTTTCTGCCGCTCCTAATAGCCCGCAAACCCTTTAAAACTGGGCGTTTTACAAAGTTTAGTGGGATGCTCAGAATACGCACCACTATATCTAGTATGCGACGTATAACTGTTGACATAAAATTTACCAAAAAATCCCTGAAAATTTTTTTATAAAGAAACATACCGGCAGCAAGACCGAACACGGCAAACCAGCGCAGCGTTCCTGCATTCATACGATACAGCAACGAAAAAATGACGATCCCCGCAAAAAGCCAGAACAAAAGATCCTCGATCGCAACCAGAACAGATCCATGCGGCAGTACACGTCTTACAATTCTGATCTGATCGTAAATAAAAGTGATCACAGCCCCTGTTACAAAGCAGAACAACCAGAAAATACCCTGATCTATCACTTCCGCACTCATTATTTAAACAATCTGCCCAAAAAGGACTCTCCCTTCTCCCCATACTGACCGGCATCTGAATAAGTGAATGAGTCGATCTGCCCCTCGATATCCACTTCTCCGCGCTCTAATGTCAGACGGTTTACGTGCAGATCCTTCCCCTTGATCATCAGCATGCCCTGATCAGTTTCCAGCAGGATCTCTGCCAGATCAAAAGAGAGCACATCCGCCACGCCGCTGACCATACATGTCCTTCTGTTTGTCAGCATGACTTTATGTGCTCTCTGCTTTGTCGCTATATTCTCTTCCATGTCATTCCTCCCATATAAAATCATCTAAAATGATATATAGATACTGACAAAAGCTTTTCATTACCGCCTTCATCCCGCTATCATTTTTATTCAATATATGTGAGGATTTTCAGTTTATTACTACAACAGTTTAAACATTTCCTTTGCTTCTTCCTTCCGCACGGTTTCCTGTACGGAAAGTACTTCTGCTTTGACATCTTTATTGCCGAAGTTGATCGTGATCACATCTCCTACCTTTACTTCCGTACCTGCCTTTGCGACCTTGTCATTGAGCATGACACGTCCTGCATCACAGGCATCGTTTGCAACGCTGCGGCGTTTGATCAGTCTGGATACTTTTAAATATTTATCAAGTCTCATGTTATTGCCTCTTTTCTCATTATTACTTCTGTCCCATTGCTGCATCAGCTTTGCTATGATTACCTATCTTACAACGCGGACGGGATCAGCGCAAGAGGGAAGAAACTGCCCGGCGTCCGAAAAAGCGCGGATATATATTTTTATACCGGTAAATACTCAGTACAATGCCCATCAGCGTATAAGACAATAAAATATTGCCGCCGCCTGCTGACAGGAAAGGAAGTGAGGTCGCACAGGCGGGAAACAGTCCGAGATTGATCATAATATTCAGTCCGATCTGTGTCAGGAAAACCGTTCCGCATCCACAGCCCATCATGAAGCCAAGCTCATTTTTCTGATGCAGGGCTGCACCGAATACAAGCACAAGCAGGATACCAAGAAGACAGCAGAGCAAAATGCCTGCCAAAATACCATATTCCGACCAAAGATATGTGAAAATATAATCCGCATTCAGATCCGGCAGTTTCGCACCTGCCTGCTGATCCATAGCACCGATCCAGGTTAGCGACTGATAACTTTCCCGGAGTGCTGCAGTCACGTAACCGGCTTCGCCTCCTCCTGTCGCAAAAGTCTTCAGCCGCATAATCTGGTAAGGCGCAAGTATTTGTAATTTGTAGAGCAGGAAAAGCCCCAGTATGGGAAGCAGCAGTACAACAGACCACAAAGCGGTCAGCACCTTCCATTTCGAAACTTTGAACCATCCCTTTGCCACCGCAAGCGTCAGTACAACAGATAAGCAGATCGCAAACGAGAATGTCATGGAAATGCTGTTTGCCCGCCCAAGTATCACTACCGGTAAGAGCATCCAGATCAGGCTCTTCAAAAGACCTCGATAGCCCTGTCCATAATACTGGTACAGGATCGCTCCGTACAATGGTACATAAATAAATCCGAGAAACGGAGAAGAAATGTGATAACTGCCTATTGTAATATAGTAAAGACTTCCATTGGCCATGCTGCCAAATAGGACAGCATATCCCCCAACAAGCAGTATCGCTGCGCCGATCCACTTTGCATATGCGGCGATCCGTGTATAATCCACATACTGCACAATGCTCATCAGTACGATACCGGTCATAACAAAGAACACATATTGTGTTCCATCCATATAGGATGTACCATCTCCCAACTGTCTGCTGATCTCCATCTGCAAAAAGGTACCAATCCCGCTGATCAGCGCCACAAATGCCAAAAGTCCCCAAGCGGTCTGCGGCTTATGGACAGTATCCAGAGAGATGCCTGCCTGCACGGGATCTCCCATATCACGTACTGCTGCTGCCCTCGCTTCATCCGGGCTCATACCGTTTTTCAGATTCTCAGCGATCTGGTCCTCTATATGTCCCCTGATCTCTTCTTCTATAAAAGGACGCGCCTTTTTGCTGCGGATCTGTGATAATAATTTTTCTAAATATTCATCCATAGTTACCCTCCGCTATCCTTGAAAAGCCAGCACGTTTGTCACGGCGGAAGCATATTCCTGCCATTCTTCCGTCTTTTTGACAAGCTCCTGTTTTCCCTTTTTCGTAATGCTGTAATATTTTCTGACCTTTCCCGCATATTCCTGTTCGTAAGCGGTAAGTAACCCTTTTTCCTCCATGCCATGCAGGAGAGGATATAAAGTACCTGCCTTAAGTTCAAATACATTCCGGGATTTCCGGCGGAGTGTGTCGATCATCTCATAGCCATACATATCCTTCTCTTTTAAAAGCCCCAAAAGCAGCATTGTCATACTGCCTGATACAAGTGATTTTTCTACTGCCATTTTTGTACTCCTTTCTCATTATATAGATTGTCGATATATCGGTTATCTATATATTATATCGACCATCTATCTATGTCAAGGGTGGATTTTATACCTATCTCCTATTTTTCGCATTGTTTACTCTTTGAAAGTATTCCTATTGACATAAGCGTTAGGAATTGCTAACCTAAATATGACTAAGCTAACTTATTTTGGTCATATGAATAAACTACGATATTACAGATAGGGGTCAGCTATGAGCCAGACAAGGAATTTCAGAACAGAATATGAAGCTTTTATACAGAAATATCCCTACAAAACGATTGACGTGAACGGGATCAAAGTCAGATACCAATATGGCGGAAAGAAAGACGCACCTGTCCTTCTCTTTTTCCACGGACTGGAAATGCAGGAAATGTGGACAGCCTATGCGATGCATTATGAAAAGGACTATCGATTTTTGAACTATGAATATCCGCTTCATACCGCATCCATTGATAAACAGATGGAATTTGCCTATGCGCTTTTGCAGAAACTCTCCATCAGCCGGGTTATTTTGATCGGTGCAAGCGATGGCGGTATCCATGCACAGATGTTTGCCAAGAAATATCCTGCCATGGTACAGGGCATGATACTGATGACAACTCTGACCTTAGATTCCGATTATTGCCGACATATCAAAAAAGAATGGCTGACCTGTCCGATCCTTTTAACCACACTTCGTCTGACCCCGGCAAAAAAGGAAATGCAGCTTCTTTTGAAAAAATGCGATGCCTTTTTAACCTGTGAATCACCGGAAGATCAGGCATATGGCAAAACCTTTTATGAAACGGTCGCCTCCGATCTGCATTATAAAGAAAAATTTATCCATAGCGTAAAGGCTGTCAATGAGCTGAAAAACTGCAAGCTCTTTACAGAAAGCGACTTTGCCTATCTACGTGGCAAGGTGCAGGTTCTGCTCCCGGAGCATGACATTTTCACAAAAGAGGATCAGGACAGACTGGCTGCTCTTTTCAGGCCTTTAGATGCACAGATTCTGTCTGTTCCGGGCGGTCATGTCGGCTTTATTGTACAGGCAGACTCTTATCTGGAAAAAATGGATGCATTTCTGAAAGGTCATATTGTAAAAGACTGATCTCTACATATTTTGCCTATGCATGGCATCAAAAAACCGGCTGGTTACCATTAGCTTTCTTATCTGCTCCGGGTAACCATCGCCGGTTATCTGAATTTCGGTGTGTATTTATTGAATTAAATATTTCTGCTACTCTCTATATTTTGCCTCTACCTTAAAATATGCAATTATAATGCCGATGAGAAGTACGACCACGCCTAGGACCACAACAAGAAACACCGGTGAATTCTGCTCAAAAACCAGAATCGGAATGCCAAGTATTTCAAATACCACTGCAAATACGATCCATATAGTCGATACCGCTTTATTATACTGCTTTATGTCTTTTACCTTTGGCGGTTTTACATTGCTGAAAAAACCAACCGGCTCCGCAGACTTCCGGGACGAGATCCCAATTCCGACAAAGATAAGTGCTACCATACTCCAGACTGCAAACCCGATGATTCCCATCTCCATCACTTCCCCTTTTTATTATTTATTATGCTTCTGGAATGCAACTATATAGTAAATGATCGTCACTGTCAGCGCTCCCACAAATAGAATAATAGAAGAGCCCGCATCTTTTCCCCGGTAAATGCTGATCGTGAGAAACAGGGTAAATACGCTGATCTCCAGCTCCATCCATGCGATCATGGATATCATATCCTGTAATGCCCTGACCGCATTACGCGGTTTCAGCTTTGACGGTGTATTCCACATGGTTGGTGGCATAACATGCATGATCAGACTGGTCATGCCATTGCAGATCAACATGATAATAGGAAGAATCAAAAGCGTTCCCGGAGAGCCATATCCATCGATCTCGCCGCTCATCGTAAAATGCGTCGGTATCTCGTCCGGTAAAGTTGCCATACCAACGATCGCAATGATAAAGCATGCAAGCAAAAGTACATAGGACAGGATCTCCAGCACAAGATGCCTTTTTGTCATATATGGTTTGTTCATGTTTACACCCCTTTCCTACTATGGCTGCAGCATCATAAACCTATCAGTAATGAAATAATCGCAGATTGCATCAATGTATATCAAGCTCCGGTGGTACATCCAGCTCGGTTGATACATATTTTCCATCTTTTTTACGCTGTCTGACACATTCGGAAAGCAGATATTCTATCTGTCCGTTGACAGAACGGAAGTCATCTTCTGCCCATGCGGCAATATCGGCATATAGCTTTTCCGAAAGGCGCAGCGGAATCTGTTTTTTGGCAGCCATTAATAAAGACTTCCCGAATTTACGATGGGCTGCGCATCATGGTTGCCGCACAAAACAACTAAAAGATTTGATACCATGGCTGCTTTTCTCTCCTCATCCAGTTCAACGACCTGTTTCTGGCTAAGCTGCTCAAGAGCCATTTCCACCATACCGACAGCGCCGTCTACGATCATTTTTCTTGCATCTATGATAGCAGATGCCTGCTGACGCTGCAACATAACAGAGGCGATCTCCGGTGCATATGCCAGATAGGTGATCCTTGCCTCAACGATCTCAAGCCCTGCATCATTGACCTTGCTCTGGATCTCATCACGGATCCTTGCTGCGACGATCTCGGCGGAACCTCTCAGGCTCCCTTCATCTGCCTGCCCGTCACCTGTCGTATCTACATTCGGTGCCACATCATATGGATAAATCCGCACAATATTACGAAGTGCGCTGTCACACTGCAGAGATAAATATTCTTTGTAGTTATCTACGTTAAATACTGCTTTTGCGGTGTCTGTCACACGCCAGATCACGGCAATTCCGATCTCGACCGGATTACCGAGACAGTCATTGATCTTCTGTCTGCCGTTGTTCAGTGTCATTGCCTTTAAAGAAATCTTCTTTCCGGAAGCCTCTGCTACAGAAATTGCTGCGCTCTCTCCGGAAATATTGAGTGTTGTCTTGGCTGTCTGGATATCACCGGACTGTGCCAGCTTTGTCGCTGCTGCAGGATTGATCGCACTGCAGAACGGATTGACAAAATAAAAGCCTGCTTCACGGATCGTACCGACATACTTACCAAACAGTGTCAGCACAAGTGCTTCCTGCGGCTTTAAAATACGCAGACCGCAAAGCGGGATCCACGCGATCGCTGTTATGACAATGCAGAGAACCATCATGACAAGTGTACCCGTACGCGGATAGTTTTCATAAGAGATTGCGAAAAGCACGATGCCCGTGATCGCCAGCGCATAAACTAAAAGCTCTGCCAGCAGAACTACCATACCGTTTTTCTTTGTTGTGTAAATTTTTTCATTCATAGGAAATACCTTCCTTTCTATTTGATATCATAATAATATCACTTTGTATTTATTTGTCAATAAATATTTTTTCAGAACCATCCTGCAATCCTCTACAGCAATTTCCAAAAGAAAAAAGACGGGAAAACCCGCCTTTTCATATCCTGTTATCTGACTTCTTTCTGTTCCTGTTTATCCTTTTCTTTTGATCCGCCGTGTTCCATTTTCCATCCCCATATGCCTGCAGCGATCACTGCAAGACCCATGAGACCGGCAAAAATATTTTCCGCCATTATGATAATCCTCCTTTTCAGACATCATTCATGCGGTAACCGACTCCCAGTTCATTTAATATGTATTTATATTCGCCCGGCTTTTCTCCGAATTTCTTCCGGATATTTGCCATGTTGACCTGCAATTTTTTTACGCTGCCATAATCGGAATAACCCCATACCTTTTTGATGATTTCCGCATAGGTAAGTACTTTTCCCGCATGCAGCGCCAAAAGCTGTACAATATTATATTCTGTCTGTGTCAGTTTGATCTCTTCTCCCGCGATTGAAACCCTTCTTGCATCATATTCGATTTCCATGTCATACAGAGAAAAAGATTCCCGCACGCTTTTACCCGTACCCTGAAAACGGCTGTTCCGAAGTGTTGCACGGACTCTTGCCAGAAGCTCTGCTGTTCCGAATGGCTTTGTCACATAGTCATTTGCGCCGAGATCCAATGCCTCCACCTTATCCGACTCATCGGTTCTGGCTGACAGAACAACGATCGGTGTATCATTTTTTGCCCTGATCTTCCGAATGACATCAACTCCATCCATATCGGGCAGTCCCAGATCCAGAATGACAAGATCCGGATTATGCGAAAAGAACATCGTCAGACCGTTCTTTCCATTTTGTGCAAAAATGACCTGATAATCATTGGTCTCAAAGATCATTTTCATAAAATTGCAAATATTCTTTTCGTCTTCTATTACAAGAATTTTATAGCTGTTCACTTAAGCTGTCCTCCTCATCAAGCGTAAATCGGAAGATACATCCGCCTTCCTCCCGGTTTTCCACGGAGATCTCACCATCATGTGCCTTAATAATAGATGCACACACCGCCAGTCCGATTCCCATGCTCTTTTTATTATGATCCACGGGAGCATCCTTGATCTCAAAATAATCTTTGAAAATGCTCTTTAACCGTTCCCTGGGAATGCCACAACCATTGTCGGTGATCTCAAAAACAACTTTTCTGCCTTCCGTATGAACCGTCAGGGAAAGCTCTGTCATTCCCTGTGCATGCTGCACAGCGTTTTCCAGAATATTGATGATAACCTGCTCGATCAGCACCGCATCCATCGGAATACTGATAAATTCATCCGGGATTGACACGGTTACTTTCTGGTTTGGATATCTTTTCTTAAATTTCACCAGCACAGAGTTGATCAGCTCTTCCAGTACAACGGAATTTTTTTTGAGCCTGACACCTCCGTTATCAATTCTTGTAATGGACAGAATATTTTCAACCATATTCATGAGCCATTGCGTATCTTCTCTGATACCTGTTGTAAGCTGCAGGATCTGCTCTTTTTTCAGATGATCATAATTTTCTATGATCGTCGTACTCGAACCATAGATCGTTGTCAGCGGCGTTCTGAAATCATGTGATACTGCACGAAGCAGATTACCGCGCATTTTTTCCTTTGCGCTCTCTGCCCGCACTTTTTCCTGCCATTTCAGCTGTGTCATTACAGTACTTGTCATGATCGTGATGATCAGCATGATCAGTGCGGATATGATGTTTTCCGGTATACTGAAGTTAAATGCAAAATATGGAAATGCAAATACAAAGTTCAGCGCCAGAACACTCAGGATTGACGCAACAATACCGTAAACATATCCTTCTGTTACACGCGAAACAAGAAATACTGCAAGTGCCATGATCGCAGGCGCTACCATATCAATCGCAAGATAGTGCTCTATGATAATGCAGACAAGCAGACATAAAGACGGTATCAAAACCGTTTTCAGTATGTTTTTTCTTATGTTTTTGTTCATGGTGGCCTCCCATACAATACATTATAAATAGTTACCGGTTAAGAATCAGCAAAGGATGCTTTGCATTCAAAACTGCGGTATGTTATGATTTTCCGGTAGTGCAATATCCGTAAAGATAAAGGAAATAAAGGAGAAATTTTACGAATGATTAAAAATATATTGTTTGATGTTGGAAATGTACTGCTCGATTTCGACCCAGAGCGGTTTTTAAGAGAGGCGGGCTATACAAAGGAGCAGCAGGAAATTGCCATGCGCTGTGTATTTACGCATCCACTGTGGGATCAGCTTGACAAAGGAACGGTCATGGAAAAAGAAGCCCTGCAGGCATTTATCAAGGCCGATCCTGCGCAGGAAGCTCTGATCCGGGAAATCGCCGGGCGCACAAAGGAAACTCTTTTCCCGCTTTCCTATGCGGATGACTGGGTAAAATCCTTAAAGGCACAGGGGTATCCTGTTTACATCCTGTCCAATTACGCCGGAGAATTATATGAAAAAACAAAGCACCTTATGACATTTTTACAATACGTGGATGATGCTTTGTTTTCGTATCAATGTAAAATGATCAAGCCTGACCGTGAAATTTATGCCTATGCCTGCGAAAAATTCAATATTTTACCGCAGGAAACTGTTTTCATTGATGACCGCGCCAAAAATATCGCCGGCGCAAAAGAGTTTGGACTGCAGGCACTGCAGTTTACCTCTTACGAAGAAACCTCCGCCGGGCTTCGTGCACTACTTGGCAAATGAAATTCCCATTATGCCTGATTTCAGTGAGCTTCCCGCTATCTACTGTAAACATATCGGTGATCAAATAGTGGGGGAATGCCACCTGCATACAGCTTAGTCAATTGGCAGGCGGAGAAGCTGCCAGCTCAGATCGATCATTTCCTGCTTTTCCATAGAATTTTCAAAAATAATCTTCTGCTCCCGTTTTTCTGCGTGGAGCAGATTTTTTTCTCCCAGACGTCTTTTCAGCTCTTTTGCCGTTCCCATACTGCCATCAATGATCTCGATCCTTCTGTTGCCCAGAAACTCCCGAAGGTGTGGTCTGAGGAACGGATAATGGGTACAGCCGAGCACGATCGTTTCTGTTTTGTCTGTTATGTAAGGGAGCAGATATTTGGAGAAGTAAGCATCCAGAAACTCGCCGTCCAGATGTCCTTCCTCGACAAATTCCATCAGTCCCGCACATGGCACGGGAATGATATGCGCCTGCTCTTTATACAATCCGAGCAGATTGTGAAATTTCTCCTGCCGGATCGTCATAGGGGTTGCCAGCACTAAGATCTCGCCGCCCTTATACTGGCTGACTGCAGGCTTGATCGCCGGTTCGATCCCGACAAGCGGAAGATCAGGGTACATCAGCCGCAGATCCTTTACAGCCGCACTTGTCGCCGTGTTGCAGGCGACCGCCAGTCCCTTGATTCCCCGTTTCATCAGATTTTCCACCACATGAAAGGTCAGCTCTCTGATCTTTTCCCGGTCTTTCACGCCATATGGCGCGTTTTTGGAATCCCCGAAATAAATAAAATCTTCATTTGGCATGATCTGCACTGCTGCCTTCAGTACGCTGATCCCGCCCAGACCGGAATCCATAAATCCGATCGGCAGTTCTTTTTCTTTGTTTTGTTCCATTTTTGTGTCCCTGTTTTGTTTCTATGATAATTTTAGCAGATATTACTTGCTTCCCTACGATGCCTACGAATTGCTCCGCAGCTACGCTGCTCTCGCAATTCTACAAACATTCGGAATTCGCAGATTTGCCTTGCAAATCGCTACTTCCTCATGTTTGACGGGTATCAAATACAAAAGCGCAATCATACAAGTATGATAGCTTTTGTTTTTGATACCCTGATATCGTTATTATAAAATCATATTTCATGCGGCGCAAGCACATGCTGCATATCCACCGGCATTGGGGCGGTAAACTCCATACGCTCCCCGGTGATCGGATGCGTAAAGCTGATCTTATGCGCGTGCAGCGCCTGTCTGTCGATCAGCTCCTTATCCGGGTTATACAGATAATCGCCGATCAGCGGATACCCCAGATATTTGAGATGCACGCGGATCTGATGCGTCCTGCCCGTCTCCAGCACAAGCGCGAGCAGGCTGTGTCCGTTAGCCTCCGCTACCACACGGTAATGCGTTACCGCTCTGTCTCCGTGTTCAAAATCTATCATACGCTCCAGGCACGAGCTTTCTTTCCGTCCGATCGGCGCATCGATCACACCGGCGGACGGCGTTACCTTGCCTTTTACGATCGCATAATATTCTCTGCTGATCCCCTCTGCCTGCTCTCCCTGCAGGGATTTTGCCGCAACCTGCTGCCCTAAAATCGCACCGCTTACCATATGCTTTGCCACGATCGTAAGCCCGGATGTATCTCTGTCCAGCCTGTTGATACATCGAAATACAAAGGGCGTATTTTTCTGCCTGAAATACCACGCCAGCGCATTGCCCAGCGAATTATCATAATTATGCAGTGATGGGTGGATGGGCATGCCCGCAGCTTTATTGATCACCAGCAGATCTTCATCCTCATATACGATATCCAGCGGCAGTTCCACCGGAAGGATCTGCTCTGAGCCCTCTGTCTCGCATATCGTGATCCTGAGCGCATCGCCATCCTGCAGAATGTAATTCTGGTAGACAAACTTTCCGTTTACCTGCACGCTTTCCGGATCTTTTTTCAGGTTGATGAGATTTTGTGTGGAAAATCCTTTTGTTTTCAAAAAGCCACTCACCTTCTGCCCGGGCATCGGATTTGTGATCTTGTAGGTCAGTGTTCGTTCCATTGTTGTTCTTTCTATTAATATTTTGCATTTTGCTTCTCTTACTTGGTTTTATGAGTTTGGAATTTCATTATACCACCCACCACATACTGCTGTCTGGGGGAAATTCATACTTTTTCTCTATTTTGTTCCTTTTAGTATGAAATTTTTCTCTTTCATAACCTGATTTTGTATCACAGCAATCTATCTGGCTGAATTTTTTCATCCAAAAACGACAATTTGCTTCATTTAAGATGAATTCTTGAAAAATCATGAAAAGCGACATCTTTTTTCTTCATCCAAAATCCTAGAAATTTCAGAAAAAGACGAACTTTTAAAAAACAGAAAAATTTCATTCATACATATCATCTAATTTATCGGATATTGGACGAATCCATCAAGATTTATCCCCTGACTGAAACATCCTGTGATAAAACAAACGGGGCTTCGCGATCGCGAAGCCCCGTAAAACATTCTAAACACATAAAGTACATAGCATAACAGCATAAGCTGTTACATACTTATTACATGCTATCCTACAGTCTCTTTAACAGTTCTTCTCTCTGTGCTTCAAAGCCCGGTTTGCCAAGGAGAGCGAACATGTTCTTCTTGTAGCTTTCAACGCCCGGCTGGTTGAATGGGTTTACACCGAGGATGTAACCTGATACACCGCAGGCGAACTCGAAGAAGTAGAATAACTGTCCTAAGTAGAACTCGTTTACTTCCGGTACGTTAACCTTCAGGTTTGGAACCTGTCCGTCTGTATGAGCAAGGATTGTACCGTTCATAGCTGATTTGTTGACGAAATCAACTGTCTTTCCTGCTAAGTAGTTCAGTCCGTCAAGATCAACCGGTTCTTCACCGATCGTGATCTCTTCACGGGACTTCTCGATCTCTACAACTGTTTCAAACATGGATCTTGTACCATCCTGGATGAACTGGCCCATAGAGTGAAGATCTGTGGTAAGATCTACGCTTGACGGGTAGATACCCTTCTGATCCTTACCTTCTGATTCTCCGTATAACTGTTTCCACCACTCAGCTACATAGTGGAAGCTTGGCTCATAGTTTGCTAAGATTTCAATGCCTTTGCCCTTACGGTTCAGTGCATTACGAACTGCAGCATATTTGAGGGCATCGTTTTCTTCGTATGGGAGATTTAATGCGTTTTCTCTTCCGCTTGCAGCACCTTCCATTAACTTGTCGATATCTGCACCTGAAACAGCGATCGGCAGAAGACCTACTGCTGTCAGAACTGAGAAACGTCCACCGATATCATCCGGAACAACGAATGTCTCGAAGCCTTCTTCTGTAGCAAGACCCTTTAAGGATCCCTTTGCTTTATCTGTTGTTGCGTAAATTCTCTTAGCTGCTTCTTCTTTGCCGTATTTCTTTTCCATCATTTCACGGAATACACGGAAAGCGATTGCAGGCTCTGTTGTTGTACCTGACTTGGAGATCATGTTGATAGAGAAATCTCTGTCACCGATGACATCCATTAAATGCTTGATATAAGTAGAGCTGATAGAGTTACCTACAAAGTAGATTTCAGGAGTCTTACGAACTTCCTTCGGAATCATGTTGTAGAAGCTGTGACGCAGGAATTCGATCGCTGCTCTTGCACCAAGGTAAGAACCGCCGATACCGATGACAAGCAGTACCTCTGAATCGCTCTGGATCTTGGCTGCTGCCTTTTTGATACGTGCAAACTCTTCTTTATCATAGGCAACCGGAAGATCGATCCATCCTAAGAAGTCATTACCTGCACCTGTTTTGGATACTAATGTTTCTTTTGCATCCATTGTGATCTTTTTCATTAAGTCAACTTCGTTTTCGCTTACGAAAGAAGTTGCTTTTGAGTAATCAAATGTAACTTTATTGCTCATTTTTTTCGCTCCTTTATTTCCTTTTCTGTTATGAGGTCCGTGCCATCTGCCTTCTGTTCTTCATAGGAATATTCCGGCTGATGCAACACATCCGCCAATAATGTTGTAAAACATAACAGTACATGGCACAAAATATGTCCGGCATCAGACTATTATCCTGTCATAAACAAACAGTTGCACACTCTGACATTCCTCAAGTATCTCAAACAGCTTTAGTGTAGCAAAAGAACGTGTATTTTGCAAGCATATCGTGCAATATCGTTTTTTCTCACATTCCCGGAAAAATCTCTTTTACAGTCAAATAGTTTCTGCTATAATGCACTTTGAAGAAGCGTCTTTTGCTTCTTACATCTTCATATATTTATAGAAAGAAGGGAAACTATGATATATAAAACATCAGGTACTTGTTCAAGTGCGATCAACTTAGAAGTAGAAGGCGACATTATCAAGTCCGTTTCCTTTACAGGCGGCTGTAATGGCAATCTGCAGGGGATTTCCAGACTGGTAGAGGGCATGAAGGTAGAGGATGCCATTTCCAGATTAAAAGGAATCCGCTGCGGCTTTAAAAACACATCCTGTCCGGATCAGCTCGCTCGTGCTTTAGAATCTCTGGAGGCTGCCAAATCATGAAAAAGATTGTCCTGACCGGCGGTGGAACAGCCGGACACGTCACACCGAATATCGCACTTCTGCCAAAGCTCCGTGAGCTTGGCTATGAGATCCATTATATCGGTTCTTATGACGGGATCGAGAAAAAACTGATCGCAGACTTTGATATTCCGTATTACGGGATTTCGACAGGAAAGCTGCGCCGTTATTTCGATGTGAAGAATTTCACGGATCCGTTCCGTGTTGTAAAGGGCTTTGCAGAGGCCAAAAAAATCTTAAAACAGATCAAGCCGGATATTGTATTCAGCAAAGGCGGTTTTGTATCCGTTCCGGTCGTCCGCGCTGCTGCCAGCCTGAAGATCCCGTGCATCATCCATGAATCCGATATGACACCGGGTCTTGCAAATAAATTATGCATTCCGGTCGCAACAAAGGTTTGCTGCAACTTCCCGGAAACACTGCAGAATCTTCCGGCTGATAAGGCTGTTCTGACCGGATCTCCGATCCGCGGGGAGCTGACAAAGGGCAATAAGATCGCAGGTCTTGATTTATGCGGCTTTTCTGCCAATCAGCCTGTGATCATGGTCATCGGTGGCAGTCTTGGTGCTGCCAATGTTAACAAAGCAGTCCGTGATGCACTGCCTGCCCTGTTAAAGGATTTTCAGGTCGTACACCTTTGCGGACAGGGAAAAGTGGATAATCTGCTTCTGAATACAAAAGGCTATAAGCAGTTTGAATATGTAAAAGCAGAGCTCAAGGATTTATTTGCCATGGCAGATGTTGTCATCAGCCGTGCAGGCGCGAATGCGATCTGTGAGCTGCTTGCCCTGAAAAAACCAAACCTGCTGATCCCGCTTGTCAGCGGAAGCCGCGGCGATCAGATTTTAAATGCAAAATCCTTTGAAGCACAGGGCTTTTCCATGGTGCTTTCCGAGGATGATATTACAGAAACTGCTCTGACAGATAAAGTTCATGAACTGTTCTTTACCCGTCAGACTTACGTCGATAACATGGAAAAGAGCAATCAGCTCGGTGCTATCGCAACCATTACGGGGTTAATTGAGGAAATAGTATGCGACGAATCTCACTAAATGAAGTAACAGATGACATGACTCTGGCAAAACCGATCTATCAGGGCACAAAACTGATCCTGCAGACCGGCGCAGCAGAGCTTCCCAAATATAAGGAAAAACTGAATAATGTCGGTATTTTTTCCGTATATGTCAATGATCCGGTCTCTGATGATATCTCAGTTCCTGACGTGGTATGTGAACAGACCAGAGAAAAATGCAAGACAACCTTGCGTCTTGTCTGCGATCACCTGCGCCAGCAGGGCAATTTTCATGAGCCGGAGCTGGATGAGATCGTAACTGCTTTATTTGATGAGATTTTTCAAAATCAGGATATCCTGATCAGCTTAAGCCAGATCAGCACCGTAGATGATGCGACCATGGTACATAGTATCAACACGACCATTTACAGCGTTCTCATCGGCGTTAGATCAGGATTTTCCAAGGAAGAACTGAAAGAGCTTGCAGAAGGCGCACTCCTGCATGACCTCGGGAAGATCATTTTAAACGAATCTATTTTATTGAAATCCTCTGCGCTTACGCAGGAGGAATATAACCATATCAAGCTGCATCCTTCGCTTGGCTATGAAGCACTGGAGAAAAAACACCTGCTTTCCGATGCTTCCCGTCTCATTGTCCTGCAGCATCATGAAAGGCTGGACGGCAGCGGATATCCCGCCGGTTTAAAAGGTGATGAGATCCACCCGTATGCCCAGATCGTTGCCATTGCAGACGTTTATGATGCCCTGACAAGTGAACGCTGCTACCGGAAGAGCCTGAGCAACTACAGCGCCTGCAGGATCCTTAAGGAAGATGTCCAAAGCGGCAAGTTAAACAGTGCTTACTTACGTGCTCTGCTTTCCAATATTGCAGTCTACCCAAATGGCATTGTCGTTTATCTTTCCGATGGGACACATGGCATTGTAAAAGCCCAGAATCCGGATCTTTTATATCAACCGGTGATCCGTATCATTGATGACAGAGATCCGGACGGAAAGATTTCTGTGTATGATCTGGATCTTGCCACCAGATCAGATGTATCTATCATAGAACCATAGCACCGGAAATCTTCCTGTTTTCCGGTCGCTATACTTTCACACTTTTTGCTCTCTTTACCGCTCACTCATACCGGAGAGCTTCGATCGGGTTGAGCTTTGCAGCTTTATTTGCCGTTCCTTCATAAAAGCTCTTCCGGATCCCCTTTAATTGAATCATTGTCTCTTCCATATTACATACCACCCGGTCCGCCGGATCTGCCGGGACCACCACCCGGGCCTCCCATACTACCGCCGCGCATCCTTTGCGGATGTCAGCACAATACTCGTCTTGGCAGTCATACCTGAAACGAAATGTCAAGGACTTTTTAGTACCCCTACCATTCATTGCATGAAAAAAGCCACTGTAGATTTCTCTACAATGGCTCCAAAGTCATTTTTTATTCACTTTTGATTACCGGCAAACTCGTGCCCAAACTGAAATTTGTTAGTGCGATTGAATATCCATTTAATACTCAATCCCTCTTCTTCTTTACACAAATAATGACCGCCATAACAATCATCGGAATCATACTGATAATACCGATATATGTCGGTCCCAGTATTGCCATATTGGAATAATCAGGTTTTACCAGATATGCAAAAATAGTAAATGCATTGGTAGCACCATGCATAAGAGATGGCAACCAGATGGTCTCTGTCTTTTCATATACATAATCAAATAATATCCCCATCATAATAGTAGCGACACAGAACACAATCGGACCAAGTACCGGTGCGCCAATATATTCTTTACCATACTCATATCCAGCAAAAATCATAATCGGCCAATGCCAAGCCCCCCAAATAGTACCACCTACAATTCGACCCTTAGTAACACCCAGCTTCTTCTTCAAATATGGATACAGCGCACCTCTCCAACCGACCTCTTCGCCTAATGCAACAAACATATTCATAAATGGTGCAACAGTTACCGCCTGAATGCTAGTAATTAACAAATACATTGGCATAGTGATACCTTGTGCTTCAAACTGTTCCAACGCTCCCGCTTCCTCTAAAAGACCTCTTAACGTCATAAATTCAGAGTCAAATGTATCCGGGAAAATCACAAAAAACAAGACCCCTCCAAGGATACTTAATAACGCCGGCATC